>Ga0209541_10013724_pt1 | contig 12329 bp, 20 predicted proteins | sample RifCSPlowO2_01_FD_184027 | JGI IMG/M metagenome (GOLD analysis project Ga0209541, IMG submission 184027) | Groundwater microbial communities from Rifle, Colorado - Rifle CSP2_plank lowO2_0.1 (SPAdes) (version 2) | ecosystem: Environmental > Aquatic > Deep subsurface > Groundwater | place...
CCACCAAAAAATGCCGCTATTCCTGTAAAAATACCCAAGATTAAAGCTATTCCAACCAGTAATTCTCCATAGGCAACAAGGTAAGAAAATACTGATATGTTGGGGATTACAACAGAATTTAAAAAACCCGCATACCAATCCTGAACTGCTGGATGTTCACCGGATGCCTTAGCAATTGCTCCCATGATAAAGCCCTTCATGGCAACTCCTGCTGTTGAACCGGTCCAAGCAGGATTTTGTACTTTTTCAAGTCCTGCTTCAAGCCAAATCCATCCAACATAAAGTCTTGCAATTAACCAAATCCAGGCAAACCGAGTATCTGCAAAAAGAACGCGAGATAATTTTGGTTCAGGAATCTGAGTTACCATTTGTTTATTGTCGTCCAATTTGTTCACCTCCCTTACTACTAAGTGTATCTGTTTAAAAAAATGATTTTAAATATCCAATTTTATCTAAAAAAATCTCTTAAATTCTTGGGAAATCCTTTAATAAGTAAAAGCGCAAGCGGCGCTCCGATATTTGCAAATCTTTCTATAAAATCCCAAATTGACTCTCCTACAATTGGTCTGAGTATAGCAGTCCAAAAACCCCAAAATACTGTCCAAAGCAGAACAATTTTAATTGGCCTTATAAATACAACAAGAGCAACTAGTAAATCTGATATCCCAATTAGAAGAAGCAGCTGAGTTGCCAAACCCGTATCTGCGGTTGTCAATTGACTTATCCAGCCCACCCATTGTTTTTTGCCTTGTAAAGCAAGTACGCCATGACCCAAAAATTCTCCCGCAACTGCTATTCGCAACACCCACTCTAGTCTTTTATCCATTTATTTCAGCAAGTCTGACTTGTTCTCACCTCCTTTTTGATCTATTTTTTATTTAATTGTTTCCAGAGCCAAAAACCCAAGAGAACCAAATCTACAAAAATAACGACCCAGAAAAGAAATGCAAGAGTGCCAAATGCTCCGAAGCTTCCCCAATCCATCATGCCTCTTCCTCCAAAATATCCCATCATAGATACCTCTCACCTCCTATCTCTATCATCATGGAATAGATGCTCTCTGATAAAAATATCTTTTTCTTCGTCAATGCCCGGCAAGAGCGATTCGATAATATCAAGATACTTAGTAGGATTATGGATATCATATAAGTACTCATGCTTTCGCCATTTCCAGTCGTAAAGACTAAGAGTTCCAAAATTTAACATTTTACCTATTAACCCCTGCCCAAGAGTTACGGACTGGATATCTGCAAGCGCCAGCTGTTCTATTTTGACAAAAAATATTCCCTTCTTGTGTCTAACAAGAATAGGAGTGATTTCATAATATTCATTAAGCCAGGATAAAACTATATAAATAGTAGATATCATTTTCACAAGTACAATAAGAAGAAAAGCCCATGATCCATAAAAATCAACATAAGGGAATGTATCCGATAACTGCTGGGCAAATAAGATTGTCTGAAAGACTAAAAAAATGATGGCAGCAATTATCTCAAGTGCAATTAATTTAAACAGAAGTATCGTAATGCTTTGCCTGATATTGACATGGGAAACTGTAATTCTCTTTGTCTTTACGGAAGTTTTCCTATTGCGAAATTTTCTATCTCTTTCATCCCTCATATTTAAAATTCAGGATAGTAAAACCCCACCATCTACCACAATCTGCGTACCTGTCATATAAGACGACATATCAGATGCCAGGAATAATGCTACTTTTCCGATATCATCGGGCTCCCCCATTCTATGCATCGGAATTTTTTTAAGGAATGTTTCCATAAGCTTATTCATATCCGCTCCCTGAGGCGTTGGCATGGATGCCTGAAGTTTCGCAACACCGGGTGTATTAATTCCTCCCGGAGCTATCGCGTTTACCAAAATTTTGTGAGGGGCAAGTTCCAAGGCAACATTTTTTGTAAATCCCCAGACGCCATGCTTTGAGGCATCGTAATGCGCAAGCCCAATGGATGAGGGATGTAGTGCGTCAATTGAAGTAATATTGATAATTCTCCCTCCGCTTCCCTGTTTTATCATTTGCCCTGCTGCATATTTGGTACAAAGAAATACTCCCTTAAGATTGACGGCCAAAACTTTTTCAAAATCGTCTGAAGTCATTTGCATAACCGGTATCGACGGATAGATACCGGCATTATTGACTAATATATCTACGGAGCCGTAAGTCGACACGCTTTCATCTACCATTCTTACCACTTCTCTCTCAACTGAAACATCTGTTTTTACCGCTTTTGCCCTAAAACCTTTTCCTATTATTTTTCGTGCTGAATCTTTTGCTTCTTGCTCATCTTTACTTGCAATAACAACATTTGCTCCCGCTTCCGAAAGACGATAGAAAATTCCAAATCCTATACCGACTGCTCCTGTAACAATTGCAGTTTTCCCAGAAAGATCTAATAATTTATTTAAGGGTATTATGCCCATACCGCCTTTTTTTGTAAAAAAGTACCCCTACAATAAATGTAATTGCAACCGCGCTTAAAAGCAAGAATATATATTCCGGGATATAGGAGTTCTGCCTGCCTGTTGTAATATCATCAAGCGCGGCATAATCGAGAAGTAAAATTATACCAATAAGGAGAACTAGTAATTTTTTAATCATTCCTCTTTTGCTCAAGTAAGTATTCTATCCCATACAAAATTGCAGTTCTATGATTCGTTCTTTTTTATTGCTTCCAATAATTTTGATGGTATCGGCCGGCAGGAACAAAACTTGGCATGTTTTATATACCATGTTGTTTTTTGTTCAAAAGTAGGATTTTTGAGCATTCTATCTTTAATATTCCACTTCGTATTTATCTTCATTTATCTATCTATAATCGAGACATATTGTCCTGTGCTCCCGATCTTTTTCCCCGGCATTTCTAACGGCGTGTCCATATTCTTTTTTCTCCCGAAAAAAATCAAGAAGATGTCCGGTGTCAAACCTTATATTTTCTTCTGAAATCCAAAGACTGTGACAAAAAGTACAAACACTGCATATTTCGCCGGTTTTAATCTGTATTTTTTCTATCGCACCTTCCTCACATTTTGGGCAGATCATGCTATTTTTACACCTCTTTTCCTCTCAGCCTGAGATATTACTTTCATTGCTCTTGCCAATACTTCATTAAAAGGTGCTTTAAGTTCGGTAACAAATCTTCCTCCTAACTTGCGGTTTAAGGGATATGGTAAATGTTTTTCTATTTTTGCAAAAAGAGGCTTATGACTTCCGATTATAATTCTGTCTATTTTATTTCTTGTCGAATAATCCTTAACTGCTTCTGAAACATGAAGGAGATGTCTGTGAAGATGGTTCTCGATATGGCGCATAATTTTGTCTTGAGCATCCCAAACATCATCTCCATGCTTTACTCCTTGAGGTACTTCATCTCTTTTTATATTCTTGCGGTTACCGACGCTACCATTAAACAAAGTAAATAATTCGGCTTTTACTCTATCTACTAATAGTATCAGATATGTTCTGTTGCTCATAAATTTCTCCTACTTTTTATTAATTTGTTTCCAAAACCACATTCCCAAAAGAATAAGATCGATAAATATTATAAGCCAAAATAAAAATCCCACTATTCCAAAAGCGCCGTAACCCGCCCAATCCATCATTCCTCTGTTATTCAAATATCCCATCATAATTATTCAGCTCCATTTAATAGCTCTCCTGCCTATCTGCATCTTCTTTTGTTTTATGAACTGTTCCTTCTTTGTGAGCAGACGGAGAATAAATTGTAAACAACTTTAAGTCCTCGTCTCCGGTACTTACAATGTTGTGCCATGTTCCTGCAGGGATAAAAACAACGCTATCTTCCTCGACTTTTTGTTTTTCAGTATTGTTAATAATAGCTTCTCCATTTCCATCCACAAAGACCAAAACCTGATCTATGTTTTCGTGAACTTCATTGCCGATTTCTCCGCCGGGTGGAATGCTCATTAAAACCAACTGGCTATTTTTTCCCGTGTAAATAACTTTCCTAAAATTTGTATTTTCTTTAGCTAATTTTTCAATATCTACGTTAAACATAATATATTCACTGCCTCATTTAGTACCTGTAAAATGTGCCGGTCTATGCTCCTGATCTTCACCTTCTGAGGTTCCTATAACATATTCAAGTTCATCTTTGTCCGTAACGGTAAATGGTCGTCCTGTATCAAGCCCCATCTCTTCCCCTTCAAACCAAAACATTTCACAAAAGTCACATAAACATCCTGCTTCACCGTTAAGCTTTAAAACTATTCTTCTTATTTCCCCTTCTTCGCATTTTGGACATCTCATATTATTTGTCCCCTCCCTAATATAATGGTGCTGTGTAATAGACAATAGTCTCACGAATAATTATTCTGACAAACCTGGTTATTTTTTGCAGTAGTTCTTTCATGCTGAAACAATATTAGTTTTTTATTTTGAAAATTGCAGTGATTATTATTACCTCTATAGTGTGATTTAAATCAATGAGAATATAATTGAAATAGGATAATATTTGTTTTTATGGTTAGGATACTTGAAAGCGGAAAATATAAGCTTATCGAAACATGGGGGCACACCAAAATCCTTCAGTTTAACGGCAAAAAAAGTTATGCTTGGATAGTTGCGAAAAATATTGGAGAATTATTGGTATCTACCTCTAAAAAACATGCGGCTGATTATGTCTTATCAGTCGGAGGCTACAGAATGTATGAAGTAATCGATGAACCGGATCTTATTGATGGCGTTCATCTGGAGCTTCTGGCCGGGGATGGAGTCTGGCAGGGATATCTTCTTCCAACTGGTTTTCCAACTAAAAATAAGGTGAGAAATAGAATAATTCCTACCAAAGAATTATTAACTAAAACAATTGACTAAAATAGGAGTTCCTCTTCAAGTTTTTTTATGTCCTTTACAGTAAGCTTATTTCTGCTAAATTCTACCAATCCCTTTTCTCTTAGGATCTTAATTCCCCTTGATACCGTTTCTCTTGTCATCCCGGTTATTGAAGCTAAATCCTTTTCTGTTACGTTAACAATTACTGACCCATTCTCTTTCCTACCAAACCTTATTATATATGTATGAATTTCGGCAGCGAGCCTCGTATAAGCATTTCCTGCCATTAGATAAGTCATACGGGTTAAGAGACCATCTCTATGTACTCTTTTAAGAAGCTCAAAAAGTATATCCGGCTCGTTTTTGATAAATTCTATAACTTTATCTCTTGGGACACGCCACACACTTACCGATGTCATTGCCTCATAAAAATAATAATTTTTTCCTTTGTTTAAAGTCCATCCTATAGGGAAAAAGGATACCGGTTTAAATATATTTAATGTAAGCTCATCGCCTTTTCTTGAAATTATGTATTTTTTAACAAAGCCTTCTTCAAGATAAAATACACCTTGGGGCTCATCCTCGGCTCTTATTATTATTTCGCCCTTTCGGTATTTCTGGAATTTATAGCCTTTAAGAAAGTTTTCAATTTTTTTTAGAATATTTTTTTCCATAGAGGCCTTCCTTTTCTGCGAGTATAACATAGACTTACTGTGCTCGCAATTTAAATTGGCGGATTGACAAGTTACTTTACTTATTTATAAAATGAGTAATTACATGGCAAGAGGAACCGGCAACGTAAAAATTCCCATCCTTAAACTCCCTAAGCCAAACTTTGGCTTGCAAGAATTTTTTGAAAACTCAAAAGCTTATACTCCAATTTTGCTCGTTCTTCTTATCGTTGCGTCTTTTCTTCTTGGAGCCTTGACAACAAAACTTTCTTTATCAAACCAGCCTACAGGAGATAACAACCAAGCAGTCCCCCAGACTCCAAACGTACCGAAACAGCCTGCACCCGGAGCAAAAGTTGATGTCGATAGTGGTCACCTGCCAATCTTAGGCGATAAAAATGCAAAAGTAACAATTGTGGAGTTCAGTGATTTTCAGTGCCCATTCTGCAGACGATTTTGGAAAGAGACTCTTCCTCAAATTGAAAAAGACTACATAGATACGGGAAAAGTACAATTTGCCTATAGACATTTCCCGCTCACCGCGATTCATCCTGCGGCAGTTCCGGCAGCTCAAGCTTCTGAATGCGCAAACGAACAAGGAAGGTTTTGGCAAATGCACGATAAAATATTTGATGAGCAAGAAAAATTAAGCGCTGGCGGAACAGCCCAATTCGAAGCTTCAGATCTTAAAAAATGGGCTTCTGACTTAGGATTAAATACAACCCAATTTAACCAGTGTCTTGACTCGGGAAAATTCACAAAAAACGTTACAGATGATGAGCAAGAAGCACAAAAATTAGGGATAAACGGAACGCCTACGATTTTTGTAAATGGTCTTTCCCTAGTAGGAGCACAGCCCTACGATTCATTCAAGTCCTTAATAGACAAGGAACTTTCGAAATAAATAATCTTCTCAGATTTTTTCCATAAATTTCCATAGCTAGTGGATAATATTAAATTCATCGTGCACCTGCCCCTTCTTAACCCATTCAATGTTTATGTTTCTAACCTTCGAAAGAAAAGTTCCTTTCCAAAGCCTTTCTATTGCTTCTTCTATTCTTTCCTTTTGCCCGTAAAACTCGGCCTGGACTCTTCCATCAGGAAGGTTTTTAACCCACCCCTTTAAACCATGTTCTTTTGCAATTTCTTTCACGAATTGCCGGTAGCCTACTCCATGAACATATCCCGAAACAAAAACACGTGCAACCATAAAATTAAATTACAATTTCAAAATTACAAATCACAAATAAATTCGAAGCTGTCAATTACCAAAATTTTAAGCTTGGAAAATTTGAATTTGAATTTTATTTGGAATTTGATGCTTTGGATTTGGTATCTCCGAGCTTTTTAAGCTCGGCAAGCTTCCACATAAAAAGGGCTCCTTTATTTTTCGCGTTGCTGTCTGCTGCAAATGTGAGAGCTTTTTCAAGTATTGATCTATGAGTAGTCTTTGCAAGTTTTATATAGAGACCTTTGTGCTTGTAGTCATCAAGTTGTTCGGCAAGATAAATTCCATAGCTTTGAAATTCACGGGAAATGTATTTATCCCTCAGTGGATTGAAATTCTTAAGGATTTTACCAACCGATTTCATTTGCTATTGTATCTGTTCATCGCGGATTCCATCCCTTTTTCTAAGGCCTCTTGTAACGCCTTCGAGGTTCTCTTTATAAGCTCACCAACCTTACCGAACTCAGTTTTTTCAAATGTGTCCAATACAAATTTATCAACACCCCTGTATTTTATTTTGACGCTTTTTCCTCTTGTGTTAAGCCGCGGATGACCAATTCCAAGCCTAAATCTCCAGAATTTGTCAGTTCCAAGTTTCTCCATAATAGAAGTGACTCCCCTATGTCCTGCTGTTCCTCCTCCAAATCTTATTTTTAAGCTTCCCAATGGCAAATCCACATCATCATAAACAATCCATATATTAGAAGGTTCTATCTTGTAAAAAGCTGAGGCTAGCGAAACAGCCCGACCCGAATCGTTCATGTAAGTTTTGGGTTTTGCTAGAATTACCTCGTCACTTTTACCTTTTTTAGGCTGCCATTCTATTTTTACCAAGTAGCTTTTGAGCTTATTATCATCCTCCCAGAAGGTTTCCTTAGATGATTCAAAGTCTTTCAGGAATTTCTCTAGCACATTAAATCCGATATTGTGTCTTGTTTTTTCGTATTTATCACCCGGATTACCGAGCCCCACGATCAGCTTCATAATTTTGTCTTTCTTATTATATCTTTTACCTCCTCATTTTCAACTTGAGTAAATTTCTGATAAAATTGTCCAACCGCATTTAGCTCAAAAGGGACATAAATTGCAACTATTGAGTCAAAATATTTAACAATCTTATCGTAGGTATCTTTAGCTATTACCGGAGCTGCTAAAATGACTTCTTTTGCATTTTGGGCTCTTAAATACGAAAGGGCACCTAAAACTGTCGCCCCTGTTGCAACTCCATCATCAACCAAAATTACTGTTTTATTCTTGACCGGCAATGCTTTCCTCTTGCCTAGTAAATATTTCTCAAGCTTTCTCGCCTCTCTTCTTTTGATGGCAAGCATTTGCTTTTTATAATCCCCGGGTATATTTAATTCCTCCAGAAATCTTTCTTCCCAATAGACTGATTTTCCGGGCCCAACTGCTCCAATTGCAAGTTCGGGATTAAAAGGCGCACCGATTTTTTTAACTACAATAATATCAAGAGGGAGATTGAGTCTTTTTGAAATACGATCTGCCACAATTACTCCTCCTCTTGTTATTCCAAGAACCACAGTATCTTTGCTATCTTTAAAAGAAACGAGCTCGTCGCTTAGTTTATCGCCTGCTTCTATTCTGTCTTTAAACATTTTAAAATTCTAAATCCAACTGTGGCAATTTCTTGACACTCAAGTTTTGCTTGGCAATAACTTCTTCTTTTAAAATTTTTACTCTCCCGTATTCCCCATCATATCCGGGGTCAATTTCAAGCTCGCCCTTTCTTACTTTATCTATTCCCGCAGCAACTCTATCTCCCACCTGTTCTTCAATCTCGGAAATCGGAACTTTCAGAAGAACTTCAATTTCAGAACCAAATTCCCTACACAGACTTTTGAATATCTCTTGTACCTTTTGACTAAAAACCGTTGAGGAAACTGCTTCTGAAATTATCTCATTAAGAGGGACTATCTTTACATAAGGGGGATGGGTTTTCTTTTTGTCCGTATACCACTTTATTCCGGAAGGACTAATTTTTACCTTACTTTCAATTGGTAAGTTTCCGCAAAGTTGCTGAACTCTGTAAAGAACACCTTCTGTCAGATTTCTTTTACAAACGTTACACTTATTCCCTTCTTTTATCAGATCCTCAGGGCCTCTTACTACTTTACAATTCCGATGTCCGGAATAATGGTACTTTCCTTCCTCGGGATAAAATTCTATAGTATATTGAATCTGGAGTTTTCCCTTTGACTCTCTTTTAATAGCGTCTGCAATATCCTTATAAGTTATTTTAGGGCGCGGGGAGCTTACAAAATTTTCGTTGTGAACATTCGCGCCACCAGCCCTTGGGATTTTGGATGAAACTTTTTCCGCGTTGTGAACACGAAAATTCTTGTGAGCGACTTCAGCGCCATTATTAGAGCTATAAACAAACACCGTGGCTTCTCTTCCCATCTTAGCCCCCGAGTGGGCATCTGAAAAAGAAAGTATCGAACGTTTTTCGAGCTCAGGCATAACCCAGTTCATCTCTGGATCACTTGATAGTCCTGTTTCAACGCCATAGATGTATTTTGAAAATTCACCAAATGCTTCCGAAAGGGAATCAAATCCCGATGCGCTTCCATAAATTCCAAAATGTGGAGTCCAGACATGACACGGAACAATTAAAATATTTTCATCAATAGTAAAGAGAAGCTCGGCAAGATTTTCGCAGGATAAACCAAGAATCGGTCTTCCGTCAGCCATCAAATTAAAGGCACGCCTTTGAAATTCTTTATTTATTTTTTCAACTGTTTGAAGATTTGGAGCAAAAATAAGATTGTGAATTCTCCTAAGCTTTTCCCCCTGCTTGTAAATACTTGATAATTCTGTCGTCAAAAGAAAAAGTGGCTCTTTCCCTTGTCCCTTGTCCCTTGTCGCCTGTTTCAAACTATATAACCCCTCTGAAGTTTCCTTAAGTTGAGAAGATAGTTCGCGAAACCAAAGAGGATGAGTAAAATCTGCAGCGGAGATTATATTAAGACCTTTAAGTCTTGCCCAATTTGCCATCTGCGGCAAAATCATCTGCTGAGAAACCGCACGTGAGTACTTACTGTGCAAATGAAGATCAGCAACGAATGTCATATTTTCTATTCTAACACCAGGAAAAAGCAGTCCCGCTCACTCGCTCCGTAAGTCGTGTATGAATAATACTGAAAAGACGAACGGCAAGAGTATGTGGGGCCCGGGAATATTTTGAATGCAAATGTAAGTCCGCAACGTAGTTCACTAGCGTTATTTTAGCACAACTTTATTTCAACAAAGCAGGATGTATGCGTCACGCACTTTTCGGAATCTTGGTCTGTATAAAAGTCATAGGCGGCACATACTTTAGGGATGCATGTGGCCTCTTGTAATTGTACCAGTATAGATAATCTGTTAGCTTTTTTGCAAATGCCACTTGATCATAGTAGATCTCATCATTTCTTAGGATAAACTCTTCCTGTATGGTTCTGTTAAACCTTTCAATGAAAGCATTGATCTTTGGCATCCCGGGATAGATAAATTGATGCTTAATGTTTTGTTCCTCTAGATATTCATGGAATGACTTTAGAAACTCTGATCCATTGTCTGTTTGTACAATATGAGCTTTGGTTGGAGAAAGCTCTTCAAATTCTTGAAAGACTCTCTTGGCAGTTGAAGATGATAGATTATCAACGCACACAACATGAGCAAATTTAGTATAGATATCAATGATACTCATAAATAAGTGCTTCTCGTAGTTGATGTATACGACTATAGAATCCATTTGGATAAATCCGGGCGTTGTTACCTTAGGGGACTTTCTGGTTCGCAGTTTCTTGAACTTGTTTTTCTGCTTTTGAGGATATACTTTCTTTTCAAAGGTAAGATGTCTTCTTTTAATCACTTTGCCAATAGTGCTCTCCGCTAAGGTTTTAATACCGAGCTTCTTTGCATATGCATCAACGAATGGTTTGAGCATACTTTTCCCAATATTCCCATGCTCTTTTCTCATCTCTTTGATGAAAGTAATAATTCTCCAATCTGTTTCCATCTTCCTGACATGTAATGGGCGTGTCTTATGAGGTACTAAGCTAATGATTTTTTTCCCATTCGTCTCGTATGTTTTCTTCCAGTCATAGAAGGTACTCTTCTTTACCTTGAATGCATCAAGGGTTGAACGCAGTCCATATTTGTAGTAGTGGTTTATGACATGTATTCGAAACTGGGCTACGTCTGATATTTCTAAAGCTAATCCATCCTGTATCATTTTCATCAGGATATGATAGCTCTTTTTGGAGTATTTTGGTCGAAGATATCTCACTCGTTTAAAATCACTTGCCATACATTTCTTTTTACCTAATATTCCGAAATGTATCGTGACTTATTCATAATAAAATTATAAATTCTACAATCATTATTACATGAAACTGGTCGTTCAGGAAGATGGATTTGGGTGCGGCGTAGCTTGTGTTGCAAATATATTGGAAGTCACATATAGAGAAGCTCTAAGTCTCTTTTCCAATGGAAGAAGAAAAGCAACGACAGAAGGGTTTTTGTGTAAAGATCTCGTTAATGTCTTAGGAGATTATGAGTATAGATACATAAAGCCGAAACTTAGAAATAAAATATACCAAAATAAATCAATAGTTTTTATAGCAAGATGCAAAAAGTATCCCGGTGGTCATTTTCTGTACAGGATGAATGGCATATGGGCAGATCCATGGATAAATTTTCCTGATGAAAATAAAAAAGTGGGATTCAGAAAAAGGCTACCAGGAAAACCAATATATTTAATCTCAAAAATTTGAGGAAGAAGCGATGGGTTTATTTGCGTTGCTTGCTTTTTTTCTTAGCAAGCATTTCGTATTTTATCGCAAGTCTTTTTTTGGTCTTGTATGAATGGGTTCTTTTTTTCTTCCCAACTCCTGTATCTCGCTTTGCCATGGATCTAATTATACACTACGTTGCTCCAAGGAATGGAGGGGATTCGAACTTTTTTATTTAGGTAATGGAATCGCCTCAAACCATAACGGACTCTTATCTTTTGGATTTCCGTAATTGTAATTAACTGTTATCTCATCATCTTTCTTAATATCATTTAAAGCAATAAAATCAATTGTCTTTTCTCTATGTTTTATCTTGTATGTTGCGTTTGGTTCATATGTATGGTTATATATTGATCCAAAACCCAATGCTATTGCCAATCGTTCCTTATTTTTACCGAAATAGAAGAAATAAGTAACAAGAATGCTTTCTCTTAAATTAGATACATCGTGCTTTGGAACCTCAATAACTGGGCATTTTTCAATAATTTCGTCTTTTTTAATATCACGCCTGGCATAGACTCCTCGACCAGCATTAAGAATCCTTGATTGCCTAATATATACTTTGTCTGAAGTTAGAAGTTTTTTCACGAAACAATTATATCAGAAGAAAAATGAGTCTAAAAACGTGGCTCCCCGCGCCTAAGCTCAGTATACAGCAAAGTTTCGAGGCAATAATCAAGGTCTTTGAGAACGTCAGTTATATTGGAGAATTGAGGCAAAGATGGCTCGAAATAAAGAAGTTACAAACAGGAGCTATGATTACTAGCTCGGTGGGGTAATTTTAGAAGATTATATGGTATTCTAAGTATGCTTACTTTTAAAGAACT
>Ga0209541_10013725_pt1 | contig 12329 bp, 8 predicted proteins | sample RifCSPlowO2_01_FD_184027 | JGI IMG/M metagenome (GOLD analysis project Ga0209541, IMG submission 184027) | Groundwater microbial communities from Rifle, Colorado - Rifle CSP2_plank lowO2_0.1 (SPAdes) (version 2) | ecosystem: Environmental > Aquatic > Deep subsurface > Groundwater | place: Rifle...
CAGGGTTTATAGGCTGAAATTTTATGTTTTTAAGGGTTTTAAATATTAAATTATTTTATAGAATAATAAAGCTTAAATATATTTTAATTTGTATTATATTTTTTATGGTTGAAAAGGGGTTGACTGATTTTTTTGAAGGATATTTAAATAAAGAGTTTTTATTTAAAAATAGAAAGGTTTTACAATCTAATTATATTCCTGAAAATATTTTTTATAGAGAAAATGAAATAAAACAAATTGCAAGCATTTTAGCACCGAGTTTAAAGATGGAAAAACCATCAAATGTTTTTATTTATGGGAGAACGGGCACTGGAAAGACACTTTGTATAAAATATGTTGTTAGTAATATGTTTGATGTTGCTAAAAAAAAGAATGTAAATTTAAAAATAATTTATTTAAATTGTAAATTAAAAAAAGTAGCTGATACTGAATATAGATTAATGGCACAATTAACCAGAGAATTCGGAGTAGAGGTTCCTGCAACTGGGCTGCCAACAGACGAGGTTTACAAAGGGTTTGTAAAATATTTAGATGAAAAAAATTTATTATTATTAATTGTTCTTGATGAAATAGACCAATTAATTGATAAGGTTGGGGATGAAATATTATATAATTTAACTAGGCTGAATTCAGAATTAGTTAAAAGTGAAATTTCTATAATAGGAATATCTAATAATCTTGTTTTTGCAGACAATTTAGATCCTAGAGTTAAAAGTAGTTTGAGTGAAGAAGAAATTATTTTTTCCCCTTATAATGCACAACAATTACAAAAAATATTGGAAGACAGGTCAAAATTAGCATTTAAAGAAAATATTTTAGAAGAGGGAGTAATAGAAAAATGTGCAGCTTATGCTGCAAGAGAGCATGGAGATGCAAGAAGGGCTTTGGAATTATTAAGAATTGCTGGAGAGCTGGCTGAAAGATCAAATGAAAAAAAGATTGGTTTTGGACATATTGATTCTGCTGAAGAAAAAATAGAAAGAGACAGAATAATTAATATGGTAAATACACAACCAAAGCAATTTAAATTAACTTTATATTCAATTTTTGAGATGTCTTTAAAGGCAAATAAATGCATTTTTACTGGAGATATCTATGATTTGTATAAAGACCTTTGTTTTAAGACTGGAGACAGACCACTAACACAAAGAAGAATAAGCGATATAATTGCTGAGCTAGACATGCTTGGAATAATAAATGCAAAGGTTATAAGCAAGGGGAGATATGGTAGGACAAGAGAAATTTGCCTTGCAATACCAAATTCTGTTGCTTCAAAGATAAATAATATGTTAAAAGAAGGATTAAATTTATAAGATGGAAAAAAGCAGTTTAGTTTCTGAATTTTTAAAAAAAGATTATTTAGTGTGTCCTGATATATTTGAATTTATTAATGAAAACCCTAGTAAATTTATAGATTTTTTAGATCAAAAGTTTAAAGAAAGAGAAAAACCCTTTGTCATTAATAAAGATATATTAATTTCATTAAATTTTTTAAATGATTTAAAATTTAATTGGGGTGAGTTTGACAAATCAAGAGTCTTATTAGAAAAAGGAAGAGATCTTGTTAGTTATTTTAATTGTTTAAAATTAATCAATAAAAAAGAAGATCTTGATTTTGGTGATAATATAAATAAAGGAAACTTTTCCATAAAACCAAATGTTAAAATATTAAAAAATTATATAAAAGATGAAAAAAAAATTGAAATACAGGATTTTATTGGGTCTTTTAGGGTCAGGTATAAAAATATTAGAGAATTATTACAAAACAGACCTGAGCTTTTTGATGTTATTTCTATAAATAAAATTATGAATAAAAAAGAAAAAGAAACTGTTTCTATAATTGGGATGATAAGCAACAAGATTTTAACTAAAAATAATAATTTTATAATGGAAGCTGAAGACTTAACAGGTGTTATTAAAGTAATTATAGATAAAAAAAACAGTGAATTATATAATATTTGCAAGGATATTATGTTAGATGAAGTTATAGGGGTTGTCGGTAGTTTTAGCAAAGGGGTTTTATTTTGCAAAAATTTAATTTATGCAGATATACCTATGACAAAAGAATTAAAGAAATGCCCAGATGAAGTTTATGCTATCTGCACTTCTGATTTACATATTGGTTCTAAACTTTTTCTTAAAGATGAATTTTTAAGTTTTATTAACTGGTTAAATGGAAGTGTTGGGAATGAAAAACAAAAGGAAATTGCTGAAAAAGTAAAATATTTATTTTTTTGCGGAGATTCTGTTGCTGGTATAGGGGTATACCCAAACCAAGAAAATCAACTAGTAATTAAAGATATTTTTGAACAATATAATGAGTTGGCTGAATTATTAAGCAAAATCAGAAAAGATATTTTTATTATTATGTGCCCTGGAAATCATGATGCTGTAAGATTAAGTGAACCACAACCAATATTAGACAAGGAGTTTGCAAAACCAGTTTATGAATTAGAAAATGTAATTTTAGTAACTAATCCAGGGTGGATTAATATACATTCTTCTGATACTTTTTCTGGTTTTGATTTTTTATTGTATCATGGTTTTAGTTTTCCTTATTTTGCAACTAATATAGAAAGTATAAGGAAAGAAGGGGGGACTGCAAGAGGAGAATTAATAAAAAAATATTTATTACAGAGAAGACATTTAGCACCAAGTTATTCTTCAAGTTTATATTTACCAGACACAAAAAAAGACCATTTAATTATTGATATTTTACCTGATTTTTTTGTTACTGGACATCTCCATCAGATTAGTAATCTAGATTATAGAAATATTACTTTAATTGGTTGTGGGTGCTGGGAAAGCTTAACAGAATACCAAGAAAAAGTTGGGAGCAAGGCAGACCCTTCAAAAGTGACTTTAATTAATTTGAAAACCAGAGAAATTAAAATTTTGAATTTTTCAAAAGAGGCAATGTAAAAATGGCTATTATGAGTAAGAGTATTATAAATTATTTTAATAAAATAGATGAAGAAGTAAACAAAGCTTATTATATAGCAAACAAAGCAAAAAAAAATAATTATGATCCTGATGACCATGTTGATATTTCTTTAACCCAGAATATGATTGAAAGAGTTGTAGGTTTAATTTCTGTGATTGCACCACAAATAAAAGACAAAGGCATAGAAAAAAGAATTCAAGAATTAGAAAGAGAATATGGAAGGCTTGACTGGAGAGTGGCTTTAGTTTTATCTTTAGAATTAAGTCTAGAAAAATTTTGCAAATTTAAGGATAAAAAAGAGGCAATGGAAATTGGGATAAGATTTGGGCTAGCTTATATTACATTAGGTGTTGTTGGAAGTCCTTTAGAAGGTTTTGTAAGATTAGAACTGAAAAAAAGAATGGATGGAAAGGAATATTTTTGTTTGTATTATTCTGGACCAATAAGAAGTGCTGGTGGGACAGCAACTTCTGTTTCTGTTGTTGTTGCTGATTATATAAGACTTAAAATGGGTTATGAAAAATACGACCCAACAAAAGATGAGGTTAATAGATGTGTAACTGAAATTAAGGATTTTCATGAAAGGATTACTAATTTACAATATTTACCTAGTGATGAAGAAGCTTTGTTTTTAGCTAAGAATTTACCTGTACAAATTGATGGAGACCCTTCTGAGAAATATGAAGTCAGCAATTACAAAGATTTAGACAGAGTAAATACAAATTTAATGAGAAATGGTTTTTGCCTTGTTTTTGCTGAATGTTTTGCACAGAAAGCAATAAAAGTTTTTACACAGATACAAAAATGGGGAAAAGATTTTTTTCAAGGAGAATGGGATTTTTTAGATGAATTTTTAAAAATACAACAGAAAAATAAAGCACAACAAAAAACAGATTTAAATATATTAATAAAACCAGATTTTACATTTATTAAGGATTTTGTTGCTGGAAGGCCTGTTTTTACACATCCACTTGCAAAAGGCGGGTTTAGATTAAGATATGGGAGATGCAGGAATTCAGGGTTAAGCGGACAAGCAATACATCCTGCAACAATGTTTTTGTTAAATAGTTTTATTGCAATTGGTACACAATTAAAAGTTGAAAGACCTGGAAAGGCAGCTGTTATTGCTTCTTGTGACAGCATAGATGGGCCAATTGTAAAATTGAAAAATGGGGATGTTTTAATTGTGGATGATACAGAACAGGCGAAGAAGATAGTTAAAGATGTTGAAGAAGTTTTATATTTAGGTGATATTTTAATTCCCTTTGGAGATTTTCTAAACAGAGCACATAAATTAGTTCCTGTTGGATATAATGCTGAATGGTGGTGCTTGGAGACTGGAATTAATAAAAAAAATATTACAATTGAAGAAGCAAAACAACTTTGTTTGGAGAAAAAACTTCCCTTGCATCCTAAGTATACCTTAAGGTGGGATGAAATTGAAAAAGAACAATTTTTTAATTTAATTTCTTGGATAAAAGAAAGTGCAATTACTAATGATAAAATTATTTTACCTTTTAAAATAAGTTCTATTGAAGAACAAAATAATAAAAAAAGAATTCTTGAATTAATTGGAATTCCACATAAAAATGTCTTAAATGAACATATTGTGATAGATAGGGAATGGAAAGAGGCTTTATTCTTAAATTTAGGAGAACTTTTCTTTGAAAAAGAGCCTTTTTTGGAAAAAGCTTCGGGAAAAAACGACGAGAAAAGTGGCAAGAATGTTTTGGAAATTTTAAATGAAAAATGTCCTTATAAGATAAGAGATAAATCTGGAACAACGATAGGGGCAAGAATGGGGAGACCTGAAAAAGCAAAGATTAGAAAATTAACTGGAAGCCCTCAAGTTTTGTTTCCTGTTGGAAATGAAGGTGGAAGATTAAGAAGTTTTCAATCTGCTTTGGAGAAGGGAAAGATTAATTCACAATTTCCTGTTTATTATTGTGAGCAATGCAAAAAAAATACAGTCTATTTAGTTTGTGAAGTTTGTGAAAACAAAACTATACAAAAATATTTTTGTTCTATTTGTGGAAAAGAAAATGATAAAGAATTTTGCTGCGGAAAGAAGACTTTTAAATATAAACAAACTGAGATAGATATTAATAAATATTTTAAGGATGCACTGAAAAAACTAGAAATTAATTCTTATCCTGAATTGATTAAAGGAGTAAGAGGGACTAGCAGCAGAGACCATGTTGTTGAGCATTTAGCAAAAGGAATATTACGAGCTAAATTAGGGCTTTATGTAAACAAAGATGGGACTATAAGATATGATATGACTGAAATGCCTATTACACACCTAAAAGCTAAAGAAATATCTGTTAATGTTGAAAAACTGAGAGAATTAGGATATGAAAAGGATATTTATGGAAATGAACTTGTTAATGAAGAACAGATATTTGAATTAAAACCACAAGATATTGTAATACCTTGTTCACCTGAAACTTTAGATGAAAAGTGCGATGATGTTTTATTTAAAGTTACAAAATTTATTGATGAATTATTAGTTAAATTATATAAATGCGATAGTTTTTACAATTTGCAAAACAAGAAAGATCTTGTCGGACATTTAGTTGTTGGATTAAGCCCGCATACTTCTGCTGGAATAGTCTGCAGAATTATTGGGTTTTCAAAAATACAAGGGTTATTAGCACATCCTTATTTGCATTCTTTGATGAGAAGAGATTGTTTTACTTATGAAACTAGTTTGCCTATTATGAAAAATGGGGTTTGGAAAAATGTTAAAATTGGTGAATTAGTTGAAGAACTAAATCCAAATAAAAAAGTTGATGCTTTTGGAACTCTTGCTAAAAAAGTTGAAGGATATTACACTATAGGTATGAGTAAAAATGGAAAACCTACTATTGTTAAAATAAATGATTTTACTAAACATAAACCATCTAAAATATTAAAAATAAAAACCCAAGATGGTAGAATTTTAAGAATTACTGAGAATCATAAATTTTTAATTAAGGAGAATAATTGTTTTAAAGAAGTTTTAGCTTCTCAGCTTACTAAAAGGATGAAATTATTAGTCCCTGTAGAAATAAATATTTCTACTAATAATATAGAATTTTTAGATTTAAAAGAATATTTCAAAGACAAAAAAAATGTTATGATAAGAAATATTAGGGGGGTGATAAATATTGCAATTAAACTTGTTGGGAATTCTCTTAATTTAAGAAAAATATTAAATTTATCAAAAAGTAATTTTTATAATTTTTATTCAAGGGATAGTTTTCCTTTACCTTTATTTTTAATTATAAATTCACTCATTAAACAAAATAGTTTACATAGAAACAGTGTTTTAGCAACTAAGAGGGATACTGTTAATATTCCAAATCAAATTCCTTTGAATAAAGAAGTACTTAATTTAATAGGGGTTTATGTTGCTGAAGGTTGTGCTAGGAAGAAAATTACTGGAAAAGGATATTATCAAATTTATTTTGCTGCTTCTGAAAATGAAATTCGAAAGCGCATTATTCAAATTATGAGAAAATATTTTAATTTGAAGCCTAGTGAAATTAAAAAAGATTCAATAGTATATTCAAGCAGATTACTTTATGAATTATTTGTTGATATTCTTAAGTGCGGAAAAAATGCCTATGAGAAAAGTATTCCAGAATTAATAATAAACTTACCCTTAAAAAAATTGAGGTTCTTTTTGCAAGGATATTTAGATGGGGATGGAAGTGTTAGCAATACTGATTTTAGGGTTTGTTGTGATAGTGTTTCTGAAAACTTATTACAAGATTTAGAATTTTGTTTTAGAAGATATGGTATTTTCACAAAAAGATATTGGTATAAGAAAAAACCAGGACCAAAAGTAAGAGAATTTTATATTAGGAAAAAAAGAGAAATACCTGAATTCGAGATTACTAAATTAATAATTCCTAGTAATTATCTTAAAATTTTTTATAATGAAATTGGTTTTTCTTTAATAAGAAAACAAAAAATTCTTGAATTTTTAATTAAAAATACCAACCCCTATGGGATGAGAATTGTTAATGATAGAGATTATGTTTATCCAGAAATAAAAGAGATAATTGAAGACGGTTTTGAAACTACTTATTGTTTAGATGTTGATAATCATGTTGTTATGGCAAATGGATTATTTACAAAAAATTGCGATGGAGATGAATCAACAGTGATGTTGTTAATGGATGTTTTACTTAATTTTTCCAAAAAATATTTGCCTGCACACAAAGGGGCTAATCAAGATGAACCTTTATTATTATCTACAAAATTAATACCAACTGAAGTAGATGATATGGTGTTTGATATGGATATTGTTTTTAATTATCCATTAGAATTATATGAAGCTGCTTTAAATTATAAGAACCCTACAGAAATTAAAATATCGAGAGTTAAAGATTTTTTAGATACTGAAAAACAGTATGAGGGGTTTGGATTTACACATGACACCAATGATATAAATGAAGGTGTAAGATGCAGTGCATATAAATCAATACCTACAATGGAAGAAAAAGTAAAGGGACAATTAGATCTAGCTAGAAAAATAAGAGCTGTTAATGAAGCTGATGTTGCAAGATTAATAATAGAAAAACATTTTATGAGAGATATAAAAGGAAATTTGAGAAAATTTTCAGTACAACAATTCAGGTGTGTAAGCTGCAATGAAAAATATAGAAGACCCCCTTTACAAGGAAATTGTTTAAAGTGTAATGGGAAGTTATTATTTACTGTTTCAGAAGGGTTTGTTTTAAAATATTTAAATATTTCTTTAAATATTGCTGAAAAATATCATTTACCTGATTATTTAAGACAGAATCTTTACATTACAAAAAAAAGAATTGAGAGTTTGTTTGGAAAAGAAAAAGATAAACAAAAGGCTTTGATAGGTTGGTTTAACTGAGCTTTTCTTTAGAAAAGGAAGCCTTTTGGAAAAAGCCTTCAGGGAAAAATGACTAATAAAACTTCGGAAAAGAAAAGGGGAAGAAGCCTTTGAAAAAACTACTGAGAAAAACTTGGAAAAGAATTTTATAATAAAAAAAATAAAATTACAGGGATTATCAAACAACCCATTAATAAATTTTTATTTATTTCTTTTAATTGTGTAAATATACCTAAATTTGTTGATATGAATAAGACTAGCAATCCAATTGGTTTTGAAACAAGTAGCACTAAACTTGCGATTAGAAATATAATTAAAATACATAATGTTTTGTAATTTATTTTTGTAATTAATCTTGAGAATATTTTAGAAAAATTTATTGTTAATAATGTAGCTATAAAGGTTGTAATTAAAATTACTGATATTATTAATAAAAAATTTGTTAAACTAAAGTTTTCTAATATTCTTGATATTGCTACTGCTGTACCACTTCTTCCTTTGTTAATTGCATATAAAGCTATGAAACTTCCAATCATATTTGTACTAGTTATTGTGCTATTTAATATAATATAATCTTTAGTTTCAACTTTTTTTATTAAAGACGAACTTAGTGCTGATATTTGCGATGAGCCCAGACCTGGAAAAAATGATGATAAAATTCCTGAAATTACACCTATAATTATATATTTTAATTTGGAAGTTTTAATTTTTATTTCTTTAGTTTTTTGTTCTGGGATTTTGGTGTTATTTTTTATACTTAAAATTAATGAACTTAATCCAAATAAACCTGATAATAAAGGGAGCAATGGTTCTTTTATATTCGGGATATTTAATACTATCAAACCTAAAGTACCTGCTAATATAAATATTATAAAATTTAATAGCCTCTTTTTTTCTTTTAGTATTAATATTATTGATGCAGAGATTAAAATATAGGCAATGTATGGTTTTGTTAATAAGTAAAATTTTGGCAGAATAAAAATCAATAAAGGTATTAAAGAAGTAGTCAAAATAATTGAACCTAATGTACCTATTAATGTCAATATTACTGCTTCATGTGCCTTTCCTTTTAATAATAATTTATGTGCTGGCAAGATAATTATTGCTGAATCTGGAGATGGAGCTCCTAAAAATATTGATGGTATGGAATTCAAAAATGCATGGATAACTGCCATAGAAATGATTATAATTATTATATTTAAATTTGAAATATATTTTAGTAGAAATGGCAGTAATGAGACTATTATTGCTGAAACTAAATTTATATGGATTCCTGGAGTTAATCCTGTTATAATACCTAAAATACAGCCAATTAAAATAAATATTATTATTTCAAACATTAATTTGTTTTAGGCTTTAATTTTTATAATAATTATCTAGAGAAATTCGGAAGACTTACGAGATTTTTAGTTTTTACTTGGTTTTAATCTTTCAAAAAAGCTTTTTTTAGAATTATTTTCAGGTGATTTTTTATTTTTAAAAAATTCCCTAATTTCTTCTCCTGAATATTTTGTTGTGGGTTGTATTGGGTTATTTATTTTTATCTTATTAATTTCTTCTGTTAACATAGCTATTTTACTTTTAAAATCTTTTATTGCTTCTTTTATTGATTCATATATTAAAACTCCGTCTCTATTTGTTATGCCAACTGCTAATTTTTTATAATATGACTTGTCAGGAGACATTACTGATATTTTTTGTTCTGGGGAATTATATCTATCTTCTAGTATTTTAATTCTTTCATAATAATTTTCTAACCATCCTTGCAATGTTCTTGCTGGCATTTATTAATAAACTTTTAAGATAGTTTTTATTGTTTTTGGTGTTATTGTTTAGTTATAATTTTATATAATTTTTATTTCTTTTGCTTCAATTTCGAAATCTTTTTGATATATTTTTAATTTTCCTGTAACTTCAATTTCTTGACCTTTTTTCAATTGAATTTTATTTTCATCTTTAAACAGAACTACTTTTATTGGTTTTGTATTGTCAGATATTGTGATTATTTCTAATCCAGGAGTTTCTTTTATATTTACTATTTTTCCAGATACAGTTACTTCTTTTTCTAAAACTTCTTTTGATAATTCGTTTATTTGATAATCTTTTATTTTTATTTTGTCAGAGATTAATATTAAAATTACTATTCCTACTAATGAAAGTATTAATGAAATTTTAATTAAATTTGATTCTATCATTTGGTTAATTAAACTTAGGTTATTAATAATGATTTTGCTTAAATTTTCGAAAATATTTTAGAAAAAATAAGTAATTTTTGAAAGAAAGTTTTATAATGTTTGATTCGCAAGAATAAATTATGGATACAGAGACAAAAATAAATATAATAAAATCTTTTGCTATTGAAATTTTAACTGAAAACGAACTTAGAACTATTTTTGAAACTAATGATAAACCTCTTGCTTATGATGGATTTGAGCCATCTGGAATAGCGCCAATACATTTTGGGATTATGAGAGCTAATAACTTAAAAAATATGTTGAAAGCTGGAGTTAAATTTCATTTATATTTGGCTGATTATTTTGCTTTTATTAATAATAAATTAGGGGGGGATTTAGATAATATAAGGACTGCTGGGAAATATTTTATTGAAGTATGGAAGGCTTGTGGAGTTGATACTGATAAGATAAAGATAGTTTGGGCAAGTGATATTATGGATGGGATTAAATATTGGGATAGAGTTTTGAAAGTTGCTAAAGAGGTTTCTCTAGAAAGAAATTTAAGAGCAACTACAATTATGGGCAGAAAACAGGGTGAAAAATTAAGTATGGGGCAATTATTTTATCCACCAATGCAAGTTACAGATATTTTTCATATGGGTATTGATATTTGCCAATTGGGGATGGACCAAAGAAGAGCACATATTTTGGCAAGAGAGGTTGCTGATAAATTAAAATGGAAAAAACCAGTTGCAATCCATCATCATATTCTGTTAGGTTTACAAGGGTTACAAAAGAGAGAAACAGATGAAGAAACTTTAATGGCCTCTAAAATGTCTAAATCAGATCCAAAAAGCGCAATTTATATGCATGAAAGTTTTGAAGAATTAAAAAATAAAATAAATACTGCTTTTTGTCCACCAAAAATAGAAGAAGGCAACCCATTACTAGAATATTGCAAGTTTATCATTTTTAAAAACTTTAAAGAAATAAAAATAGAAAGGCCTGCTAAATTTGGCGGAAATGTTGTTTTTGGGAATTATGAAGAATTAAAGAATGATTATGTTAATGGGAAATTGCATCCAGCTGACCTTAAGAATGGTGTTACAATTTATTTAGATAAATTAATTAAGCCTGTAAGAGAACATTTCGAGAAAAATAAGAGGGCTATGGAATTATATAATCTGGTAAAAAGCTATAAGATTACTCGTTGAGAATTTTTTTCATTAATTTTATAAAATTTTGTATTATATTTAATATATGAGGATTGTTAAAGTTTGCAGTTCACAAGGAAGTTTAGGAAAGAATATTGGTTGTGAAAAAGCACCAGATCTAATTATAAATGAACTTAAAAAAATAGAATTTAATGAAGGAAATAAAAAAATACAATTTAATGTTGATGAAGTTAATGTAAATCATAATAATATTGATGAAACAAATTCTAATATTGAAAAAGCTGAAGGAGATATTTTTTTAGGTGGGGATCATAGTATTACATATCCTTTGTTTAAGGGCTTTTCTAAAAATAAAAAAAACTGTGGTTTATTAATATTTGATGCTCATGCTGATTCAAGTTTATATGTTAGAAGTGTTAGTCATGAAGATTTTGTAAGAAAATTAGTTGACGAACATGTTTTGAAAAAAGAAAACTTAGTTTATGTTGGTTTAAGAAAATTATATAAAAGTGAAATTGAATTTTTAAAAGGTGTAAGATATTTTGACATGAAAAATTTATTTTTAAATATTGATAATGCATGTGATAGTGTAATGGAGATATGCAGACAGTTTAATGAATTATATCTAAGCATAGATATTGATGTTTTGGATCCTAGCTTTGCACCAGGGACTGGTTATTTAGAACCTGGGGGATTAAGTACAAGAGAATTAATTTATTTTATACAAAGAATAAAACTTTTGAAGAATTTAAAAAGAATAGATTTAACAGAGGTTAATCCTGAAAAAGACATTAATGATATTACTGTTAAGAATGCTGCAAAAATAATAAGCGAGTTATTATGAGGCTATTTATAGCTATTAAATTACCAGGAGAAGCAAGAGATTATTTATTTACAATTAAAAATAATTTTTCCAGAGATTTAGCAAAGGTAAAATGGGTTGGAAAAAAACAAATACATCTTACATTAAAATTTCTTGGTGAAGTTGATGAAAAAATAATTAAAGAAATTATTTCTAAATTAAAAGAGGTTGAATTTAAGGAATTTGAATTAGAATTGGATGATCTAGGTTTTTTTCCAAATGAAGATTATATCAGAGTAATTTGGGTTGGTTTAAATCCAAAAGAAAAAATAATCGAATTACAACAAAAGATAGATGCAGAATTATTAACTTTATT
>Ga0209541_10013727_pt1 | contig 12327 bp, 14 predicted proteins | sample RifCSPlowO2_01_FD_184027 | JGI IMG/M metagenome (GOLD analysis project Ga0209541, IMG submission 184027) | Groundwater microbial communities from Rifle, Colorado - Rifle CSP2_plank lowO2_0.1 (SPAdes) (version 2) | ecosystem: Environmental > Aquatic > Deep subsurface > Groundwater | place...
GCAGCTGGGGAAGCTTTAGATAAGGCGTCTAAGATGTTAGGACTGGGATATCCAGGTGGAGCATTGATTGAAAGATTGGCTTTGAAAGTGAAAAACAAGGACTTTTATAAGTTTCCTCGTCCTATGAGAGGATCAAAAGACTTAAATTTTTCATTCTCCGGATTAAAAACGTCTTTATACTACTTATTAAAGGATATGAGTGAAAAAGAAAAAAACAAAAGACTTGAAGAATTACTTAGCTCTTTTCAGGAGGCTGTATTTGACAGTATTATCATTAAAACAAGAAAAGCTATTGAGCAAACTGGTATAAAAAAAATTGTTTTGGGTGGGGGAGTTTCCGCAAATAAAAGACTTAAAAATCTTCTAAATAAATTAATCAAGGAAAATAAAGGCGAATTAATATATCCTAAAAAAGAATTTTGTACAGATAATGCTGCGATGATAGGAATTGCAGGATACTATAAAGCAAAAGCCGGAATTTTTGTAAAAAATTTCAAAACCTTTGAACGACAACCAAGACTGAGTATAAACTCTAAATCATAATATCCAAGCTCCAAATAAAATCGAAATTTTAAGGTTTTAAATTTCAAAATTATAATTTATTTGTTATTTGTAATTTAGAATTTGTGATTTAATTCATATCTGATATACTTTTACATGCTAAAGAAATTTACTCTTTGGAATTGGATTTCAATACTTGCTTTCATCGGAATATTACTTGCTTCTTATCTTTACTATAACTATCTTTTTCAACCAGTATTCAAGCCTTGCTATGTGAGTTCAAGTATTAATTGTGATGCTGCAACAATTGGTCCACTTAAATTAACTTTTGGTATCCCAACAGCCCTTTATGGATTAGTTGGATATATTTTAATTCTGATTGGGTCTTTTATAAAGAATATAAAATTGGTTTTAGCAGTTGCTACATTTGGTCTTTTGTTTTGTTTATATATTTTATATCGGGAAATTTTTGAGATTTACGTTTACTGCATTGTCTGTATCGCTTGCCTTATCGATATGTCAATGGTGTTCTTCCTCTCGATAAATCAGATGAAGAAGAAGTAAAACTTTCTAGTCGTTCATCTTGAGGTCTAAATATAACCGCTCTTTTTCTTTGGAGATTTTTAGGAGATTGAATTCTTATTTTAGCTCGATTAATTTCCTCACCAGAAAGCTTTCTTTCTACCCACTCTCCATTTTCAAATCGACCTAAAAGTACTTCACCGTCAGATAAAACATTTAATGATGCTATTAAAATTGGAGCAAGATTTAATCCTTGTCTTATTTGTGCATGTTCAAAGCCAATAGGAAGATAAGTTTTGTTTTTTTCCTTACCTGAAAATCCTCTCTCAATCATTAATACTGGCATAGGCTAAAGTATAAGACTAATTTTTCTAAAATCAAGGGGTGACCCCGATTAGATCGGGGTTGACACTGGGAGTATAATTAATGTAGGAGGTGATAATATGAATGATAAGAAAATAAAAAAAGATGATAAGTGTAAAGATTGTAATTGTGAAGATAAAGATATGAAGGATTGTAAAGATTGCGAGGATTGTACTGGTAAAGAAGGTTGTTGTTGTTAATTTGTCTAAATTTCTGTAGTTATTGGAATAGCTTCGACTTCTGAAATTCTTAAACACTGGAAGTATATAATTATTATGGGATAATATAATTCTATGGTAGAGCCAGGAAGAGTACGAGTGATACAACCCTTAATGGATTGCGAATTTGGTCCAGGATCAAGCGTCTTTGTAGAGCGAACTATTAATAGAAACCTTGCTTTAATTAGAGAAAAAGGATCAGATGCTTATACTCTCCAAAGTTTAGAAATAGCTTCCCGTATTTTATTAGGCAAACCTTTAATTACTGATCAAGAAAGGGATGTGGTATTGGAAGAGCTAGGGCTTGAATGGAATAATTGTTTACCGATAAATAATACTCCAGAAAATAATTATTTTGCAGTCTTAACATCAAGTGAACATTATTTGTTAACAGGTGAACATAAAGCGTCAGAAAAAGTACTTAAGAAACTTAAGGAAGGCGCGGAAAAAGAAGCGATTAAAAGATATGAAATGATATTTGGAGATTTATTTCAAGCTAATGAGCCTAATGACTTATTTTATGAAAATAATATAGAAGAAGTAGCACAAATTGGTTTGGTTGCAAAATATTTAGATTTAGATTCCTTTAACGATAAAATGAAAAGAATAATTGAATTCTTAGAGTTTTATACAAAGAACTTTTTTCCAAAATTAAGATCAAGTAATGTAACTGATTCAATAGATCGATTAAAAATAATGGCTGATCAATTTGTTATTTCCGCAGTGTTAACAAGAGTATCAACAGATGGCAAAACGGAGCTTACTTTTTAATAAGTATGACAACAGAAAGATCAAATTCATCTTTTATATAAGGTCCTCCATTATTTCTAACAATTGGTTTGGGTGTTCTAGGGATTTTGAGTTTTAAATGGGCAAATAAGCATTTCAGAGAAGCTCACAGATTAAAACCCTAAATCCCAACTGTTTGATTTTTTGGCGTTGGTGTGGGATAATCTGGAACTCATGAGTATTGAAATGAAGGGATTTATAAGACCCCCTTTAGATTTAGATATGGAGTTTGGGCCAGGAGCAACAAAATTAGTAGAAACTGCAATAGGAAAAAATATGGATTTATTAAGGCAAAGTGATCCTAATACTCACCTTTTAAGAAATTTAGAAATTGCTTCTCGTGTTCTTCTTGGACAACCTGTAATAAACGCTGAAGAAAGGCTTCTAGTTTTAAAAGATATTTGGCCTGAATGGTACAAATCCTTATCAGGAGATAAATCAGATGAAGCAAATTTTCACTCTCTATTAATTGCAAACAGGAAATCAAATTGCTACTCCGGAGCATATGGATAGGATAAAAAGAGGTGCAAGAAACTACGCTATTTCTAATTATTATGGGCTATTTGCAGACCCTGAAAAGAGAGCAGAAATGTTGGTCGTAATAAAGAGACACACAAGAGAATTTGTATCAACGCTTGGAGAAGATGCAGGTAAAAAGCAAATAGACTTTTTAAAAACGATGGCTGATATAATAGTAAAAGAATCTTCTATAGAAGTAACAAGCGATGGAGCTAATGATTAATTACTCAATTAAACTTATAGGACTTCTTATAAATGGTTGCCCAGAGTATTATTCCTAGACTTGAACAAAATAGGTATTTAAGCTAAACTACTCTCTCGCATGCTAAAGATCAGTAATCTAACAGTTTCTGTTGGTAAAAAGACAATAGTTGATGACTTCTCATACAACTTTGAGAAAGGCAAAATTTACGCAATAATGGGTCCAAACGGAAGCGGGAAATCAACTCTCGCATTCTCAATAATCGGCCATCCTACATATAAATTAGCCTCAAAAAGCAAGATAATGCTTGATGGTAAAAATATCACTAAATTAGAGACTCACAAAAGAGTAAAGCAAGGCGTCTTTCTTACATTTCAAAGCCCACAAGAGCTTACTGGAGTATCTGTTTATCAACTCTTACGTGTAGCAAAAGATGGGGTAAAAGACATTATAAAAATGTTTGCAGAGGTCAAAAAATTAGCGCAAGAACTTCATATTTCAGAAGATTTACTCACAAGAGGATTAAATCAATCTGCGTCTGGCGGAGAGAGAAAGAAACTAGAAGTGCTACAAGCAATTATTTTAGACAAAAAGGTTATAATATTTGACGAAATTGATACTGGAATTGATGTAGATTCGCTTCGTACAATAACTAAAGTTTTAAATAAATATAAAAAGGATAAAACCTTTATTCTTATTACTCACTACAATCGAGTATTAAAATATCTCAAACCAGACAAAGTGTTAGTATTAATAAATGGCAAACTTAAAAAGTCAGGAGGCCACAAATTAGCAGATTTAATAGAAAAACAAGGGTATAAAAACTTTAAAGATAATGGCAAATAAAAAGAACCTAAACTTCAAGCAAAAATACGGCTTTTCAATGCCTAAATCTTATCTATTTAGGGCAAAAAAAGGATTAAATAAGCAAATTGTTGAAAGTATTTCAAAAATGAAAAATGAGCCTTCATGGATGCTCGATTTTAGGCTCAAGTCCCTTGAAATATTTTATAAAAAAACTATGCCTACATGGGGAGCTGATCTTTCAAAAATTAATTTTGACGATATTTATTATTATATAAAACCAGTTGAAAGCCAGGCTAAATCTTGGGCAGATCTACCTTCTGAAATTAAAGATACTTATGACAGGCTTGGCATCCCAAAGGCTGAAAAAGACTATTTATCAGGTGTAAATGCACAATATGACTCAGAAGTAGTATATGAGAGTGTTAACAAACATCTTGAAAAATTAGGCGTGATATTTTGTGATATGGATACAGCCTTAAAAAAATACTCAAAAATCGTAAAAGAATATTTTGGTACTCTAATCCCTGCGCATGATAATAAATTTGCAGCTCTTAATTCGGCAGTATGGTCTGGTGGATCATTTGTTTATGTTCCAAAAGGAATAAAGGTTAAGATGCCACTTCAGGCTTATTTTCGTATTAATTCAGATAAATTTGGCCAGTTTGAAAGGACTCTTATAATAGCTGAAGAAGGAAGTGACGTACATTATGTGGAGGGTTGCACAGCCCCAGTTTACTCGTCAAGCTCACTTCATGCTGCAGTTGTTGAAATATTTGTTAAAAAGAAAGCTAAAGTACGTTATACAACAGTCCAAAATTGGAGCTCAAATGTTTATAATTTAGTCACAAAGCGGGCAAAAGCAGAGGAAGATGCAGTTATGGAGTGGGTGGATTGCAATATAGGGTCGTGCGTGACTATGAAATATCCAAGCATTTATTTAAATGGAAAAAGAGCTCGAGGTGAAGTCTTATCAATGGCATATGCTGCAAAAGGGCAACATCAAGATGCAGGAGCAAAAATTTTTCATTTTGCACAAGACACAACGTCAAGAATTATTTCTAAGTCAATATCTCGAGATGGAGGAAGGACTTCATATAGAGGTTTAGTCCAAGTCAGGCCAGGAGCCAAAAAATCAACAGTATTTGTCTCGTGTGATGCGTTAATATTGGATGAAAAATCAAGATCAGATACGTATCCGACGATGTTAGTTAAAGAAAGTGATACTCATATTCAACACGAAGCAACAGTTGAAAAATTAGGTGAAGACAAACTTTTTTATATGATGTCAAGAGGGTTAAGTCGATACGAATCTGAAAGCATGCTTGTTAATGGATTTATAGAGCCCATTACAAAAGAAATTCCTCTTGAATATTCTGTTGAGATGAATAGACTCATAAGACTTGAAATGACAGGGTCTGTTGGATAAGTTTAATCAAAAAATGTCATTTATATATTTAAATAAAAATAAAAAAACAAAATATATTTTTAATTCGCCGGGTAAATATACTGTTTTTTTTAATAATATTTCTGGTGATTATAAATTTATAATTAACAGTAAAGACGTGGATCTTGACATTTTTGGAATTATTATTGGGAAAAATGAAAACATATTTAAAATTAATACAGATCAAATTCATGATGCCCCAAAATCAAATTCGAATCTTTTAATAAAAGGTGTACTTTACGATAGATCAAAATTTTTGTTTAAAGGACTTATAAAAATAGAAAAATCAGGGCAAAAGACAAGGGCTTATCAAAAAAATCAAAATCTTATGATGTCTGACCAAGCTTTTGTCGATACAAAACCTTATCTTGAGATATTAGCAGATGATGTATTTTGTACACATGGATCAACTACTGGAAAAATAGATAAAGACTCTATATATTATCTTAATTCAAGAAGTATTGATAATAAAAAAGCGGAAAACCTTATAGTTTCTGGTTTTGTAAACGAAATATTAGAAATTTTAAAACAAAGAACTTCAAAACAAGAATATTTATCAATTAAAAATGAAATAGAAATAAGTTTATAAAAGTATGAATATTAAAAATCAATTTCCAATTTATAAAAGTAATCCTAAGTTAGTTTATCTTGATTCAACTGCAACAACATTAAAACCACAAGTTGTGATTGATAAGATTGTTGAATATTATTCAAAATATTCTGCAAATGTAAAAAGAGGAATCTACGAACTTGGTGAACAAGCAACCTTTGAATACGAAAATGCACGAAAAATTGTAGCTGATTTTATTAATGCAAAACAAAATGAAATTATATTTACTAAAGGAACAACTGAATCTCTAAATTTACTTGCATATTCCTTGGGTAGACAAATAATAGGTAAAGATGATGAAGTTCTTACAACTATAATGGAGCATCATTCAAACTTTGTCCCTTGGCAGCAATTGTGCATGGAAAATAATGCTATTTTTAAAATTTTAGATATTGATGATGAGGGATATTTGCAATCAGATTTAAAAACACTTTCAAAATATGTAAATAAAAAAACAAAAATTGTAACGCTGACATATGTCTCGAATGTCTTAGGGACAATCAATCCAGTAAAAAGGATAATTAAAGATTTAAAAAAAATTAACAAAGATATAATAGTAATTCTTGATTGTGCACAAGCTGTTCCTCATATAAAAATAGATGTCTTAGATTTAGGTTGTGATTTTATAGCTTTTTCTGGTCATAAAATGTTGGGGCCTACAGGAATAGGAGTGCTTTGGGGCAAATTTGAATATTTAGAAAAGATGTATCCATTTCAATTTGGTGGAGAAATGATTAGTGAAGTAATGATTGATAAAACAACTTATGCAGATATACCTGAGAAATTTGAAGCAGGAACTCCACCCATAGCTCAAGCAATAGGACTAGGCGAAGCAATTAAATTTATAGAAAAAATTGGCATAAACAAAATTGAAGAACATGAGAAAGTCCTTACAGAATATTCAGTTAAGTACTTAACTGAATCGTTGGGAAAAGATATTGAAATATATGGCCCTAAAAACTTAAAAAATAGAGGAGGCATTATTTCATTTAATCTAAAAGGAGTTCATCCTCATGATTTAGCTTCGTTATTAAACGAAAACAATATAGCAGTTCGTGCAGGTAATCATTGCGCAATGCCACTTCACACTCGACTTGGAATAAACGCTTCATGCAGGGCCAGTCTTTATATTTATAATTCTAAAAAAGATATAGATTTATTAATAAATTCATTGCTAAAGGCTAAAAAGTTATTCTCATGACAGATATTTATAAAGAAAATATTCTTGAGCATAATAAAAATCCCAAAAATTTTGGTTCTTTAAAAAAACCATCTCACTCTGGTGCTTTTAACAATCCATTATGTGGGGATTCAATAATTGTTGATATATTAGTTAAATCTAAAAAGATTATAGATATAAAATTTAGAGGAAGTGGTTGTGCTATATCAATAGCTTCGTCCTCAATGCTTTATGATTTCCTTAAAGGGAAAGATTTGAGAGTTTTTAAAAAAATTGATAAACAGTTTATGGAAAATCTTATTAATGTTAAAATATCACAGGGAAGAATTAAGTGTTTAATGTTGCCCGTAAATACGTTAAATAATATTTTAAATATTTAAATGACTAATAAAGATCCAAAAAATCCGTCAGGTCCAATAGTCGTGAAAGGAATGAGCGTAAAAGTTGATAGGGATTTGTGTATCGGTGCAGCTACTTGTGTAGCTGTTGCTGCAAAAGCTTTCGACCTTGATACAGAAGCAAAAGCAGTTATTCTTGACTCAGTAGACGAAGAGACTAGAGAAGCGATAATTGAAGCTGCAAAGTCTTGCCCAACAGCAGCAATAATCATCGTTGATGAAAAAGGAAACAAAATTTTCCCAGAATAATTGCCCTTTTAGCCTCAAAACACTAACCATTTTAGCAGCGATCGCGTACGAAAATGGCTAGTATATTTAAGTGTTGACTCCGATTAAATCGGAGTTGACAGTTAGCAGAGAATAGTTTATACTGCTAAATATGGTATTTGCAAAGGCAAAGAAATTAACAAATACACTTCCTTTAGTTACTGTTCGTGAAGGTATTGTTCTTCCAAATACAGAAAACGTATTAATCTTCGGAAGAAGTAAAAGTACGCAGGCTATTAATGAAGCATTAAGACGAGATAAAAGAATAGTTTTATTAATGCAAAAAAATTCTTCACTTGACGATCCAAAAACAACAGATCTTTATGATGTTGGAGTTGTAGTAATGATTAAAAACGTAGTTCACGGCGATAAAGGAGAAATTAATTCATTGGTTAGAGGATTGGAAAAAGTAAAAATTTTAAAGTATGTAAGGGAAGAGCCATATTTTGAAGTAATGGTTGAATCAATTGAAGAGAAAATAACAGATGATGAAGAAATTAGAGGATCCATTAAATACATCTCTTCACAAGTTAAAAAAGCAATTAATCTTGGAAAGACAATAGATTTTATATTTCTTATGAATATTTTAAATGTTCGATCACCACAAGATTTCTCATATCAGGTTGGAATGGTTTTGGATTTAAGAGAGTATGAAAGACAAGAATTACTAGAAGAAAATAGCATAAAAAACAGATTAAAAAAAGAAATTGATTATATAAATCGTGAAATAAAAATACTTGAAATTGAACAAAACATATCTACCAAAACTCAAAGAAAGGTTGAACAAGGAATGAAAGAATCAATTCTTAGAGAAAAAATGAAAACAATCGAAGAAGAACTCGGAGGCCGAAGCGAAGATAAAGAGATTGATGAGTATAGAATTAAAATAAAAAAAGCGCAAATGCCTAGAGAAGTCGAAGAAAAAGCAACTAAAGAATTAAAAAGATTAGCACAAATGTCTCAATTTAATCCAGAATCTTCTTATATTAAAACCTACTTAGACTGCCTAGTCGATCTTCCTTGGTCAATATCAAAATCAGACGATGTTAATATTTCAAAAGCTCAAAAAATTCTTGATGACGATCATTTTGGACTTAAAAAAATTAAAGAAAGAATTTTAGAATATTTAGCAGTAATAGAACTTAAAAGAAAAAATCAAGTTGCAGAAGAAAAGAAGGCAAATCAACCAACCATTCTTTGTTTTGTTGGACCACCAGGCGTTGGAAAAACATCATTGGGAAAATCTATAGCAAGGTCATTAGGAAGAAAATTTATTAAAATTTCTCTTGGAGGGATAAGAGACGAGGCTGAAATTCGTGGACATAGAAGGACATATGTTGGCGCATTACCAGGAAGGATTATCCAAGGGATTAAAGATGCAGGATCTAATAATCCGGTCTTTATGATGGATGAAATTGATAAAATTGGAAGAGATTATAGAGGAGATCCAAGTTCAGCACTTCTTGAAGCGTTAGATCCAGAACAAAACCATGCATTTTCAGACCATTATTTAGAAGTTTCTTTTGATCTGTCAGATGTATTTTTCATAACTACTGCAAATATATTAGATACAATTCCTGATGCACTTTTAGATAGACTTGAAATAATTCATTTTCCAGGATATACAGAAGATGAAAAGTTTAATATTGTAAAAAAATACTTAGTAAAAAAACAATTACATGCACACGGATTAACTAATAAAAACATTCAATTTCTAGATAGCTCTCTTAAAACAATAATTAGAAGATATACAAGAGAAGCTGGTGTAAGAGAACTTGAAAGACAGATTGCAAACCTCTGTAGAAAAATTGCAAGACAAATCGTTGAGAAAAAAACTAAAAAAACATCAATTGGTTTACCTGAGATTGATAAATATTTGGGCCCTTACAAATATTCTGCACAAATGATTGAATCAAAAGATACTATTGGGATTTCAACAGGATTAGCATGGACACAAGCTGGAGGCGACGTATTATTTATAGAAGTTGCTGTAATGCCTGGTAAAGGAAATCTTATGTTGACAGGACATTTGGGAAATGTCATGAAAGAATCATGCAGAGCAGCCTTATCATATGTTAGATCCCGATGGGAAATGTTTGGTCTTGATAAAGCGTTCTTTAATAAAATCGATATTCACGTACACGTTCCAGAAGGCGCTGTTCCAAAAGATGGTCCATCTGCAGGTATTGCAATTACAACAGCTATGATATCAGCATTAACTAAAATTCCAGTTCGTCGAGACGTTGCTATGACCGGTGAAATTACTCTTAGAGGACGAATTCTTGAAATCGGTGGAGTAAAAGAAAAAGTTATTGCCGCGCATCGTGCAAGAATCAAAAAAGTTTTGTTACCAAAGGATAATAAAAAAGACCTAATTGATATACCAAAATATATTCTGAATGACTTGAACTTTGTATTTGTAGATCATATTGATGAACTAATCAAAGAAGCATTAGTATTTCCAAAAAAACTTTCACCATCTGCTTTTGCTTTTTATAAGCAGTTTTCTCACCTTCGAAAAGATAATTAGAATTTAAGAATAAAATCTCTTAATTTATAAGCAAGATTATATAAAAAATAAATTGGTGAATTTATTATAAAATCATAACTACCCATCATTTCTATAAATTTTCCTCCATATCCTTCTTTAAATCTTGTAAAGCCCGCATACGGATGATTAATAGAATAATCTTTAGGAAGCGATCCCCACATATCAAACGTATTGCACCCGTTTTTTTTAGCAAAAAGCAAACTTTCCCACATTAATAGATTTGAAGCCATAAAATTTCTATATTTGTCAGAAGAACCACCGTATACGTAATAGCCTCTGTTTTTAAATATAAATAAATGGTATGCTGCAAGTGGAATATTGTCATAATAAGCTATTAGAATATGGGACATTTTATTTTTTACGGCTTCCCAAATTTTCCTATGGTAAAACCTATTATGACCTTTATATTTTTGTCTATTTATTGTTTTAAAATATAAATCTTCAAAAATGTTATATCCTTTTTCATTTGAAACTTCTTTAACATATACACCTTTTTTCTGTGCAAGATTAATGTTGTATCGTGTCTTTGATTTTAGGTTTGCAAATAGTTTTTCTTTGTCTTGAGAAATGTCAGAAATAATTGTCCAATTTGTAAATAAAGGATGTGGTGACCTTTTAAGATTAGAAAAATTTAAATTTTTAGTTTTACTTTTTTCAATGTAAGGTTCAAATTTTACAAATATCAATTTATATTCTTTAGCAATTTTTTTTAAAAATTCTAATAATTCTTTAGTTGGTAAATCTGATCTTGGTATATAACCAATATTAAAGTTAGTAAAGGGAATTTGATGGAAGGTAATAAGATATACTTTTTTTAATTTTTCGCCTTGAAATTCTCCAAGTCTTAATATTTTAATTCCTGTGTTTTGTCTAGCTTGACCCCAAACCCACGTTTGCAGGGGATGTTTTACAACAGAGTTATAAAGTTGGGGACTATAAGTATCAGGAATAATTTTAATCATTGTATTTCTTTTAGTAATTTTAAAGTTTCAATTGCACATTTTTGCCATGAAAATAATTTAACTCTTTGTTTACCATGAGTAATTAATGTATTTCTAAGATCTGGATGGTTTTTCAAATTATTTAATTGTGAAACTAATTGATCAGAATCTCTTGGGTCAAAATATAAAGCTGCATCTCCACCAATTTCAGGCAAACTTGATTTGTCAGAAGAAATAACAGGACATCCTTTGTCCATTGCTTCAAGAATCGGAATTCCAAATCCTTCATAGAATGATGGGAGAACAAGACAAAAGGCGTTTTTATAAAGTTCTTGTAGTGTTGAATCAGATACGAAGTCCGTAAATAAAACTTTTCTATCTAATTTTAAGTTGTTGATCTTATTGAAAATATTTTCATAAAGCCAACCTTTTTTACCTGCAATTACTAATTTAAATTTAGAGTTTTCTTTAATAAATTGAGAAAATGAATCTAAAAGAGTTGCTATATTTTTTCTTGGTTGTATTGTTCCAACGTATAAGATGTAAGGCTGTTTTTGAAGTTTATTTATAAGTTTATGGTCTGTTTTATTTTTTGATATTTTCTTTTCGAATCCGTTATAAATCACTTTTATTTTATTTTCAGAAACGTCATAAAATTTTATAATATCGTTTTTTGTTGATTGAGAAACTGCGATTATTTTTTTTGATTTTTTGATACTTTGCTTTGTCCAGTTTTTTAATTTATATAAATCCTTTTTTAGAAAATCTGCTGGGTAATAAAGAAAAGATAAATCATGAATAGTCACAACTGTTGGAATTGTTGAAAATCTTGGTATGTAATGAGCGGGGGAGAAAAAAACATCATTTTTACTATTAAAAATTAAATTCAACGGTAGAAATAATTGTGACCATAAAAATAAAGCTTTTACAATTTTATAAGTAAAATACTTATTTTTCGGAGGCATAGTTTTTATTGGTTTATTTCTAAGGTAAATATCGAAATTTAAGGTTTTAT
>Ga0209541_10013728_pt1 | contig 12327 bp, 9 predicted proteins | sample RifCSPlowO2_01_FD_184027 | JGI IMG/M metagenome (GOLD analysis project Ga0209541, IMG submission 184027) | Groundwater microbial communities from Rifle, Colorado - Rifle CSP2_plank lowO2_0.1 (SPAdes) (version 2) | ecosystem: Environmental > Aquatic > Deep subsurface > Groundwater | place: Rifle...
TTCTTTAAATGGATTGGTTTCCGCCAAGTTTTTCACCGGATTTTGCGCCGTTTCCAAAGCTTGCGTGGCTTCTTCCGAAAGATAAGTCGGCAATGGTTCTTCTTCGACAGCTTGGCGCCCGACGAACCAATACCAAAGGCCGCCGGCGATAATAGCTAAAACCCCGATTATTTCTATCGCGGTAAATAAAGATTTTTTACTGCTTTCTTCCATAGTTAACTTAACTATAGCACATGGATTTTTGAATCAATGTAAAGTTATCCACACGGTAAGCAATAAATTAAAACTGCCGAAAATTTGGCAATTTTTATTTTGTGCGTCCACCAGGGATTTCGCTTCACTCGCGGCTGGATAGCCCGCTCGCTCACCGAACCAATCACCGCACCCCGACCCCCGCTTAAGACACCTTCGGTTTCTTACGTCGCTTCGCTCCTATCTTCCTGATACGGGGTGCGGCTGGTTCGATCCCAAACAAAAATAAAAACATCCGCAAAAGTGGATGTTTTTATTTTGTGCGTCCACCAGGGATCGAACCTGGGACCGTCTCCTTAAGAGGGAGCTGCTCTACCAGCTGAGCTATGGACGCTTATATTTTTATTTTAACCTATATCAATGAGAGTTTCTGCTCCTTAAAATATCACATTCTGGCTATTTTTCAATGATTCCTACCGCCAGCTTTCTGTTGCGTAATACTGAAACCTGGTATACTATATGCAACTCATGAAGCTAGATACCGAACTCTCAAAAATACCCGAAGTCGGATTAAAATTTACGGCGCGGCTCCAGAAACTCGGCATCAAAACCGTCAAGGACCTTCTCTGGCATTTTCCGTTTCGGTACGAAGACTATTCCCGGACCGTGCCGATCGGCGAACTGGCCGTAGACCAATCAGCGACCATTCAGGGAAAAGTCCATCAATTGACTACCCGGCGCACCTGGAAAAAAAATCTTTTGATTACGGAAGCGATTATCGTTGATGACACCGGCGGCATTAAAGCCGTCTGGTTCAACCAGCCGTATATCGGCAACATCCTGAAAGAAGGCGGCCAATATAATTTTGCCGGAAAAGTCACCAGCTCCAAACGCGAAATTTATCTCGCCAGCCCGTCCTATGAACAGATCGGCAAGTCAGGCTATACCGAGACTAAGCATACGGCTGGCCTGATCCCCATTTATCCGGAAACGCGCGGTCTGACTTCCAAGGGATTGCGTTATCTGATCAAGCCGACGCTGAAAAGCCTGGACGCCATTGAAGATTTTCTTCCGGAAGAAATTTTAAAAGAAAATAAATTGCCCAGCCTCCAGCTGGCGATAAAACGCATCCATTTCCCGCTGCAGCTTTCCGACGCGGAGGCTGCTCGGAAAAGGTTCGCTTTTGAAAATCTTTTTCTGCTCCAATTAAATAATTTAAAAATAAAATCCCGGCTGGCTCAAAAAAGCGCTTTGGCAATTTCGGCAGCTATATCGGAAATTCAAAAGCTTATTTCTCAATTGCCGTTCCAGCTGACTGAATCGCAGAAATTAAGCCTGGAAGAAATTATTCGGGATCTGCAAAAATCCCATCCGATGAACCGCCTGCTTCAGGGCGATGTCGGCTCCGGAAAAACGGTGATTGCGGCCATTGCCTCTATTCTGGTTGCCCGGGCCGGCGCCCAAACCGCCTTTATGGCGCCAACGGAAGTATTAGCCGGCCAGCATTATCGGACGCTGACAAAAATCTTCAGTGATTTCGGCGGCGGCCTAGCGATCGTTACTGCTAATCGCGCCGAATTTACCAGCGGCAACCGGCGGGAAACCAAGCTTTCTAAATCAAAAATTATAAAAGAAATTGCCGATGGCAATATTAAAATCGTCATCGGCACTCACGCCATTATCCAAAAAAGCGTGCGATTTAAAAGTCTGGCGCTGGCAATCGTTGATGAACAGCACCGTTTCGGCGTCGCCCAGCGCGCCCAGTTATTGAAGCAAACCAGCGGTAGCGAAAATGAACTTACTCCCCACTTCCTGTCAATGTCCGCGACTCCGATACCGCGAACGCTCTCGCTCACCGTTTTCGGAGACCTGGATCTTTCCACCATCACCGAACTGCCGGCCGGCCGGAAAGAAATTATCACTAAAATCGTTGCCTCGGAAAACCGGAAAAAAGCGTATGACTTCATCCGTGAGCAAATTCAAAAAGGTCGGCAGGCGTTTGTCATCTGTCCGCGCATCGAACCGGGACAGGTTAATGAAGGAGAGATCATCACCGAAGCAAAGCGGAAAGCTCTGGAATTGAAATCCGTTAAGGAAGAATTTGAAAAGCTGTCCACTAAAATTTTTCCAGACCTGAAAATTGTCATGCTGCACGGAAAAATGAAAGGCCGGGAAAAAGACGATATCATGAAAACCTTTCAGGAAGGCAAAACCGACATTCTGGTTTCCACTTCGGTAATTGAAGTCGGCGTGGACGTTCCGAATGCCACCATTATGATCATCGAAGGCTCCGATCGATTCGGCCTCGCCCAGCTCTACCAATTCCGCGGCCGGGTCGGCCGGGGCGAACACCAATCGTTCTGCCTTTTATTTACTGATGCCGATTCCGGCACCGCCAACCGGCGGCTTAACTACCTTATTTCGGCAAAAAACGGATTTGAGCTGGCGGAAAAAGATCTGCTGCTCCGCGGACCAGGACAATTCTTAGGAGAAAGCCAGACTGGCTTGCCGGATGTTGCCATGGATGCCCTGAAAGATATTTTTTTGGTTAAAAACGCCCGAGATGCCGCTAAAAAAATTCTTTCCAACGATCCGGAATTGGCCGCCTCGTCCGCCTTAGCTAAACGCTTCCAAAATTTTCAAAAAGAAATTCATCTCGAATAAATTACCGCTCGCTCCCTGTCTGCCTACCGGCACCGGCGTCGCTCCGCTCCGGCGGCGGAGCGCACCTACACCTCGTCCCGACGGGTCGCCGAAGGCGACACCTAGCCCGTCGGGACTGCGGAGTTGCCGCACGACAGACAGGGAGCTCGCTAACACTGAAGATTAAATATTCCTCCGCAATGTTTTCAAGTAAACGAAAGGTTCGCTTGCTAGTTTCTCATTGTTTCTGGGTTACGCCCTTTGGGCGTAACCCAGAAACCTAGCCGCCATTTTCCGCCTAACATTAGGCGGGTTTGCGCTTCCAGCGCCGGCAGCGAGCCGAAAATAATAAGCGTCAGTGGCATCAATGCCCACTGTAAAAAATACAATATGTAATGCCAAAAACGGAAATCTTTTGTTTTTTCCGGCAATAACAGCATGCTGGAAATCGCGGCGCTGATGATTCCGATTCCGGAAAACAGCATAATCCAGCGGGTAATAGACGGTAAATTATGGAGTAAAACCACTTCGCTGAATTCTGCCTTTCCGATAATCAGCGGCAGCCACCCAAGCGCGAAAATAAGGATAGAATTGGTCGCCCAAGAATGGAATCCTTCCGTTACATTGAACGTCCAGTAAATTTTAGATTTCAGCGGAATTAGTTTATTTTTTATAAAACCGGCCAGCATATACGGAATATTTTCCGCTCCCCAGGCCCAGCGCCGCTGCTGCTTGTATAAATTAACCATGGTCTGCCAAAACTTCGGGGTCGCATTGGCATCCATCGCCACCGGATAAAACAGCGGCACCACCCGCCAATCGCCACTGTAATGAAGATAGCATTGCCAAAAAATCCGCGAATCTTCAGAAACAACATTTTTCTGCCAATAGCCGATATCCACTAGCGCCCGAAGCGGCATCGCGTGGGAAGAAAAAGTCGTCAGGCGTTCCGGCCGGGACTGCTGCATCATTTGCCAGAAGGTTGCGGAAAAAGAAATCACCCGCGCGAGCGCCGGCGCCTGGTAAATATTATTGATGAAAAGCGGGATCGGCTGATAGCTGGACCGTTGCGGAAATTCCGCCGACAAAAAATGATGCGTTAAACAGCCGAAATATTCCGGATATACCTGCGTATCAATATCAAATACCGAAACCAGTGCGTCTTCGTAGCGGATGCCCAGCGGATCAATCAATAATTTTTTTGCTTCCTTTACCGCCCAAGCCTCATTGGAACCTTTCCCCGGTATTTCCCCGGCAAGGCCGGCCGGATGCTTGGTAATTATCAAATGCAGGAAAGTTCCTGAAAACTCGCCGATAATCCGATCCGCAACGCCGGTGGCTTTATCCGCAAATCGCTCTTCGATCGCCAGGACAACTAACAATTTCTCTTTCGGATAATTAACTCGGCGCAAACTTTGAAAGGTTTCCCGGATGACTTCGTACGGCTCGTGCGCCATCGGTAAAATCACCAAATGATGGATATTTTTCCAGTCAGCGAAAATCTTCAGCCGCTCCAGCCAGGAAACGGTTAAATATTTCCGCATCTGCTTGAATGTGGACCGCAAATGCAAAGCCAAATAAATCGACTTCAGTAGCCAGTAAATGTCAAAAAGGATGATAAAAATGGCAACCCAGATCGGAAGCTGCCAAGAGAAAAAAATAACGGCGACTAACGTCGCCCACGATAAAAATCCTGGAAGATAATCAAATAATCGCATAAAATTTTTTTAAATAGATAAGGCTCCGCCACCCATCGTTGCCAGTATTAAAGTCGCCGCAACTAAAAGCAAATCCAACTCATATCCTCCGGCTAATTTTTGTCCCCCTTTCTTTTTCCATAATGCCGCCACCGTCATTTGAATTGCTAGCAACACCCCGATAACTTGAGTCATGAGACCTAATAATAGGAGTACGCCGCCGATTGCCTCAATAACCGCCACGATTGTTCCCCACAGCATCCCGGGCCGAAAACCCATCATATTAAAATTACTAGCATTGGTTTTTAAGTCTTTCAATTTTGGAAATCCGTGCACTATAAAAATAACCGCTACGGCAATCCGCAATACGAACAAAGCCCAATCCGAAAAACCAAATAATACCGGTATCATATACATATATTGTAACAATTGATTGACCGGATAGTAAAGTTTAATATAGAATCTAGTAAGCCTAATTGGTCCTGTCGTCTAGCCTGGCCTAGGACATCGGATTTTCATTCCGAAAACACGGGTTCGAATCCCGTCGGGACTACCATGAAAAATTTTGAATCGAGAATGGAGTTAACCGGCAGCTTATTTGAAGAAGAAGCGGTCGGAAAAGTGGATACGCAAAATCCGGAGTATCAGCAGGCGCTTAAAAAAGCGCAGGAGGAAGAGGCAAAAGAAGGCATGAAAAGCGGGTATGTCCGATTCCGGAAAGCGCTGGAGTTAGCCAGGAAATTCCAGCCAGCCGATCCGGCTAATCCGAATAAATACTTCGGCCGGGACCTGCGCATTGCTTTGCAGGATTTATTAAGCTTGAAAACTGAGACAGAAATGGACCGGGTGAAATTTTATACCGCCTCCGGCACTCCGCTGGACACTTTCCATGGCGTCGATGCCTTTCTTGAATACGAAGATGAGCGCAAGCAAACTCATCGGGCAACCTTTGACTTTACCGCCAATCCGCACAAACAAGTTTATAAAAGCGATATCATGGTTTTAAAAAATGAACTGCCGGATCCCGATCTGGAATCCCAAAAATATCTGAAAAAAATTGAGGAGTACGCTAAAGAAGTTTTTTCTAAAATTACTGCGGAAGAAAAACCGGAGGAAGAAACTGCCTTGAAAAGCTGATGGCGAAGAAAAAAACAATTTCTATATTGGCCATTGAAACCAGCTGCGACCCCGCACCAAAAAGAGCATTACTCGCTGCGGCTACCGCCTGCGAGAAAACGAAAATGCTTTTTTGGTGACGGGGCAAGTGAAACGGTAATTATGAAAATCTTAGCCATAGAAACATCATGTGATGAAACGGCAATAGCAGTTGTTGAAGCAAAAGGTGGAATGAAAAACCCGCGATTTAAGGTTTTAAAAAATCTTATCGCTTCGCAAATTCCGATCCACCGCCCATTCGGCGGCGTAGTTCCTAATCTTGCCAAACGGGAACATATTAAAAATCTTCCGATTCTTTATAAAAAAATTATGAGGGGCTATTCGCCTTCCGCCCTAAATTATATCGCCGTCACCGTCGGTCCCGGACTGGAGCCGGCGCTTTGGACCGGAATTAATTTTGCCCAGGAATTAAGCGAGAAAATAAAAAAACCGCTTATCGGCGCCAATCATATGGAAGGACACCTCTACAGCTTTTTGCTGTCCCAAAAAGCTGTAATTTCTAATTCCAAATTTCTAATTTCTAAAATTTTTCCGGCGATTGCCTTGATTGTCAGCGGCGGCCACACGATTCTGCTTCAGATGACCGCGATTAATAAGTGGAAAAAACTTGGCGAAACGCTGGACGATGCCGCCGGCGAAGCTTTCGATAAAGTCGCGAAAATGCTCGGGCTTCCCTACCCGGGCGGTCCGGAAATCCAGAAACTGGCGGAACAAGGAAATCCTGGGGCGATTAAATTTCCCCGCCCGATGCTGAACAAGCTAAATTACGAATTCAGCTTTTCCGGATTGAAAACTTCCGTACTGTATTATCTGAGAGACCATTCCCAAACAGAAAAAGCGGACGTGGCGGCCAGCTTTCAGCAGGCAGTCATTGACGTCCTGGTCAAAAAAACCATCCGCGCCGCAAAAGAATATAAAGCTAAATCCGTCATTCTCTGCGGCGGGGTGGCGGCCAGCAAGCCTTTAAGGGAAGCTTTGCGGATTTCAGTAAAAGAATTGCAGCTGAATTTCGCGGTTCCGGATTTCCAATTCAACACGGACAACGCCGTGATGATTGCCGCTGCCGCTTACCTGAATCTTCTTGATAAAAAGAAAAATATTCTGCCGATAGAAGCTCGTGGTAATCTGACAATTTAAATGAAATAAAAAATCGCTTATACTTCTTGATATGAAAGAGCTGCCGCCCGCTTACGATCCGAAACAAGTGGAGGAAAAAATCTACCGCCTCTGGGAGGAGTCGGGGTATTTTAATCCGGATAAACTCCCACCGCCTACTGCGGGGCAAGCTGGCAAACGAACAAAAACTTTTACTATTACCGTTCCCCCGCCGAACGTGACCGGTTCGCTTCACATGGGCCACGCGCTGAATGCCACCATTCAGGATATCATCATCCGGCAAAAACGGATGCAGGGCTATAAAACCCTCTGGCTGCCCGGCACCGACCACGCCGGCATCGCCACTCAGAATGTGGTGGAAAAAGATCTGAAAAAACAGGGTATCAGCCGCCACGATCTTGGACGGGAAAAATTTTTGGAAAAAGTCTGGGAATGGAAAGAAAAATACGGCGACATTATTCTGAACCAATTTAAAAAAATCGGCGCTTCTATGGATTGGTCCCGCACCCGGTTCACGATGGATGAGCAATATCAGCAAGCCGTTGCCGAAGCCTTCCATTACTACTATAAAAAAGGCTGGCTTTATAAGGCGGAAAAGGTAATCAACTGGTGCGTCCGATGTCAGACCAGCTTATCCGACCTGGAATTGGAATACGCCGAAGAACCGGGAAAGCTTTGGTACCTGCGCTATCCGCTGACAAATGACAAACGACAAACGACAAATGACTACATCGTAGTTGCCACTACCCGTCCGGAAACCATGCTGGGCGATACTGCCGTGGCGGTCAATCCGAAAGACGCGCGCTATAAAAACCTGGTCGGAAAGAAAATTATGCTGCCGATTATGAATCGGGAAATTCCAATTATCGCCGACGAAGAAATTGATATGGCTTTCGGAACCGGCGCGGTGAAAGTAACGCCGGCGCACGATCTCCTGGATGCTCGCATCGGCGAAAAACATAATCTGCCGATAATCAAAGTCATCGGCCAACTGGGAAAAATGACCGAGCTAGCCGGACCGTTCTGCGCCGGACTAAAAATAAAAGAATGTCGGGAAAAAGTTATTGAAGAGCTGAAAAAACAAAATCTGATCAAGAAAGAAGAGGCGTATATTCATAACGTCGCGGTCTGCTACCGCTGCAACACTCTGATTGAACCGCTGCCAAGTTTGCAGTGGTTCCTGAAAATGGACCAGCTCGCAAAACTCGCCGTTACGGCCGTCAAGAAAAAAACCGTCGTCTTTCATCCGAAACAATGGGAAAAAATCTACCTGGATTGGCTGGAAAATATCCGGGACTGGAACATCTCCCGCCAAATCTGGTGGGGACACAAGATTCCGATTGAAGGAGAAAACGACGTCCTGGATACCTGGTTCTCATCGGCGCTCTGGCCGTTCGCAACGCTAGGCTGGCCAAAAAAAACTAAGGACTTTGAAACTTTTTACCCAACTCAAGTACTTTCCACTGCCCGGGATATCATTAATCTCTGGGTCGCCCGCATGGTTTTCTCCGGCCTGGAACTTACCGGAAAAAAGCCTTTTACCGACGCTATCATCCACGGCACCGTGCTTACAAAGGAGGGCAAACGGATGTCCAAATCGCTCGGCACCGGCATTGATCCGATGGTGCTGATAGAAAAATACGGCGCCGATGCCACCCGCTTCGGCTTAATCTGGCAAGCGATGGGCGGACAGGATATCCATTGGGACGAAGCGGCGGTAGTTGCCGGTAAAAAATTCGCCAATAAAGTCTGGAATATCGCCCGCTACGTGTTGCAGCGAAAATTGCCGGTGAAGCCATTATCTAAAAAAATAACTAATGCCGAAAATGCTAAAATTATCGCTCTTCTTAAGAAAACTCAAAAATCGGTTGAAAAAGATTTAAATGCTTACCAATTCGGGCCAGCCCTGCACTCCGCGTATGATTTTATTTGGCACGAATTTGCCGATATCTTTATCGAAACGAGTAAAACCCAAAATGACGAAGAGACCAACGCTGTTCTCTATTTCACTATCAAAAAAATCCTAGTGATGCTCCATCCATTCCTGCCGCACCTGACTGAAGAAATTTATCAAAATCTTCCGGATACCAAAAACCTGCTGATGATTGAAGAGTGGTAAATGGTAAAATGAGAATATGAACTATCTTCCGGTGATTATCGGCCTTATCCCGTCCTTTGCCTGGCTGATTTTTTATCTTAAAGAAGATCCGCATCCGGAACCGAAAAAATTAATCTTTCAAACGTTTTTAGCCGGCGCTTTCAGCACGACTATCGTGCTGGCGGCGCAGACGCTTTTTAACAATTGGGCGCAGCCGCGTGGCATCGGCGCCTATACCCTCATCTCCTTTCTAGCTCTGTCGGCCATTGAAGAGTTTTTTAAATTCGGAGCCGCCCGCATCGTCATTGACAAGCATCCGAGAGATTTTGACGAACCGGTGGATGCCATGATCTATATCATTGTCGCCGCGCTCGGTTTTGCCGCCGTCGAGAATGTCGCCGCCGCCTTTAAAAGCAGCAACATCGCCTTTGAAACGACTACTCTCCGCTTCATCGGCGCTACTCTGCTGCACACCCTAAGCTCCGGATTGCTCGGATATTACTGGGCGCGCTCGATTATCCATGATAAAAAAAGCCTGTTATTCACAGGTTTTGCACTCGCCACCGTCTTGCATACCGCGTTCAACTTCCTTATAATTAGGTTTGAACCGGCAACGGTACCGACCATTTTCCTGATTATCGCCGCCCTATTCATTCTCTACGATTTCGAGAAATTGAAACATTTGCGATAACAAATGTTTCACCCCGCAGAATGCGGCGGTTACGTTAAGTAATAAATAATATGGACGACCAGGCAAAAAACTTTTTTGAAGAATTATCAAAATCAGCGCACGAAGAAGCGACTCCGATTGAGCCGCATATTGAGCTCGCTAAATCATCTGCTGCTCCGACCGCTTCCAAAAAAATCGCTAAAAAAGAACACGAAGACATGGTTTCCGAACTGCTGGAGGAAGGCGAGGGCCAGCTGACCATTGATGTTTACCAGACACCGGAAGAAATCGTCGTGGAGTCAACGATTGCCGGCGTTAACCCGGATGATTTAGATATTGATATTACCAATGAAGCCGTGACCATCCGCGGCAAGCGATCCAAAGAAAAAAGAATCGCGGACGAGGATTATTTCTATCAGGAATGCTACTGGGGAAAATTTTCCCGGTCCATCATTCTTCCGCAGGAAGTGGACGCGGAAAATGCCGAAGCAAAAATCAAAAACGGCGTGCTAACCATCCATCTGCCAAAGCTAAACCGGCAAAAATCAAAAAAGGTAAAAGTTAAGTTTGAATAAATATTTATCGCATCAATCCCCCACATAAATTTATGAGGGGGATTGCTTTTTTTTCAACTTTATTGTATTTTATAAGCATTAGAACTTTGAAATAAAAACCTAAAAAGGAGGTAAACCGTGGATCTGGGAAAAGTGGCGTGGCTATATGGCGGCGGCGGTTTTACTGGTATTCGTAGCGTTGCGTACTCAAAAGCTCTCCTGGCCATGGGTATACGACCAGATTTTGTTCAAGGAGTTTCCGTTGGCACCTTAAGCGCCGCTAAACTCATTGAATGTAATTGGGACATCAAACAACTCGAAGAAATCTGGTTGAATATCCAAAAAATTGGTCCCAGTTCTGTCTTTGACAGAATGGAAAACTATCGCATGGCCCTACTAAGATCATCGAGGTTCAGTAATAAAAAGATTTATGAATCCCTGATTAAACAGATTGATTTCAACGCCGTTGTTAACAACTGCAACAATTCATCGATTGAATACCAACTGGTTACTATGAACGAAACCAGGGACGACATAGCATTATTTTCCACCAAAGATGAGGCGATAAAAAATAATCCATCATTGCTTGAGAAAGCAACGCTCGCTGCTGTCGGATTATATGGTGTTTTACCGCCAGTCTTCATCAGCAACGAATGGTATTACGATGGTATGACCTTTGAACTTTTTGAAGCGCTAAAACGAGGATGCGATACTATCTTTATTTTCTCTAATACCCCAATCAATGACGCTAGAAAAAAATATTTCAACTTTGGGGAGTTGGCATTTTGGAAGCAGCCGCTCGTTGGTTTTCAAACCGCAATCAATCGTATCACAGCTTTAGAAATTAACATCGCCGTCCATAGCGGCTATCAACTCATAGAAAATAATCCGTCGCAGCGATTCGAAAAACTTCAAAATAAACCGGCGCGTTTACGAAGACGGATTAACAAAATATTTAGTGATGCCGTAGAGCTCGTCACCAGCGAAAACCCGGAACATGTCTTCGTTCCTCACCGCATTATTCTTTTAACGCCACCGAATCCGTTACCGACACTAGTTGAAACAATAGATTTCCACATGGCCAACGAACGCTCTAAATACCCCGGAGACTTTATTGTTGAACTTGAGCAATACTCGAAAATCGGCGATTTTCTAAAAAATATCTTGTAGCCACCACCACCCCCGCTTTGCGGGGGTTTTATTTTGGTGCCCTCGGCAGGACTTGAACCCACAACCTTGTGCGTAGAACACACTCGCTCTATCCATTGAGCTACGAGGGCGTGTGCTCTCGGTTGGAATTGAACCAACTCATCTGGCTTTTCAGACCAGCACTCTACCGATGAGTTACGAGAGCAATGTGCTGCGAGAAGGAATTGAACCCTCGGTCTTTCCTGTATCAGAGGAATGCTCTGCCATTGAGCTACCGCAGCAGACAATAAAAAACCGCCAACAGCAAGAAAACCAACATCTGGTTTTCTTTTGGCGGCTATCTAATTCTAAACGATTGTAGTTGCATTGTTGTAGTGTATTTTATTTTTTCTGGAGGGACGGCAACCCTCATAAGTAAGTATCTTGCGATACCCCCGCAGCAAGCCTTTCTGACTTTCAGAAATCATTTATGAAACACCTTTGATGCGAAGTAATGCTTTCTAGAAAAGCCTCCTTCCTACGTTCGCATTTACTCTTACGAGTCCTATTGCCCCTTGCGGGACCCCGCTCATCTACAGTGTTTCAATAATTAGATTAACAATTTTAGTAAATACAATCAAGTGCTTTTTCAGAAATCATATTTTATGATATGCCTTAAAATCTTATGAGAATAATCTTGCGTGGTGCGAACTAAAATAACATTCAGGATTCCTTCTAACTTTCTAATATCACATTGTCCAGTAGCCTGAACTAAAAAATTAAGCACTTTCTTGGTTAAATGAATATTCTTTTTATCTGCCTTAGCTTTAATGATGGCTTTGCGAGCTTCTTCGTCTGGCTTGCCTACACCTGCTATTATTCCAGCTTCATAATTACGCCTAGCGTGGTCTGTTAGTTTTATAAAGCTTTTTGGTTCATCACCGAGTGAGGCAATAATTTGTTTATTATTCTTTAATAATAAATCAAAAAAATGGATAATTTCTTCTTCGGTGGCTAACTTACCAGCAATGAATTGCAAGTCATCAATAATAA
>Ga0209541_10013730_pt1 | contig 12326 bp, 10 predicted proteins | sample RifCSPlowO2_01_FD_184027 | JGI IMG/M metagenome (GOLD analysis project Ga0209541, IMG submission 184027) | Groundwater microbial communities from Rifle, Colorado - Rifle CSP2_plank lowO2_0.1 (SPAdes) (version 2) | ecosystem: Environmental > Aquatic > Deep subsurface > Groundwater | place...
TGAAAATAATTTGTAAAGGGTTATACGAAGAGAACGCGAACCTTAAAGAAAAATTAAAAAAGAAGAGATAATTTTCTGTTTTTTTCGATTAACTCATCTATCTCTTTCATCAACTCATCCATTCTTGCTTTGGTGAATCTCTCTTCTTGCATAGGGGAATATCTGAGATATAAATATAAAAACATTTCTATTCTCTGGAAAATAATGACTTTGCTGTGATGAAGGCAATAATTCCTTCATTTTTCCCTTTACCAACCCGCAATCTTTATATACCTTAATTCTTTCCTCATCGCTGATAGAATGAAGCAAAAAAGAGGTAGTTCTAGTAGTAGTTTTAGCAGCTTCCATAATCTTATTAGGCCTATTCCTGGTAAACGTGGACAGGTTACTATTTTTATCATCATCGGCATCGTCATTTTATTCATATTTTCAGGAGTCCTCTACCTCACTAAAGTAGTGACCAAAGAAGAATTGACTGCTGAAGGCGCACCCATTATCACTGCTGTTCCTCAGGAGTTCCAGCCGCTGCAGTCGTACACCGAAAATTGCCTGGCTCAAGTGGGAAGACGCGGATTGCTCGTTCTCGGCCAGCAGGGCGGTTACATCTATCCAGAATTAGCGGGGAAATATTCCGCTAACGATCCAACCAATGCTGATGGCATTGATCTCGAACCTATCAAAGTTCCCTACTGGCACTACAATGTCCTGCCCAACGAAAATCCACAAGTATCATATTCTTCTAAAAAACCAGCTTTATACAAAAGAGATGACCCGGAATTAAGCATCGAGTCCCAACTTTCTCGATTTACCGAAGAAAATCTTGCGGAGTGCCTCGCCAATTATGATGCCTTTGAAGCCGAAGGTTTTGTCGTTAACGCTCCTGCTTTGCAGGAAGGTTCTGGGGATTTGAAAGAAATACAAGTTACAGTTGCAGAGCAAAGTGTCAATTTCTGGCTGAAAATGGATCTTGAAGCCAGTAAAGGTGATGCCGAGACCGAAATGAACCAGTTTTATGTGCCGGTGCCTATCCATTTGAAACAGATGTATGACGCTGCTGCCGAACTCGCTGCTGTCGAAAAAAATCACAGCTTCTTGGAATTGCAGGCTTTAGATTTAATCACTGCCTATGCTGGGGTTGATTACAATCGTCTGCCGCCCATGGAACAGATGACGTTTAACCAGCCAGTTCCAGTAATCTGGGCGGAATCAGATGTGAAATTGAAAACACAAAGCTTGTTAAGCTCTAATGTGCCTATGCTTCGCTATCTTGGCAGTTCCAACTTCTATCGTTTTGAATATCCTCAACAGGAAGGAGTCACTCAAAACTTTAGAGATCTATATCAAAAGAATTACGATAATCAGATTCTTCCCTTAGAAGCAGCGCAGGGAATGGAAGTCAACTTTGATTATTTCGGCTGGGATACCTATTTTGATATGAACGACAAAGGAGGAAATATTGAGCCAAGTATTTTCTATGGCCCTATGGTTCCTCCAATTCCAAAGATTCCCTTAGACATCCATCGTTATTACAATACATATGATCTCAGTTATCCAGTATTAGTAACTCTTCGCGATCCTAATGCTCTCGAAGGCAGAGGATACACCTTTGCTTTTGCGCTTGAATCTAATCTGCGAAATAATCAAATTCCTACTGAAGGATACACTCAGCCTGCGCCAGTAGCTGCAGAACAGCAGAGCATGGTCTGCGATCCCGACAAGCGCAACACCCAGTTAGTAAAAACGGTAGTAGTGGACAGCAGCAATCTTGAGCCATTAGAAGCGGTGCAGATCGGATTTTCCATACCTGAACAAGATGATTGTTCTATGGGTTCAACTGATCATCAAGGAGAATTTGAAAGCAAATATCCGGCTGTCTATGGTGGAGTCGCTTCATTTGTGAAAACAGATTACTTGACGAATTTTTATCCCGTCGATACATATCGGTTCAGGGAAACTTCTGGCACTATCGGCTATGCTCTGGCAGGCAGTCCTGAATTAGTCATCCCCATGCATAAAAAAGTATTTGTGAATATGTCGGTGCGCAAGAAAAGTTTGGAAAAGTGTATTGCCGATGAGGATGGTAAGAATAAAGAATGTTTCAGTCAAGGGTTATTTGCCAATGCAGAAAGTTCAGTGTATACCTATTCTCCTGAATCATTGAATCAACAGCACAGCTGGTCGTTCTTGAATTTGGCCAAGCCTCTGACAGAAGATGAAACTGCCGTGGTCATGCTCAAGCGTGTTTCTGATACTATCCCTGGAATTTTCAGCGAAGAATTTTCTTCTGCAGCTACTGTAACAGGAAAAGGTACTGCCTCCTTAGAATTAGTACCTGGTATCTATGAAGTGACTGCGCTGGTTACCAGTTCAAAGCAATTGATCATCCCTCAAGAAGAACGCTGTACCGGCGGCTTATGGCTTCCCATACCTATTCCAGAAACTTGTTTTACCTATGAACAACAAGTGTTGGATGAATTATTATTAGGAAGATTGCAATGGGATCAGCCTAAAACCTATCTGACTGTTACACCAGAGCAATTGTATAGCGCAGATAAAATCACCTTCAATGTCCTTACCTTCAATTTAGAAGGGGTTCCTGAACTGGAACATGTCCGTATCTTGGAAGATCTCAATGTCATGGCTCAGTTAGGTAATTTATCACAGCAGCTGCGGCCGCAGCTGGAGCCAATATTTGAATAAGTGAAAAATGATGATGGCTAAACAATAAAAATAATGAAACGACAAAACGCAAAAAGCATCTGGAGTATGGCTGGTTTGTTTATGGTACTGCTGGTGCTGAGCATGCCGGTGTATTCTGCCAGCGCGTTAGCCGCTTCGGTGCAGATCACCAAAAATCAGGGTGAAGCAGGGATTGAGCAGCATATCGATGCCCAAGGCGATGTCTGGACCGTTGAAGCATTAATTTCCGGCGCAGGGACCAGTAATACCAGTGTCAAGCCAGAAGACGTAAAAATCAAGATCGGCGACAATCAGGCAACGTTCACATCCTGTTCGCCCAGCACTTTAGGTGTATTGTGTAAATATATCAGCCCATTAACCGATGGAATACAAGAGGGGGAATACGCATTCCAAGTCATTTATTCTTTTTTGAGCGCGGCATTGAAACAAGAAAGCGCTTCCTCTGGCGATGTGATCAAATCAGACGGTTCTGCACCGCAGATATTCTTCTCGCCTGGAAAAGTAAGTCAGGATACAGAAGGGAGAGTGAAGATTGATTTTACGGTCAACGATAAAAAATTGGGCGTTCCTTCTGCAGGATTGAAGAAAATCGATATCATCGATGGCGATACTGGAACTGTTCTTCAGGCCATTGATCTTCCTACTGGAAAAGAGACTTTTAGTTATGTGAGTGACGCTGGTTATGAAGGGATTTTGCAAGCGGCTATGTCTGGCGAGGGCATGAAACGATTAAAGATTCGTGCAGAAGATAATCTAGGACATGCTTCATTCAGCCCATCTGTGTCATTCTTTGCTGATTTCGTCAAGCCGCTGATTGGAAATGAATTAAACTTCACTAAGTTTGGACAATTTATCGGGCAATTCGCTTCTTCGACAGATATACAAGTTGATGTAGTTGAGAAAAGTGTTCCAACTGTAACCGGATATTCGCAGCAAGCTGACCTTGATGGTGATAAAGCAAGCTGTGAAGCGGATGCTGATGTAGATGACTTGTGGCATTGCGCTTGGAAAAATGTGAATGTCAATCCGGCTGGAACAGTAACTGTTTTAGTGAAAGTTGAGGATGAGAAAGGCAACGTTGCCGAGAAAAGTTTGTCTTCTACATTTGTGGTGGACAGTTCTGCGCCGAGCATCAAATTCTTTGGTACGGTCAGGCAATTTGAAGACAAAAGTTATCTGAAAGATGGCGAGAACAGAATTATATTGAAAGTAGAAGACCAAGGTGCTGGTATCTCCAAAGATGGTATCCGCGCTAATCTGGCTGGATTCGGATTGAGTAATTTAGCTGAACCTACTGCCTGTGAAGAAACTGCTGGAATTTTAGAATGTTATTGGGATGTTGATGAGGATATTAATGAAGGAGTGCTGGCCTTTGGCTTGTCCAGATTTAAGGATAATGTTGGCAACGAAGGATTAGCGCCAGAATCTGAGTTTGTGGTTGATAACACTGGCTCGAAAGTGGAGGCAGTAGAAGTATTTGGTGTATCCGAAGTTGGCGACAAAGATTATTTCCAGAGCAATGATAAACTCAAATTAGTATTGAAAGTTTCTGAAGCCAGCGGTTTGCGGGTGTTAGTGAATGTACAAGATTTGTTGTTGGATGCAGAAAACAAATATCCTGCTAATGATTTTATCGATGAAGATGGCTGGGTTATGTTTACGGAAGAAGATTGTACTCGCGCTGAAGGCAGATGGCAATGTGAGCTGGAGACAGATCCGATCAAGAGCGGACCTGAATCTGGTCTAGAGATCGATGTCCGGGTCCAAGACACTGCTGGGAATGATGCGGTGAGCTGGCCATTGCCGGAAGACGAGCCAAAGAATGTCAAACGATTTAGAAGCAGTAAAGAAGAAGCGAGTATCACTATTGATATATTAGGATTGACTACCGAAGAGAATCCTGATTTCTGGGAAGTGAAAAAAGTCACACCAGTTGGCGGCGCAGGAGCATTCATTGATCTGGATACCACTCCCTTGACATATACTCGATTGCCGTTTAAAGTATTGTTGAGCGCTGATGTGAGTGATGTGCGTGCTTTAGATATTCAGTTGGTCAATTGCGCTGTTCCTCAGGCTGATGCTGGAGAAGGAGATGCGGCGGCCGCTCCGCCGACCAATGCGCCAGTTATCAGTCGCGCTATATTATATGGCGGTGTCTCTGCAGTGGGTGATTATGCTCCTTCTCCGAATGTGATAATTGAATTTGAGCCGTTTGATGGGCGCAGCTTGTTTGCTATTGGGCAGAAAGAAGAGACTGAATTTGTCAAACAGGAAGTTGAGTATGTCTGCGTGTTTAAGATATTCTCACAAGTCGGCAAGAATGCTGTTCGCGCAGCAGAAGTACAAGAAATAAAAGTCTTTGTGCCATTTGGATTTTCTACTTTAGGCGCGCAGGATGAAAATCTTGATTTCGTCATCCAGGAAGCCCGGGACGACATCAACGCTGCCTGGGATGTTATTGGTGTTTTGGCAGAAATTTTGAAGTGGCTGGATTATCTGGTGCAGATATATAATATTATTATGAAGATAATAGGGATTTTTGAGGGTCCCGCTAAGACAGGTACTGAAGCATTAAAAGCAAATCCTTTTGGTGGGGAAGCGGAAAGAATTGCTGCCTGTTTCGGATTCCATAGCGGAACTACTGCAGCAAAATCTCCCGGAGAAATATTTGACGTAATACTTGAAGTATTAACTTGCCGCCCTCAAAGCGGTGGATCGTTAGGTTGGTACAGCCGATGGCAGGCATCTATTCTGGAGTTATATAAAACAGAAAGGTTAAAAGCGCCGGGTGATCCTCTCTCCAAAGGCTACAATCCAGGAGAAAAGATACCGGGAACAGATCAATATGGTTATTCTCATCCTCGTGATATCCAGAGCAACTTATTCCTTTCTTTCGCAGGATTATGTATCCCCGGCATAATTAAAAATTTAGATAAATTCAGGCAGATTAAATGTAGAAAGATTGCTTGTCTGGAAAATGAAGTGCGATCAGGATTAGCTACTGTCAGTATGTGCGAAGACTTAGAAGACTTATTGGTATGTAAGTATGTAGTAGGGGAATTATGGTATTTGATTCCTTTCTCTCAATTCTGGGATGACGTAATCGGCGGATTATCACGAGCATTGGCAGATCCTTTCGCTATATTGCATACTGTTACAGTTGTAACTTGCGGTATTATTTGTGCTGCTAGCAATACGGCCTCTGGTGGCTGTACGTATGCTAATTATATCTGGGAAATATTTGGAACCCTGGAACAAATTGTTGGTTTCCTAACCACAGTCATAGATGATTTCAGCAATGGCGGATTAAGTTACTGCGATTCAGTCGGTGAGGATGTGATATGAAAAAAGCAACGTCCAAAAAGGCGGGACAAAAGTCCCAGAAAATAGGACAAAAAGAGGGCAAATTAGACGGCAAAATTACCTGGTGCCTGCAACAGAAAAATGGGATTGAACTGGTTGAGCCAAATGATAACCTTAGTGCTGCTTATCTTAGCGATGCAGATGATTCCCTCCTTGCTATGGACAGAATTACTGGGGAATGGAAAATAGTGACTGCATATTATGAAGAAAAAGTAAAAGAGATCCGCGATAATCTAGCCAAAAATGACTAATATTAGCCAAAATTTTGCAAATTCCTTGGATATTTTAGTCCCTTTTACAAGGGATTACGCAAAAGAAATGCACGCCAGTGAAATAGCCAGGAGTTTAAATCTTCCCCAGAGAACATTAGCGAGAAAGCTGGAAGCGCTGCAGAAGAGCAATTTGGTAAATTATAAGAGGGTTGGAAAAAACAAAACCTTTTTTTTTGATTTAACTCTCCTTTCTTCTTTTTCTTTATTGGAAATGGTTGAGTGTTATAAGGAAATACTCTTTTTGTCAAAGCATCTTCAAGTAGGGCTGCTTCTTAATGAATTAGCAGTAGGCCATAGCTTGGTTTTATTTGGGTCTTATGCAAAGCAGAGAGCAAAAGAAGGTTCCGATATTGATTTAGTAATATTTGGGAGAAAGAGTACAAAGCTCCAAGAGATAATTTCACGTTATCCATTTGAAGTTAACGTGCATTATGTTCCTCTCTCTCTTTTTGAGAAAAGGTTGAAAACAGGCTGGCCTTTAGCGAAGGAGATAGCCAGTGACCATGTTTTATTTGGGGAGAAAGGAAAAGTTATAAAATCTCTAATCAATTACTATAAAAAATGATAAAAAAAGCAGTGATGATGTTTGTACTTTTACTGTTGTGCAGTTCCATCTTAGTATTTGCGCAGGAGACTGAGGGTATGCTATGAAACGATTGCTGTTGGATACAAATATTTATGGAGAATTAGTGGTTGATGCAGATATAAATAAATTGCACGATCTCTTAGTTAGCCCTAAAAATGTTGTTATCTTTGGCGTTAAGATAATCAGACTAGAATTAAGGGCTACTCCTAAAAAAATAAAAGTTGAAGGAAGTAATTTGCGCATAGATCTATTGAATCTATACGACTCCTTAGTTAAAGAACGGACAATTAACTTAAACAAAGAGATTGAATCACTTGCGCAAAATTATTACTCAACCTATCGCGAGTTTGGCGGCTCTTGGGGGCTTTAAGGAAATGCAAAATGATTTATTGATAGTAGCGACGGCAGCAATCAAACAGATGGATATTGTCGTAAGCAATGACGAAGCCACCATGCAGTCAGAACAAGCTTTGAGAACCTACAACCTTGTGAACGCAATCCGGCAATTAAAAAATCCTCAATTTATAGATTACAAAGAATTTAAAAAATTAATGCTTAGGTGATCTTCCAGTATGAAATCTAATAAACTCATATGCGGCGCGGATGTATTCGGGATCCTTTTGGTGCTCCTTAATCTGTTCCCAAATATCTATTTTTTCTTTTTTCGATTTCATATTCCTTCAAAAGAAAGCCTTATATATAAAGATTTTGTTATAGATAACAAAAGATGTGTAACATGAAAAAAGCAGTGATGATGTTGGTACTTTTATTGTTGTGCAGTTCTATCTTTGCTGTTGCGCAGGAGACTGAAGATATTTATGAAGAAGAAGTCGAAGATTGCGGTGTGGGATGCAAAGTCTGGCAATTCTTTTTCGGCAGCAAAGAAGCCAGAGCTGGCAGAGCATGGTTTGATCGAAGTGAGGCAGTGGTGGGAGAGTAAAAAAATTAAAATTGAAGGACACAGTTAATGGTAAAAAATGAGGTAACAAAAACTAAGGAAAGAAATTTGGAAAGATATAAACTGTTACTTGAAGATATAAAATCAATTCTTCAAAGAGGTCTCGGTAGAGCTTATAAAGCAGTAGATAACATTAAAGTACAAACGTATTGGCAAATGGGTGAGAGCATTGTCCGAGAAGAAGCGGGTTATGGGGAAAGAGCCAGCTATGGGGAAGAGCTTATTAAGAAATTGTCTATTGATCTTAATGTTCATGAGAGAACGTTATATCGGGTTTGGCATTTTTACAAGAGTTATCCCATTTTGACAACGGTGTTGTCAGAATTAAGCTGGTCGCATTATTTAATATTCATCGATATTAAGAATCAGGAAGAAAGAAGGTTTTATGAAGTTCAATCGGTAAAAGAAAGCTGGAGTGTTAGAAAACTTAAAGAAAAAGTAAAAAGTAAAGATTATGAAAAAATTAAAAAGGCCGGGCAATTAATAGTTAAGCTGCCCCCACAACTGCCGGTCCCGGAAGAAGTGTTTAAGGATATTTATAGTTGGGATTTTTTAGAGCTAGAAAAAGGTTACGATGAAAAAAAATTAGAAGAAGCACTGCTAAATAATATCCAAGAAATGCTTTTGGAATTTGGGCACGGCTTTGCCTTTATGGGCAGCCAACAAAAAGTCTTGATTGCTGGACACTGGCATAAAGTGGATCTGGTCTTTTATCACCGATTTTTGAGATGCATGGTTCTGGTCGAATTAAAAACAGAAAAATTTAATCATGAATTTGTTGGCCAGATTAACAAATATTTAACTTATTTTAGACAAAATAAACTCGAAACTGAAAGAGACCCTATCGGTTTAATCATCTGTAAAGAGAAAGATGATGAAGAAATACATTATGCTTTAGGAAAGCTAAAGGAAGATATCTTTGTTGCTGAATATAAAACTCATCTCCCCAGCGAGGAGGAAATAAAAATGAAATTAAAGTTTCCAATAAAAAAAGAAATAAAGGATAAGAAGTCTTAAAAATGAGCAAATATTAGTTACTATAAAAAATGATGAAAAAAGCAGTGATGATGTTTGTACTTTTAGTTTTATGTAGTTCTATCGTTGCTGTTGCGCAGGAGACTGAAGACATATATGATGAAGAAACTGTTGAAGAATGCGGTGTAGGATGTAAAATATGGACATTCCTCTTTGGCAGCAAGGAAGCTCGAGCGGGAAGAGCCTGGTTTGATCGGGGAGCATTGGTGGGAGAAGCAGGAACTTCGAAATATTTCCGGGTAGTATATACTCTTCCGGATGGTGTACATCCGGATGGTGTACAATATACTACTAATCCTATTCCTGCCGAAACCGAAGGAGAGGCTAGAGCTTATGCTCTCACTAACGTTCTCCCTAAAGAAGAAAATCAATGTAGTGGATGTAAAATACTTTACGTTGTAGAAGCTGAAACTCCAGCACCAGCAACACCAGCTCCCTCTGCCTCGGGAACTTCTGCCCCAGCGAAACCAACTGCTCCAGCGAAACCAACTGCTGCTTCTACGCCACCTACGGGGGTTTCCTCTTCAGATCATGCTAAAGCAGTAGCATTACATAATGAAGCCAAGAACTTGATTGACGCAGGAAAATTTGCTGAAGCATTAGAAAAGGAGAACAAAGTTCTAGTCCTTGAACCTTCTAATTACAAAGCTCATGGCAGAAAAGGAGATATTTTGAAAGAACTCGGGAGATACGATGAAGCAGCACTGAGTTATGGAGATGCTCTTAAGGACCAAAATATTCCTGCTGAACATAAAAAAAGCACCCAAGAGAAGTTAGCCAATGTAAACAGCCTCTATCTTAAACAACCCACTGCAAATAAGCAATTAAAAGAAGGCGGCGTAAAGGGTACTTTAGGGGGAGAAGAAGGAACATTTACACTTAACCAAGAAGGAACTAAGTTGTTTTTTCAGGGAAAAGAGGTAAATGATTTATCGAAAGCTCAATTTGGTGCTACCGCTTCATTTAAGCAAACCGTTGACTCAGCTGTGAAATCTCAACTTCAATCAACTTCATCTCTCGGCGCAAGTTACAAAGAGTTTGAGAAAAGTGTCGGGAAAGTCAAGAGTATCTATGAGGTAGATTCTGAAAAAACTACCGGACAGTTAGTTATACAGGGCTCCGGCGGAGAAGTAAGAGTAGATAAAACAGCAAATGCAGACGGCGTGCTGACCGCAAGGCGTTTCGCAAATGACAAAATTGTAGAACGATATGTCGTTGTTAACGGACAGATAGTAGCAACGCAGAAGGAAGATGGAACGGTAAAAGTAGGGGATTCGAGTTATACTTTTCCTAAAGGAAAAAGCATTACTGATAGCGGTAGTTTGGCAAGTCTTAAGGAAGGTATCCAATTACTGGGAGAAGAAGGAGAACCTTCCGGACTTCTACAATTAAAAGACGGCGTGTTCACTGCGATAAATTATGAAGATGAGACCTTGCAGAGAATTAATTCTAAAACTGGGGAATCAGAGAACCTGAACGGAGACCGTTATAGAGAAGGAGTTTCTGGATGTGAACAAAAAGGTGGTTGTTTTGTAGAAACTGGTGGAGAGATCACTCTTCTTGATGCTAAAGGAGAGCCGCAGACCTATTTAGTAGATTATGAATATGATGGCACAGGAGCTGACCGTGAGCTAGAACAAATAGAATTATTTGATCCCGGCACGGGAAGAAAAAATGGTATTGTCATTCTAGATAATGAAGGCAACCAGAAAGCCATAGTCACCAAGTCTGGAGAGAAAACCGGCTTAGGAGAACCAATCTATTTAATGGAAGATAGAGAAACTGGAACAATAATTAAAGTACAAAGATTGGGAGATAAATGGGCAGCAGCTCATGGCAGCAGTCCTCCACCATATAGCTTGTTCGTTGCAGAAGAAAATGTGGCCAGATTAAGAGAAAAGTTAGGATCAGGCAATGTTGCATCATATGATACTGGATATTCCACCGCTAAGCTAGAATATGACAACGCACAACAGGTTCTAGATCAGTTAAAAGCTTCTGGGGTGGAAGATAAAGATGTTGTTACGGCGCAAGAAAATACAGTAAATTCTCTTAAAAATGTGCTTGATAGAGAACGAGAGCGAGCAGTATCAGAAGGAGTGACAAAACTCAACGAGGCAGAAGTAGAATTATCTAAAGAACAAGCAGCTGCAAAGGAAGCCGAGGCTAAACTTAGTAATGAACTAAACAGCGAAGAAACTCAAGCGGCCTTAGAAGAACTAGACACCGAAGAAACTCTTGCCGGCATAGATAAGGCTATCCAATCCATCTACGCCATCACCAGCAACCTAAAATCCTATCCGGCCATCAGCAATCTTTTATTCGGAGAAGCAGATTTCTATAAGGAGTGGCGCAGTAATTGGGATAAAGCTTTCGCGCCTCTGCTCGCATCCGAATGGTTCCCCTCTGCGATATGCGACATTGCAGAAAACCGTTGGACCGACATAGAGGCAGAACCAGGAAAAGCAGTGATAAAAACTACGTCAGGAACCTATCAGGCTGTCGCTTCCATCCAGATGGAACGCTCACCTGAGACCTCCCCTATCCTCTGCCATAAAAATCCTGATGAAGAATCAGATGAATTATTTATCTGCAGCTCCAGACAAGTCTGTGTCGATGATACTTTCTGTTATGATGATCAGGATCGCGACAATGAAGCTGATAACGATGAGCCTTTGAAAGGATATTTCTATAAGGTAACCTGGGCGGTATCTTCTCCGCAGGATGAAGCCTTTACGCCTTTGCGAGATGAGAACGGCGTTGCTGTGTCGTTTAATGTATTCCTTGAGCCTGGAAGAAAGCCCATGTATGACTTAAACGGCAATACCGCTTCACCTATCCAACTACAAAATGGCGCATCAGATAGAGATGCAATCATCAAATACTCAACTAATGTTTATGATCAAGCCTGCATCTATTGGAACCAGGCACCAATTACTATAACCGTACCGACGGGAGAGTCGATTGGACCGGTCTGCTTCAATGTCGTCACTTCCTCCGTCAACCAGGTCAACTGGGAACGTTCCGGACAAAGCGGAGCCAGCGTTACTGTCAGCCATGGAGAATTGAGCAGGAATACTGATTGGTAGTTCTAGACCATTGGACACACCACTGGACATTGTCAATAGCTTTTAAAATCTAAGAATTTTTCACTTTTATCTATTTTAGCCAGACCACTGGTCAACTGGACAAGTTCGGCTAAGATATATAAACCCCCTTTTACCCTGCATATCGGGGGGATCTAACATGAATAAACTGTCTGTGTTTGAAGGAAAAAAGATACGAAAGGTTTGGCACAATAGTGAGTGGTGGTTTTCAGTAGTAGATGTCGTAGAGGCTGTGACAGAAAGTGGAGACGCAAGAAATTACTGGAAAGTACTCAAGCATAGGCTTCTTGAGGAAGGTAGTAATG
>Ga0209541_10013732_pt1 | contig 12325 bp, 16 predicted proteins | sample RifCSPlowO2_01_FD_184027 | JGI IMG/M metagenome (GOLD analysis project Ga0209541, IMG submission 184027) | Groundwater microbial communities from Rifle, Colorado - Rifle CSP2_plank lowO2_0.1 (SPAdes) (version 2) | ecosystem: Environmental > Aquatic > Deep subsurface > Groundwater | place...
GTTGGTTCAATGTGGGCGTACGGTTGAAGTCTCGCCCACGTTTTCGGACCGCAGATACCATCAGCTTTCAAACCTTGATCTTTTTGAAAAGCTCGGAGAGCCGCTTGAGTGTTCCGGCCGATGATGCCGTCAATCGGGCCTTGGTAATAACCGGCTTGAGCCAGAGCCTGTTGAACATCAAACGGATCGATCAGCTTCTTGTTGCCGCTTTCGATCGCCGCGAAAGTTGACGGAAGACATGCCAAAAATAGAAACGCCGCGCACAAAACCGAGGAGGTGCTTCTCGCAAATAGAGTCATCACATTCGCCCCTTTTCCCGTTCCATGAGTTCCCAATACTTCGCGTACGTGATCAGTTCGTAAAGCGCTTCGGTTTTTGCTTCGGCAAGGCCCATGAACCCTTTGAAAATCTTCCCTTGAATAAAGTAAACGATTGCAAACCGATACACCATTTTCAAAAGGGTTCGGCCAATGCCACGCGCTCGTTTTTCCTCATACCACGTTCTGGCTTCGATGCTGCTTTTTCGGTTCATCTCTTTAACCACTTCTGCAAACGGCTGATCAAAGCTGATCGGTTCCATGCGCTTACCCTGCGACCAAATCTGTTTGGAATATTTTTTCTTGGTCAAAAATACTTTTGATCCGATTGATTTCGTCGGCTTTGAGCTTCGGCGAACGGACCGCACTTAAATGGTCCTCAACATGAGCCACGGTTTTCATTCCCGGAATCACACTAGAAACGGCCTGTTCGCCTAGAACGAACTCGATTGCGGCTTGCTTTAAGGAGACTTTCTTTTCATCGAATGCGGTGCGAATTAGATCGATTTTTCTAAAATCAAGCTCCAACTGATCCTCTCCCCATCCGCTTCGATGATCGGTTTTGACAAACTGACTTTGAGCGTTGTACTTTCCGGTGAGCATCCCGCAATGCAGAGGTTCTCTCACAATTAAACCGACGTTTTCCTTTTGGCACGCAGGCATCAATTCGCTCCGATGCCGTTGATCGATCAAATGGTAAACCGCTTGCAGCGTGTCGGATGAACCTTCGCGAATCACAGCCATCCCTTCTTCGCTTGAGTGAATGGAAACACCCCAGAAACGGATTTTCCCTTCCTTTTTTAATTGTCGAAGCACTTTAAAAACGGTGCCCTCTCTGATGGCAGCGAGCGTAGGATTGTGCAATTGGTACAGGTCGATGTAATCCATTTGAAGACGTTTGAGCGATTCCCCGCAAGCAAACACGAGATACTCCGAGTCAAAATTTTTTCGGCTGCCGCCGTGATAAAAGTCCCATCCTACCTTCGTGGCAATGACGATGCGGCTGCGTTTTGAGGACATCCTGAACGCTTCCCCAATCAACTGCTCGCTGTGACCGTGACCGTAGGTATCTGCGGTATCAAAAAAGTTGATGCCTTGGTCGTACGCATGCGCAAGCGCGCGGCGAGACTGGCGGTCATCGGTCGGCCCGTAACTCGTCCCTCCGATCGCCCACGCGCCAAAACCCAACTCGGATACTTCTAAACCGGTACGACCCAGCTTCCGTTTTTTCATTTCTCACCACACATCAGACATTAGAAACGCCAAACTGATTTAGGTTCTGTTGACTTTTCGCACTTTATCCCTTCCCCCCTTGTGGGGGAAGGTTAGGATGGGGGGATCATGTGGTGTTTTTCACCCCCACCTCATTCCTCCCCCATCAAGGGGGAGGAAGTTGTACTCAATGGTTTGATCAAATGTCAACAAAACCTAGTACTGAGCAAGATTGAAATTGTGAGTCCACAATTTCAATCGCGTCGAAGTACTAGCTTCTCCGTTTGTTGATCCAAATTTTAAGCTCGGCAAGTTCTTGATCGATTTCTTTCTGATGGGCAGCCAATTGACGGTTCTGGACGGTGAGTTGGTACACCTTCTGTTCCAATTGACTGAACAGTTCCTCAACACTCGAGGTCTCGCCGTTTTGCTGACTTAAGACAGACACCGAACCTGCCAAAAATACAAAAACGAAAACAACAAGGGTTCGAATCATCGCCGTTTATTGACCCAAATTTTAAGCTGCTTAATTTCTTCAACAGTTTGTTTCTGCTCATCGAGCAGTTTTAACTGCTCCGATTCGAGGACATCTACTTGAGCAAGGAGAGCTTGAAGTCGAGAGCGGAATGTCGTTGCATGAGCCCCTTCTTCGGCCCGTGCCAATGGGGAAACAACCAAACAGATCGTCAATGCTGCGCACAAAAAGTGCCAGGCACTTTTTCGGTGCCTGGCACTTTTATCATTTGAAGTTCCTGGAATCATCCGGGAATCTGGAGATACCGTAGGAGCTCGGCCCCTTGCACGGCAAGCAGAACGAGCACGCTTGCAATCGTTAACCAAACCAAAATATGAAGTAAGACCGAACCTTTAGATCGCTGCAACAAAATCGCCTTCTTGAATCGGTGATTCGCTTTGTTCTTCGGTGATGTATGCGGCACAATAATCCTCATACAACTTTTCTACGCGGGCTTTCGCAATGGGAACACCTTTACGTTCGACCGCCAATAGATCATCCATATGCAGTCCTTGACGAATACCGAGATTGGTCACCAAAAAATTAAACTTCCGATTGACCAAGAGAACCTGCCCTGCGGCAATCGCTTGATTGGCCTCGGGCATTTTCGGTGCCGCTTGACCGAGCGGCGATTGGCCGCTTGGAGCGGCGGTACCGAACGGTCGGTTCGGTGCCGTGACCGCGCTACTTGCCTGAGATTTCTCCGTCTCGACTTTTTTCTCCGAGGTATTGTTGGTTTGTTGACGGCCAAGATTGAAAAATTTGCCGCTTTTTTTGGGCAATTCGGGAACTACAGTTTGGGGCTGAACCGGTTGAACCGCGCCCGCAACGCCGGCACTCGAAAATTTCGGCACGCTCGGAACCATAGGTGATCCATCCGCACCGACGGGGCTCACGTCCACTTGTAAGTACGCGACGGGCTCCTCAACCGGCACGCTCGCGGCTGCCACCGTGGCACGCAACCGCTCTTCCAGCTCGTCTAAAATCCGCTCAAGCTCCTGATTCCTTTTTTGCGCTGTTTCAAATGCTGCTTGAGACGCGCTGATTTCTTTCCGCAGCGTTTCAATATCCATATCCTTTTGACGGACTAGGTTCATGGCCCTCACGCGCGCCTGCTCTGCCTCTTCGTACCGCGCCGTCACGCCCTGAACCTGAAGCTCAAGATCAGTCACTTCACGCTCGAGATTTGACTTGTCATTCTCGAGCTTTTCAATATTGCCCGTCAGCTCTTCGCGGACGCCTTCCAGATAAATCCGCTTCTCTTTTTCATTTTCTCGGATTGTCGAAAGGTAGACAGTGACGCCGGCACTAAAAATGCTTATGACGAACAGCAAAAATATAGAAAATTTTAGAAATTTCATAATAGCTCCGCGATGGGTTAAATTTGGCGAGCATCCTAGCATAAGTCCTTCTAAAGTACAAGGATAAAGCATATAATACGTTTTCTGAAACGCGGGAGAAACTCATGCTCAAACTTTTTCGAAAGTACATTAAACTCATCATTTGGCTGATCGTCATTTCGTTCGTGGCATGGGGTGCCGGCACGTTGTCGGTCTCTCAAAATCAAACCACATCGTATGCGGGAGCTGTAGGGGGAGAAAAAATCTTAAACAAGGATTTTTTGATGACCCTCCGGTTTTACGAATTGTTGACTCGCAATCGAGAGCTGACGCTTGACATCGGCGAGCTTCGAGGTTTGGTCTGGCAAACGCTCGTGTTGCATCGCGAAGCGAAACGCCAAAATCTATCGGTTACCGATGATGAAGTGCGGGCGGAAGTCGAACGGATTTTCTCTCTCAACGGCACCTTTAACCAGCACCTGTACGATACCTGGATGAAAACCAATTTTCAAAGCAAACCGCGAGAATTTGAAGAAGCTCTCCGAAAACACCTGGCAAGTCAAAAGTTGAGAAATCAATATTTGGAAGGCGTACCCGATGAAGCGCGGAATGAAGTATGGTTCAAAAAAATTGCCGAGCTAATCAACAACGCTCACGTCGAGGATTACTCAACCGCACCCGCCGATACTCAGTCCTCTTAGCGTCTGCGGCCCATGACACGCAGAAGCAAAAGGAACAAGTTGATAAAATCAAGGTAAAGCCGAAGCGCGCCGAGAAGCGCGATTTTCTTCATCGTATCGCTTGAGCTAAAACCCTGGTGATGAAGCTGTTTAAGTCTCTGTGTGTCGTACGCCGTTAGCCCAACAAAAATAGCGACACCCGCGTAGGTAATGATCCAATAAAGCGCCGGGCTCTTAAAAAACCAGTTGACGATCGAGGCAAGGATAATCCCGATCAACCCCATAAAGCAAAAACTGCCTACCGAGGTAAGGTCTTGCTTTGCGGTGTATCCATATATACTGACGATCCCGAATGTGCCCGCTGTAACGAAAAAAGTAGAAGCGATCGATGCTCCGGTGTACATCAGAAAAATGGAGGAAAAGAGCACCCCGTTGAGCGTCGCATAAATACTGAAGCCCACGGTCGCGGTCATCACGCTCAAGTTCATAATCTGGCTCGAGAGCCAAAACACCAGGCCCAGCTGGGCAATGACAAGAAAGAACAAAAGGAACCCATTGCGGGCAAAGGCCATTAATAAGGAAGGGTTTAGGGCAACCCATGCCGAGACTATTCCGGTTAAGCCGAGAGCCATGGCCATCCATATATATACCTGTGACAAAAAACTCCGCTCGGATGCTTCTTCGCGCCCGAGTGCTACTTCAAATGGACGATCTGAATTCATATTCTGGTACCTCCTCTTTAAGAAACTTGTTAATCTTATTTAATTTCAGCTCCTTTGTCACGGGAAATTCCTCTCCGCCATTTGCATCGGAGCAAAATGTCGGCTACGCTTGACACTAGACGTATCAAGAAGCAACTCAATGAAAAAGGAGGATGTCGATGAATCCAATTCAAAAGAGAGCATTAAAGAGACGATTTCGAAGCGGTGTGAAAATGCGAAAAGTAGAACTTAGAAAACTCACAGGAGCCGCTTCCCGGTTTCACTTCAAAGGAAACCGATTCTTCAAATCAGCTCTAAGCAATGTGAAAAAGGAGATTCGTCTCTACAATCGGCTGGGCTTAAAGGTCCGATAAAGCTTAAGCTCTCCAAAGAAAAAGGCGTTGCTGAACCAAACGGCAACGCCTTTTTTATGTTCCCTACTCACGAATATGAAATTCCATCCGAAAGCTCATTGACGTCACCTGCTTCGTGCGGGAAAATTTGAGCCAACTGCTCGCCGATTTTTAAGATACCTCTGCTCAATCCTTCCGCAAATTCATCGCGGCGAAAACAGGAAGTCATTTCGGACACCACCTCATCCCAAAAGCCGGCCGGCACCTGTTCATGAATTCCTTGATCCCCGATCACCACAAACCGCTTGGATTTAACTCCCATAAAGATCAAAACTCCATTCCGTCGCTCGGTCTTTGCCATACCCATTCGTTCAAACACTTCTTTTGCGTGCGCCATGATGTCGTCTTTGACCTTGCGTTCCAAGTGAACTCGGATTTCTCCGGACGTTTTTCCTTCTGCCGCTTCAATGGCATGAAGAATCTTTTCCTTCTCTTTCTTTGAAAAAAATAAAACTGGCTCTGAACTCCGAACGATTTTCATCGACATGATCCCTTTTCTTTTACCAACGGCCGCTGGCACCCCCGCCGCCGAAACTGCCGCCGCCGCCCGAAAAACCGCCAAAACCGCTTCGGCTTCCGTAATAACCGCCGCGGGAAAACAACAAGGTGTAAAACAAAATCCGGAAGATAAAACTTAAAAGAAAAAGCAAAAGGGCAAACCGGAACCACCATTCCCAAAAACCGTAACGGTCCAGATACAGCCGATGATCATAAAGATAACGTTGGTAGCGAAAAAAATCGATGACAAATAGGATGGCAATCACCGCGAGAACAAAAATACCGACGGCTTTACCTTGAGCTTGAAGTGCCTCAAGCTCTTGAGGGGTAAGTTCCCCCTGGCGGAGATCGCCAACGATGCGAGACTGATATTCCCCTTGCGTGGCTCGCAGAATAGCGAGGACTCCGCGGGAAATTCCTTCCTCGAACTTGCCGGCTCGAAAATAAGGCGCCACCTCTTGATAGATGATTTGACCCGCCAAAGCATCAGGAAGCACGCCCTCAAGTCCGTAACCGACTTCGATGCGTATTTCTCGTTCCGCTTGGGCGATCAGAAAAATGACGCCGTTGTCGCGATCCTGCTGACCTACTTTCCACGCCTCGGCGAGACGTATCGAAAAATCTTCGAGCGCCTCGCCTTCCAGACTTGGCAGAGTGAGCACCACGACTTGATTTGTAGTTTGACGTTCATAAGCGGATAAAACCTGCTCTAATCTCGCGCGCGCGTCGGGCGAAAGAAGTCCTGCTTGGTCAGTCACATAAGTCGATGGGCGTTTGGGAATATCAAGCGCGTACAGGGAACTGGAAAAAGCGGTAAAGAGAAGAACAAAAAGTGCCAAGTCCTTTAGCAAAGGTGCCTGGCACTTTTTAAAAGAGGGCATCCGACTTAAAATGACACTTCTGGAGCTTGCGCTGCTCCCGGTTCGGCCTCGAAATACGCCTTGGCTTGAAGCCCCATCCACTTGGCAATCAGCTGATGAGGAAACACCCGGATTTTGGTGTTGAATTCGCGGCTTACGAGATTGAATCGGCGGCGTTCAACTGAAATTCTATTCTCCGTCCCCTCGAGTTGAGCTTGAAGTGCAAGAAAATTCTGGTTCGCTTTCAGGTCCGGATACCGTTCGACCACTACCATCAAACGGCTTAACGCCGATGAGAGCGCTCCCTGCGCTTGTTGGAATTGCATAAGCAGCTCCGGTTGATTCACCACCTCCGGCGAAAGGTTCATTTGAGAAATTTTCGAGCGAGCTTCCACGACACCCTCAAACGTCTCTTGCTCATGAGCAGCATATCCCTTCACCGTTTCAACCAAATTCGGAACCAAGTCCAACCGGCGCTGATACACATTCTCTACTTGTGCCCAAGCTTCGGAAACCGTCTCCTCTGCCCGAACGAGCCCATTGTAAATCCCTACAAGAGCCAAAACGACAAGAACAACGATACCGATCACAATACCCAACGTAACCCAAGTTCCCTTTTTCACCGCCAACCTCCTTTATGACTTGTGAGCGAATCACATTCCTACTAAGGTTTGTACGTGTTGAATTCCAAGACGATGGCAAAAATCCCCGAACCGTTCGCCGGGTTTTCGCCTTTCTTTAAACAACTTAAAAACCGAAATCAATTTCCCCGCCACGGCTTTTTGCGGAACATCTTCGGCAAAAACCTGATTCAGACGAGTTCCATCAAAACTTCCGCCGAGATAAATATTGTAGGTCCCCACTTTTCGGCCGACAAGACCAATCTCCGAACTGTACGGCCGAGCACACCCATTCGGACAGCCGGTCATCCGAGTGGTAATCGTTTCTTTTTCAAGACCGAGGTTTTTCAAAGCTGCTTCCAATTCATCGATCAAGGAAGGCAGCGCCCGTTCCGATTCCGTAATGGCAAGACCGCACGTCGGCAATGCCGGACATGCCATCGAATACGTTTGAATGTTGGAAAGAGTGCCGGGTTCTTTAATCCCGTAGGTTTTCAGCAAGCCCTCAAGCTCTTTCTTCTGTTCCGTCCGGAGGTTGCACAGCAAAACGTCCTGAGCAGCGGTCAAATGAACCGGTATTTGGAATCGCTTAACAATTTCGCGCAAGCCCGATTTTAAACGATAAGACCCTTCGTTTCGGATGCGTCCGTTCTCCACAGAAACTCCAAAGTACCACCGCCCGTCTCCTTGCTCATGCCAGCCCAAGTGGACATCACAACCCTTCCATGAAATCGCGCGGGGCGGCGGAAGCTCCTTTCCGTAACGCTTCCGAACTTCAGCTCGAAACCATTCAAGTCCCCGATCGTGAATGAGGTATTTCATTCGTGCATGTTTCCGCGACGTCCGGTCCCCATAATCACGCTGCACCGAAACGATCGCCTTGGTAAGGTCTGCCAACTCGTCCGGAACAATGAAACAAAATGGATCCGCCAACCGCGGAAATGTGTCTTTCGCGCCGTGGGACATCCCCAATCCGCCGCCGACCAAGATGTTGAATCCTTTCAACCGGCTGCCGTCCACATCGGGAATCATACCGACATCGTGTGTGTACACGTCCACACAATTATCCTCCGGGAACGCGAGCGCAAATTTAAATTTGCGGGGCAAATAACTTTTCCCATAAATGGGCTCCACGTCACTTCCGACGGATTCAAAGTCCTTGACCGGTTCCCCGTTTAACCAAATTTCGTGATAGGCGCGTGTCCTCGCAAGAAATTGATCCGAAACGGCCTTGGCATATTCATACACGTTAAGTTTAACGCGATCTACCGACGGAGCCGGACACGCCATCACATTTCGCACGTTATCTCCGCACGCCCCAAGTGTGGTTCCTAATTTTTCATTGATACCGTGGATCACGGCTTTTACATTTTTTTTGAGCACACCGTGAAATTGAAGCCCTTGACGCGTAGTGACTCGAAGCGCTGCTCCTGAGAACTGTTCTGAAAGCTGATCATGAACCAAGTACTGCTCAGCACTCATGCGTCCGCCCGGAATCTTAGAACGGACCATCACGGAAAAAAGCGGCGGCTTGCCTTCTTTCCGGCGCGCAGTCCGGACATCACGGTCATCCTGCTGATATGCGCCGTGAAACTTGAGTATCTGCGTCGTGTCACGGGCAAAGTTCGATTCATCATTCGAAAGCTCTTCTTTAATCGAACCCCGAAGATAACGGCTTTCTTCCTTAATTCTTTCTAATTCCGGCTTGGGTGCGTCTGGCATTTTGATGTGAGTCCCCAGAAAAGGTGTAGTTTACAGAATAGGTGCATGAGAGTCAAATCAACCCTCGGCGTTCGAATCCGGACGCCGTCCGAGGGGAGACGTTAAAAATGGGACCTAACCTCTCCCTCCGGACGGCGTCCGTAGGACAGCGTTGACTGCCGCACCCCCTAAAGAAAAAAAAGGATTTGCCGTACTAAAAGGAAGCGAAACAACAGATAAAGAACATAATTTGACAAACTCAATACCCTGTGGAATACTTAATAAGTCATTTCGAACTAAGAGGCTTACACCAACAAACAGGAGACAAGAAATGAAAAAGGCGGTTGTTCTTTTATGCATTCTAAGCATCGCGTTAAGTCCTTCCTTGGTTTATGCGGCGTATGAAACGATAGCTGGCAATGAACCAAAACCATTACAACAGCTCACCGAACAGCAATACGTCGACAATACCAATGTCGTCAAGGAACCTGCAAGTTTTGATTGGTCCACCGGCAAAGGCCGCAAAGACACGATGGTACGCTGGGCGGTCGATGACAATTACCTAAAAAAGATGCCCGGCATGATCGTCCGCGGCTTCAGCAACACTGCGTTTGGCTGGATAGAAATTTTCCGCCACCCGTTCACGTGGTCCAAAAATGCGCCGATCGGCACGGGCTATATTACGGGATTGATCATGGGTCCGGTGGTCGCCGTACTCAGAATGACAAGCGGTGTCGTTGACCTCGCAACGTTTTGGGTTCCATTCTGGAACGGCATTCCGATGCCTGATCCGGTGTTGGGATTACACGAAGTTCATCATTACGACACGATCGAAGACGCAGGAACGTACGACTACAAAACAAAGCGTTATTTCTTCAACAAATTAAGCAAAGATTTCTAAACTCCTAGTACGCCTTTTAGTTGTCCACGCATTAAAAAAGGCAGCTAGAAATAGCTGCCTTTTTTCTTTCCTGATTCTCAATAAGATTATTCGTTGGAAATTGGGACTGCCCTCTTCGCTTCGAGGACTGCCCGTAGAAATTGGGACTGCCCCTCCCAGAAAAATCCACGTTGTAGGGAACAGGCATGCCTGTTCCCTACGAAAAAATAACCAATTTCTGGACGACGGCCATCACTTCCGGCATACTGCCTTGAGTTCCCCCCTTTTCCAAAAACACGGGGTTGCCCAGACTTCTTATTTGCTGGATGTCATCGGAGGCCGACGTATCGATGAAAATCACCGTGGGGATTTTTAAACCGCTGACGATCAAATCCCGGTAGAGCCGGATTCCGGAACGGACGGGCATTTTCAGGTCTAAAATCAGGCAATGAGGATGATGCTCCTTGACCTGTTTAAATCCTTCAAGCCCATCGGCGGCTTTGAACACCTCAAATTTCGGTTGTTTCTGTAAAGTGAAAAAATCATAAACCAATTTGAGAATACCGGGTTCGTCGTCCACTACAAGTACTTTGACAGGGTTTGGCAATGTAAAGGCGGGAAATACAACACGAATCAATTCCTCTTGATCGATCGGGAATGAAAGTATTCCGCTCCATTCGTAAGCACCTTCGGCGCCCGTACCCAAACCAAAACACTTGAACGAGGAATCCTGACCTGCAAACCGTTTGAGTTGGGCGGCGATCTCCCGATTCACCCAATCTGACTCAATAAAAACCACTTCCGGCCGGCACGCCGCAAGTTCCGCAAAATCATGGCGATCGCGAATGACGGTCGGGATGGAGGCGGTATCACGAAAGTATTCGGAAAAAAAACTGACGGCTTTGCTGTTTTCCGTGGCAACAACGATGGTTCGCTTTGGCATGAGGTTGCAACAAGCAGGACTTACGTATTTTCAATCCCCAAAAGTTGATTAATTTCCCGCCGTAAAGATTCCAGATCGAACGGTTTTTGAAGGAACACGTCTCTTCCTAATTCTTCGGCCTGATCAATCAATCCTTGATCTACGTAACCGGTATTGACGATTACTTTCGTGAGGGGGCTGGACTCTTTTGCGATTTTGAGAACGAGAAGGCCGGACATGTCGGGAAGCTTGATGTCGAGAAGCAGTACCTCCGGTTTTTCGCGTTTGAGAATCGCAATACCCTGCTCTCCAGTGTCCGCGGTAAAAACTCGAAAACCTTCTTCTTCAAAAAAGGATTTTACTTCCTGAAGAATGCCGTCTTCATCATCCACCACCAATAGTTTCGCAGGCATAAGATCAGGAACTTAGGCGCTCGCGCAGATGGATACGTTCAGCTTCAAGTTCGCGAGGCAAGCGGCTTCCGAACTGACTGAAAAACGTTTCCTGAAGTTTTAAATCAGCGAGCCACTCCCTGGAATCAATCGAAAGCAATTCACGGACAGTGGCCGGATCCAAATCGAGCCCGTTCAAATCCAAGCTCTCCGGTTTGGGAACATAGCCGATCGCAGTTTTGTCTGCCTCTCCTTTTCCATCGACACGATCTAAAATCCACTCAAGAACGCGGAGGTTATCGCCAAAGCCGGGCCAGAGAAATTTTCCGGCGCGGTCGGTCCGAAACCAATTCACGTGGAAAATTTTCGGCGGCCGTTTCAGTTTCTTACCCATAGCAAGCCAGTGTGCCCAATAATCCGCCATGTGGTAACCGCAAAACGGAAGCATGGCCATGGGATCGCGGCGAACCTCCCCTACGTTTCCGACTTGCGCCGCGGTCCTCTCGGAAGCCATTTGGGCACCGACATAAACGCCGTGCTGCCAATTAAAACTCTCGTACACGAGCGGCGCCACGCGTGCTCTCCGGCCGCCAAAAATGATCGCAGAAATAGGCACACCCTTAGGATCCTCCGTTTTATCCGTGTACGTAGAGCACTGCGAAATGGGAGCGGTAAACCGGCTGTTCGGATGCGCCGCAAGAATGGGCTTTCCATCCTCATCCTTCATTCCCGGTTTCCACGGATTTCCCTTCCAATCGATTCCTTCCTTGGGAGGATCTCCCTCTCCGCCTTCCCACCACACCGTTCCGTCCGGTTTTAAAAGGACATTCGTAAAAATGGTGTTTCTCTGCATCGTTTCGATGGCAATGCGGTTCGTTTTAGAATTGGTTCCAGGAAGCACGCCGAATAATCCGTTCTCCGGATTCACGGCGCGAAGTTCCCCGTCATCACCGATGCGAAGCCACGCAATGTCATCTCCCACCGTCCAGATTTTATACCCTTTGTGTCTCAAACCTTCCGGCGGTACGATCATCGCCAAATTGGTTTTACCACACGCGCTTGGAAACGCAGCCGTAATGTACTTGATGTCCCCGTTTGGTTTTTCGATTCCAAGAATCAGCATGTGCTCTGCCATCCATCCTTCTCGGCGTCCCAGCCAACCGGCGATTCGAAGAGCAAGACATTTCTTCCCAAGGAGCACGTTACCGCCATAACCGGAACCGACACTCCAAATGGTATTGTCCTCGGGGAAATGAAGAATAAGTCTGCGCTCCG
>Ga0209541_10013733_pt1 | contig 12325 bp, 10 predicted proteins | sample RifCSPlowO2_01_FD_184027 | JGI IMG/M metagenome (GOLD analysis project Ga0209541, IMG submission 184027) | Groundwater microbial communities from Rifle, Colorado - Rifle CSP2_plank lowO2_0.1 (SPAdes) (version 2) | ecosystem: Environmental > Aquatic > Deep subsurface > Groundwater | place...
AATCAAACTAGCAGCTAGCCCAACGTCTGACAAAAACACAAACAGATTCACTACTGCCGTCACCAAAAAAAAAGTTCCAAAGGCCTCTGGATCAAGCAGCGCCGCCAGAATCAGAGTCGCCACTATGCCTACCATTTGCACCAAAAACGTTCGCGTCAGATAAGCCAAAACTCCCATCACTGATCGCTGTTTAATCACATCAAAAGACTCGGTGTACCCACTATAGTCACTCTCAACTGACCCGTTTTTCATAAACCACCATCGAAAGTAATAACACTCCCGAAATTACCGAGACTACATCCGCCAGCAATCGTAATGGCGTCTCGGTGAGTTTTCCAGCCACCAACTGTTCGCTATTAGGTAAAAGCGGTATCTCCATAACCGACAAGTCCTTTCTAACCTCATTGGACACATTCACACCGTTGATATACATTTTCCATCCGGGGTAGTTAAAAATATTGGCGGTAAAAGTGCTCGTCTCTCCAGATTGTACTCGTACCAGGAATTCTTGAGTCCGGTTAATTAGTACCTCTGCTTCTGACTCTCCCTCTCCTTTAATCGCAAATCGACGTTCTGGAGGAACGAGATCATAGTCAACTGTCTCGCCAGGGATGAAATCGGGAATGACCTTACTCATTTCTCTTTGAATTCTTTCTTCGTCATCATAATAAAGTAACGTACTATCAGCTAAATACTCACTTGGTTTAAAGTAACCGATATTAAATCCGACCACAACCACCGTTAACCCACCCACTCCCAGTATTTGAAGTTTTTTAGGAAACCTCCGCCACCACCAAACCACCCCTCCACTCAAGAAACTCACCCCAACCACTATTAAATTTAAAAACCTCCATGGAAACTGGAAATAAGCCATAAACGGCAGGATATCCCAAACTTTTTCTGACTTAAAACTCGTTAACCAAATCGATATGGCCACTAACGCTCCTACTCCCCACAAAACCCACCGTTTTTTACCAATCGTTTTAGCAAAAACAACCAAACCCCCAATCAACGCCATAAGTAATTGCGGTTTACCTATCTCAAAAGAGATATCGTCTTCCAAACCGTAGATGGAACCGCCATAACCCCATTCAGAATGCCACAATTGCCGTAAATAAAGGAAGTGGTACTTATAATTACTATAACCTTGCGTCAGACTGTCTATTTGAGTGTAACCTTGTTCTCCCAAAGCCGGCACCAGGTAAAATGCTGCCAGCCCCATTGCCAACCCCAGCGCTAAAACTAACATCATCATGCGGCGGATAACCAATCTCCTTTCCACCAAGCAAGTTATAATTCCCAAAACAACTAGAAACGGCAAAACCATTATGGCCACCAAATTATGCGCTAAAAAAATGCTGGCGGTCACCAAACTAAACGCCACCACCAATTTCCTTCCCGGCTCTGCCACCAATCGCATCGTTAGATACAAAGCCAAAGGAATAAGACTTAGTGCCAATAACTCTCCGAAAGCACCCCTAACATACGTATCAACCGCTCGATACGGAACATAAATAAAACTTACCGCCGCCAACCACCCGCCCCCCTTTCCCCAGAAATGTTTACCCAATAAATACATTCCCCAAAAACCAATTCCAAACGTTGCCACCAAAACCAATTTTATAGAATTTAAATAGTCAAAACCCAGTAAATGGAATATTTCTGCCACATAGTAAAACAGGGGCGCGTAGAAATTAAACAGAGGCATACCGTAACCGAAACCTAAATTCTTCGACCAGCGCACTGGCAGATAACCATCAACCAAAGCCCGATGCATCTCTGATAAGCGGGCCACATGAGTGTAATCATGTAAAGGAAAAAAAGTGTTATGGAGTAGGGGACGAAACGCCAACCCCACTATCAAACCGGCTACCAAAAAGATTAGCCACTGCCTCCAAAAATTCAGTCTTAGGTTCCTTTTCCTCATCGGCTCTTGTTCTTTTTACTATTATTGTAAGACTCTCCGGCTTATGGTTCGACATCGCTCACCATCCTGAGCCTGCCGAAGGAAAAACCGGGATCTCTTTCATTTTATAGTCCGAAACCCCGTACCGACCAGTCTGACTGGTCTGATACTGGGGTAAAAAGTATGCGAAATAACATCAGCTCCGGCCCACCGTGAGGACGAACATAGCGCGCCACCAGTTTAATATGACTGGGCAACGGTTGAATATAAAACCGATTGGAGTTGACCACAAGGTATACCTCCTGATTCGCTGCCGTCTGAATTAAGTAATCAGGAATTTCTCCCACCGGTTGACCAATTCCAAAGATGGTAACGGGGTAGGTTGTCGCCATTCGGGCAAAATAAATCCACAGACCATCTGGCAAAGTTCCAAACATTCCCTCGGTCGCTACCGTCACTGGCGTATACTGACTTCTCTCTCGAACAAAATCCCGTACCGAAGCTATACCATGTCCCGACGACCACTCTGTTAAATAGTGACTCCAATCCTCCCGGGGAATAAACAGTCTATCAGGATTTGCTACCGCCACCACCATAAAGACTACTCCCCAACCGATGAATAAAGCTATTAGGCCGATAAAAACCATACGCCCACTTTTTTTTAACCACCACTCCCCCAAGTTAGCAACACTTAGTAGGGTCAAAAGAACGGCTACCGGCAGCAAATGCCGTGAATATAGAACTCGACCAATAATCACCAAAGGCAGGACGTATATAAACGCCATTAGTGCCACGGCCTTCCCCCACCTCTTTGGAAATAACCACGTACCTACCAGGAAAGGGGTAAAATAAAGTACCGCCCACTTGAGAATTCTAGGTACGCTCTGAAAAATAACGTACCGCCATTCTCCTTGAGCCAACTCCCCCAAAGAAAAGGTATAGTCTAAACTGCGTCGGAACAATTGAGGAAAAAGAGGCGAGATGGATAAAAGCCAGAAAAAAGTCAATCCCCCTATTCCAGCTAGAGCCATTGTTAACACTTGAGGAGTGACATAAACTGATTTCCATCGCTCAATTAAATTCAGTTTCTGACTAACAGTTCTGATAGTTAACCACGGTAATAAAGCCAAAACCGGAATAAAGAAAAAGGCGTTAGGTTTCGTCGCCAAAGATAAACCAAAAGAAAAACCAAATAGCAGTACGTAATACCAACGTTTATATCTTAAAAATAAACAGCCGTAAAGAATTGCCATGGCTAACCATAGGGCCAGCAACGGCTCTGCCAGTGCCAGACGTTGGTGAAAATACCAAAAGGGGGCAAAGGTCATAAGTAAATAACCGATCACCCGATCGCTGAACCGAGAAGAGAAAAATTGAATCAACCGATCCATCACTACCAGAGTGGCCACTGCCACCACTACCGACAATAATCTACCCGCCAACAGTGGATCATTGAAAACATAAACCCAAGGAATTAACAACCAGGTATGAAGCGGCGGTTTACCATCAAGCATGGGTAAAAACAGGTACTTGGCTGGCTCACTTCCCGCCAAGAGTGCCCACCGAAGATAGATTGCCTCATCGGCAAATATCGGCAAACGTGTCAATCCCACCAGCCGCGTCGCAGCAAAAAAAGCCACCGCTAGCAGGCTAACCAACCACTTCCGTGAAGCCATGATTTAATTCTACCACCCCTAACTCACTGATTCAGTCTTGCTCGACTGCCACTCGCCCAACCCTATTCGCTGGTTGTAAACGTAAAGATAAATACCACAATAACCACATTGGCACAAACCTAGAAATTCCCCGCACCGTCGACCAACTTACTGGACCCATAACTGCACCCATCGGTGCCCGTAACCACGGCGTGGTATCAAGCATCAGTAGTAAAATCGCCAAACCATAGCATCCCAACTGTTGTCGAAGAGAACGAAAGGGATACAAACTAAGCAACGGCAAATACCAAATGTGAAAGGGGTTAGAAAAAATTTTACTACTTAAAAACACGGTAAAAATATATATGAGGGTAATCTGCAGCAGAAGATACAATCGCCCTTCCTCCGTTAGCCTCCGCTTTCGCTCAATCAGTACTAAACTGTAACCCAAAACTACCAAAACTGCTATGGGAAAAATCCAAGCAAAAACCCTCGTCACCGCTGTACTCACCGGTCCCACCATTGGGTAGTGAGGCAAAATGTCAGTTTGCTCTTCCGTATCAGTAAACTCATTAATCGTCTGAATAATAAACTTTCCGAAAGATCCGTAATTAAATGGTCTTTGAGCGTGAAACACCAACATCACTGACAGTGACGACCGAAACGCGGCCAAAGGCAAACCCCAAACGATAACAAAACCCAAAAGACAAGCAACCAACTCCTTCCGCCACTCTCGTCGCTTTAACCAGAAAAACGGTAAGACTAAAGGCAAAGTCATGAGCTTAATCGCCGTCGACAGCCAAAAAAAGATCCAAAAAAATAGCTTTGAAAACCAAGTTTTACGACCAATTATAATCGGCAGGGACAATGCCAGAGTCAATGCCCCGATAAAGCCTAAGTCTAAACCGTCGTATAAGAAATCCTTGGCGATGGCGGTAGCGCCAATATAAAACCCTAAGGCTAGGAATTGTTTTAAAGGTGAACTTTTCCTCCTTTTTAAAACTACATAAAGACAGGTAAAGATAACAGCATCAATCAAAAAAATCTGGAATCGGTAATTGGGATAATACGTACCAATGCCAGCCTGATCCAAAACCAAAGGCAAGTAAACCAAGGGAATTGCTCCAGGAGGGTACTCGTATAAATGTTCACGGTAGGGAGTCAAACCATAACGCCACATGTTGGCATATCGCTCAGAAGCATGTTTTACATCAGAGTACCCAATCCCGCTGTTGGGATCGTGTGGGTCCCGATAGTAAAAAGGGGGGTAAACGAGTATGTACCACCGACTGACTCCAAACACCAACAGTAAAATTAAAATTACCACCACCTTCTGCCAACGCTTTTTAGTCGCTTCAATTTTCATTTAAGTTTAAGTCCTAACCAGTCAACCTTTTTCATCCATTCAAAAAGAATCAGAATTATTGGCAAACCAAAAGTAATCAGTTGCCTTAACCTCTGTACCTCTATTGTATATTCACCTCGATATAGGTGTGGTAGGTAACTTAAAAGGCTGGATAGCGAGAAAAATAAGGCAAGTTTTACCAACCACCTCTCGCTAATAAACGGGATGAACGATAGCGGCCAAATCAAATACCACGGCAAGAACCTTTGCGAACGAATTGTTAAAAGTGGACTAAACTGTGCTATCGCTAACGCCCCACCTAAACTGAATTTCTTCTTCAATAGTGAAAGTGCGTACCACAACCCCACTCCTACTAAAATAGCGATACTACCGTATTTTATCGAATATGACGCCAAAAAAAATAATCCGCTTGCTCCCCATAAGAGTAACCCTTTTTGTCTACTCGCCCGTAGCGCCAAATAAATACTGGCCAAAGCCAGCGCCATCATCACCACGTCATTATGGCCGTTACCAAATGTTTCTATAAGCACCAACGGATTAAGTGCAAACAACACTATTCCTTCTCGCCATTTTGTCGCTGCTAACAATTTTCCGATCTTACTCTGGAAAAAAATGACTCCAGCAAAAAAAGCTCCTACAAACATCTTCACTAACAATAAAGTCAACTTCAAATGGTTTTGACCAATGACTGAAGGTACTAAAGACAGCATCGTCCAGCCATAACCATACGGCGCTGGAGTATGAGTATTGTGCATGAATCTAAGCCACTGATCGTCTGGAAAATTAAGTGCCACTTGCCGATGTGGATTAGCTCCGTACACCCACACCATTTTAGCGTTGAAAATGTAGTTATAGATATCTGAAGATAACGCCGGGTTGGCCAAAAGCAATAAACCAATAGTGAAAATTAAACTCCGAATTATGTGTCTATTTACCAATTGTCCAGCTACAAACGCTGTATAAATTTTTTGGTAAACAATAAACCAAATCAAGATTATTAGAGAGTAAATGCCGACTGACCATAACCGCTCTTGGAAACCCAATCTCCACATAAATTTCTGAAACTGCCAGTACCATGATTGCGAAAAAAATACTTGATTGGGATCAGTCTGGGAAAATGAATAGACAGAGTATATTCCAGCCACTACCGGCAATAACCACAACCAAATCCTAAAATGTATCTTTGCATAAAGCTTCATGCCTTCACCGATAGTATCCCCCTAAATTAAACCAACAAATCTTTAATACTTCCATGAACATGCGCCATGAATCCTTGATAGGATTTACTCGGTCTGTTTTAATATGCGTCCAGTAAACAGGTACTTCAGCAATCCGAAAACCAAGTTTGGTCGCCAAAAAAAGTAACTCCACATCAAAAGCACCAGTGAAAGGATCTCTCCGTAAGCTTGCCTTCCGATACAGCTGCATTTTGGGGAGAATCGCTTCCACCGCTTTCTCACTCATTAGCTTAAAACCACATTGGGTATCCTGTATACCCCTAACCGCCAGCAGTCTGACCACCAAATTAAATGCCTTTCCCATTAGATGCCGATATAAAGGCTCTCGTTCCCTCTTGGCACCTCGAATCTCCCGCGAGCCAATCACGAGGTCATATCCTCTCTGCCGAAACGGCAACAGTTTTTCTATCTCTTCGATGGGAGTTGCCTGATCAAAGTCGGTAAACAGCCGATTTTCCCCTCTGGCTTCCGTTAGACCCCGTATTAACGTCGGTCCTTTTCCTTGATGAGAGGCTATAATCACCCGTACCGCAGTTTTCCCCCGCCCAAAATCATGTAATAAATTCAGTGTGCCATCACTCGAACCATCATCAACTAACACCAACTCGAAAGTATAGTCTTGTTTCCGTAAATAGTCATACACCGCTTCCAGCTTACCGTTGATAAAGTTGGTTTGTTCATTGTAAGCAGGTACCACCACTGAAAGAAATATTTTTCTCTTCATAAACCTATCTAAGATAATCCTTTAGGCAAGTACCATTTGATACCCACTTTCCTTACCTCACTAACCGCACCAACCTGATTTGACCATACAGGTTTACCCCTAGTTCAGTCCGAGTTAATCCCGGTCTTTGTATTTCATAAATATCCAGACTCAAAGGATCAGTATAGGGCGGCTCCATTATGACATAGAGCTCATCAAGTTTGTCATAATCTTCAGCCGAGGCTGGCGGATGACTACCCACTTCTAAAAAATATCTATAATTCATCGCTTTATAGTCACGCGTATCTGATAAAAGGGTTATGTTGTACTTTGCTCCCGGCCCGACTAAACCGAGAATTGTCTTGGCTGCATCAGCATAGGCCGTTACCGGCGGGCTAGCCGGCTGCCAAATCGGCATTACTCTTAAATTAACGACGATAAAAATACCAATAATACTTGCCACCAAGGGCTTTAATAACCAATGACGTCGCCATAACTTTGCCAGGCACACCCCACTCAAGATAAAAGGCGCGGGAAAAACAAATCCCAAATAGTGATCAAATACCCCGCTGTTATAGAAACTAGTACCTAAAATCGCCATCGCCAACCAAACTACAATTATACCGACTGCTAAACGTTTGAGTGGCCGTTTAGCTGCCGAAAACCATGACCACACCGTCACCCCTATCATTCCCAAAAGAATCAATCGATCCGAAAGCGGGTAACGGCTACCCATAAGCTGCGGGAGTATTCGGTAACTTCTTCCTTCCAGCTCGCGGAGGACCAAACCAACTTTCTGCACTCCTCTAAGATGGCCTTGAGGACTATTAACAAAATCTTGCAGCGCCTGGTAATTAATGAAATTATGCCGGACATCAAAAATAATCAAAGGCAACGAAACAACTATCAACACCACCATTCCCAACACTAACCTACCCACCAGCTGACTCCGCTTTTGACTCCGCCACAATTCAAAACCAAGAAATGTAACTATCACCGGCAAGACTAATAATCCCGTGTAGTGTAGTTGGATTAAAAGACCAAAAGCCAAAAGGGTATAGGGCCAAAATCGATATTCTTGCCTCCCCACCGCCCGATAGAGCCAATAAATAACTAGTAGTCCAAAAAATGGAGCTAAGTTAGGGTTCCAAGAAAAACGACTGTAGTGAACTGCCACACTCGAAAAGCTATACAAAATTGTTGCCGTCATTGCCGCTCTTTGGTCAAACATTTTCTTGGTCGCTAGATACACCAAAAAAACCGTCGCTACTCCAGACACAGCCACTCCCATCGCTGGCCCCACCGGATTAGGATAGGTTAAAGCCAACCAAGGCACCATAAAGTAGTAATAGAATGGTCCAAGATACATGTTACCGACGCTCGTCACCGGACCAATTAAGGTAAGATCATGATCAATCAGCATTCGCTTGGCCACGATAGCATCCCGCCCTTGGTCACCAAGAAACATCAACGTCTCATTAATTCGATACAGACGGAGAAAACCCGCCACCATTAACACAAAAATGAGAAAAATTCTCTCCCCACTGGTCGTCTTACCCAAAATTACCATACCTCATACTAATACTTATCTGTTCGCCAAATGAAACGGTTATAAATAGTATAGTTCCAGATCAAAGTCAAAAAGATACCGCTAAGATAAAAACCTTGGATTAAAAGATGTCCCGGCCCCACTAATCCCTCACCGACTCGAACACTACCGCCCTGAATCACAACCACCGCCAAGTTGGAAGTTAGCCAAAACTGACCGAATTTAACCGCCACTGCCAGCGGTTCTGATATGGTCTTATCACGAAAAGTCCAAACATTATTTATTAAAAAGTTAGAGATTATCGCTGCCTGACCACCAATAACCGTCGCCACCGTTGGTGTCGTTAATTTTCCCCATACCCCAACTACTTCAAATATCAACGTCTGTAACAAAAACCCGGTCCCACCCACTACCGCAAACTTAAAAAACCGCCACGAAGTTAGTTCCAACCACCTCGCTTTAAAAATGTAAAGCAGTGTATTTTTGATATATTCTGTCCCTAATTTCGACTCACCTCTGGTCCGATCGATAAAATGAATCGGTTCTTCGGTAATTTTAAATCCTTTACGAACGGCTTTATGTAAAAACCCGATTTGAAACGTGTAACCGAAAAATCTATCTTGATTAAGATCGTCTTTAACTGCTTCATAAACCTCTTTTCGAATTGCCCGATAACCAGTCGTCCAATCGTGAATCCTAAAATTGGTCATCACTATCCGAATCAACCAGTTGCCAAAAAAGCTTAAAAATTTCCGATGTATTCCCCAGTTAGCCGGAATCGTTCCGCCCTTAATGTACCGCGACCCGAGCACCATATCGTAACCGGCATCAATTTTAGTCAAAAATGCTGGAATTTTTTGTGGATCATGAGAAAAATCCGCATCAAACTCCATCAGTACCTCTGCCTTAAGCTTACTCACCGCATATTCCATTCCCTTTAGATATGCACTTCCAAGGCCCACCTTGCATGGATTAATTAACAGATGAACATGACTATATTTCTTCAGTTTCTTCTGCACTTCCTCGGCAGTACCATCAGGCGAAGAATCATCCACTACTAAAATATGGGTATCGAATTTTAAAGGCAGTCTTCTAATATTTTCAGTCACGACGTCCAGTAACTGATTGATGTTTTCCCGTTCATTAAAGGTGGGGATAATAATCACTGTTCGCATGGCACCTACCCCCGGCTCTCGCGCTCTCGTTCTAAGTCAGCCAAAACCATAATTTCCGCCAACTTCCGGTAATCAGTCCGGTGTTTCCAACCTAAGATTCGTCGCGCCTCGGAGGGATCAGCCACCAAGTAGTCAACTTCTGCCGGCCTTAAAAACTTCTTATCAATCTCAATATACTTCCGCCAATCCAAGCCAACCACGGCAAAAGCAGCCTCAGCAAACTCTTCAACCGAATGAGTTTCGCCTGTGCCAATGACAAAGTCTTGCGGCTTACTCCGTTGCAACATCAGCCACATAGCTTCTACATATTCTGGTGCGTATCCCCAATCTCTCTTAGACTTCAAATTCCCAAGTTTCAACGTCTTCTGTTTCTTAAGTTTAATCCGGGCCACCGCATGACAAATCTTTCTGGTAGAAAATTCTAACCCTCTTCGGGGTGACTCATGGTTAAACAAAATTCCCGATACGGCAAAGATGTTATACGATTCTCGGTAATTGACTGTAATCCAATGACCATAGACTTTGGCGACGCCGTATGGACTTCGGGGGTAAAAAGGCGTCTTTTCATCCTGAGGCGTCTTCTGCGCTTTGCCAAACATTTCACTCGAACTGGCTTGGTAAAATTTAGCCTCTGGTCTAACTAAACGAATGGCTTCCAAAATCCTCGTCACTCCCAAAGCCGTAAATTCACCAGTTAACACTGGTTGATTCCAACTCGTGGGCACAAAACTTTGAGCCGCCAAGTTGTAAATCTCATCTGGCTGAATTTCATGAATCGCCGAAGTTAACGAGTGCTGATCCAATAAATCACCTTGTACCAAGGTAATTTTGTCAACAATATCTTTAATCCGATCGTAATTAGACGTGCTCGTTCTCCTGTTTACACCATAAACATCATAATTTTTGGTCAGCAAAAATTCGGCCAGGTATGAACCATCTTGACCGGTCACTCCGGTAATTAACGCCTTCCTTTTTTTCGCCATCATCCTCCTTCTACGCTTTACTACCTTTGCTACTCGGACTGCTTTTCTTAATTTCCCCCCTCCAATAGTCTAACACGCATGTCAGTGTTTCTGCCAAAGGAATCGTTAATTTCCAACCGGTTGCTTTCCGAAAACGACGATTATCAGCTACAATCATCGGCACATCCAACTTTCGAAATCGCTTCCGATCTTTCTCCACTCGAATTGCTACCTTACTCATAGCCATTAATTGTCTAAGTATTTGGTTTATCGACACCCCTCTCCCCGAACCGATATTGTAAACTTCTCCCGGCCGGCATTGAGTCAGAGCCAACTCGTAAGCGATTACCATATCTTTAACGTCGGTAAAATCTCTAGTAGCTTGTAAATTCCCTACTTTGAGCACCCCTTCAGCTTTACCAGCTTCTATTTCGGCAATTTGTTTAGCGAAAGCTGGTACCACAAACTGATCAGTCTGTCTCTCACCCGTATGGTTAAACGGTCGCAACCGGATTACTGGCAATTGATAAGAAAGGTAATACTGATACCCCAAAAAATCTTGCGCCACTTTGGAAACAGCATACGGGCTCACCGGTCTAAGCGGAGTCTCTTCATCTATTGGTAAATCTTCTTTCCGTACCATCCCATACTCTTCGCCAGAACCAATAATCAAAATTGTTGGTTTACTATTCAGTCGAACCAACGCTTCTAAAAGATTAACTTGGACACTGATATTATTGACTAATGTCTCTACCGGTTTGTCAAAACTGGCCCCAGCTGCCGCTAAAGCTGCCAGGTGCACAACCGCCTGAGGTTTAATGTGAGTCACCACTCTTCTAGTTTGTTCTGCATCCATCAAGTTGAGGGGAAACACCCGAGAAGCGGGTAGTAAATTACTTATGAACCCCTCACTCTGACCAAACACACTGGCAAAAACGTCGTACTCCCGCCCCTTTTTTAGTCGCTCTACCAAATGAGTCCCCACAAAACCGGAAGCGCCAGTAACCAAAATCCTTCTCATACCCGCCCAATCCCTATATAGCTTAAACCCGTTGCCCGAACTTTGACAGGATCATATTGATTTCGGGTATCAATAAACCATAATCCGCGCATTAACCGCTTTATTGTACCTAAACGCAAATGAGTCAACTCTGACCACTCCGTCAATAACATGGTTACATCCGCTCCTGCCACCGCTTGATAGGCATCATCTGTAAAAAAAATATATGGGAAAATTTTTTTGGCCAACGGCATTGCCTTCGGATCATAGGCTACAATCTTAGCTCGGCCATTGGTAAGTAAAGGTATAATCTTTACACTAGGAGCTTCCCGAAGATCATCAGTATTCGGTTTAAATGACAACCCCAATAAAGCCACCGTCTTACCTTCCCAACCATTCACCTGACGTTCAAATTTTTCCATCGAAGTATAAATTCTCCGTTCATTCAACTCATCCAGCTTCACAAACAAACCATCACCCTCACCCACTGAACGAGAATAGGCCGCTAACTCTTTAGTATCTTTGGGAAAACAAGAACCTCCATAGCCTAAGCCCGGATACCAATAATGACTACCAATCCGTTTGTCTGCCCCGATTACATCGACTACTTCACGTACGTCTGCATTGTTTCTCTCACATAAATTTGCAATTTGATTAATAAAAGTTATGCGTTGCGCCAAATAGGCATTAGCCGCGTATTTAGCCATTTGTGCACTTTCCGGTCTTACTACAATCCTCTTACCACCGATAGGGCGATGCAACCAAATCAGT
>Ga0209541_10013738_pt1 | contig 12320 bp, 15 predicted proteins | sample RifCSPlowO2_01_FD_184027 | JGI IMG/M metagenome (GOLD analysis project Ga0209541, IMG submission 184027) | Groundwater microbial communities from Rifle, Colorado - Rifle CSP2_plank lowO2_0.1 (SPAdes) (version 2) | ecosystem: Environmental > Aquatic > Deep subsurface > Groundwater | place...
CTGCGCAGCTGCAACTTCAACTTGCGAGCATCTTTTTCAGTTTGGTCTTTATCCATAAATTAATAAAAGAAATTTTGTTTAAAAGGCTATTGCTGCGCCTGTGGCTTATATTTTAAAATTGTAACTGTGCCCTGCTCCGAGCCTGGCGCGCCTATGTGTTCTATACAAAGCTTATCACTGGGTTTTATGTGTTTGGTCGCTACTCCTGTGCCAATAACACAAGGCAGGTATTCAGCGCGCTTATCTCTCATAGTTACCGCCAAATGGCATGTCTTGCCACCTTCATCCGTTACTGCACCACAAAACTTAGATAATAAGTGCATCATGTCCGGATTAAAATGGCGCGTAACTAATATTGCATTTGGCGGCACATTCTGAGGCATTTCTGTAGAGTTATGTATATATGCAATGCCTTCCATGCTCAATTCTGGCCCCACATAAATTCCCTGCAACCTGCCATCCACAAATTTGCCCTGCCTCTTCCTCCAGTCAGCATCTATTTGGTTGGCAATGCCGCACTGCCATGCCTGTTCTGGCTTGATGCCGCGCAGAAGTGCATAAACATAAACTCTTGACAGCAGGCGCTCTAGCTGTGATTCTATTGTGGGTTTAACTTCAGCCAGCGTATAGCGGTGGTTTTTCAGCAAAGAAGATAGTTTTCCAAACTCCATGCCCAGTGTTTGTGTAAATCGCTGCGGTGCGTGATAGCCTGCCAGCGATATGCCCCAGTATTTTGCCAGGACTGCCAGCTGAACAAGTGCCTGCCCGTGCTCTTTTGTCTCTTCTTCTATTGTGTGCGGCCTCGCATTAGGATTTATTTTTGGGTCATGGGCTACATACCTGCCAAGAGCAAGAATTTGCTGCATTGTTATTATGCTGCGCAGATCAATATCAGGGTTCTCGCCGCGCAGGCCCGCATTTATGCGTTTTTCAAGCGGCGCATAATTAAACAACTTATCTTCCAGTATGGGCTTTTGTTTTGGTTTTTTCCCGCCCTGCTGCCATGATTTTGATTCAAAATCCATGAGACCGGCTGTCCATGCTGCCGCAGGAGTAATGCCCCTGAACAATGAGAGATTATATAACGTAGACAAAGCATCACATACTAATGTCTTTTTTTCACGCAGCTTAAGGCGGCTGTTTTGCAGATGGCCTGCAATCTCGCCGAATTTTCCATCCAGCTCTATGATTATGTGCTCCAGTGAATGCGCTGGCCTCAAACTAATGCCAAGCGATTCTGCCATGACACCGATCTGCACAAGCACCTGGCCTACTGCCAAGTCTTCTCCACTGACTGCTGCCGCGCCGGGATTTACTTTTGGGTCGTGGCTTATGATTTTTGCAAGCTCAACAAATTGGTAGGAGAGTATCAGGTGCCTGAACTGCGGCGTCTTAATATCTTCACGGGAAAAGCAATCCTTAATGATTTCTTCTTTCTTTTTGTAATCCAATGCAAAGAACGGTTTTATTTCAGCAGCCACAATAAACCTCCGGCAAATAAAAAACCATGCAGTTAATAAACATTTGTAAACTTCAGCGAACAAATTTATTTATAATTTATGCTCCATAGCAATTTATGACGAACATACTTCTTGCAGGCATAGTTAGCGTTGGCAAGTCCGAGCTCATACAGCAAACACAAAAGATTGGTTTGGGCTTAGAGCAGATAGTCCACAATGTTTCTATTGGCGATGTTGTAAAACAGAGCGCCAGAAATGCCGGCCTTAATCCAGAGAGGCTGCTGCTTACACACCACGCCATTCAGCGCACATTAATTAGCGGCGGCATTGTGGAGAAGTCAGCAATGGCGGCCTTAAGCGCTGGGGATGGCGCACACCTTGTTATTGACACTCCGCTGACGCTTTACACGCGCCATGGGATTTTAACACAGACAATAGAAGACCTAGATGCATTTGCAGTTATTGGCCGCAGGATAGACAGGGTTGTAGTCTTGATAGATGACCCAAGGGAAACAGCTAAGCGATTGGCTGCCAGCAATTACACTGCGAAGCCTGAAGAGGTGCTTACATGGACAACCGCAGAGATTATGCGCGCATATGACTTTGCAAGGCGTTACACGCCGGGCCGGCTGCCGATTGTTATGCCACGCCCTAGCTCTAGGACATCATTGATTAAGGCGCTCGTTGACCATGATCCTGCGATTTTATATCCGATACAGCCAATCAGCGCGATTATAAAACTGGAGAAATCCGAAAGTGCAGATGATACGGCTCTGGCACATCGGCTAAGGCGCGAGATAGCAGAGTTTGAGGAGTTCGTGCAGAATTGCGCCATAATAACAAAACCAATTGAGGTTATGGGATACGAGCCTTCAGAAGTAGAACAAGAACACACGTTTTTCAGGGACGGCATATTTGTTACGCAGGCAGATATTCTGGCTGGATGTTATGCGGGGGGCTACGGCTCTATCGGCGGCGATTTTGAATACACGTTAGGCTTGTTGTTTGCAAAGCCTGCCAGCATGATAAACGAACGCCCGGTTATGCACCCATTCGGCCACAGCAGGATACCATTTAGGTTTAATACTACAAAGGAATTTAGGGCCGCAATTATAAGCAGCGATCCAAAATACGCGCCGCTTAAGTGCTTGTTAAACAGCGCGGGCACGGATTTCAGATATTCGCACATAGAAAATATTGCTAAGAAGGTAGCGTAATATTTATCAAACCACTCTTAATTTTAGCTCGTACCATGTATGCACATAATATATACTAGTATATACTCAACGAATGTTCTTTTTTAATTACCAGCTCTTTGATGCGCATTGTTCCTGCAATCTCGCTTTTAATTTTCTCAAGTTCTTTTGCTTTTGGGTGCTCAATTGTAAGTTTCTCAACCTCAGCGCCCAAACCTAATGTGTTATCCGCCTTCCACTTGCGGATTTCAGTTATGGTTTCAACAGCAAGATTTCCCAGCTCAAGTGCAGCCTTTGCAGCCTTATAGAGCGCAGCTGCCTTCGGCAGCTGCGAGAGATGTATGCTCGCAAACTTTTCAGCTTTTGCAAATAACTCCTGATAAATTTCTTCTGTTGTGTGCGGCAGAATTGGCGCAAACATCTGCAGGATTTTATAAAATGTTGAGTAAAGCGTTTGTTCTGCACTCTCTTTTTGCTTTTTGTCCTTGCCGTAAAGCCTGTGCTTTATCATTTCAAGATAAAAGTCGCAGTATTCCCAGAAGAATTCTTCAAGCGCCTTCTTTGCAGAAACCACATCATACTCATCAAAGTTTTTTCTGTATGTTTTCACAACATTGTTTAGTTTTGCAAGTATCCACGTATCGATTTTATTTGCCAGCTTAAACTTTTTCTGCGGTGAAATATTCCACATCTCAGCGAACTTTGCAACATTCCACAGCTTGAATAGTAATTTCTGCCCGTGCACTAATTCTTTTTCCTGATACCATAAGTCATCGCCTACCGTTACTGCAACTGTCCAATACCTGAATGCATCTGCGCTGTATTTTTTTATGACTTCCTGCGGCGCGACTGCATTGCCTTTTGATTTGTGCATCTCTTCGCCATGCGGGTCAAAAACCATTCCACTTATCAGCGTGTTTGCCCAGGGCAGGCTCCTGAAGTGATACCATGATTTTACGATTGTGTAAAATTCCCATGTCCTGATTATGTCGCGCGCTGATGGCCTTAGAGTCATCGGAAATGATTTTCCGAATTTTTTGCCTTCCCAGCCAAGGGCAAGCTGCGGCGTTAACGACGAGGTCATCCACGTATCAAATACATCGTGCTCTGGCTGGAATTCAGCAGAGCCGCAGATACATTTTTTCTTTGGCTTATTATTCTCAGGATCAACAGGCAGGTCTTTTTTGTCAGGCAAGATTTCTTTTCCGCACTTTTTGCAGTACCAAACCGGAATCTGCGGGCCAAAGTGGCGTTGCCTTGAAATCAGCCAGTCCCAACTGAGATTGCTTACCCAGTCCTCGTACAGCTTAATGAAATGCGCAGGGTGCCATTTTATTTTTCTGCCAAGCGCGATAAATTTTTCCCTGTTAGCGAGCAGAGAAATAAACCATTGTTTTGTTATGATAAATTCTGCGGGCGTTGGGCAGCGCCAGCAAACCATGACAGTCTGCTTCAGAGGCTCCTGCTTTATTAAAATATTTTTTTCTCTGAGTTCCTCTGTTATTTTTTCTCTTGCTTCTGCGAGCTTCAGGCCTGCATGCCTGCCAGCCAGCTTGTTCAGCCTGCCATCCCTTGCAATAGTTATTCTCAATGGAAGCTTGTATTTCTTCCACCATTCAATATCTGTCTTGTCGCCAAATGTGCAGGCCATGACTGCGCCGGTGCCGAATTTCGGATCAGCCTTTTGGTCTGGCATGATTTTTACCTTTTGATTGAAAATCGGCACGGTTGCTGTTTTCCCGATAAATTTTTTGTATCTCTTGTCAGACGGGTTAACAAAAATTCCCACGCATGCTGGCAACAATTCCGGGCGCGTTGTGGCAATTTGAATAGTTTTCAGTTCTCGGTCCTCAGTTTTTAGTTTGAAATCAATAAAATTTAGTTTCGTTTCCCTTTCTTTTGGCTCAAGGTCTGCCTGCGCCAATGCTGTCTGGCAGCGCGGGCACCAGATTGTCGGCTCTTCCTTCCGGTATGCCAGCCCCTTCTCGTGCAAGTCTAGAAAAGAAAGCTGCGCAAGCCTGACTGCTTCCGGGCTTATTGTTGAATATGTGATGTCCCAGTCATAGCCGTGCCCAAGCGCAATGAAATCTTTTTTGAAATTCTCTTCCACTTTTGGAATTTCTTTCCTGACAAGCGCGTTAAACTCTGCGCGGTCCATGTTTTTTGAGTCTACGCCATGAAGCTTCTCAACATAGCGCTCTGTCGGATGGCCATTGTCATCAAACCCAATGGGCTGGAGGACATTAAACCCGCGCTGGCGCATGTAGTGCCCGATGATATCAAAGTGAGAGTAGCTTGTGGCATGCCCCATATGCAAACCACCTGAAACTGTTGGGGGCGGTGTATCAATAGAAAAAACTTTTTTCTTACTTCTCAGGTCAAAGCTGAAGATTTTGTTGGCTAGCCAGAACTTCTGCCACTTCTCCTCAATTTGTTTAAAATCTGGTTTCGGGGCGAGTGCCATGAAACAAAATTCATTAAGAAGTTTAAAAGGTTAGCGATTGGAAAGGCTTTTATAGTTCTATATTATTTTGTAAATTATGGGCGCTGGCGAACTGAACTGGATGAACGAACACCCGGAAGAGTTGGAGAAATACCAGGGCAAATGGATCGGTTTAACAGAAAGCGGCATAGTGACAGCAGATGATGATGTCATAAAGGTTACAGAGGTTCTAAAAAATAAATTTCCGAAGAGAATACCATGCATATTTAAAGTGCCGAAAAAAGACGAACAATTAATAATTTTATGGCTGAATTAAGATATGAAAATATAGGAGATTATTTTTATCCACAACTGCCGCTTAAACTAAAGTACGGCAGCAATGAGGTAGAAGTTTTTGGCCTGCTGGATTCCGGAGCGCTGCGCTCGCTTTTTAATTTTGGCATTGCGGCAAGTCTCGGGTTAGACGTGGAATCCGGAATTAAAGAAACAATACAGGGAATTAACGGTAAAATTAATATTTTTGCACACGAATTAGAAATCGAAGCAGCCGGCAAGAAATTCAAAACAAAGATTGCTTTCTCAAAAGAATTTACATCAAGTTTTAACATAATCGGCAGGCTCGGCTTCTTTGAACATTTTGTAATAACATTTGATGACGAAAATAAAATATTTTATATCAATTAATTTTTAGGCACTACTTTTAAAAAGGTTTTCACTCTCTGCCTGTCTGCTCGCTGAACGATTTTCTGACCTGCCTGAATACGCTTGTCAATGTTGGCTTTGTGTACCTGGCTTTCTGGCGTTCGTAAAAACACATAATAGCTGCGCGCATAGTAAATTTCTGGCCTTTTTCTGCAAGCCTTTTTGCAAGCAGCGGTTTTGCTTCTTTTTCTATTTGCTTTGCTAAAAAACTGTAAAACCTGGGCGCGAGCACATATGCGCCGCCCCAGCTTTGTTGCGGCTGTCTAAAAAAAATATCCTTTGTATTTGACAGCGCTTGTGCAAGGCTGTCCCTATTAAAGTTCTTTGTAAACTTTGGGAATTCGTCAGTCATTATCCCAACAAGCCCAGATGTTGGCACGGGCTTATTGTCTCCCAAAACCAGCGCATACGCAGCATAGCACCGCATTCTGTCATTGTAAGTAGTTATATCTTCAGGTTTCATGATCAGGGGTAATAAATGCAAGATGTTAAAAATCTAACCCTTACAAAAACCTGTGCGTAACAAAATATTTGTTGTCCCTGTTGTAAATCACGTTCAGCTCGCGCAGGAAGTCCACATCTGCTTTTATCTGCGTCAGATGGGATTTCTTTTTTAAGTATTGGTATTGCGGCAAAACCATGATTGCCTTTAGCCTTTCTTCCCGAAATCCAAATCAATCCTCATGCCATCATACGCAGCAACAGTCTGCACGCCGCTGCGCTTCTGAATCTCGCGAGCCTCGTAAGTCGGATGCGCCTTGACAATTTTTGCACCAAAGCCGCGGATGACAGCAAGCTTCGGCTTCACTTCTTTCAAAATTGCAACAACATCCTCAGAACATAAATGTGTTTTCCACTTCTGCGCACCGGGCTTAAGGACATTTAAAATCAAAAGCTCGCAGCCCTCAAACTGCTTTGCCAGCCCTTCAAACGGCGCGGTGTCTGAAGTGTATCCAATTCGTCCGTTTTTTGTGTCAACCACAAAGCCGTTGTTCTCGCAGTCATGCTGCGTTTGCGTTGCCCTGAATTCTAACTCGTTGATTTTTATTTTATCGCCGGGCTTTAGGGCAAAGCATTCCTTCAGAGCGCCCTTGTGGAATTTTGTCAGGTACGCGCTCTCTGTTTCTGAGCCGTTAATCAAAGTCGACGTCCCGATTAAAATTCCTTTTTGATTTATGCCGCCCAAGGTCATTGAATCAATTACTGCGTTCACGTCATTTGCATGGTCCAAGTGGTGGTGCGAGACAAAGATAATGTCTGTCTTGCTTGCCCTTAATCCGCAAAGCTTCGCGCGCAGCAATGCACCGGGCCCAGGGTCAACAAAAATCTGTTTCTCGCCGAGCTGCATTACAAAGCCTGCTGTGGAAATCATCTGCGTGCTAAGCACGACGCGGCCGCCGCCATTCCCCAGAAAAATTATGCTGTCCATGATACTCCTGACTATATTTTTCATAAGGGTTTAAAAAGGAAGATTATTAAAACATTCCATGGGCCCGTAGTCCATCGGTAGAACGTTCCGTTCGCACGCGCTGAAAATCTAGTGATTTTCGCTGGGTTTCTTAGCAGAAAGACGGAAAGGCAGTGGGTTCAATTCCCACCGGGTCCACTTGATTGGTTATTGGTAATAAGTATTGAGTTGTGAGGCTGGTTTTCAGTTAACAGTAAGCAGTCAGCAGTATTCGGTTTGCAGTAAGCAGTAATTAGTATTGAGTTGTGAGGCGGGTTGTTCGTTATTAGTGATTCGTCTTTCATTGAACGAATAACTAAAGACCAAAGACAGAGCATAACTAACGACTACAAACTACAGACTCATAACTGCAAAATAGTGCTATACTTATTAATACACAAGTCCATACACAAAAACAAAATGGCAAAAAGAAAAGCAAAAGCAAAGAAAGACAAGCCGTTCTGGAAGCAGGCTCACATAGTCGGCCACTGGCTGTTCCTTGTTGGAATTTTAATTTCTGTTGTGGCAGGCATTGCCATGCCTGACAAAGCCTACATTGCATCAGTGCTTGTGTTCGCCGGGCTTGCCATCGGAGTCCTTAACATCCGCGCAGACGAAGTCCACAGCTTTCTGTTGGCAACTGTAACATTAATCATTGCCGCGCAAAGCCTGAAGTACTTCCCGATTATCGGGCAGACAGCAATAAACATCCTGCAGTACTTTGTAATCCTTGTCGCGCCTGCTGCAACGCTTGTCTCGATAATCGCGATTTACAAGCTGGCAAAGGATAATTGATTACTTTTTGTTGTCTCAGTAAGTTTTAAAATAGCACTTGGCTGAGTTATTATGTGGGCTCGTAGCTTAGTCTGGTGGAGCGCTGCTCTGATACGGCAGCTTTTCTTTCTTTGCTAAAGAAAGAAACGCTCAGGGGCACAATCTGAATAAAATTCAGATGTGTCCGCAAAACCGGAAACGGTTTTGTCGGCATCTAAAGAAAGAAACGGCGGGATTTTTAATCCCGCAAACTTTATTTGTCCGAAATTAGATAGGCAGAGGTCGACTGTTCAAATCAGTCCGGGCCCATTACTTAATTTTATAAACACCAAAAACAAAACAACGGCATGGCCAAGGCTCTTGCTTTAAAGATGCGTGCAAGGGAAGCATATCGTGCAGGCCATCAGAATCACGAGCTGGCCTGGCTTCACGGCCGCGTCTCTATCCTGTTGCTTGAGGACTTTGTGGGCGCTGCCTTTGGCGCAGTCTTCTTCACAGTTACATCTGAGGTTTGGGAGATTGCAAAAGGCTTAGGGGCAATAAACATCTTTGCAATCTTTGTGATTTCAATAATAATGGGCTTCTCTCTGGTTTATCTATCAAGAAGGAGGAAAGCAATTTCCATAAAGCTTGAGCACGCGGCAAGCCTGCGCGCAATTGAAATATATATAATCTCTTTCCTGACCTCGCTTTTGTTTGTCCTCGTTTTCAATACCGCACAAGCCCCAGATTTAATCATAAAGCAGACTTTTGTAATTGCATTGCCTGCTGTCGTATCTGCGGCGACCGCTGACCTGTTATTTTTTTAGGTGCGATCGCAGATCGCACTGCCTTTTCTTTGGATTTCGTAGAGCCTTTCTTTTCGCGAAAAGAAAGGCTGTATATAGAAAGCCTTTTAAATAATGAATTATATTATTCAAAAAATGGATAACATTATTCAAAAGCACAGGCAGGCCACAAATATGCTGCTTAACCAGCCAGACCGGGAGTTCACAATACGGGAGCTTGCCCGCGAGTCAGGAACGCCGTATGCAACTGCATGGCGTTTGGCGCAGTTACTTGACAGCTATGGCATAATAAAAACAAGAAAAGTTGGCAAGGCCACGGTGTGCAAGCTCAACAAATCGTCTCCGTACTTAAAAATAATAAAACAAACGCCGCACCGCATGGCTTTTGAAGTATTTAAGAACAAAATCAAAAGCCACCCAAATATCAAAAAGATATACCTGTTCGGTTCTGTGGCAGCCGGCAAGGAGCGGCAGGGCAGCGATGTTGATGTAGCAATAGTTGTTAAAAAACAATTTGCGGCATTTGAAAAGTGGCTCAATAAAGTCATGACAGATGTTTTGGAGAAAACACAAATAAACGTAGTGCCATTAGTATTTGCCCACAAAAAAATACCGCGGCATTTTAAAAAAGAAATTGAGAAAGGGGAATTGGTGCATGAAAGAGATTGAAGAAGCGTATTATTGGCTGAAGGGTGCCGAAGATTTGCTGAACAACAATGATTCTTCAAGCTCAAAGTACACAGTAGTTGTTGCAATGTGTGTCCATTCAATAATAAGGGCAAACGATGCCCTGACAAACAGGTATTTATTTGAAACTGCAAGGTCTCACGAAGACGCACCAAGATTATTTCTTAAACTAATAGAAAACGCGAAAATTGACAGAAAATACAAAAATCTTGCCCTTGAGATAATTGCGCCAGCCATCAGGATTAAATCACTAGTTGATTATCGCGGGGCAATAATTACACAGCCAACTGCCGGGGCTTGGGTCGATAATGCTAAAAGGTTTCTAGATGCAGCGAGGGAGATTTTGAAATAAGGTGGTTGTTGCTAACTGTCGTGTCTGCTGCTACTGCGGATTTGCTGTTTTTCTAATAATCGTGGTCGAATACAATTTTTTCCAAATACAATTCTTGCAATTGTTTATCGTAAGAGAAAATAATTCTTAACTTGCCAATTCGTATCCGCGAGCTTCTGGATAAATCATAATGCAAATGCTTGTACCTTTCTGGGCTTTCTGCAACTTCTTCAAATTTCTTCTTAATCCTTTCTTACACAAATTTGTCTAATTTCTTAAAATCTTCTGCAAACACTTTAGTTAGCAGAATTTTATAGGGCATTCCAATCAACAAAATCCCTATTCTTGATTTGTTTGCGGGCTTTTTTATAAGACGCTATAAATGCCTTATCTGCCATAAGCTCTAGAGATTCAACTAGCGCGTCAAATTCCTCTTTTACCTTTAGCAGGTCAACTATGGCCTGCCTGCTGACAGTAACAGTCTCGGTTTTTAGTTTCATGCTTAAACTATGCTTTTTGGATTTATATAGCTTACGCTGCCTGCCATTGTTTCAGCGGCGACTGCGGACTTGCTGTTTTTCTAAACATACATCTTTTAAATTGCAAAACCCAGCTAATACTATGGTGGCCGCAAGCGTTGAAAGAATTGCAGAGGCTTTGCAGGACGCAGAGATAGTTGTGCTTAAAACCCTGCTGAAAGCGCCGCTCATACTGGATGAGCTGGCAAAAAAAGCTCTTCTCGACCAGTCCGCAGTCTCCCGCGCTTGTTTGTGGCTCCAGAACAAAGCCCTAGTTGAAGTCCGGGAAACGCCGCAAACCCTTGCTGTGATTGAAAAGCTCGGCCGCGAGTATGTTGAGTGGGGCTTGCCCGAACGCAGGTTTGCAGAAGCGCTCGGTCCGGAAAACTTATTCTTGGACGAAATTGCAGAAAAAGCAAAACTTAACAAGCAGGAGATACAGTTTGCGCTTGGCGAGCTGAAGAAAAAAAATGTCGTTTCATTCGCGCACGGAAAAATCCAGCTGGAAAACCCAAAGGCATTTGAAAAGGAAACATTTACTGAGGCGTTTTTGAGAAAATTAGAAAAGGAAGGGGAAATAGATATAACAAAACTTGCGCCAGAAGAAAAAAAGGCTTTTGAAGAGTTGTGCAAGCGCGGGATTGTGAAAAAATCCGAGAAAACCATCCGCGAATACTGGATTACAGAGCTTGGAAAGAAGGTCGCGTCTGCTGTTAAGGGCGGGCAGAGGATTGGCATGCTCACGCCGGAAATAATAAAATCCGGCTCGTGGAAAAATGCCTTTTTCAGGCGGTATGATGTTGAAGCGCAGGTCCCGAAACTTCTGATTGGAAAAAAGCAGGCATACCGCGCTTTTGTTGATGAAGTCAAAGAAGAGCTTGTGGCAATGGGCTTTGAGGAAATGCTCGGGCCGATTGTTGAAACTAGTTTCTGGAATAATGATGCGCTCTTTATGCCGCAGGACCATCCTGCCCGCGGGATACATGACATTTATTATATCCGAGAACCCAAATACGGGCGGGTTTCAAATGTTGCGGCGTTAAAGGCTGTAAAAGCTGTGCATGAAAACGGCGGCAAAAGCGGTGGCACTGGCTGGCAATACAATTACGATGAAAAAGAAGCTGCGCGTTTGATTTTGCGGACGCAGGGGACTGCACTGTCTGCAAGGATGCTGGCCGACAAAAATATAAAAATTCCTGGTGCATATTTCGCAATCGCAAGATGCTACCGCCCAGACATTCTGGATGCATCGCACCTTGTTGAATTTAACCAGTGCGAGGGGATTGTTCTCGGGGAAAAATTAAATTTGAGGAATCTGCTTGGCTTGCTCTCAGAGTTTACAAAGAAAATCACCGGCGCAGATAAAATAAGGTTCAGGCCACACTACTTTCCATTTACCGAACCTTCCGTGGAGGCAGACATCTGGAGCCAGTCACTGAACAAGTGGCTCGAGGTCTTTGGTGCAGGGATTTTCAGGCCAGAGGTAACAGCGCCCTTTGGAATCAAGGTTCCAGTACTGGCATGGGGCATCGGATTTGACAGGCTTTTCATGATTAAGAACAGCATTGCAGACATCAGGCAATTATTCAGCCAGAATTTAGAATATTTACGGAGCACTAAAATATGACCTATAAAAAATTAAGTGGGGTTCCAGAATCAGGTCACCCCAACCTCACAGCTCATCCGGGTTCAACCCTCTCCGAAAGAGTGGATTTCCCAGCCCCAGCGCGTACGAGGAGTGTAGATTAGATGCCGACCATAGACATCAGCTTGGATGATTTAAGAAAACTTGTCGGAGCCAGCCTTCCGAAAAGTATTGAAGAGCTTGAGCCGCACATCCATGACGCGAAAAGTGAAATAGAATCAATTGAAGGAGATAAAATCTCCATAAAAGTTGGCGACAGCAATAGGCCGGACTTATGGTGTGCTGAGGGGCTTGCCCGCGAGCTTCGTGGCCTGCTTAGTGCAGCGCAG
>Ga0209541_10013739_pt1 | contig 12320 bp, 13 predicted proteins | sample RifCSPlowO2_01_FD_184027 | JGI IMG/M metagenome (GOLD analysis project Ga0209541, IMG submission 184027) | Groundwater microbial communities from Rifle, Colorado - Rifle CSP2_plank lowO2_0.1 (SPAdes) (version 2) | ecosystem: Environmental > Aquatic > Deep subsurface > Groundwater | place...
CCGCTATGAAAAAAACAAGCCGATAAAAACGGACAAATTAATCTCACCGATAAAAACGCAACCAGATTTTTCATGTCCATAGACCAGGCAGTTAAGTTGGTGCTTAAAGCAGCCGAATTGACCCAGGGCGGTGAAGTTTTTATTCTTAAAATGCCGTCAATTAAAATGGCGGATATGGCAAAAATATTTTTAAGCAAGCACTTTGGCGGCAGAAAAGTAAAAATTAAATTAATAGATAACAGAATCGGCGATAAAACTCATGAAGAGTTATTCGATTTTAATGACAACCAGAAATTGATCCTTGAGGATGATAAAATGTTTATAATTATCCCAAAAGAAAAAACCCACTACTATTCATTCCAGCCCAGATTGTCTTTCTATAAAAATTTTTCACAGACCGATAAAAAAACCTTCTCGTCTCGAGACAGTATTGATAACGAAGCCGTCAGCTCATTGGTTTAATGTCTATGGCTATGTTTAAAGTTTATATCATTGGCGCCGGTCAGATTGGAAGTCGTCATCTTCAGGCTCTAAAAAAGACGTCATTTCCTCTTGATATCTCGGTCATCGACCCATCTCCTGAATCTCTTAAATTAGCCGCTGAAAGATATGATACGATTTCAGTTGAGAGAGAAATCCACAGGATAAGTTTTATAAAAAACATGGCCAGCGGGGAATCGATTGATTTGGCGATAGTAGCGACAACCTCTGATGTAAGAGCTGGCATTTTAAAACAATTAATTAAAAAAAATAAGGTAAAATATTTAATTCTGGAAAAAATATTGTTCAACAAAAGAAAAGATTATGAAATAATTCAAAAAATTATAACTAAGAATGAGATAAAAGCCTGGGTAAATTGTCCTATCAGGATTATGCCTTTCTATAGAAATTTAAGAGACAAATTGGGTAGCAATATATTATTTTACGCTCATAGCGGAAAACCAGTTTTAATGGGCAGCGCTATTCATTATATTGATTACATGTCCTATCTGACCAGATCATTAGATTTTAAAGTTGACACCAGCTATCTTGACCCCAGGCCAATTTCAAGCAAAAGAAAAGGATTCTTTGAAATTACTGGAACTTTGATAGTAAAATTTAAAAATAAAGGTCAGGCCATATTTAGTTTCTCCAATAAAGGAAGCAGCCCTATAATTATTGACATTTCCGACGATTCAAAATTCAGAACAATAATTAAAGACTCGGAAAATAAAGCTTGGACATCCGATAGAGAAAATAACTGGCAATGGAAAGAAACTGATATGCAATTTTTAATGCAGAGCCAAATGACCAATCTATTGGTAGAAAATATAATTGGCACGGGCAACTGTAACTTGATTACATATAAAGATTCGGCTAAATTACATCTTAGTTTTTTAGAATCATTAAGGTTATTTCTAAATAAACATTCGGGTAAAAAATATAACTATTATCCGTTTACATGATTTTACTAGTCGGCGCAGGCTACATGGGACAAGAATACGCAAAAGTTTTGAAATCTATAAATGTAGGTTTTATTGTCGTAGGAAGAAGTGAAGAATCGGCCAAACTATTTGAGGATAAGATCCAGACTTCAGTAATAACGGGGGGGCTTATAAAATGGCTAGAAACTAAGCCGCCAGTCCCCCGCTTTGCCATCATCGCCACAAATGAAGAAAACCTAGGAGCTTCAGCAAGAGAACTAATCAGATATGGAATAAAAAATATTTTGATTGAAAAGCCTGGAGGAATAAACCTGGCTGACATCAAAAAGACTCAAGCCTTAGCCAACAAGCATCGGACTAAAATTTTTATAGCTTACAACAGAAGATTTTATGCATCTGCCATGAGAGCGAAGGAAATAATTAAAAAAGATGGCGGAGCGCTATCATTCACTTTTGATTTTTCAGAAAGAAGCCACTTGATAAAAAACTTGAACAAACCAAAAATGGTAAAGAAAAATTGGCTAATTATGAATTCAAGTCATGTAATTGATATGGCATTTTTTCTTGTGGGTCATCCCAAAAAATTATATTCCCAAGTGGGGGGTAAAAATATCCTGCCTTGGCACCCCAGAGGATCAATTTATTCCGGTTACGGAATCGTAAATCCGGACATCTTATTTTCCTATCATGCCAACTGGCAATCTCCAGGAAACTGGAAAATTGAACTATTAACAAAGAAAAATAAATTAATCTTTATGCCCCTTGAAGAACTAAAGATCCAAAGGATTGGACATCCTATCGAAAACTTAAAATTAAACAATGAGTTGGATGCCAAATTTAAACCGGGACTATATGCAATGACTAAATCATTTTTGACAAACAGCCTATTCTTAAAAACTATAGAAAATCAATTGAAGGATATCGAAAAAATATATAATGTGATAGGCTCATATTAAAATGACCATTTTAAAAAAAATAAATCACGTACCTCAATATATTTACAGAAATATATTATATCCCAAGATTTTGAGCTGGAAACTAAAAAATACCTTAGAAAAAAACAGGGAACTTAAAGATAAATATGACAATAAACGTTGTTTCATACTAGGCAATGGTCCCTCTATAAAGAATCTGGGTATAACTAAATTAAAGGACGAATTTACTTTCGTAATGAATGAGTTTAATTACCACAGTCAGTACGGACTATTAAATCATAATAATCACGTCCTCTCTGACACTGCTTATTTTTCTAAAGATGAAGAAAGTTATTTTGTAAAGGAACTTAAAAATAAATCCAAATTAACCAATTCGAATACTGTTTTTTTTCTAAATATTTATGGCAAAGAAGAGGTGGAAAAGAAGAATCTTTTTCAAAAAAATAAAGTTTTATATTTTGGGACACAAGGAATAATAAGTGATAAATTTGACTTTAATATCGAACTGGATAAATTTCTGCCTTGGCCAAAAAATTCTCTATTATTATGCTTAATAATTGCGTCTTATATGGGCTTTAAAAAGATATATCTGCTTGGCTGCGAACACAACTTTTTATGTTTTAACATAAATGGCAAAACTTCTACGACTTATAATCATTTTTACGATAATACCCAACTCCTTAAAGAAGTAAGGCGCGTAAACAACTCGGATGATATATCAGATCCAGCCCTAAAAAAACGAAAAAAGTTGACTTACGAAGAAAACATCGCCAATGCGCTGCAATTGTTTAGAAACTACAGGCTTTTTTACCAAAAAATTAAAAAAACTAAGCCGGATATTGAGATATATAATGCTACTCCGGATAGTTTTTTAGATGTTTTCCCAATGATAAATTTTGAAGATATTAAATTTTAATGTTCTTTACTTTTTTAAAACTCAGATTTAATCGCAAACTTCTAAGAAGATTTGGTGTCAGAAAAACAAAAATTCTGAACTTTAGCGTCTATTATAACGATACCCGGTCATTGTTTTCAGAGTTTAAAAATATTTTCATAGACAAAATCTATCATTTTACCGCCGCCACGGAAAATCCAATTATAATCGACGGCGGCGGACACATAGGTTTATCTGCATTGTACTTCAAAAAGATCTATCCTTCTGCCAAAATCATCATATTCGAACCCGACGCTGTTTCCATTGAGTTACTCGAAAAAAATATCATTTCCAATGATCTTAATGATGTTAAAGTTATTAAATCGGGCCTATATTCCAAAGATGGCAAGGTAAATTTTATTGCCAATCAAACTGACGCAAGCAAAATTACTGAATCAGGCAACCAAGAAATTCAAGTTGAGAAATTAAGTAAACACATAACTTCTGAAGTAGATTTTATAAAACTCAATATTGAGGGTTCGGAAGTTGAGGTCCTTGGAGATCTGGAGTTAAATAACAAACTTAGAGATATTAAAGAAATGTGCATTGAATGGCACTCATTTGCAAAACAAAATCAGAACTTAGGGGAATTGCTCAATATTTTAGAAAAAAATAATTTTAAATACCTCATAAATCATTTTGATTATCGCGTAAACAAAGTACTCAAACCACCATTTAAAATATTTGATAAAACACAATATTACCTCTTAATACACGCAAAAAGAAAAGATCTCTTGGCATAATTCCTTATTACTAATTTCAAAACAATGTTAGGATTCATAAAAAGAATAATAAAAATTCAAAAAAATATCCTCAATAGAACCAGAAACAGATTAATCCCTACCGCATATATTCTTCTCTACCATAGAATAGCAGATGTTAAAGATGACCCGTTACAACTTTCTGTTAACCCTGAAAATTTCAAAAATCAACTTCTATATTTGAAGCAGAAATATAATATAGTCCCCTTAGTCCAACTCGTCATGTGGCTAAGAAAAGGCGGGCTTAAAGACAACTCGGTTGCAGTAACTTTTGATGACGGCTATGCTGACAATCTCCATAATGCCCTGCCCATATTAAAAGAGTTGAACGTCCCCGCTACAATTTTTATTACTTCTGGATATATAAGTTCCAATAAACATTTCTACTGGGACGGCAATACAAGACCCGAAGACCGAGGCCGGCCGCTTACGCATGATGAATTGATTGAACTGGCCAAATGCAATCTAATCGAAATTGGCGCTCATACCATATCCCACCCGCGCTTGTCTGCCTTGCCCTTGCCCAAACAAGAGGAGGAGATTAATGGAAGCAAAAAACAAATCGAGAAAGTATTAAACTATCCTCAAATAAGCCTTGCTTATCCCTTTGGTGATAAAGAAAGTTTCGATAAAAACGCCATTGAAATAGTAAAAAAATCCGGATTCAACTATGCCTGTTCAAACATCCACGAAAGAGTAACTAAAAATTCTAACTTATATGCTCTTCCCCGATTTGTCGTAAGGAATTGGAACGAAGAAAGATTTAAAAAAGAATTTAATAATTTTATATAATAATCCCGTTAATCGTAAAGGATGGAGGAATAAAGTTCTAAATATTTTTGGGCCATGAGTTCGAGCGAGAAATTTTGACTTGCCCCAATAGAAGAACTATTTCTCATACTTTTCAACTCATGGTCGGGAAGTGAAAGAAGGAACTCAAGACCAGCAGAAAGCTCTTCTGATTTTTTATATCCGGCAATGTAACCGGTTTTTTTATGTTCAACTAATTCAGATATTCCGCCAGTATTAAATGATAAGACCGGCAATCCGCAGGCTTGAGCCTCAAGAACAACGAGAGGACAATTATCAGCAATCGAGGGATAAAGGAGAATATCTGAAGCTGAATAATATTTTGCCATAACTTTTTCATCATTAATGTATGGTACGATCTTAAGATTCGGCACTGAATCATCTTCTTTAATGCCTCCGAGATCAATAAAACATATGTCGTTCCTGTGTTTGTATTTGTTAACTATATTCTGAAAATAATTACCGCCTTTCCAGGGATTAGATTGTCCCCTTTTAGCAACGATCAAAATTATTTTTTTATCCTGGGGTAATCCAAGTTCATCCCGAGACTGATCTTTCGACAAAGATTTAAAAATATTTGTATCAATCCCATTATAGATTACGGTTATAGGCTTATTCGCTAGTGTGCTTTGGCCGACTTTGTCTGCAAGCCATTTTGAGGGCGTAACAATATGAAAATTAGATTTTGAATATACTTGTTCTTTAATTTTCTCTAAATATTTTTCATTATGCCAAGCGATTGGCGGATAGATCTCTAAACTTGGGCAGGTAAAAAATCCGCTGTTCTTTAAAGCACCATCGAATGAGTGGGCGCAATGGGCAGTAATCGGCCACATATCGTGGAATGTCCATATTACGGGTTTTGAAGCTGAGATTTTTATCAATGTTTTTAAATTAAAATAATTTGAATGAAGATTGTGACAATGTATTATATCTGCCTTCTTAAATTCATTCATCTTTAGAATATGATCTGAATGAAAAAGATCTATATCATTAGCCAAATAATAAGTCAGTTTTTTTAAAAGCCTTCTCTTGAAATCGTTATATGGCCGAATTGGGACAACATTATCATCCAAAGAATATTTTCGAGAAACCAAAAGTACAGACCCGTGTCCCTCTTTTTCCAACTCTTTTCCGAACCGATAGGCAACCTTAGCCGCTCCCCCTCGGATATCAGCTGTATTAATTTGAAGTATATTCATATGAGTACTTCTAACGGGATTCATCCCCTATAATTAAATCATAAACCAAAAAAACGTAAAGGCGCCGAGTGGCGCCTATTGAATTATGTCTTCTATAAAATCTGCGATCCTTTCTGAATTTTTTCCGTCACATTTGAACACCTTCCCCTGAGATTCTGAGAGATCAAGAGATCCCGAAATTCCTTTCTGTAATTTTTCCATTAATTCGATTCTGTTACAAGCTATATCCGTACAACCTAAAGAAACCATCGGATAATAATTTAAACCGGTAAGTCTTCTATAAATCTTCATCCCCCTGTCTGGATAAAGAATGGCAATATTCGGCTTTCTTAAAATAGCTGCTTCAGTTAATACTGTTGAAAAAATAGAAACAACTAAATTAGATACGGATATTAGATCCCTAATATCAACCCCCGGAGCATGGGTATCAATCAAGACTCCTCTAAACTTTGCCAAAGATTCTTCCCACAATGGAAGCTCCTCGGGTGTTTCATCTTTCATCCCCGGATGAAGCCTGGGAATGAGATATACATCTTCACTTAGAGCATTTAAAGATTCTACAAGCTCTGATATCGCATGTCCAGTCTCCCACCACACTCCAGCGAATAATACTGCGGGCTTCCCGTCATCTATTTTAAATAAATCATAAATCTTATTTCTAGATCTAGCCGTATTAAAATCTGCATAAGAATCGAGGGCAGGATAGCCAGAAATAATAATCTGAGAACTTTTATATCCTCGCCAAGCATTAAAAGTTATCTCGACATCAATATTATCATTTACGAATATAAAGCTAGGCCTTGAACCTTCGGACCAATTTTTCAAACCAGCACCCCGTTGATCCTGAACAACTACCGATTTAGCAGAATTAAAAAATCTAACCGCTTCGACGCCCTGACCAGAACATGCACTAGATACTATTAAGTCTGGACACTTTATATCCTGCGGACTTTTGATGTAGCAATGCTTAATTCCCTGGGCTGAAAGAATATCTTTGCCCCCTCCATCTTCTTGTGCAACCCATTTAATTTCAAACTTTCTCTCTTGAAGAATTTTTACAACAGGAATCAAACCCCTGGTACCGCCTACATCTCTAGAAAAAACCAGAGCTTTTGGCACTTTCTATCCTCAATTTAAAATAACTGAGAATATAATACCACAAAATATATAAATATCAACTCACTGCTTAGGGATTACAATGCTTAGGGGATAGAAAAAGAATTATTAAAATCGGGTAAGAAATTAAAGAGACAAAAGCGATTAAGCTTCAAGCACTGCCGCCTCCTTAATTTTTGAGACAATTTCTTTTTCGACTTTAGGATTCTCTTTGAGATACTGGCGAGAGCCTTCAATGCCTTGGCCGAGTTTTTGATCACCATAATTAAACCAGCTTCCGGCTTTTGAAACTACATTATATCTCACTCCGGCATTGACAATATCGGCATATTTGGAGATACCTTCGTTATAGAGAATATCAAATTCACAAGTCCTGAACGGCGGAGCGACTTTATTTTTAACTACTTTTACCTTTACTCGGTTGCCGACAATTTTCTCTCCTGCCTGTATCTGGGCTGCCTTGCGAACTTCAACCCGAACCGATGAATAGAACTTCAATGCCATGCCGCCGGTAGTTGTTTCGGGGTTGCCAAACATAACACCGATTCTCATTCGCAATTGATTTATAAAAATAATGGTCGTGTTGGATTTAGCCACAATAGCAGTAAGTTTTCTCAAAGCATGGGACATTAATCGAGCCTGAAGACCCATATGCTGTTGATCCATTTCTCCTTCTATCTCCGCCCGGGGCGTAAGGGCCGCTACCGAATCAACAATAATTACATCTATGCCGCCGGATTTAACCAGCGACTCAACAATATCCAGAGCCTGTTCGCCGGTATCAGGTTGGGATATTAAAAGCTGGTCTATTTTAACACCAATTTTTTTGGCATATTCCGGGTCTAGCGCGTGTTCGGCATCAACAAAAGCCGCCACTCCGCCCATCTTTTGAGCCTCGGCCACGACGTGAAGACATAATGTGGTCTTGCCGGAACTTTCAGGACCATAAACCTCAATTATCCTGCCTCGCGGTATTCCACCAACGCCCAAAGCTAAATCAAGGGATAATGATCCGGTAGGAATTACATCTACATCAACCCTGCCAACCTCCCCCAACTTCATAATCGCCCCTTCGCCATATTTCTCCTGAATTTCTTTTACCATCATTTCGACGTTTTTCACCTTTGTTGAACTTACTGAAGATTTCTCTTCGTTTTGTTTTTTAGCCATAATATTATAAGCTAATGTCTCCCTCAAGACATTTTTACGTTTTAATAATCTATTCTATAAAATAATAATATAAAATCAAGGGATAAAAAAACAAGCTGTTTACGCTTGTTTAGATTTTTCCAAAATTTTATCCACCGCTTCCATGAGACTAAACACCCTAAAATAATAGTCATCATCAGTTAATGCTGAATTATGGGGACGATCAATTAATAAAGTCCTGCATCTAGCCGCCCGGCCAGTCTGCATATCTTGACCAGTGTCACCAATCATCCATGATTTAAATAAATCTATCCCCCATTTATCAGCCGCCGCCAGAAGCATCATGGGTGACGGCTTTTTGAATGGGCAGTTATCAGCCTTAGTATGTCTACACATTAAAACATCATCAAAGCCGAGGGTATCAACGACCTTTTTATGTATTTTACGCCAAACTTCTTCTTCCATATATCCGTGAGCTACATCCGGCTGATTTGTTACTAAGATTCTTAAGAATCCTGCTTCTTTTAACCTGCTTAATGCTAAATACGCATTTGGCAAAAATTTAAGTTCGTGTTCATGAAAAGGTGCCGTTATTTTCTTGACAAAATCCGGCCGATAGATAGCTTCAATTACCGTTCCATCTCTATCCAGAAAAACTGCTCTCCGATTAAACATTATCTACTTCCTTCAAATTAAAAAGTGCTACGAAGAGTTTAGCACTTACAACTGAAATTTCAACAAATTTATCAATCTTCAAAACTGAAAAACTTTTGAGCCGCTTTAGCTTGTTCTTTACTAAGAATTCCCATTTTTTTCACATCATCAGGAACTACCAAATCTGCGAATGGCAATTCGGGTATTCTTGGATCGTAAGAAACACTCGGACTGCCATCATCATTTCTCATGATTTGTAATTCCTTAAATGGTGATCTTTGGGATTCAACCTCGTCCCAAATAATTTCGGCCACAACATTGGGTTCCATAAAATTGGATGTATCGGTGTTCGTACCTTTAAATAAATCGGTTTTCATGCCTCCTGGGTGAACTAATATAGTTTTTGAACCCGGTAAATCTCTGGCAAGTTCTCTGGAAAAATTCATTGTAAAAGCAGATTCGGCCGCTTGCAAACTGCAATAAATGGCCTGATTGTCTCTGATTCTCCAAGAAGAAGTTGAGGAGATAGTTATCAGATGAAATGATTTTTCATATTCTCTATGCCAAAAAGTTAAATTACGCAGAAATTCTATTGGACCTATATGGCGAAGTGAATGAAAAATCTAATCGGCCCTATTTTACACCTCCTCATTTTCGGCTTCAGGCGTATCCGCATTAATCCCCGTTGCCACAGCTAAATTAGCCGGCTCTTGAGCAATGGTGCCATCAGGACGAATATAGACCTCGCGGGGCTTGGCACCATCGCCAGGACCGATGACACCGTTTTCTTCTAGAATATCGAGCAATCGGGCCGCCCGGGCATAACCGACTTTCAAACGACGTTGAAGAAGCGTAGCCGAGGCTTTACCGGCATGAATCACCACTTCTTTAGCATCGCCATATAACTCGTCATCGGCATCGTCTTCCGGATTGGAAGTATTTCCGCTAAAACTACCGGTAGCATTAAAATCAACCCGCAGATCAGGTTCTTCTTCGCCTAAATCTAGCTCCTCGGCTTGCGTTCTTAGAAACTTAACCACATCCTTTACCTCTTTTTCAGTAACATTGGCGCCCTGCAAACGTCTTGGCTTAGCCACGTCTCCGGCCATGAAAAGCATATCTCCCCGACCGAGCAATTTCTCCGCTCCAGACATGTCGAGAATTGTCCTTGAATCAACCTGACTGGCAACCTGAAAAGCAATCCTTGAAGTAATGTTTGCCTTGATTAGTCCGGTAATAACTTCAACCGATGGTCTTTGAGTGGATAATATTAAATGGATGCCAACCGCCCGCGACATCTGGGCCAAACGGACAATCGCCGCTTCAACATCACGGCCGTAAGAAGCCATGAGATCGGCTAATTCGTCAATAACAATAACAATAAATGACATCGGATGATCTTCTTCATTGCCCTTGTTATGCTTATCGGCAATTTTTGCATTATATGAAAAGATGTCTTTTGATGCCGATTTAGAAAGAGTATCATAACGCCTGTCCATTTCACTGACTGCCCATTTCAAAGCGCCAAGAACTTTCTTGTTATCGGTAATAACTGGAGTTATTAAGTGCGGAATATCATTGTATAAAGTAAGCTCTACTCTTTTCGGGTCAACAAGAATCAGCTTGAGCATGTCCGGAGAATGTTTATATAACATTGAGAGAAGGAGGGTATTAATAGATACTGATTTACCAGTACCAGTCGCGCCGGCAACAAGCAAGTGTGGCATCTTATCCAAACCGGCAAATACGGGAGTACCGGACACGTCGCGGCCCACCGATAAAGGAAAAAAGAATTTGGATTTTTTGTAATCCTCGCTTTCAAGCATATCCCGCAAACCGACAATTGAGACTTTTTTATTCGGCACTTCAATACCGACAAGAGATTTTCCGGGAATTGGAGCTTCAATTCTTATGGGATGGGCGGCAAGAGCCAGGGATAAATCAGAATTAAGAGTGGTTATTTTAGAAAGTTTCACTCCAACTGCCGGCCTCATCGTAAATTGGGTTACCGTCGGCCCAACCGAAACTTCGCCCATTTCCACATCAATGCCAAAATTACCCAAAGTTCTTTTAATAATATTGGCGCTGGCATTTATGTCTCCGGTAATTGCCTCATCCTGGTCGCGATGCAAAAGCTCAAGCGGAGGAAGTGTCCACTTGCCATGCTTAAGATGTTTTATAACAAATTCTCTGTCGGTGAGATCAACTTTGGCAACTTGAGCTACCAGCCTTGGTTTTGCCTGTTGAGCCCTAGCCGCTTCCTTGGCAGTATCAACTACTTCTCCCCCTTTTTTAACCACGATATTATCAACCAATGATCTTTCTTCATCTTCTTTTTTAACCAGACGATACAAAGGTACATTTAAAGTAATCAGAAGTGAAATAATTATAGTGGCTATAAGAATAATCCAGGAGGCGGTAAAGCCAACAGACTTCATGAGCGGCAAACCCATAACAATGCCCAAATAACCTCCCTGATTAACTCTTTCCGTAAAATTAACTTCACCAAAAATAAAGAAGATGGCCAGAATTGATAGAACAAAAAGCAGAGTTCCAACAAGGGCACTTAAATATATTTTTCTTGATATTGATTTTATAAAAGCAACGGCCAACAGAAAAAAGGCAAAGGGAACAATGAAAAATCCCCAACCGAAAAGGGATTTGGAAACTGAATTGAAAATTTCTCCGGCCACACCGGCTCTATTAAAAATACTTAAGGTGCTTAAAACTGCAAGAATAATAGAAATAATCCCCAGAATGCTATTTTGGGTTTCTTGAGATATATCAAATAGAGGCTCCTTTTCTCTTCTTGCTTTTTTAAGTAATTTATTATGTTTTTCCTTCTTTTTCATCATCTTAACACTATATAATAAGTATAGTATAGCTCATTTTTTATTGAAATGAAAGTCTCTCACTCTCGCCCTTCCCGTTTCTCATCCACCTCGCTCATCAACAAATTATTTGAGCAAATCAAGATTCGGACCGATAGCGCTAAGAAATGAGGGAATTACAAAAATAAGAGCGATAAATGGGATGACGAGAAAAACAACGCTTAAAATTAGAGTCCACATAAAATATTTTCTTGTTTTCTCTGCCGATTTATAAACTGCATCAACTTTTTGTTCTAATTCTGCTAGTTTTTTAAAAATTTCTTCCATATTAATATTTTACCACTTTTAATTGGTACGGTATAATAAATGCGTGGACGACCAGCCCTGTCCCCCAAATCTTGTAATCTCATTTCACTGGTATAATGGGTAAATGAACAATGCCCTGTCCCCCAAATCTTGTAATCTCATTTCACTGGTATAATGGGTAAATGAACAATGCCCTGT
>Ga0209541_10013740_pt1 | contig 12319 bp, 14 predicted proteins | sample RifCSPlowO2_01_FD_184027 | JGI IMG/M metagenome (GOLD analysis project Ga0209541, IMG submission 184027) | Groundwater microbial communities from Rifle, Colorado - Rifle CSP2_plank lowO2_0.1 (SPAdes) (version 2) | ecosystem: Environmental > Aquatic > Deep subsurface > Groundwater | place...
AGCCACGATTGCTCTGGCAACTGGATGCTCTGAAAATTTTTCAAGAGAAGCCGCATACTGCAAAATATCGTTCTCCTTACCATCATTAAAAGCAACAACATCTATCACCGATGGTTCGCCCTTTGTAAGCGTTCCGGTTTTATCAAAGATTATGGTTTTAACCTTGTGAGCAATCTCCAAACTTTCCGCATCTTTAATCAATATGCCATGCTCTGCTCCCTTGCCGGTGCCAACCATGATGGCTGTAGGTGTTGCTAAGCCCATGGCGCACGGGCAAGCAATAATTAAGACGGCAACAGTGTTTAGAATGGCATAGAGCAAAGCCGGTTCTGGTCCGAAATTGTTCCACACAACAAATGTGGCTATGGCTAACATGATAACGATAGGAACAAAGTAAGAAGAGACTAAGTCTGCCAAGCGCTGAATAGGGGCCTTACTGCCTTGGGCTTCCTCAACAAGTTTGATGATTTGAGCAAGCATTGTCTCTTGTCCAACCTTGGTTGCCTTAAAGACAAAGCTTCCGCTTTTATTTATAGTAGCGCCGACAACAGTATCTCCAATTTTCTTGTCTACCGGCATGCTTTCACCAGTAATCATTGATTCATCAACAGCTGAATCTCCTTCTGCAATAACTCCATCAACAGGTATTTTTTCTCCCGGTCTCACTCTTATCAAATCCCCCATAACGACTTCTGTGATGGGTATATCTATCTCTTTATTATCTCTTACCACTCGTGCAGTTTTAGCTTGCAAACCAATAAGTTTTTTAATAGCTTCAGAAGTTCCGGCTTTAGCCCTTGCTTCAAAGTAGCGTCCAAGAAGAATTAAACCGATAATGATTGTGGCAACATCAAAATATGGCATGGGCTCAATACCTATTCGTTGAACAACTTGCGGAAATGCAGTAACAAAAGCCGAGTAACCATAAGCAACGGTAGTTCCGATTACAACAAGGGTGTCCATGTTTGCGGTTCGGTGCTTTAGGGCCGGAATAGTCGCTCTGTAAAAAATCCAACCCGCCCAAAACTGAACAGGCGTTGCCAAGATTAATTGAATCCAAAAACTTTTTAAGATTGCAGGAGCAGTATCCATTAGGGCCGGGAACCCTCCCCACAAAACAAGCGCACCGAGAGTTAAGCTAACCACGACCCTAAATTTCAAATCTTTTAATTCTTTTTGTTTTTCCGCGCGCTCCTTGTCTTCAGATTGAAGTTCTTCTTTAATAAACGCCTTATAACCAGCATTGGCTACCGCTGAAATCAATTTATCATCCGTTGTTTTGCTTGAGTCATATTCAACTGTAGCTTTTTCGGTAACTAAATTAACATTTGCCTCCAATACGCCTTCAATGTTTTTTAAAGATTTTTCAATTATCAAAACGCATGAGGCACAATGCATCCCTTTAATTGAAAAGGTTTTTTTAGTGTGGACCATGTAATTTAAAATTATTTAATAATTCTTTCCAAAACATAAAGCCGACGACTGGAAAGGCGATTGCGGTTATTGCGCCCGGATAATAACTCCACGATTCAAATGCTTTCCAAAGGTGATGCAACTCAAAAATATAAATTATTCCCGGAAGTATGAGCAACCGCAATCGCCACTTCTCGCTCGCAATCAAAAATGCAAAAACTATGAAAGATAGCCAGATCATTACTTGGAAAACAATAAATGTAGCTTGCGGTACAGACATTTCGTTCAAAAACCCAATAACCAACTTGGTACTCCAATCAATATTGTAAAAACCGTTAAAAATTTCCTCTAATCCGTGGGTAATAAAAATCGGAATGGAAATATAAAATATAGTTTTAAGTTTTTTAGAAATCATAAATTTATCTTACTAAAATTTTACCGTGAAACATATTCATTCCGCAGGTAAAATTAAATTCTCCAACCTGTTGCGGGGTTATTTCAATGGTTACTTTTTGATTCAACGGTAAATATTTTCTTACCTTAAAATCAGGCAAGACTACTTCTTCCAAGCAACTTGAGGAATCTTTGCGAGTAAAATTTATTTTTGTAGTTTTACCTTTTGGTATAGATATTACTTCCGGCGAATATCCGCCTTCAACGGTAATATCAACCGAACCAGCAACCGCCACTTCTTTTTTCTCTTTTTTCATAAGAAAAAACCAAAACACAAAAATTATACCAACAACCCCAGACACAGTAACAATAGTTTCATTCATATGATTAGTTAATTAGTTAATTACATTAATTACTCCTGTATACATACCCATAGAGCAACTAAACTTAATTGGGCCCGTATTTGTTGGAGTAAATTCTATTACATTAATACCCTCTTGTAGACTGGTAAAAACATTATACTTCGGAATCACAAAGCTTGCCGAACAAACATAAAGATTTGTCGCGTCAATGAGCAATTTAACCGGAATACCTACTCTCACGGTAATATTATTTGGAGAGTATCCGGAACCGGATTGAGTTATTTTTACAACCTGTTTGCCATCCTCAAATGTTCCGCTTATTTTGCCCTCATTTTGGATACTTGGGAAACCCAAAACAATTCCTGTTAAGTTATAGCCATAGGAAATATTCAATAACCCCAAGATTATAACTATCAATCCGGCGAATTTAAAGAAATAACTCTTAAACCATCCCTTTACAACCGAAGTCAGCCCCCCAATACTCAAAAGTCCCGGCATTGTTCCCAAGGCAAACAAACCCATAATAAGAGCTCCCCTAGTAAAACTACCCGTACTTACTGCATACAACTGCATTGCTTGGGTAAAACCGCAGGGCAAAAAGAATGTTACCGCTCCGGACAAAAAAGAATCCCTGTGTCTATATTCTTTGGTTTCACGATTTATGCCAAAAAGCCGACTAATGCCTTTTGGTAAAGTAAAACTTCCGTCCAATCGCGGAAAAACCTCAATGAGTTTTAATCCCAAAAACAACATGACTATTCCTACTAACACTATCAATGTTCCCAAAATCGGACTTGAAAAACGGAATGCTGAGCCAATCAAACCAATTATCCCTCCCAAAAGCACATACGATACAATGCGCCCTGCATTAAAGAACAAGTGGGGACGAAATTTTTGAGCTGATGTAGCCTCCGGATGCAAAGCGGAATGTCGAGCAGAGATACCAAGAACGATTCCGCCGACCAAAGCCATACAGGTAGAAATTCCGGCGGTTAAACCGATTAAAAAAACAATAATCAGTCCCGGCGAGTCGCCAAATCCGTAACTTAAATTAAATACTCCAAATATTTTCATCAGAAAATAAATGAGCAACAAAACTCCGCCAGCAAAAAACAGCTCTATGTAAATCATAGAATCTTTGGACAAAAAAGACTCTCTCAATCCCACACCCATACTATATCCTGAATCTTCTATCACTTTTCTAATTTGTCCGTCAGAGATGGTTTGCTGGTTATAATAAACCTTAACAATGCCTTTGCGATAATTAACGTCAACCTTCTTAACGCCATCAACTTTTGAAGTAATATTATCTTCAACTAATATCTCGCAAGAACGGCAATGCATACCTTTTATGTCGTATGTCTTTTTATTCATTCTTATATTTTAACCTGCGTCTATTATAGTAGTAAAAGTAGAATAAAACTATAACACTTAATATTGCTGCAAAAAAGCACCATACTGATATGAAAGATTGCGCATAAAATCCATAGGCTACTGCCGCAGACAGTAATGCTGCAACGCCGAAAACATTAATTATTTTATGGCTTGAAAAAAGTGAACTTATACATGTTGCTGCAAAATAGAAAATCAGGACAAGAATAAGATAGAAGTGCGGGGAATCATATACGATACTTTCATTAATAACCCGGGAAGTTATAGGAAACTTTACAAGGAAATAAAGAAGATATAGGCCAACCGCCATACCAATAAATTGAAATACTAAAAGGACTTTTTTACGCCAAGGCACGGTTTCCAATAGTCCAACAGCTATTGGTACGAGAATAGGCCATAAGACATGTGAAAACAGCGAATATGTATAAGTCATCGCCGCATTGAACCAAGAAGTGTCGAATCCAAATGAAAGCCAAACAAAACCCTCTGTAATTTGCTGGATGCCAAACAACAGAGGAATCAAGGCAAAAGGAATCTCGGCCTTTCGTTTGGTCTTTTTTATCGTTACAACTCCAACTGCCGATAACGCTGAACCGGCTATAAAACTAGCTGTTGCTGAAAAACACATAAACTAATTTATTAGAATTAATCTTTTCTTATTTTACAGTTATTTTCAGCCATTTTATATGTTCATATATGCTCGACCAAATAAACCCAAAACTAAAAGCAAATAAATATTCTTCAAGCGGAATTCCGAAAATTAAAATCCCGGAGATTGCTCTTAAATTCCAGACATGTTCTACGAATCCAGGAAACAAAGCAATGAGGGTCAGAAAGTAGAAAAAGTACAGACCAAGGAACAGAAATCCACTGACAATCATTTTCTTTTTTAAATCCGGACGGCAATACCACGTGGCAAAACCCCCGAAAATCAAAGCAATGGCGGATATGTAAATTGGATTTAACAAAGTCATTAAATAAAGAGCGATAAAGATAACTGGGGAAGAAAGAATTGCCCAAAGGTGATAATGATGGCGCGACGCGTGTTGTTCTACATGAGACATTGCCCGATGTTTTGTCCGGAAAATCCATTCGTAGAGAACAACCACTATACCGCCGATACCGAAAGAGAAGATAATACTTTCAATATCAAATCCTGTTTGGTGAGCCAGATCAAACAATGACGGCGGGCTCCAATATTCGGGAACAAACAGCGGCTCGGTTAGACCAAATAAAGAAGTCCGCAAACTCACAACGAACATCTCTCGTTTTTTGTCTTTCGTGTCCAGCAAAAGGTAGATGACCAGCCAAACACCTATCAATATTAAACTCCAAATTAACCAAATATATTGCATAATTAATGGCAACATCCGCCATGCTTATGTTTGCGATCTTTACTTTCATTTGTGTCTGTACTATTACCACCGTGCCCCCTGAACATCGTCCAAACATGCGCGACCACAAAGACGCCGATAAGAATTGGCCAAAGGTATCCGCCTGAAAACAGCTTAGCCCCATCAAGAAATATAAAACCCAAAAGCAGAAGACAGAGAATCATCATCCAAGCTATCCCCTTGCGTCCGCCATGTTTATTATCATTGTTATTATGGTCGTGCATATTGTTTTTTATTGGTTAGTATTTTTTATACGAAACATTGTATGAAGCCAGCACCAACCAGAAAAGCTTTCAATCAAGGCAATCCAGCCAATAATAGCCGTGGCTAAATTTGCCCAGTTTGCATCATAGACTGGCGCCCAAGATCCAAGCCACCAGACCGCTAAAGCAAACCGTAAAATCCTGTCTAATTTTCCTAAATTTTGATTCATAAATACACCTCCTTTCTTTTAGTATACCACACTCCACCCACCCTACACTCCACAGCTACCGCCATTTTTCTGTTGAATCGGTCTAATCTTATTAAGAATATTGCGATAGCCGGAAGAACTGGAATAATCCACTCCTAAAACTTCTTTGGGGTCAACTTTTTTCCAAGGCGTTCCTTCGGAATCAAAATATTTCGCTAAATTAGCATATGTTTCCGGGAACCAATAAGAATTAACCACTAAGGCAACCTTGTACATATCCGCTTCATTCACGCCCTGTGAGGCCATTAATTCAAGAAGTCCCAACATGGCCATGCCGTGATTGCAGTCCGGAAAATATGTGGAATTACCGCAACATGGACGATAAATATTCCCGCTTACTATTTCAACAATCTTTTGCTGTTCCAGTGTAAGAGAAATAAATTTATGTTTGGAATAGTGGTTCATGGTATTTCCTTTGGCCAGTGTCCATCCGCCCGTAGAAGCAAACCTGTCTGCTCCCCCGTATTTTTTGTCCGACATCGGCCCTTTTTCAAGAATAGTATTTTTATTTCCAAGACCGAGCGCCCATAAAAGATTCAATAAAACTCCGGAGTTTTCTTTTGTGATTTTAATATTGCCATTGTCAGAATCATAAAGAAGGCTCCGTGTTTCTTCATCCAATCCGCCTTTGTTTTTATAGACACCCTCAAACTTATCAGCGCTTATAACTCCGGCTTTTATCATCTGGGCTCCCAAATCTCCCCACTTGACCGGTAAGAACACTCCCTCCGCAGGTGTAACTATCCTTTCAAATTTAGCCATTTCTCTCGCTTCAAAAGTTTCAGATAAACCCAACAATTTTGCCGAGAACGGCTTAAGCTCAAAACCGATTGATAAGTTAAAGAAGGTAATAGCAAGTAATGCCCCCGCTAAGACAAAACAGACTACGGCAGACATTGATCTCATCTTAATTTTTATGACTGGTAATTTTATTTCCATTTTTAATTTATTATTTTAACCAGCCGTTTATTATCTGAACAAGCTGATTAAGATAAATATTTATTTGTGTTTGGAATTCTCCCCCGCCCATCGCCAATTGGTTTGTTTTTGCAAGATATAAGACAAACATGCCCATCAGAAAGAAAGTCGCCCCGGATACCAAATCGGCTATTGAAAGATTAATCTCTTTTCCGCCAACTGAGTAAGACAGACCCTTGTTTGATTCCATTAGTTTTTGGGAAAAGTTATTTTTATCCAAGAAGTATGCTATCAGAAAAAGCGGGGCGACCATGCCGAAAGCATAGACAACGGAGTAAAGCCCTCCCCAGAAAATAGAATTGGGCAATATGGACAGCGCGATAACACCCGCCAAAACTGGAGCGCAACACATCGTCGCAAATCCTGAAAAAATACCCAAAGTAAAAACAGATCCTGCGTTTGTAATTTTTAATTTAGGGTGAACTGAGAACGGCATTGAAAAATGCCGGCCCAGCAATATTGACGCGCCGAGAAACAAAAACAATATTCCGCCGACAATAAATATCGGGTCATGAAATTTGCTTAATAACTTTCCCAAACTTGCCGCTCCCATGCCAAGCGGTAAAAACACTGTTAAGAGACCGAGGAAAAATACAAAAGTCATCAAAAGAACCTTTCGTTTTTCTCTGAAAATTGAACCGAGATATGACGGCAGCAAGACAGTAATGCAGCAAGGCGCGAACAACGCCGCTACTCCGGCAACAAATGCTGTAATGAGTGATGCAATAATTAATGTTTCCATTTATTTAAGTTTTTCTATTTCTTTAATTAATCTGTTATTGGCTATGGCCATGTTTGGGTCATCCAGAGTAAATCTAATCGTCCCCTCTTTATCAATGATGAAATAAGTATGGCCGGGTAAAGAGCCTGGGTGCATTGGCGAATCAAGATACAACACATCATATAGTTTTGATACATAACGCGAGGTGTCAAAAACAATTTTTGACTTTGTCAGATTGGTTGATTTGCTCACAATATCAAGCCATTGATTTTTAGAATCAACGACCACCGAAAAAGCGACTACACTTTCAGAATCAAATCTGGAATCATTGCCAAGTTCTGCTATCTGGTTCCAACAAGCGGGATAACACATTGACCCTTCATTAAAAAAGAGGACAACATTTTTACCTATATAATCGCTTAATTTAACTGTTTCTCCATTAATACTTTCTATCTCAAAATCGGGAGCCTTTTGGCCTACCGATTCTTTGAAATATATTTTTCCTTCTACTTTGGAACTAATCGTTCCTTTTGTTTCGGAAGATTTCTTACCTCCGATAAATAAAATTAATCCGCCAATAATAACAACCGCCATGCCTATAAATATTTTTTGATTTAATTGTTTCATTTGATTTAGAACAGCAAAAAATCCCCATTAAGGGTTAGTGGAAAACGCGCAACATTAAACTTATTCGACAAATAAGTTTATATCGGCGTTCTAACGAGAAGTTGGACTATTTTCGTGAAGAGAGAGCCAGTTAGAATTTTTGATCTTTACTAGGGGCGTAAACGATTCAAAAGCTCGTTCTAATCGATAATGATTACCCCGGATAGTTCCTAAGGAATTGTGTCCAAGAAGGCCAAAAATCAATCCAAAAAATAATAAGGCAATTAAAGCCAAGTAAGCACTGAAAAAATTACTGAAATAAGCGCTTGAAAATCCTCTAAATAGATTTAAATGGAAGTCTGCAAAAGCAAGCGGATTGATGGGACAATTTAGGCCGGCTACCATCTCGGCGACACATTCTTTGTTGCTTGAACCCTGATGATACATGGTCGCAAAACTAAGGGCCGAAACCCCCAAAAAAGACAGTATTAACAAGCTTGTGAGTAAAACTTTCATCTCTTTAAAAAGTATATCACATTGTGGTAGAATAACCAAATGAAAGATCCCAAATTCCCAATGCGCATAAACCAGTATCTTGCATGGCAAAAGCACTCTACCCGCAGGGGTGGGGACGAACTTGTTCAAAAGAAACAGGTTCTAATCAATGGAAGATTTGCAGAGCTTGGAGACAAGGTTAATGAAAATGATGTTGTGGAGGTATTAAAAAGCAAAAAACCAAAAGGCTATCTTTATTTTGCTTACAACAAACCTGTTGGAGAAACAACGGACACTCCGATTTTTCTCAATAAAGACATATTTCCTCTTGGCCGATTAGACAAAGATTCTCATGGCCTAATGCTCCTAACCAACGATGGCAGAGTTACAGATAGACTTCTCAATCCTGAATACGCTCACGAAAAAGAATATGTCATTTCAACTAAAGAAAAATTGAGAGCTAACTTCAAACAAAAAATGGAAGCAGGTGTTGATATAGAAGGATACAAGACCCAAAAATGCAAAATTGAAATATTAAATGATTTTAATTTTAGGATAACTTTAACCGAAGGCAAGAAACATCAAATCAGAAGAATGTGTGTTGCTCTACATAATGAAGTTCGGGATCTCAAGAGAACCAGAATAATGAATATCCGCTTAGAAAAACTACCTCCCGGCAGTCACAGATCCATCGGCGGAGAAGAATTAAAGACCTTCTTGAAAAGTTTAGGGCTTTAATTATTTCAACTTCTCGTCTATTTTTTTCTTAAATTCTTCAAGGCTTGGTATGCCTACTAATTTTTCTCCGTTAATAAAGAAAGAGGGAGTGGAATTAACACCCAGAGCTTGACCATCAGAGCGGTCTTTAATAATAAGATCCTTAAACTTTTGCTGATTAACAGAGTCCTCAAAGTCTTTGATGTCTAATTTGAGTTCTTGGGCATATTTAACAAAGACATCCAAAGCCTTTGGGTTCCCCGACCATTCATTTTGACGGTCATAGAGCATTTCGCTCATCTCCAAAAATTTTCCCTGAACCCTTGCCGCCTCGGCGGCCTCGGCCGAAATCATAGCATTAGAGTGCTGGGGAAGCGGAAAATTTCTGAAAACAAAATTTACATTCGGATTACCTTTATATGCCACAACAAGCTGTTGAACAATGGGACTGGCATATGCACAAGCCGGACATTGGTAATCGCCAAATTCAACAACATTAACCTTGGCATCTTTTGTACCGGTCATATAACTTCCCTGACCAATTAATAAATTGGGGTCAGCAACGGGTTGGGATCCGCTATTTGTGCTATAAATCAAAAGGGCGAGCAAGGCGAAAAATCCAATACCGACACCTGAAATAATTTTAGTTTCCGTGGACATGTTTTTTGTGAATTAATAATGTTGCTGTAATTATAACAAAGGCAAAAAGCGCCAGAAGGGGTATATCAAGAAAACCGAGTAAGCTTATATACCTCGTAGCACAAGATATGCCAGAAGTGCAAGGTGCTAACCGTTCTGATATAAAATTGTAATACAATAAATTTTGATAAAAAGCCATAGCGCCCCCTATTACACTCAACGGCAGAGCATAGTCATAGAAATGTCTATCTTTTTTAATAATTCCAAGACCTATAATCAGTACCAGCGGATACATGACGATTCTCTGATACCAGCAAAGAGAACATGGAATCAGGCCCAAAACCTCGCTGAAATACAAACTCCCCACCATTGAAACTACGGCCGTCACCCAAGCAATATACAACAAATTATCCTTAATAAATTTTATCATGGCGGTTATTTAAACACTATACGCTTTATAAATAATTTTTTCCAGATAAATTATAAATCCCCCTTAAAAGCGGGGTTTAATATCTTAATTACCTTACTTGATTATGTAGCCATTCTTTGTACTTTTGGGCCATGTCTTCAAAACTCACAGAGTTATCAGCAACAAGTTCTTTTCCGTGAACCATTCTTATGTTCGCATTGAGCTTTACTGGACCGGAAAATTCCGGAACAGAACTCATTTTTTCTATTCTTTTCTTTGCTCTATCAAGATATTTTTCAACATCCATAGTCACATCTTCAACAAATGCTTCCGGTGAAAGTTCTTTACCGGTGGCTATTCTAACAAATTCAGGAAATAGTTTTGATGACCCAAGTTTCCAAACCTTAGTCATTTCGTCTCCCACGTTAGGATTATCTACTATATAGCCATACTTATCATAGAAATATTTTCTCCACTGACTAAGCGCCAATATGGCGAGCCCGTAAGAATGGTAATATGCTGAGCTCGCCCAATCATAGATATGCGGCACAGAGAGGACAGACAAAGAATCCTCACTATAATCAAGATATTTACGACAGACTTTTTTTGCAATTGCTATCACCTTTTCCGGAGTAAGGTTTGATTCTTCATATACTCTTTTCTCAAATTCAGAGACCATAATAATGTGGTTTAAACCCAATGGCGACAAAATCCTAACTTGCCTAGTTTTTCTATCAAACAATTCAAACGGATAAGATTCTCTGTCTTTATTTTTTGCATATCTTGTTCGCCATTCAATACTTGAAAACATGGTATCCAGAAACTGACTATGAGTTTCAGCCCAGGCAACAGACGCAGGTGGCCATTCGGAATTAAGACAAACCTCTGTCTGTTCGCTTGCAAGACGGTCGGCGGCATGTCCACCCTCGTGAAATAGTGTGTTCATCCCTTGAGAACCAGCGCCGGGCTGGCCATAAACAACATTACAAGTGAAATTAGCCACTCCAGAGTTACGCTTTCCATCGTTAAAATTAACAAGCATTGGATAATGACAAAAACCGTTATTATACTTGCCCTGTCTATCAAGTAAATCAAGCTGGAGTTTGCCTCCCAAATAATCAATTCCGAGAGCCGAGAATGACTTGCCCCACCTCATTAAAGCTTCATCAAAAATATAATAGGGATCTTCTTCAAGAGTAAAGCTACCTGTCATCATATAGCCAAAGTTCCATGGTTTTCTTAACCCAGGCTTTGCCACTTCTAATTCTCTTATGGCCACAAAAGCATACTTAGTTTTTTATAAATTTCTTCAAAAACATCAAATACCTCATCCTTGGTCATTCCTTCACTAATTTTAAGCTTGTAGGCGTAAAAATCTTTATGGCCCAATGACCTTGCAAATTGATTACGCATGGCAACCAATTCCGCATATTCTCCAACAGCGTCCAGAGACATCTCTTCTAAAGCATTGAAACACGCCTTTCTTATAGCCTCATCGGGATTAGTTTTCATCATCATTCTCATCTTACCCTTTGAAGCCGGCATAAATTCTCCTGTCTTAGGATCTTGATACCCCTCTATTCTTGTAGCGAATTTTTTGGCGACCCGCCCTTCAAGAACTGCAATCTTGTCTCTTAAAGAAGTTAGTTCAGAAGGTGTCTGGTATAGCTTAAAAAAGTTTTGCCAAATTTGAAGTTTCTCTCTCTCTTCATTTGTAGAGCTTGGGGTAGCTATGGCTTCCTTTGTCCTGTTAAGATTTGCGACATCGGACCTGAAAAGGTCTCTCGCCTTTTCTGCTTGATTCATTTCATCTTCCACAGAGTGGTCACCCATCTTAAAAATCCAAAACAGCTCTTCAAATCTTTTGTGAAGTTCTGTGTAGGTTAAATTTAGATTTTGTAGTAAGTCTTGAGCTTGTGAGGACATGATTTATTTACTCTTCATTTATTAAAACACTTGAAATATTATATACTCTTATTAATTTTTAACAAGGGCTTTTCATTTCATTTTTATCACAATGATATTATACGCCTTTTAAGATAATTTTCCAGAAAACAAAAAGTGCCCTTATGGGCACTTTTTGTTTGGGATCTTTATTTTACAAACAACTTAACAAACCAGCCCAAGAAACTAAATTTGCTTTCATGGTCTTTAGCAAATGCTTCCGCCTTTGACAAGTTTGCCTTAAGGGCGCCTATCTGTTTTTGAAGATCCGCTTTAACGCTTTCGTCCATGGCTCGTCCCAAGGCTTTTGTAAGACGGTCAATTGCATTCTGTGTCGTTACAAGTTCGCTTCGGAGGACACCTAAATTTTTATAATCCGTTCCG
>Ga0209541_10013741_pt1 | contig 12317 bp, 12 predicted proteins | sample RifCSPlowO2_01_FD_184027 | JGI IMG/M metagenome (GOLD analysis project Ga0209541, IMG submission 184027) | Groundwater microbial communities from Rifle, Colorado - Rifle CSP2_plank lowO2_0.1 (SPAdes) (version 2) | ecosystem: Environmental > Aquatic > Deep subsurface > Groundwater | place...
GATGCCTTCGTGCTGGTTTTGTCTGGATTTGGATTAGGTTTTCCATGAGAATAAACGAACTTATGGGCTTATAAAAAGATTTCTAAAAACTGTTTTATATTATTTTTTCTATATAATGATCTATCAATACCTTTATTGCCTCTGATTTGTCGTTTAGACCTAATTTGGCCTTGACTATATTCAATACGCGGTTTTCATTTTTGGGTCGCAGGAAAATCTGTAATTACTTCATAATAACTAAAACGGAAAGATTTAAATATTAATACTACTTTGCTTTCTAAGAATAAAATGATGCAAGCACCAGCACAGCCAAAATACGAAATTAAAGGAAAGCCATTAATAGACTTTAATATCTTCCAATTAGGCAATGATCCTTCTGATCCAATGGTTTTGGAGTTAACTCAAGAAGTTGTTAGAACAACGAATGAAGATTTCAGAGGGAACCAATATGTTGAGTTAGACCTTCCTGATTTAAGAAAAGGTCAAATGTTGGGTCACTCAAACCCTTACAGAAGATGGGCATGGGGTCCTAGAGCAAGAAAACTTTACGGCAAAGATTCAAAAGGCAACGAAATAGGGCTTCTAACCCCAGGTCTTTTAGAATTGGCTTTGGAATATGGCACACTCCCAGATGGGAGAAACACATACGAAGACCTTGCTGTTGTTGTTTACAGCACAACAAGAGCAAATTCTCAATTAGCACAGCATTTAGTTGACCAAGCAAAAAGAATAGGGCAGGTAAAGTTTCCAGTAGTAATCTACGGCCTTCAAACTGTTAAAGATGATAGATTTCCTGATGGATTAAGGTTTGATTTAGGAGATGTTGCAGTTGCTTATCATGTTCCAATATTATCAAGAACGGGAAAATTTGACGCTTCTGACCCAGAACTTGCTAAAACTGGATTTCCAAGTAAGCTGGGTAGTGGCAGTAGAACATTGTACATTGCAGATTACGGCTTGCGCAGGGTCTTCCGTAACAGGTATCCTATCCTCGATGCCAGCAACGCCTATCTGTCTTACTCGAGTGAAGCTGGTCGGGTAAGTTTTGTAAAGGGCGCAGCCCCGCAAAATTTGGAAGCTGCTTTACAAGCAGTAGAAGCAGAAGTAGGAAGGCAAGAAGAAGCAATAAGCGCGAGAAAAGCGAGAGCGTTAGAAATTTTAGGGCAACATTAGATAATTCTTATTATCCTCGCCTTATCTTTATCAAGCTCATAAACCGCAACACTCGGCTCTGTCCATAATTTAGATGCCTCATTAAACTTTCCAATTAAATTTCCTGGATTAATCATAAGCGTCTTTTCATTTCTTTTAATCTCAGCAATATGGTTATGCCCTCTTAGCAATAAATCGTATTTTCCGCTTTCAAACAAATTAATAGCTAACTCCTCAGGATCCCCATGAAACAAGCAAATTTTCTTTCCATTAAATTCATCAACATAAAATCCATCATGGAAAGAAAAATTCTCAGGCGCTCTTTTGATAAGCTTGAAAATATCAGCATCATTATTGCCAAGAATTCCATTAATATTGCATTTTAAGTCCTTAAATAATGGTAATACAAAAGGGCTGCAAATGTCCCCCAAATGATACGCAAGCTGAATTTTTTCTTTATTTAGAATTTCTATGGTTTTCTTAATCCTTTCAACATGGTCATGCGTGTCAGAAATTATGCCTATTTTCATGTTAAATGATTTATTATGATAATTTTTAAAAATTTATTGATTTTATATTATTGTAGAACGACATCTTTCTCAAACTTTAAAACAGGCTTCCTAGCAGCCAAAACCCCATCTAATCTTGAAACAGGAGTTGTGAAAGGAGCAGCCTTAACTGTCTCTGGATCTTTCTCAGCCTCTTCCTTTATCCTTATCATTGCCTCTGCAAAAATATCAAGAGTTTCCTTGCTCTCAGTTTCTGTCGGCTCTATCATTATTGCACCATGCACAATCATGGGGAAGTAAATTGTTGGAGCGTAAAATCCATAATCAAGCAGCCTTTTTGCAACATCAAGGGTTGTAACCCCATTCACCAGACTTTTATCCGTCAAAACAAACTCATGCATGCATATCCTATCATGAGCAACATCATAATGCTTCTTTAATTTAGCCAACAAGTAATTAGCATTTAAGACTGCATTTTCCCCAATGGCCCTTATTCCTTCCCATCCATTTGACCTTATGTAAGTATAAGCCCTTACCAATATCCCGAAATTGCCGTAGAATGCCCTTACTCTGCCAATAGAATCAGGCAAGTTTCTTTCCAAATAATATCTGCCTTCCTTAAGCATAACTCTTGGCTTTGGCAAAAATCTGTCAAGTTTTTTCTTGACTCCGACAGGGCCTGCTCCTGGTCCCCCTCCACCGTGCGGAGTTGAAAAAGTTTTGTGCAAATTACTATGTAGAACATCAATTCCAAAATCACCAGGTCTTGCTATTCCAACCAAGGCATTTAGGTTAGCGCCATCCATATAAACTAAGCTTCCGTTCTCATGCATTAATGAAGTTATTTCCTGTATTTTTGTTTCAAATAATCCTAATGTGTTGGGATTTGTAATCATTATAGCCGCAACATTTTTATCCAGCTTTACCCTTAAATCCTCTAAGTTAATTTCCCCATCCTCATTGCTTTTTACCTCAAAGCATTCAAATCCGCATAAAGCAGCGGAAGCAGGGTTTGTTCCATGGGCAGAGTCAGGAATCAGAATTTTAGTTCTTTTCTCTCTTACGCTTTCAAAATATTTCTTTACAATCATTATCCCTGTTAATTCTCCATGGCTTCCAGCAGCAGGCTGCAGGGTAAAGGCGTCCATGCCAGTTATCTCTTTTAAGTATTGCTCAAGTTCATAGATTAATTGCAGAGCGCCTTGCGAGAATTCTTCGGGTGTTAAAGGATGCAACTGCGAAAATCCAGGTATTCTCGCAACATCTTCATTTATTTTCGGGTTATATTTCATAGTGCAGCTTCCCAAGGGATAAAATCCATTATCAACGCCAAAATTCCTTCTTGATAAAGCAGTATAATGCCTCACAACATCAAACTCGCTTACTTCTGGAAGGTCTAATTCCTGCCTCAAGAGTTCATTTGGAAGCAGAAAATGCTGCTCAGGAACATCCAATTTAGGCAACTGTATGGCTTTTCTTCCTTTTACACTCTTTTCAAAGATCAGTTTCATTTCCAAAGTTTTTGTTTCATTATTTTTTATTAAACTATTTTAGTATTGTACTAAACCGACAAAGCCTGAACTAAATTGTCAATCTCCTCCTTAGTATTTAACTCCGTTACACAAACCAAAGCGTGATTTTTTATTTCAGGATAAAACTTTCCCAAATCGATCAAAGGCATTATGCTATCTTCAATTAATTTTTTATTTGCATCATTAATATTGTTTACTTTAACAGCAAACTCGTTGTAGAAATATGAAGTGAATGCTTTTTTTATCCCCGCTTTTTCCAATTGGGCAGAGGCGTAATGAGCTTTCTGAAGGTTCTGCATCGCCAAATTTTTTAGCTCTTTTCCCAATGTTGCCAAAGTGATTGTAAGTGCGAGGGCATTTAATGCCTGGTTTGTGCATATGTTTGATGTTGCCTTTTCCCTTCTTATGTGCTGCTCCCTTGCCTGCAAAGTCAAAACGAATCCCCTTTTTCCTTCCTTGTCAACAGTCTGCCCTGCCAGTCTTCCTGGAATCTGTCTTACAAACTCATTCTTTGTTGCCATAAAGCCTACGTAGGGACCTCCAAAGCTCACAGGGTTTCCAAAAGAATGCCCCTCTCCAACAACTATGTCCGCATCATAGTCCCCTGGGCTTTTTAGTATCCCAAGAGAAGTAGGCTCATTCACGCTTACAATAAGCAAAGCATCATTTTCATGCGCGAACTTTTCCATTCCTTCCATGTCCTCTACGCATCCGAAAAAATTGGGGTTTTGAACTATTATTGCGGCAAAATCTCTGCCATTCGGGGCTTTTGTTACGCCATTTTCAAAATCAGCTTCCACAAGCTCAAGATTATTCGCATCAGTATAAGTCTTTACAACTTCCCTGTGTTCGGGGTGCACCGCTTTCGAAATTAAAATCCTGTTTTTCTTTTTTATTCTTGTAGCCATTATAGCAGCTTCTGCCAGCGCGCTTGAATTGTCATACATAGATGCATTAGCCACATCCATCCTCGTCAATTTGCAAACCATACTTTGATACTCGAATATTGCCTGCAGCATCCCTTGGCTTATCTCAGGCTGGTAAGGGGTATAGGATGTAAAAAATTCCCCCCTTAATAAAATATGATTGACAATGGTAGGTGAAAAATGCCTGTAAGCTCCAGCTCCTAAAAAAGAAATCATGCCCGCTTTATTTTTTCCTGCAAGATTTTCCAACAATCTTTTAACCTCAATTTCCGACAATGCCTCTGGAATGTTCAGTTTCCTTTTAAGAGTAAGCTCTTGTGGAATGTCCTTGAACAGATCTAAAACATTCTTGACACCAATAGCCTCTAGCATCTCTTTTTTCTGCTCTTCAGTGTTGGATACGTAGTGCATTTTAAAATCAATTAATGCTTTTTATTATTGCATTAATGCCCCAACCCTTCCAAATAGGTTCTATATTGCGCAGCATCCATTAAATTATTCAGTTCGTCCTTGTTTGAAATTTTTATCTTAGCAATCCATCCATTTTCGTAAGGGCTTTGATTGACAAGCTCCGGCTTTTCGCTTACACCTTTATTAGTATCTATGACTTCCCCTGAAGCAGGGGCAAAAACATCAGAGACAGACTTAACAGATTCTATTGTGCAGAAGGCCTTTAATTGCTGCACTTTTTTTCCAACTTCTGGAAGCTCTACAAAAACGACATCAGTTAGCGCATGCTGCGCATAGTCCGTTATTCCAACAGTGCCTTCATTTCCCTCTACTTTAATCCATTCATGCTCTTTTGTGTACTTTAAACTTTCCGGAATATTGCTAACATCCATTATTTACCACCCCTATATTTATAGATAGGCCTGTCCACTACCACTGCTTTATAATCTTTTCCCCTGATTTCTATGGAAATTTTATTACCTCTATCGGACAACTCGGGTTTGACAAATCCCATGCCAATGCCTTTCTTGAATAATGGGCTGAAGGTTCCGGAACTGACAAAGCCAGCTTCATACCCCTTGCAGAAAATGGGATAATGCTCTCTTGGGACTGCCCCGTCTATCATCTCAAAGCAAATCAGCTTTTTTTCAGCGCCTTCCTGCTTCTGTTTCTGCAAAATTTTTTTCCCGATAAAATCCTTGTTAAACTTTACAACAAAGCTTAACCCGGCTTCTATCGGGGTTATTTCCTCGTTAATCTCATGCCCGTACAGGCTGTAGCATGCTTCCACTCTTAAAGTATCTCTTGCCCCTAAGCCGCATGGCTTTATACCTAATTCTTTTCCAGCCTCCAAAAATTTATTCCATAAGTAAGAGGCATACTTCGGGCTGAAAAATGTTTCAAAGCCATCTTCTCCAGTATAGCCTGTCCTCGAAATCAGTATTTCATCATCAACACCTTTAAATTTAATTTTCTCGGAAAAGAACCTTTTTATTTTGTTTAAGTCAAAATCTGTCAGCTTTTGCACCACTTCCTGGGCTTTTGGTCCTTGAATATCTATTTTTGCAATATCATCGCTTATGTTTTTTAAATTTACACCATCAATTTTATGCTTAATTAACCAATTAAAGTCCTTTTCAATCGTGCCCCCATTTACAACAATAAAATATTCATTTTCCTTTAGCTTGTAAACAAATAGGTCATCAACTACTGTCCCATTTTCATAGCATAAGCAATTATAGCATGCCTGCTTATCTTCAAGTTTTGCAATGTCGTTAGTTACCATCTTCTGCAAGAAATCCAAAGCACTTGGTCCTGTAAAAAGATATTCGCCCATATGGCTAATGTCGAATAATCCTGTATTTTCCCTTGTAGCCATATGTTCTTCTATAACGCTAGAATACTGTACAGGCATTTCCCAGCCTGCAAAAGGAACCATCTTGGCTCCTAATTTAACGTGCTCTTCATACAAAGGAGTTCTTTTCATATTCTCATTATTTTTTTTATCTGAAATTATCAGCAACTTTAAATACTTTTTCCTCTGTCACTATAATATCCATCGGCACGTCATGTTTCTCTTCCGGTATTTTTTCAATTAGCTGGAATCCATAGCATAATCCTATTTTCGTCGTATTTTTATTCAATTTCCCAAGAAACTTGTCATAATAACCGTAGCCATAACCAATCCTGTGTCCATTTTTGTCAAAAGCAATTCCGGGAACAATGACCAAATCCAATTTGCCAATATCAACTTTTTTTATTTTGTCTTCCTTCGGCTCTAAAATACCGTGAGTTTTCGGCTCTAAATCGTTAAAGTCTTTTATTTCTGATAATTGCAGGATTGGATTACCTTTCTCCACAAAAGGAACTATCACCTTTTTTTCACTTTTGTCTAATAATTCTTTAACAGTATTTATTGTATCGACCTCATTGTTGAAAGAAACATAGAACATAATGTTTTTTGAACTTTTAAATTCATCCAATGAATATATGCTTTCCTTTATTTTGCTGCTTTTTTCCTCAACTTCCTCCCTAGAAAGTGATTTTCTTTTTTCAAGTATTCCTGATTTAAGGCTGTGTTTCATATTATCCAAAATTATTTATCAGTAATAATTAAATGTTTCGTTTGAAATGTGTAATTACTTTATAGTAACTAAAATGGAAAGATTTAAATACTACCCAATTATTTAGAAGACTTAAAAGTTCTAGAAGATGCTCTTTTTTCCAATGATAGAGGGAAAATTGATAAAGCAATACGAGAGCATCCCAAAGTTCTTGGGTACTCAGTTAAAATCCATATTCAACCAGTGCCCGCGCAAATGCTTGTTGCTGTAAAAGACTTAGGGGAAATATTAGCACAAAGTGAAGAGGTAAGAAGGGCAATCTATGCAGGTAAAGTTATGTACAAGGATTTAGGTCAGACAACAAGAGAAGCAGCCGATGTCCAACCATTTGTTACTCTGTACCTATATCCTAACGCAAATATACAGGAAGTAGAACAAAAATTAACTGAAAAATTTAGAGGTTATCAACAACAAGAAAGATGGATTACACCTCGATACAACAGAAATGTGGGGGGAATTGTATTTAAATCCAGGGGTGAAGGAAGAATAAAAACGCTTTTGCATAGAGAAGGAATGTTAGGTAGATATTATAAGCCAGAAAGAAATTATTCAGAACCTAGAACAAATCCTCAGCACGATGTGCCCCTTGGTCAAAGAGTAAGGGCAATGTTTGGAATGCACAGATAAGTCACGTATGGTAAAATACAATTCAAAAAGAGCCTTCTTTCTTTTCAATACCAACTGAGAAATCAATAGTTAGTGGTAATGGAGCTGCAGTAAAGCAAGAAGTGCGAAAGCATTAGAGACTCTAGGTGATGAAAGCCTAGGGAATAGTCCTAAATGAGATTACCATAAAATTATTTAGCTTAAAATTCTTTTAACATGCTCAACCCTTTTTCCAATCAAAGCTTTAGTGCCAATATCCTTCCTGTGGAAAACCTTTCCTTTAGCGCAGGAAACCGCTTCTTCTGCAATCTTCTCCGCTTCCTCTAAATTATCTCCAATGCCGAGAAATGCAATTGCCCTTGAACCCATCATATATAATCCATTATTTCTTTGCTCGACAGACGCATAATAGACTCTTGCCTTACCATTATTTTTTATAACTTCAATTTTTTCATTCTTAAGCGGATTATCCGGATAGCCTTTTGGCACAGCATACTTGCATACAGTAGCCTTTTTTTCAAATTCTATCTTCACTCTGCTTAATTCCTGCGTTATTATTGCATGGCATATCCCGGCTAAATCAGTTTTAAGCAATGGCAGAACATTCATAGCTTCAGGATCGCCAAACCTTGCATTATACTCAATTAATTTAACTCCATTTTTTGTGAGTATAAATCCGCCGTACATTACTCCTTTATAATAAAGCCCTGTTTCCTCGTTAATGGCATTCGCAACCTTTTTAGTTATCTCTAAAGCCTTGCCAATGTGCTCTTTTTCAAGGAATGGCAATAAATGGTTTTCGCATGAATAAGAGCCCATGCCACCGGTATTTGGTCCCTTATCGTCATCAAATGCTCTTTTATGGTCCTGCACAGGCGGAGTTGCAATAACTGTTTTTCCATCCGTTAAACATTGCAATGAAAACTCCTCCCCGTCCAATTTTTCCTCAATAATGACCGCTGGATGCGTTTCCAGAACTTCTTTGCAATAATCAAGCGCTTCTTTTTTTGTATTAAAATGGTCACTTTGCACCTTTACGCCCTTTCCTCCAGTTAAACCATCCGGCTTTACAACAACCCCCTCCAGTTCATCCATAAAATGTTTTATTCCATCAGAATTATTTTTGTTAAACACCTTAAAATTTGGATTTCCCTCTATATTGTATTTTTGCAGCAGTTCCCTTGTAAAAGATTTACTGGTTTCCAGCCTTGCTATTAGCTTTGTCGGTCCCGCAGATTCTATTCCAATATCCTGCAAAGCATCTACGACTCCTAAGCTTAACGGCTCTTCCGGCCCTATAAACGCAAGCTCAACCTCATTTTCACTGGCAAATTTCTTTATTTTTTCCAAATTAGAGTAAGAGCCAAGCTCTGCATTTTTCGACAATGAGAAAATCCCGGGGTTCTTCGATTTCATGTAAGAATAAATCTCTGCTGTCTTGTTCTTTCTAAAAGCTTCTGCAATTGCATGCTCTCTTGCGCCATGACCTAGCAATAAAATATTTGGCATTAAACCACCGTGGATAAATTATTCTGGATTTCTTTATAATGTTTTTGCTAATTTTAAGATAGAGTATTTTATATAATTTATATAAAAACAAAAAAAGGGAAATATTTAAATAGTCATGAGTATTAAGCAGCATTAGGGGGTAAAATGCTTGATGATGTCCATGAAGAATGCGGCATCTGCGCTGTCTATATAAAGGAAGATGGCGATGCTGCCAACAGGGCCTTGTTCTTACTATATAAACTGATGCTAAACCTGCAAAACCGCGGCCAGTTGAGCGCAGGTATTACAACATACAATGCCAACAGAGCAAAGATTCTGGACACTTATAAGGATATTGGCCATGTAAACGAGGTTTTCAGGACAAGCAATAGGGAAAAGAGCTTTAATATCTTCAAGAGGTACGCAGGCAATAAAGGCATAGGGCATGTAAGATATGCTACTTCAGGAACTGAGGATGTAGGAGTTGCGCAGCCTTTCGAGCGTCCTCATGGCAAGAAATGGAAATGGTTTTCTTTTGGGTTTAATGGCAATTTAGCAAACTATTCGGAGCTGAAGAAAAGGCTGTTGGCAAAGAAGGAATATCATCTTACCTATGACAATGATACCGAAATAATGATGCACTACATTTCCCTAGAATTAAGGACGAAAAAAAAGCCGGATCTTGTACGGGTTTTTTCAAATCTCGCGAAAAAATTTGATGGGTGCTACAACATAACTTTAATCAATGCAGAAGGGGAAATTGCTGTTGTAAGGGACCCTTACGGCTTTAGGCCATTGGTTTACGGCTTTAGCGAAGACAAGAGAGTATTCATGGCAGCCTCTGAAAGCGTAGCGTTAGTCAACAGCGGGATAAAGAACATAAGGCCATTGCCTCCAGGATGCATGGTGCATATAAACAACGGCACAATAAAAATAAAAAAATATGCCGATGCAAAAAGGAAATCTCATTGCATGTTCGAGTGGGTATACTTTTCAAATGTTTCTTCTGTCCTTGACGATAGGTCAGTTTACATAACAAGAACGAATTTAGGTAAGGAGCTTGCAAAATTAGAGACGCAGAAAATAGATAAGGATTGCATTGTTGTTCCTGTCCCGGACACTGCAAAGGCAGCTGGAGACGCTTTTGCTTACGAGCTTGGCATTCCATCCAAAGAAGGCATTATAAGAAACAGGTATGTCGGCAGGACTTTTATTGAGGGCTCTTCGAGGGATGATAAGGTCTCCAACAAGTACACCGCTTTGACTGATGTTATGAAAGGAAAAAGGGTTTTTTTGGTTGATGACAGCATTGTAAGGGGAAATACAACAAGGCAGCTTGTGCGCTACCTGAAAAATGAGGGCATTGCTAAAGAAGTGCATTTGCGCATTACATGCCCGCCAATCAGGGGCCCTTGCTTTTACGGCATTGACATGTCAACTGTTTCTGAGCTTCTTGTTCCCCAATATGAGAAAAATCCTATTTCCGGCAACATCAGCAATAAAGTTCGTGATAAAATTGCTAAGGACGTAGGTGCGGATTCCCTGATTTACCAAACTGTTGAAGGACTTGTAAGATCTATAGGGCTGCCAAAGAACAATCTATGCACAGCCTGCATTACTGGCAAATACCCAACACCATGGGGCAAAAAGCTTTTCCAGGAAGCGTGGAATAACCACAGGAAGAGCATCAAAGGCAGGACTTACGAGAAGATAATATGAATCAAAAAACAGAGCTGATAGATTTCTGGAAGCGCGGTTTAGGTTTGACAGATGTAGAACTAAAGGCCTTTAACGAGATTAAAAGGGAAGATTTTGTTCCCAATGATATTAAGGAGAGGGCTTACGAAGATATTCCTTTGCCTATTCTTCGCGGAAAAACCATATCCCAGCCTACAACCGTTATGCTCATGACTCATGCTCTTGAATTAAAGGAAGGTGAAACTGTTTTTGAGGTTGGCACCGGCAGCGGCTACCAAGCTGCTATAATAACAAAGATTGTAGGCCAAAAGGGAAAGGTTATTTCTACAGAAGTCATACCAGAGCTTGTCAGCTTTGCAAAGCAGAATTTATCCAAAGCAGGCATTAAGAATGCGGAAATTTATGAGGATGACGGCTCAAAGGGCATGAAGGAGACGGCCCCTTTCGATAAAATTATAATAACAGCAGCATGCAAAGAATTTCCAAATCCCTTATTGGAGCAGTTAAAGCCGGAAGGCATAATAGTTGGCCCTGTAGGGGATGCCTATGAGCAGGAAATGGTCAGGGGCAGAAAAGACAAGAAAGGAAAATTAGAGCTGGAATTTCTTGGGCAGTTTTTGTTTTCTCCGCTTTATGGGAAGTATGGGTTTGAGGTTTGAACCTAGAAATTGCACAAAAAGTTCTCATAACAATCTTTTTGAGGCTCATTACATTTAGCCTACGTTTTTAATAAAAACGTCCAAAAAGTTAGTTATATGAGAGGTTTCGCATAAAATTTTGAGTTTATACTAACTTTTTTTCTTTATTAATTTAAATACCCATCTAATAGTTATACTAATCAATGTAATTCCCACCACCAACTCAATAACTAATATAAAATTTTCATTGATTAATTGTATAAAATATTGAGAAATATACTGAATAGTATTGGTAGAATTATCAATATATTTAGTTTTATCAATAATTATAGTGTTATTCAAATATACAACCTCTGCTGTGTCATTCTTTGGATTATATTGAATTGGCCTATTTACCCCATTATTATCAATAGGAAATGTTATAACATTGTCTTGTTTATCTGATAATCTAAAATCTATCATTATTCCACCGCTATCAGAAATAGTATGATTTCTTACATCTTCTTTGCATCTATCATCATTTAAACACACTCTAATTTCTATTATATCTCCTTGTAAATATTTTGTTTTGAATTTTGCAAGATTATATGTGACTTCTCCATTATAATTTGTAAAATCAGTCTCACTTTCTCCAGTGTTCATGTTTTTAATTTTTGTTAATGTGTAGTTTAAGGGCTTATCATTAAAATAAACTTTAATTCCTATGAGGAATGGAATTCTTGGTTCAATACTTTCTCTTTCATTTCCATCACTGGCGTTCACTCCCCCCCATGGTACTTCTCCCCATCCACCATCACCCCAACCTTGAGAGAATGCCATTTGGGGTGCTACAATCATTAAAATAAATAGATATAAAAGTAGTTGTCTCATTTTCTAAGCTACAACATATTCTTCAATTTTTTTCTGTAGTTCATTTAATCTCTTCTCAATAATTTTTAGATATCTTTTCTCTTTTTCAATTCCAATAGAGTTTCTATTTAGCATTTTAGCTACAATAGAGGTAGTACCTGATCCAACAAACGGATCCAATACAGTATCGCCCTCATTAGTGCAGGATAATATTACTCTTCTTAATAATTCCATTGGCTTCTGTGTCGGATGCTCTCCGGCCCATTTCTCCTTTTTTGGAGTTAATGGAATTTCCCAAACATTTCTCATTTGCTTCCCATTATTCATTTTTTTCATGGTATCATAA
>Ga0209541_10013742_pt1 | contig 12316 bp, 13 predicted proteins | sample RifCSPlowO2_01_FD_184027 | JGI IMG/M metagenome (GOLD analysis project Ga0209541, IMG submission 184027) | Groundwater microbial communities from Rifle, Colorado - Rifle CSP2_plank lowO2_0.1 (SPAdes) (version 2) | ecosystem: Environmental > Aquatic > Deep subsurface > Groundwater | place...
TGAGAGATCCTTGGGAGAGGCCGAGTGCGCCAATTCCGGTCGGCGACGCAGACGCAGACGGACTGATCCGGTACATTGTTCCGTATCACCATGGACCGACTCAAAAAACTATCCATGTGCCGGTATTTAGACGGAACGCTCTGATCGAGTATGTGTGCCCGGGATGCGGGAGAAGTGAGAAGAAGATCAACGCTTACCCATTTGCTGCATGTACAAGGAGATGACATGGCGACGTTCGCAAGTGGACGTGCCAATACGAAGCGCCGGCCTCTGCGCGACACACCAGTGGTGCAAGCCGACGAAGGAGACGACCGATGGCTAACGATCAAAAACACCCGTGCCCGTGCTGCAAAGGGGAGACGGTGGTGGAGACGCCGTACACCGATTTCGATCGGCTGTGCATCGCGGGATGCCACCCTTATGATGCTCACCGGTGGTGGTGTGATTGGTGGTGGAATTTTACGGGCGCGCTGATATCCCAGAATGGGCGTAGATGCTGCCACGACCGCGGCGTCCCCACCTGCCCGCTCGTGCGCGCGGCGAAGGGCGGGCGCCGCCGCTCGCCGCCTGCCCCGAGCACGGCCCCGCGAGTGCGACGTGTGGCTACCCGCATTCGCCCGGCAAGGAACTAAACTTGAGCCATAATTATATATGTAAGCTCTGCAACGAATCAATTGGTGACAATATCTTATATAATAATAATAATCAATTTCTGTTACATCAGGATATAAATGTCTGCCTTAAGAACCTACGTGCCAACATCAACCTCTTAACAGAGCAAAAAAATGATGCCGAGCAGACTCTTGCCAACCAGCACGCTCGCTTCAAGCAACTCGAAGCAGAAGTTGCATTATGTGTCCAACACCAGCCAAGTAGCGGTGCCCGATCTTTCTGCGTCATTTGTTCAATAAATAAATTAGAAGCAACGTTATCAGCTATTAGCTATGCCCTAGGTGAACCAAATGAACTACAAGTCAGTGCCTATTCTGTAGATTATAATGAAGAAGCTGTCTTGCGTAACGTACGAAACTATATTGCTACTAAGCAAGCTCGAATCACCAGCTTAGAGTGTTTGTATGACAATACCTTCAAGCACCTGCGGAGCTTGCAACGAGACGAGGCGCGTCGACTCCAGGCGTACTTCGAGTTGCACAACCCGCGGCCTTCCATCCCTTTGGACGAGGCACTCCGTCAGGCGGACGAAATAATACAAAAACAGGAAAATCCCCTACAAAAAGAAAAAGACGTGGAAAAAGTAGAACCTTCTAGAACCGCGGTAGATATAGCCCAAACATCACTATTAGCAGCATTAAATACAAGCCCATACTTATATGAAAGAATTATCGGAGTAGTTGTACAAAAGACCAGCGCATCGGTTCACACTGCACGCGAGATAGCACTTCTTACACTTGACCTTGTAAAGGCCACTCCTTCTAGCTACCAAAGTCTTATAATATCAAGAGGGTTTTCGGAAGCGGTTAAAGATGCTATTTATTTGCTTGAAACAGCTAACATAGAAAGTTAACCTCAACTAGAGAAAAACATGGAAGAAAACAAAGCCCACGAAGACCCTAGTTATACTCTTGTCGAAATTTCCAAAGATACTGACATTGCTAGTTGGAGCGAAGACAAAAAGAAAGATTTTGCCACAACTTTCACTTCCAGAGTTAATTCAGCAAGATATATTGCGTTTAAAACAGCCCAAATTATTCAACAAAAGGCCCTTTCTAGGCACTACATTTCACTAAAACACAACAGAACCATTAAAGACCAGTATATGGGTTACGGCCATCATTTGGATAGAAGTATACCAAACTTAGAGGAAGTAGCAGCGGAACGCGCAGAGCTATTAATAAAAACCCTCCCATCTTTAAAACAGGTCGTTGCAATAGTTGATCCTGAAACTAGCAAAAAAATTGCTCGTAGAGATATATTGCTGGCAAAAGCAAATACTCTAAAAGAAAAGCTGGGTGAAATAGGTGAAGCTGTTATTTTGTCCGAACTAGATCCATTAATGACTATTGAAGCTCTAAGAAAATTAATAAACGCCAAAAAGGTGGAAAGAAGAAATCTTCTAAATATGCTAGAAGATATTGGAAAAGAAGGTTCTGAACTAGAAACCCAAATTTGTCTAGCACTATATAGTGGAATTCCGGAACTTTCTCAAGCGATCATTGATGTTATTAATGAACACTATGAGCAAGTACCTGCTCTCGATACAATGAGACGCCGTGTAACCGATCAAATACTATTTGGAGACAGTAGTGCCGCCCTAGAAATGCTGAAACATTTTGAAAAGAATGAACTCAGCCTTTCTAATGAAACCACCAACAAAATTAATTTGATAATACAAAAACTGCGTGCTAAAATGAAAACTACAAAAAGTAAGAGACCAAGTAAAGCACACCTGAAGTAATGAAAATTATAGACTCTGTAGAAGACTTAAACCCGCCTGAAGAAAGAATAACCTTATTTGGATATTGCACATATACATATAATAGAGGAAAATCTAGCAAGCTACATTTTTTACCAGATTTGTCTATGGAAAATAGTGGTGCAAAGCTAGAACATAATGTGTGGTCAGTTGCCGTTGAGGACTTTTCTAAAACAACACCAATTATAGAAAGTTCTTACGAAAAAACGGAAAAGTAGATGGGAAGAAAGAAAAAGAGCAAGATGCTGAGGCCCAGCAAGGCCAGCGTCCTTGCTGCACTACGCGGCCTTGTAGAAGCAACAGAAAATCTTGTAGAAGAGAATGACCAGGCTTTAAAGGCCGCCCGCACGGCTGGCCTTGCAATTCTTACTGATAAAAAATAGAGACAAGAAACATTTGGGAGAGGACATCTGTCAATAGCAGATGTCCTCTCCTTTTTGTTTTTATAGAAAGAACTATATTTGATAAGCACAATGAAAGGAAAAACTATTCGGATATTCAAAGCTTTTATAATAAAAGTGTGGGCTAACTTTAAACTGTGGCTTAACGGTCCTCCCGTTCTAGAAAAAATCACTTTTCCATTACCAGCCATAAGTTATCAACAGCTACTATCCGAAATAGCATCTTCTGCAAGAATAAACTGGCCTGGGAGTTGTTCGTGCAAAACTCCCTTTTCATCTTCTAGAATTATAAAAGTAAATCAATATAAAGCTCCAGACCTTTTGATCTTACGTTGTTCTAATACAAAATGCCAAATAACATATGGGATTACAGAAAGTGCGTTGGCGTCATGGAGAGAAACTGTGGCGGCAAACAATGGAGAGAATCTCCCTTGGAGTATTAAACTTGCATTAATCAAGGAAAATATCCGGGCATGACAATATGCCCTGAATGCTTTGCTGCTACTCAAAAGGCTTCATACCAGTTGAAAAATCTCGTAAAAATAGTTAATTCTAAACGACTTTGTAAAGATGATGTACACATACTGAAAATACTATTTAACCGTACAGATAATGACAATAATATTTTGTGTATTTGCCGTGTTTGCAGAGTATTAGAAAAAATTCCCATAATAAAGTTAGGTCTAGTATCATGCCAGCACTATTTTTTCGGGGCAAATATAGCAAATCTTATACCTTTAAGAGAATTAATTGTTGCAAGAGCCGCCGCCGGCTCTGACCCCAAATACTGTCTTCCAGAAAAAACTTTACCAAAAAAGTTCCTACTAAAAGTAGTTGACAATAAAATCACCCGGTAAACTGCAATGGCAAGCTCTGAAGAGAACCCCCGCCATGCTTATTTGTAAGGCGTGTATCGGTTATTCTGAAAGCTTTTTAATCCGCTACCCAAATATATTAAAAACACATACGATTAATTCTAAACGACTTTGTAAAGATGATGTACACATACTGAAAATACTGTCTAACTATACAGATAATGACAATAATATTTTATGTATTTGCCTTGTTTGCAGAATAATAGAGAAAGTCCCCTTCCTAAATTTAACCCTATTTATATATGAAGAGGTTTTATTTGTTGGCAAATTAAAATGTACAAAAGCAAGATACCTCCTCGGCTGTTTTCCAGTAATGATTTTACCAAAAAAGTTCCTACTAAAATAATAAATTGACAATAAATTAACTTGCCCTGTGATGCTGCTGCTGCTACCCTGACACTCGTGGAACACGTGCCTAATAGAATACTTTCTGCTAGGCACGTGGTGCCTTCAATTTTTGAAGGTGTAACGGCAAGTCCCAACGCCACCAGGCCACGCAAGGTAAGCGCACAAAACGAGCAGAAGTCGCTTGAGAGCTGGATTCGCAGGCCAAGTTGCTGCAGCTACGAGGAAGGAAGCCGCTTCCTCGAAGGGGGTAGTGATAGGTCCCCGGCAGTTGGTCGATCTGTACGGGAGCGTGACGCTGCGAAGGGCCAGACAATTTCCAGGGAGAAGAGCGCCGAGGCTTCCCTTAAGGCTCCAGGGAAGTACCGCGCCTATCCTGGGACTGCTTGTGAACAAGTAGTAAGTTTTAGAATTAGTTAGTAATTAATCTTTTACTAATTCTCTAAAACTTACTAAAACTGGCCCGGAAGCAAGGAGCCAGGTAGGATGACCCTATCCAAAAACTTATCTATAAAGCATCTATTTCTTTTTGTTTTATTTAGCTAACTTCGTGGTACACTATAGAGAAGTTTCGTGCTAGTTGTTGCAACAACACAAGGACTTCTGGTTGCCGGAGATGCGGGGTATAAAAGCTCTTGCGATAGATTATTTAGTCTAACTTCCGTTACGTCTTCCCCAGACAAGTGGATTGTGCAAATTGATGGAACTGAAATTAGCAAAAGATCCTTTGTTGCAACAGCAGAAAATATCCGCATTGAGGCTGCTGTGACTAGAACTTTTGGGGGAGAAGTAGTAGAACTGCTAGCATATGACCCTGCGGTTACCACCACGAGCGCGTTTGGAAGTTTTATTGCTCCTACTATGAATCATTCAACAACAATAGCATTCAAGCTAGACACAAAAAGAAATCGCTTGGCAGAGAGTGGTGCTAGTATAATCGTGGAATTTGATTAAATGAAAAAAGAAACAACAAAGCCCAGGGGACGATTTGTACTCAAAGAACTGGGTTATATTGGAAATAAAGTAGTGCACCCTTCTCAAGCACTAACTAATCGTGCAAAAGCTTATCTAAAGAAAAAAGGATTAAGAACTCCTTGGGAGATTCCTACAGAAGACCGTACTCCCGTACCTGTTCATTTACGAGGTGGTGCCAAGACCGACACAGCAGTACTAGACTGCTCGGTAGAAGACGACAACTTGGTTGTTACTGCGGGAGGTAGCGCGATGGCTCATATTCTTGCTGGTGAGCCAACGGGGGTATTTATTAATAGAGTCAGAGTAGGAGATACCATCATAGATGGCATAGTAACAAAGGCTAACAACCCCCCAGACCTTGGGGATGTAGCTTTAGTTCATGAATTAACCAATCCTACTACAGGACTTCCTGGAAGTACCTTTGCACTAACTTCGGTTTCCTTTCCAGATGTAGATACCAAAGTAGATCTGGGTACTTTTACTGGAGACCTTATTGTTGGGGGGGTTACAACTTTACTAGATGGAACGGCTACCTTTGTTACGTCTGGAGTCGATGACAGGGATGTTCTCGTCGTAACAATAGGCACAGAAGAGTTTCATTTTGGTATTATAAGTGTAGACGGCGAAACACAGCTAACGGTCGATAATCCATTCGGTCTTGCAGTTGCCGGAGCACTTTATCGGGTTCAAACACCCGGCTCTCAAGTTGTTTTTACAAGACTTCTATCGGGGGATGATTTTCCCGAGGCTGAATGGGGTCCGGTTACTATAATACACGAAGCTGGGCTACTTTTTAGCGATGGTACATTATTTAATAGAGTAACTTTTGTACCGTCAGATGCAACCGTCGGTTTGGTTCTCCAGCCAACGGATGAAGATGGTCGTCGCATAGATGTTCGAATCACTGTTACTGTGACTTTCTAAAGGAAAACAAAAATGGCACAAACTACAGTTCCTACCAGAGAAACAGCATTAGTAGCTCCCAACTTGCTTCCCCTTCTTCGCGCTCTTTCATCGGAGGGAGTAGTTGAGGGGCTTCTTGTCAGACGAGAAGTGGCTGATCCCGCAAACCGTATTCGTATAGGGACGGGTCGATATTTACGAGACGGTTCTCATACTAACGAAGATGCCGAACAAGCTTTGGATTTAGCCGCTCCGGCCGCCGGGGGTACAGGAGGCACCCATTATAGAGTATTTGTTACCTATGCTTATAGTAATGCAGTTACACAAAGTCCTCATGTATTTAGCAGCGGTATAGGAACTTACCAAGCCCCACCGGCTTTGCCAGGAAATTCCATCTTATTGGCAGATATTTTTGTAGCTGATGGCGATACTTTGGATAGCGCCAATACGCGAATTATTAATATACCAAAACTAATTCGAGAAGATACTCTTCAACAAATAGTTCATAGCAATTGGAATACTTTTATTGCTGGAGGGGGAACCGTTGTTTGGGACGGGGTACTTGGAACACTTTCTTGGACCACGGCTTTTATTATTCGAATGCTTGGTTTGGTCAATTCAAACGTTGGAACTTTTGAGCGAGGAGATGGTACGGATGTAGGGGGTGCTCCTTATTTTGAAGGTACTGTTGTTATTGGGGGTAGCCCGCTTGCTATTCAAGATGCGGCTGGCGCCGCAAGCACAAATGGTTTTATTTTTTTTCGTACTGGTCGAACAACTAATCTCGCGGGTGGTGGTGATGTTCCGGTTATACTTAACTACTATGACGTTACAAATCCGTCTTTAGCCGCAAGAGATGCTTTACTGGGTACTGGAGCTACCGTTCAAGACTTAGATGGTATTTTGGTTATCGCCGTTGTTAACAATAGTTCAATGTATTTTAGAAATGGTTGGGTTCTTCAGCCAGACACGGTGGCAACACCTTCTAGAATAGTAAATGGGGCTTTGCAAACCCGGTACGGACTTTTCTACCGAGATGATGCCGGCACGGACCACGTTCCTGATGCTACAGGCGTTGTTCGGCTAGACACCGCATCTCTAGGAGGAGCTAGATCAGCCAATAGATCCCTTTTACCTGTTTCCAATTTTACCCAACCCATCAATACGAATGCCTTATTTGGGGCGGTTACTCCTGCAGTAGATAATGCTGCGCTACTTCAAAGTATTTATTCTAATACGGTAGATGGACAAATCTGGGTTGTTAGACAATCAACGGATCCTGCGGCTTATGGATGGACTACGGGCACTTCCAGCATAATTCTTAACGCTGGTACATTAAAAAGGCGCTTACGGCTGGCATCTACAGCTGCTCCCCCTGCCGTACCGGCCGCAGCTTTAGCAGTGCTGGCTAGAGATAATAGTGCTCTCATCTTTGAGGGTTCAACCTTTTTCACTCCGCTCCCTAACCTACCAGACATAACACAATTTATAGGCTTTAATGTCAGGGTAAGAGGTACGGCTATCCGAGTTGCTGGTGTCGAAGTTGCTGGTGATATCACGGTACGGGCTGAAATATTTAGATACACACTAGACACGGCGGATCCTTTTACAGATGGTGTAGGGGAAAACATAGGACAAGACCTGAATTTTGTTTTTGCCGACATAGCAGCCGAAACCAGGCAAGATTTTGACTTTAATATTAATGTTGCTGCAGGCACGGTAGGATTAGTTATACGACTAATTCCTGCTACTGCGGGAGGACCAACACAAATTGGTACGGTGGAGTTTGAAGACCTGGTAGTTACTTGTAACTCGCCAGCCTGGAATAGTATTCAAACCCCCAAAGTTTTTATACCTTCTTTAGAGAATAGGGCGGCTCTAGGAGAACACGATGTAACAGTATCCGCACGGGAAGGAACATTGGAGTTTACCTCGGATCGCGAAGACAGAATAGACATTCGCGTAGTTGGGGGTTCGAGAAATCTAGACACCTTTCTTAGACGCGGTGATAACACATCGAGGCTTCGTGTAAGAAAACACGGCGACCAGGCTAGAAATTCATCTGGTTCCGTGCTTATTTCAGATACATCTTCTACGGATGAATCTCCTTCTGTAAATAGGTCTATTACTGTTTGGGGAGGACGCATTCGCGTAATGGATAGAATCCTTGAGTTCTCTCAAGGCAGTCGAATAATAGCTGGAGATCCGGATGAAGCTATAGCGGGGCACATCAATCTTCCTACTTTACGCCATTTTACTAATTCTGATTCAGACATATTTCTAGGCGAAAGATTTACATCAGAAATATATGCCAAGGGAGATGGACTTGTAGCCCCAACCGTAGAAGAAAATGACATTAGACTTACGCCTGTACGCGTATTTACTAATGGAGAACTGCTTAATTTTTATGAGCCGGGTACGCTGGTTATTGTTGGAGATGCAGACCTGGGTAGAGGCTACGATGTCGGAGCCATAAACTTAAGACGTATAGCCGCGGACCATCGAGTATATGCTTCTGCTTTGGGTGATGGTGGTGCTAATGTGGCCGCAAACTGGGTGCGCTTGTGTGTTCTGGGTGCTCCTTCTTTAGGAGACAGACAAGCTATAGGGACCAGAGTTTTGGCGGGTGATGTTGATGTAGCCAATGTTACTACTGAAGCAGCAGTTATGTATCTTGCTGGCCCACCAACCAAAGTTTACGCCTCGGACATCGTTATTAATCCTTCAGCAGTAAACTGGGTAAGACTTGGTTCTGCTAGTATTGCTGGAGATACAGAGGCCTTTCTTGCTCTACACGATGGGTCTGTTCAGGTGCCAGCAGCTGGAAGCTACGGATTTTTTACTCCTCATACCGAAACTGCTTATTTTGGTCCTGAAGTAATGCACACGGCTATTAATGTGGGAGCTCCGGCTGCCGCTTTTTCATTTTATTCTATTTTGGGATGGAGAAACAACGCCAATAACGCAACTCTTAGAATAAGAGTTCCAGTACCTCCTGGTGTAACAATAACCAATGTTACTATATATGGTAGTCGGATAGCTGGGGCCGGGACAGACATTTTGGGGGAGTTACGAAGTACAACTATTGATGCGGCTACATATATAGTAACCGACGCTTTGGTTGCAGCTTTGGGAGCTCCCACATTTATTGTGAATGACTTCAGTTTGACAACGGGGGAAATTGCAGAATCCACAACCGCAAAAAGCTATTATTGTATGATAGATGTTGGTACGGTTATTGGTGATGGATCTACATATGAATTTAGGCAGGCACGCGTTCAATACAGTTATACTACTATAAGGATCTAAATAAATGCCTTCTTACGTTCAAATTGCCAACGCTGGAAATTTGGTTGGTCAAAATGTATGCAGATTACGGTTTGAGGATTTTGGCTGCTCCGCGGCCCCTGAAGTTACAGCATGGGATACGTTTGCAATGGACGCCGTCAATAAGGAACTTCTTACAGGTACTACAGCCAATGGATTAAGAAGTATGGTTTGTGGCGCTAATACTTCGGAAGACCCCACGATAGACGGGTGGGCGCTAGATCTTGTACAAACGGCGGGGGCGGTAGGAACTTCTGGCGGCAATAGACTAAAAGGTACTACTGCATATATTCAACTAGTTCATGCTGACGGCCCACCCGCCGCTGGAGATTCTAGAACATTTCAACTTGCGTTCTCTGTTACAGCAGATGCGGGTGCGGGTGTGGGCGGGCACGATCCAGTACTTGGTGCCAAATATTTTTATGTGGGGAGTTCTCCAGTTGTACACTTCGAAGTTAACACAGGCACAGAAGGTGTTCCTATTTGGACGGAGATTAATTTGCGAGAAAAAGATTCAGTTATTGTACCTGCTCTTCCAAATACAATTTATCCTACAGGCCCAGATACTGTAGGAGGAGATCCCGGACTACTAGACCCCGTTACCAGGCCAGTGGGTGGTGAGGCTTTTTCAGCGGAGCTATGGACACAACTCCCATAGTTAGAATAAACTTTATGGACGGAGGAAATTCTTCCGTTCTAGACTGGACTGACATACCAGCTACTCGAAGAGTGTCTAATATTTCGTTAGATTTTTTTGAAACAATTTACCAGTTAGAGGGTTTTAATAGATATTTTTTTCAAAAAGTGGGCGTAGTAAGCACAGCTGTGAGTAATCCTGCTTGGGGATTTCAGGTTGGTGGAGAAGATAATCAAAACTTAATTTGGATTTTAGAATTTAACAATAATAAGTTGAAACTAACAACGCAGTCTGTTGTTTCTTTTTCCTACCATAAAAATTATTGGAAAGTGGGAACACCGGGAGAACCTCAAATTGTAGCGCGGTCACTAGCAGTTGCCGTCGGGCAATATTATAGGTAAAATCGAAAGTCGAAGGGTAAAATAAACAATGGCATCTATTGAACTTGTAATAAGTCAAACAGGAAACCCGCCTCCTGGTGGATATACCTTTGGGCCAAGAGAAGATATTGTTACCGGATCTCTTTTAAATATTGTTAATTCACCTACGGGAAATCAAGGGGTTACGCTTTGGTTTTGGGAATTAGTAGACCAACCTGCAACTAGTAATATTGTTTTTGCTGCGCCAAATACTGTAGCGCAGTCTTTTACCCCACTAGTTGCAGGCAGTTACCTAATAGAATTAACAATAAACAATAATATTGTAGGTAGGGTGCGAGTAGGAATAGAATCCGCAACACAACTTAGAACAACGGCGGTAGGAGAAGCCACGGAAGCAAGCTTGGCCGCTGGGTGGGCAAGAAATCAGCAATTAAATGTAGAAAGATTAAGCGGGCAGCAATATGCTCGCGACCTTTTTAACGAAGTTGCAAATACTAGCGTAGCTATTGGTTCCGATCCTTTAGCCCCGGTTACGGTGACAGAGCCAAATCATCTGGCTACCAAGTTTTACGTTGACGCGGTTGCTACTGGGTTAGACCCAAAGCAAAATACTAGAACAGCTACTCATGGAACTATAGTAGATTTAACTCCAGGTAGCTGCCCATCCGCAGCAGGGGGTGTTACCATTATAACCGGAGATAGAATTGCCGTTACTTCTCAAGGAATAGAACCAGCCTCGGCACACATTAATAATGGTATCTACGTAGCTCAAAATGCCGGTACCGGAGCCAACGACGGAACGTGGATAAGATCTACCGATGCAGATGAAAACGCCGAAGTAACAGCTGGCTTATATTTTAAAGTAACTGAAGGTACTTTTATGGGGTGGGAGTTTATGCTCATCACTCCGGATCCTATAGTAATAGGTGTCACGGCTTTAGAGTTTGCTGTTACACCCACAATTACGCTAGATCATTTATACAACACGATAGCTGGAACAAATATTCGAGATACGGTTTATCTTAGTGGTTCCGATGAAGTGCAAGCAGGAGATGCAACAGGTATAGCTACCATGCCCATTGTTGGCTTTGTTGTTAGCAAACCTACGGCAACGACATGCCGAGTTCGTTCGGAAGGTGAACTGGGGGGCTTTGCTGGGTTAGTACCCTTAGACTTTCTCTACGCAGATACCATTCCGGGTGCACTAAATAGTGTTAACCCATCGGCAGCAGATACCGTTATACAAAAGGTAGCGAGGGCCAAGAATGCGACGACTATCTTAATAATGATAGATCATACAACTGTGGTAAACTAGCAGAAGCACGGAGGATATAAAAAGTGGCTAATTATAAGGGATTAGTTGTTGTTGCTGGACAGGTTCGACAAATTGCCGACGGCGATGAAATCATTGTTGGAGCAGCTTTACGCTCCGTCAATAGTACTTTTACTATTAGTAGTTCTGCCTGGCAGAGCACGGTTGCCCTTGCAGTAGATTTAACGGCGGCTGCTGCGGATACCGCCGGTAAGAATCTTACAATTAGATCCGGTGCGGGTGGAGCCGCGGTGGCTGCTCCAGGTGGAGTTGGTGGTACTCTGCTTATTGCTGGGGCAATAGGCGGTGCGGGAGCAGTTGCACAAGCCGCGGGAGCCGGAGCACCGCTGACCCTCAATTCTGGTGCTGCTGGTGCTGAAGGAGGGGGTGGTGGTGGGGCCGCTGGTGGGGTTGTTACTATTGCTCCTGGAGCTTCAACCGGAGCAATCGCCGGTGCTGCAGTAAATATTACCGGAGGTGCGGGTGCCGGAGCCGGGAACGGCGGTAACGTAGTTATTAGAGGTGGTGCAGGAGCAGCCGCGGGCCTGGTAGATATTCCAGCGGGTACTAGTTTGGCACTAGGGGCTGTGGCCTGTGGAGCAACGGTTGATGCCGCCAATCTTACTGCCCTTACCGACGGAAGCAACGCAGACGCTTTACACACGCACTTACTGCTAACTACCGACGTAGGTGTTGCCGCCACGGCCGGACAAATTTTAGCGGCGGG
>Ga0209541_10013743_pt1 | contig 12316 bp, 11 predicted proteins | sample RifCSPlowO2_01_FD_184027 | JGI IMG/M metagenome (GOLD analysis project Ga0209541, IMG submission 184027) | Groundwater microbial communities from Rifle, Colorado - Rifle CSP2_plank lowO2_0.1 (SPAdes) (version 2) | ecosystem: Environmental > Aquatic > Deep subsurface > Groundwater | place...
GGTACGATCCAATATTTTCCAATAACATTCATTTGGAATTTGGAATTTGGAATTTGGAATTTTCGAAAATCCAGCTTCAATCTCGTTTAAAATTGTAGCTGGATTTTCGTCGTACGGGTCTTCATTCGTCAGTATGACCTGATCGCAATGTCGCGCGGCCAATTCTCCCATTATGGGCCGTTTCCATTTATCTCTCCCTCCGCCAGCCGCGCCCAAAACGCAAATTAATTTTTCACCTTCTTCTTTTGAAATTAACGATCGACAATATTGGTAAACGCTTTCCAAGCTTTTGGGCTCGTGCGCGTAATCAATAAAAATCGTGAATCCGGCCAAAGCGTCAATTCGTTCCATTCTTCCGGGAGTACCCTCAAAAGAATCAAGCGCCTGCCTGATGACTTCCGAATTAATTCCTTGCAATAGCGCGACAGCCGCGGCGGCCAACATATTTTCAATATTGAATTTTCCTAAAAGGCGGCTTTGTATTTTCACAGTACTGCCGGGCATTTGCAATAAAAAATCAGTTCCGTAAAGGGTGGCGTTTATTTGATCAGCAAAAATATTTTCATCGAGTTTGATTTTATTAGTTATTTCATTTTCAGAAATCGCGTATCCGATTTTTTCATCCGCTTTAAATTTCAAAAAATCATCAGCGTGCTCATTCGCGATATTGGCAATTATATTTTTTTTCACTTCATAGCCGTTTAACTTTTTTCTAAAACTTTTTCCAAGCGACTCAAAAAGCATAAGCTTCGCCGCTTTATAATTGGCAAATCCTTTATGCCGTTCTATATGCTCTGGTGAAAGATTGGTAAGGACAGCGATATCATAATCTATGCCAATATGCCTAAATTGCGCCAACCCTTCCGAGGATGTTTCAATAATCGCGTACCGGCATCCGGCCTCGGCCATTCTTGAAAGTAATTTCTGCATGGCCAAGCGGCCAATCATTGTCATTTTCGTATTGTTCGGCTTAATCTTCTCCCCAATTTTAAAATCTATACTGGATGTCCAGCCGATTTTGTGTCCGGCTTGTTCCAAAATATGGCCGATCAGCCGCGCCACCGTAGACTTGCCTTTTGTGCCGGTAATACCGATCACGATCATTTTTCTGGATGGGAAACCATACCGCGCCGCGGCCAAATATTCCAAAAACTTATAGTATAAATCAAAAACCGGTTGCGGAACAATATTTTTTAAAAAAAATTTCATAAAGAGACTAACTCATCATCTCGTTAAACTTTTTTTTCCATTCATCTTCAAAAACAACCTCAAATCTGACGGATTTTTCTTTAAGCGCCAATTCCAATTCGCCAAGTCTTTTTCTGTCCGCGATTATATCTGTTCTTCCTGAATATTTTCCATTTTTATTAACATCGGTTTCACCGCGTCTAATCGCATATATGTTTTTCATGTCTTTATTTTTAATAACCATGAATCGCTTCCCTAGGAAGGAATTTTTGTTTGTTTTTTTCAAATTTTTATTTTCACTATGATTCTTATTTGATAGTGCGCCAATAGACCCCGCCGCCGCGAGTGCCCGCGTACAAGATGCCATTTTCAGCATCAAGCTCAAGACTAAAAGTACCTGCGTGCTCAAGACTTTCATTAAAAGGCTGCCAACTTGTTCCGCCGTCATTGCTAATATAAATTCCATGATCACCAACAAGACCGCGAGCAGTAAATAATCTAAAATAGTCAACTGTTGCAACATATACGATATTGCTATTTCTAGGATCCACCGCAATATCGCCTACCCCGTAATTTTTAGACAATTGTGATATAAAAAGTTTCTTCCACGAAGCGCCGCCATCGCTGCTTTTATAAATCCCATCATCGTCTGTGCCTAAGTAAAGTATATTTGAATCATTGGGATCCAAAGCGATAGTATTGGTTTCTACTGTTTCCAGTCCTGAATTTATTTTCTTCCATGCGCTGCCATAATCCATGCTTCTAAATACGCCATATCCGGTTCCGGTCTTTTCATTAAAATTTGTCGGTCCTTGGGTAGTGGCATAGATGATGGCGGGATTTTTCTTATCCACAACAATCTTGCTCACATGCACATCTATTTCAAATCCCACATTCGTCTGTTTCCAACTTTTACCGCCATCTTCGCTAATTGATATGCCGGCCCCCTTAGGAGAATACTGATCGCCGCCGCCGCCTACATAAATGCGATTTGGATCTTCAGGATCAAAGGCAATGCCGTGAAAATGTGAAATTCCTGGAAGTATTTCGGAATTTTTGAAAAACTCTCTTGCGACACGCTCCCAAGTTAATCCGCCGTCAAGACTGTTATACACTCCTCCATTGGTTGTAATAAAAATTGTTTTAGGCTCTGTAGGATGCGCGGCAATAAGCATTACATATGAGTTTTCCAAATTATAAGAAGAAAATGTCCAGCTCTGTCCTTGATCCGTACTTTTAAACATGCCTAAAGAATATGTGCCAGCATACAAAGTTCCATCGCTTGCCTTAATAATATCAACCACTTCGCTTCCGATAAAACCATTGTTTCTTTCTTGCCAATGCTCACCGGCATCTTTAGTATAAAAAAGGCCTTGTCTGCCGGCAATGAATACCTCGTCGCTATTCTCGCCTACTGCTAATCTTTCCACCCCGACATTTGGGATAAACGGCTCATCGTGGGTAAAGAAAAAATCATTCCATGTTTTTCCGCTATCTTTTGTTTTAAAAATTTTTCTAGAGAAAATAGCGTAAGCAATGTTCGGATCATTTTCATCTGCAAAAACGCCGCCTTCTGATGGATCAAAATAATAAGCATTAAGCTGTTGCCATGTTTTGCCTAAATCACTGCTTTTATATACGCCAGCGCATTTCTCTTTTTCTAACTTAGCAGCAGCTTCCGGATCCTCCTTGCCGGTGGCCCCAAAACAAGTCAAATCTTCAAAGACCCCCACTCTAGTGTAGACCTCATTTGGATTTTTAGGATTTATTTCAATGCCCAATATATCGGTTCGGTGAAAAGCGCTGTCAACTCTTTTCCAAGCAGAACCTTGGTCCTCGCTTTTGAACAAAGCCGAATTCGTGCCAACAAATATAATGTTCTCATCAGCAGGATGGGTCTTTATAATTCTTATTAAATTTTTTGCTTCATCAGGAAATCCTGCCCAAATGGGTTTCCTATCCCACTTGACTTCAGGTAAAAATGATGTTTTAGCCCAATTTTTTCCATCATCTAATGATACAAAAATCAGTCCTTTTCCGTTAAAAATAGCGCCCACAAAAATAAGAGCGGGGTTGGCTTTACTCATGGCAATTGAAGAGTACGAATCAGCCTCCAGCTCAATTTTCTGCCAAGTTTTACCCCCATTCCATGTAATAAAAGGGGCATCGGCAATAAAGGCGATATTTTTAGTATCACCGGGATCCACCGCAACATCTAACACGCGCTTGTTAGTGCCTCCCAACGCTTTCCATACTAAACCTTTATTAGTAACCTCAAAAATGCCATTACCGCCTAATTCATATGTAAATGATGTGGCTGCCCATAAAGTATTACCTACTTTTTCTAAATCCGTTATCAGGCCGCCATAAGGACCATTAACCTGTGTCCACCTATCAGCGCTGATTTGAGCCGTCTGACAATCTCGAATACAGTTTGTACTATTTTCTCCAATTTCACACATCGCATTTCCACATGTCCTGGAGGCAAGATAATTGATTAGGGGATCCAAGGGTCTTTCTGTCGTTTCTTCTTTGTTTTTTAATTCTTCTTCATTTTTTATTCCAGGATTAAAAAAATTTTTATAAATAAAAAATCCTCCAATAAATATAGTGATGACTAACGCAATAATCAATATTTTTTTCATAAACATTTCCTCCTTCCTTGAATCAAATTTAAATTCCTAAATCTTCAATACCGCTCACCACCAGCCGGTGGATTTGGGCTTGCGTTTTTCTATCGTGTAGAGAAAAGTGTTTTTGTCGTAGCGGAGCGTATAATTGCGATTGTATTTATGATCCTCAAAATCGGCCGCGCCGTGCTTTTTCGCGTGTTCAAAAATAATTTTCGCTTCGCTGGTCTCCAGCGCGTATAAATAATGCCGACCGTCTTCGTCGCCGTCCACCTTGTGTCCGTCAATGGTTTGGGACATAATAATTAAAATAAATAATAATATCTTATTCTCTCTTGGTAAGAGGAAATCTGACTACAAATGTCGATCCCTTGCCTTCGGTGGAGTGAAAAGACACATCTCCGCCGTATCCTTCGGAAATCATTTTTACCAAATAAAGGCCGATGCCCATCCCCACATTTTTCATTTCATAAGCGTTGCGGCCGCGGAAAAAAGAAGAGAAAATATGCGGCTGATCGTCTTTGGGAATCCCTACGCCCGTATCGGACACTTCCAGCACGAGCCGGCCGTCATCCTGATAAGTCGCGAAAGTTATTTTTCCGTGCGGCCGAGTGAAGATCAAAGCATTGTCCAAAAGCTGTTTGACTGTGAAAATAAAAGCGGCGCGGTCGATCGGCAGACTTTCCGGAATATCTTTATTAAACCATTCAAAGGTAATATTCTTTGATCCGGCAAACCACCGCGTATGATCTGTGATGGCTGTGAGCTCGGCCTGCGGACTAACCTTGGCATCTTTGCGGCGGAAATAATCCACGGTGAGCTCTTGGATGAAAATGAAATTTTCCAAAATATCCCTCATCCAGGCGTAATGCTCCCGCGCTCCGACTAAAAATTGATGAGTCCAAGGCGGGAGCTCGGACACTTTGTCCATTAAAATTTCAAAAGTGTACCCGATGGCAGAAAGAGGCGTACGCAAACCGTGCGCCGTATTGCGGATGAAAGCCTCGCGCGATCCGTCTAATTCCTGCCGCTCGCGATCGGCGCGTTTTTGATCCGTAATGTCGCGCTGAAAAGCGGCAAAGCTGTTGATTTTTCCGTCCGGGCCGATTAGAGGCATTATCACCTCGTCCGCATCATAGAGCGAATGATCTTTGCGCTTATTGATCATTTCGGCGCGAAAAATTTTCCCGCTTTTTATCGTTTTCCACAATTTTTCATAAAATTCCTGATTTTGCTTGCCGGATTTTAAAACGCGCGGCGTGGCCTTGCCCGCCAATTCTTCCGATTTCCAGCCGGTGAGCTTTTCCCAAGCCGGATTGACATATTGAATGATGCCTTCAGTGTCGGTCACCGCTATTCCTTCCATGCTTGATTCCACCAAGCGCGCCAGTTTTTTCGCTTCGTCCAAAGATTTATCCAAATTGACCACAGCCTCATTCAGTGATTCGGCGATCATCCCGAATTCATTTTTTGATTTTAAAACGATTTTATGGCGGAAGCGGCCGGCATGAAATTGGCCGATCCCCTCCAAAATTGATTTCAGAGAATAGGAGGTGCGAAGAATTATGCTGCCGGAGACGGCAAAAACAATCAAAAAAATTATGATGAGAAATATAAAAGAAACGCGCAAAAGATTATCGGCCGCTCCTTCCGCCGTCAAAGAATAAGTATCAGCGGCTTGGCTGAATTCTTTATTTAAAAAATCAATCCGCGAGTAGGCCGATAAAGCGATGGCGCGCGCCTCGGACAATAATTTCATTTGGGAAGCGGCGTCGCCTTGCTCATAGGCGGCTAAAAAAATTATAAACTTTTGCTCAATATCATTTTTCCCTTTTTTAATAAGACTTAATCCGCCGTCCGCTTGCTCAAAAAGCTTTTTTTCCCTTTCCGAGCTCCAGCGGGAATCAAGCAAACTGCCTTGAAAAGAAGATATTTTCGCAAATTCATCGTCCAAAGATTTGGACAGCTCCCCGAATTGACCTTCGGCTTCAGAAGCGTCAATCAGCCCATCGTGCAAAGCCGATAAATTTTCTTCTTGCTTTAAAAGCAAAACATAGACTTGGGAAAATTCATAAGGAATATCGCGCACGACGGAAACTATTTCTTTACTTATTCCGGAAATGCTTGAGATTTGGGAATAAATATACACGCTGAATCCGAAAAGGAGCGCGAAAATAACCAGCATGGCGATAATCAGCTGTTCCCGAAAACTATGCAGCGTTTTATTCATCATATTCATAAACTCTTTTTTTCCACAGAATTCGGCCAAGCGATTTTACTCGCGCCCAATGCCAAAACCAGTACGCCGCCACAAACAGCGACAAACTCCCAAATCTCAATCATGATCTCGCTTAAAGGGAAAATTTTTTGGCTTTCTATGAAAAATTCGCTTATATGCACGGAGGTTAAAGTCAAAATCCCTATAGCGAAAATCCCCATTGGAAACTTTTGCCCCTTAAAATCAACAATCATTGATCGCGCGTTCATAAACACCAAAATTGCGATTGTTAGGAATGCCGTAAAAATATGCTGAATTCCCTGCTCGGCAAGAAAGTGCAAAAATGAACCGATTTGAGCGATGACCGGCATTTGATTTTGCGGCTTGGACGCGGCAGGCAAATCAGGCTCTTCGTAGATTTTCATCGCTTGAGCGATAAAAAAGAGAAATGAAATCTGTCCGCCATAAAATAAAAAATGTTTGATCCAGCTCAAAAGCGCTCCCTCCTCCGTAAAGAATAAAGCGGACAAACAAAATCCCGCGATACTCAAGCAAAAAAATACGCGCACCCGAAAAATAGGCAAGCGGCGGCAAGAAAGCAGTACTATTACTGCTCCCAAAATGACGCTGGCGATTTTGGCTATTAAAATTAAAATTTCTTCCATATATTCTATTATTTTGAACTTTGAAATTTGAACTTTGAAATTTTGGCTATTACCCACGCCGCTAAAACGGCCGCGATCCCTCCCAAAACATCGTAAAAAAGATCGGCGCCCGTGTCATACGCGTCGCCGAATCTCTGGCCGCAGGGCAAAAGCTTGTCCGCGATAAAAGGAATCAGATCGCGGTGATAGCAAGTGAGCAGGTCTTCGCCGAATTCTTCAAGCTCAAACAAGACTCCCAAAGCGACGGCCGTGGTAAACGCGAAAAACATTCTTGTCCCCAGATACCAATTTACGAAATTCGTGCGGCGCAATACTCTGAAAAAAACAAAGATGATTCCGGCAGCCGCGGCCGATCCTAAAAAATGCGCGATCACATCGTACCACCAAAAATCGTAAAAACGGAATATATCGCCCGCCGCGTCGTACAGCACCGGAACGAAACCGAGAAGATACGCCACCCAATAAAGGCCGGCCTGATGATGCTTTTTCAAGTAATAGTTTAGAAATTCAATAAATCCGTAAACTCCTCCGCCGGTAATAATCAATCCCAACCAAGTGAATTTGACGCTAAAATGCAAGACTCCTATCCAATTCAAAAATTCAAAAATCAAAAGAGCGGCGAATAACAGGCGGATTGTTCGTAAGGCTGTCCTTTTCATATTTTATGATATTTTACCACTTTTGCGGAATTTTGGGAAATTCGCCCTATGCCTTGACCCCGCACCAATTCTCTCGATGACTCTATTTACAACTTACCGCGAGCCGCAGGCGTACGCTTGCGCTCACGCCATATAAATTATAGTCAGCCTTGACAAGAATTGGTGCGGGGTTGACTAAAAAAACAAAACAGGTTAAAATCATCTATTCTTTATGTTAACTATCCCCCAGCAATTTGAAGAGCTTCTTAAGCATCCGGAAAATATCCTGATAATGCTAAAGAAAAATCCGCTTATCGCGGACACGGCGGCCGCTTTGGCTTTGAAAAAAGTCTTGGAAAATCGGAAAAAAACAGTGGAAATCGCGTCAGAAAATTTTCACGCCGCCTCCAAGATGAAATTTCTCCCCGGCCTATCCGAGATCAAAGACAATTTATCCCATCTTAGAAAATTTGTTATCCGCGTAGACACTTCCCGCACCAAAGTGGAAGAGTTAAGCTACGATCAAAACGGCGATCATTTGGATATTTTTCTTATGCCGTCTGGCGGAATGTTTCGCAAAGAAGATGTGGAAACCCGCGAGGGAGATTTTCGTTTTGATTTGATTATTTGCGTGGGAACGCCGGATCTGGAATCGCTGGGACAGCTTTACGAGCAAAACAGCGAATTTTTTTACGAAACGCCCATTGTCAATATTGACCACAATCCGGCCAACGAGCATTTCGGGCAAGTCAATATCGTGGATCTCACCGCTTCGTCTTCGGCTGAAATTATTTACGCGATTGCCAAAAGATTTGCGACCGAACCTTTTCATCCGGATTTGGCGACGCTAATCTTGGCCGGAATGATCGCGGAAACCAAAAGCTTTCAAAAAAGGATCTCTCCTCAATCACTCCAAATCGCCAGCAGCCTAATTTCCCAAGGCGCGCGGCGCGAAGAAATTATCCAGCATTTATACTTTACCAAATCATTGTCTCTCTTAAAGCTCTGGGGGAAAATTTTGACCCGCCTTCAAAAAGATGAAAAATACGGCATTGTCTGGTCTTACGCTTCGGCCGAGGACTTGAAACAATCCTTTGATGACGGGCTGGACGACATAATGGAAGAATTAATCGCTTCAAGCCCGGAAGCAAAGATTATCGTTCTTTTCGCCGAAAACAAATCGGACGCGATTGATGTTTCCGTTCAAACAGTAAAAAACATTGACGCGCAAATCTTGGCTAAACCGTTTACTGCGAATTCCGAGCGCCAGAGAGCCCAATGGACAATGGCGAAAAATCTTATGGAAGCGCAAACTGCCGTTCTGGAATCGTTTAAAAAAGCGCTGGAGAGTTTGCCAAAATAGTTGAGCTGTTATAGAATATATGAATAATAAGGGGCGCATAGCTCAACGGTAGAGCATCAAGCTTATACCTTGACGGTTCTAGGTTCGAATCCTAGTGCGCCCAATGCTCGTCAAGGCGAAGTCGGGCGGGTACCTCGGCGGTTCTCGGGTATCAAGTCCAAGCAGGCGCACCAAAAAATATTCGGGCCCATAGTTTATCGGTAGAATGCATCCATGGCATGGATGAGGGCGGAGTTCAATTCTCCGTGGGTCCAAAACCTCAATTTTTCAAACCTTGTACCGAAATTCCATGATTGAATATTTGCGGCTTATTGTATAATTTAATAAAAATTAGTAAAATAGAAAAGTCGATATTATACATTCAATTCGTCTAAAAACGAGTTAGCTGAAATAATAATTTTTTTCCTTTATTTTATATTTGAGGTAAATTTATTTTTTTTAACTCCAATAGAAACTATGCGCAAAAAAGTCATTATCGTATCGTTGCTCGCGATTGTAATAGTTGTCGGGACAGTCAGTGCCATACTTCAGTATTATCGCAAAAACGAACCTGTGAAGAATGGTAATGCCTACACAGATGTTGATATTGAGAAAAAAATAGATGAATGTTTTAAAAATTATCAACGAGATGTTGCGGCGGGAATGAATTTGGCAATGGACAGAGAAATGTGTTACATAACCATTGCGGAAGAAAAAGGGGATTATAAAATTTGCTTGAACATAAAAAACAATGACATCAAAAATCAATGTTTAAGAACGGTAGCTGAAAAAGTAAATGACTTCTCGGTTTGTGATGAAGTTGTTAAGGGTAAAAATAGTTGTTATTTTAACATTGCTGTAAACACAAAAAATCCGATAATTTGTCAAAAAATGAATTATCAAGGCGATAGCTATGATGGCAACTTGGGTCCTAATGAGTGTTACTACCACATATCAAAAATTAATAAAGACGCTTCACTTTGTGATAAAATTAAAGGCAATAAGCAGTTACGATCTAATTGCATGCAAAATACTCAAACAAAATAAATTTGCCCCCCATTTTATTAGGAAGAAAGAAATTATTATTACATCATCTGACACCGAATATTTGGCGGGGTTGTTTTTTTCCAGCAATAGCGTATAATTCTGAATCAAAGTTCAGCTTTTGAACCGATGTTCTTTTATCACAAATAATCAAAAAGGAGGTGAGGAAAGTGGACGCAAAACAGCAAAAAAAGGTGGAAGATATTATAGTGCATCTGAAATTGGCGGTTTGCCTTGAGACCGGCATTTATAACGACATCGTGTCGTCTGAAAAAATGAAAAAAGAATTGCTTAAACCGCTCAAAATGATTGAGCAAACGCCGGAGATTAAAAAAGCTTGCGATTATTTTGAACACGCTCTGCTTTCCGGCCATCATCTGGCATACCGCGAATTGATGAGCCAAAAAAACACCAAAGAGATTATCATACCGCTTCTGGAAAAAGCCGCCCAATGGAATGGAAAAAATGATGAAATTTTTATTCCGATAATCAATGAATTCAAAAACACGATTGAAAAGGGCATGCTTTCGGAAATGGGGAAAAAAGCAAGCACATTTTGGAAAGTCGGCGGCATTGCCGCAATTTTTATGGGCGGTATTTACGCCGCAATCAGAATAAAGCGCCTGCGCGAAAAAAAGAAAAGTGCCAAGAAATAATAAACTTATTTTCTTGGCACTATTTTTTTTACAGACACACCCATTGACATTTAAGACTTACCGTGATATTTTATAGTGTTCTTAGTTCCTTTAAAAAAACAATCCAAACAAAGGAGGATTAACAAATGGAAATATTCCGATACAAGCATTTCCCATTTCCGGTAACGCGGGTGATTTTGCCAAGCGGTTTGACGGTTTTTATTGTCAAAAAAGAATCAAAAATAACTCTGGCGCAAATCAATTTTGCGGCCGGATCTTTAGATGACGGAAATCTTCCCGGCACGGCTCATTTTCTTGAGCATATGCTTTTTGAGGGGCCTTCGCATGACGGCATACACCCAAAATTGCGCCACTTATTCATCAAAGGAATTGATGCTAACGCCTCTACTTGCCTTGCCGATACCGAATATTGGGTAAAAGGTTTTTCTGAAAATTTTCCGGATATGCTTCAAGCTCTTTTCTCAATTGCATTTGAGGCCTCGCTTTCCCAAGCGCCAATGGATAAAGAACGCCAGGTTATTTTACAGGAAATCCGGCAAGGAAACTCTAAAAAGGATTTTATGCTGTGGTTTTATAAAACTCTTTATCCGAATACCTCATATCTTCATTGCACTTGCTCCGGGGCGCCGAAATCCGTGAAAAAAATAAAAAAGACCGATCTGGAAACATTTCATCGGCAATGGTATAGACCGGAGAACGCTGCGTTATTTATTGTCGGATCAATTCCCGACCTTCAAGTCGTGGAAACAATCTCCGGCTTATTGAGTCCATTCCCGTCCAAAGAGCCCAAATATAAAACTCATTGCGTAGAATTGCCCAAATTTGTCCGTCAGGCGCATAAGGATGATCAAGAACAAGAGCGATTAATTATTTACTTTCCGGAACCGGAAGAACGGGAGTGGCAATTAGAGCTTATCATTGCGTCAAAATTGCTTGTCAGCGCGCCATTTGGCATCCTGTATGAAAAACTTCGGCTAAAAGATCGCTGCGTTTACGGCATTAGGTCTGAAGATTCCGCTTGGCCGACTCTTCATTCAACCATTGAAACGCCAGCCCAACCGAAATATTTTCCATACATTGAAGAAGAAATTTTCAAAGGAATTGATCGGCTGATACGATGCGATTATTCCAATGATCTTTTTGAAGCGGTTCGCTCTGAGGACCGTATGTCATTTACGACTATGCGCGAAAATATGAGGCACAGCAAAGCCGTTAATATTCTGGCTAATCAATGGATTGAAAACCGGTTTAAAGACATTGATGTGGAAAATTTCATTCTGTCAATAAAGCGCGAAGACATAGCGGAAGCGGTAGGAAGATATTGGCGGCGCGATCGCTCCGGACGCATTTCAGTGATTCATAAATAGACAATGCTTGCTGAGGCTCATTTTTAAATGAGCCTCTTTTTTTGTCTTTGTGAAAAATCATTATTTAATGTAATCTTAATAACATCTATGAAACTGAATTATATAAAAAATTGGCTGCCTGTTATTTTATGGGCCGGAATGATATTTTTTCTTTCGTCAATTCCCGATCTGCGCTCGGGACTTCCCAATATTTTTGATCTGATTTTACGCAAAATCGCGCATAGCGGAGAATTCGGCATTTTGGCCATACTCCTTTGGCGCGCCATCTTATCGTTAAATTTTAAACAAAGCAAACAATCAACTACTAATGTCATCGTCATTGTCATAATCATCGTCATACTCTACGCTATTTCCGACGAGCTTCACCAAGGGTTTGTCCCGGGCCGAGTCACTTCGCCGATTGATGCGTTGATTGATTCTTTTGGAGCAATCATAGGTTTGGTTATTTTTTTGCCGCTTCAACAATTTTCGCGAATGTCTTAGGGTATTCAGCGGCCAGCTCGGAAAGAATTTTGCGATCAATTTCTATGTTGGCTTCTTTCAATGCGCCGATAAACTTGCTATAGGA
>Ga0209541_10013748_pt1 | contig 12312 bp, 14 predicted proteins | sample RifCSPlowO2_01_FD_184027 | JGI IMG/M metagenome (GOLD analysis project Ga0209541, IMG submission 184027) | Groundwater microbial communities from Rifle, Colorado - Rifle CSP2_plank lowO2_0.1 (SPAdes) (version 2) | ecosystem: Environmental > Aquatic > Deep subsurface > Groundwater | place...
TAGCGCTGGCAAAACGCCGTCTGCATATTTTGAGATCATAAATTATGAGCAAACGTAATCTTGGCAGTCATTTTGACAAATTTCTGGAAGACGAAGATCTGCTTGAGGATGCCTCAGCGGTTGCCATCAAGCGTGTCATCGCGCGGCAAATGGTTGCGGTCATGAAAAAGAAAGGTTTGAGTAAAGCAGAGATGGCCCGGCGCATGCACACCAGCAGGGCAGCATTGGACCGGTTACTCGACCCTGAAAATGACTCTGTTACGCTACAAACCCTGCAATCAGCTGCCCATGCTTTGGGTGGACGCTTGAAAATCCAATTACAGCTTAAGAATAAAGCCGTATAAATTCTATCTCTTATTCAGCCGGCGCTGCTTCAACATTCCCTTTGTATTCGATGTAGACAACAAAATCATCCATATAAGTCCAGGGGCCATCATTTTCGTAAATCATAATATTTTTGCTGATAGCCTCTGAACTCAGCGTGCCTGACCCGTAGCCGCCTGTTATGAAAAAACTGTTTCCACTCCAGTCAAAACGTTTGACGACTTCCGTTGTATTCTCACCCTTGTTAATGCCGGCAAAGAGCACTTCTTCCGGAAGGTTCAACTCCTCAATCGCAGCGCCGAATGAGAACAGGGAAGGAGCACTGGCAGCTGCCGCATCCAGTGAACGCAGCAAATCTCCATAGTGTTTGTCGATATACTCTTTTTTGCCGTATTCCGGTTGTTCAAAGGCTTGCGTAATTCCGGTGGTGATGGCATCCCGATTCATCCAAACGAGCACACCACCACCGGCTATCAGCGCGATAATGGCAACAATAACCGTCAGGCAGCCTTTCATTGTCGACTCTCAAGCTAACAAGTGGTTAAAATTAAATCACTCCGGCCCTTTTAGTTCCGTTTCCGTTGTAATGATGGTGCAACTGTCGATGACATCACTTTCATGTTCCCAGTGGTCCCATAAGCCGGCGAAGGCCAGCAGTTCGGAATTCTTAAGCCTGAAGTAATACGGTTGCTTGTGGTTATTGGCACGTTTCCATTCGTAAAATCCATTGACCGGGATCAGGCAACGGGTTTTCCTGAAAGCGGACCGGAAGAATGGTTTTTTTATCTATGCTTTCCGCCTTGGCATTGATAGGTTTGATTTTCGTATCTTTCGCCCAATGGGGAATCAGGCCCCAGTGCATGTTGACCAGTACGCGGTCATCTGCATCCAGCCGCACGACGGGAATATTGTTGGAAGGACTGACATTATAACTGTGAATAAACTCCTCGGAACGCACCAGGTTGAAATGTTCATTAACCGTTTTGGAATTACTGATGACAGAAAAGCGGCCGCACATGGAGGAATTGTAGCGAGTAATCTGAAATCAATCGATACTCACCCTTTTGATTTCTCAAAATCATCTACCAAAATAAAGGTATGTCTTACAGAGAGTTTATACCCCAGATTGGGTATTTATATACAGTTAAAACAGCCACAAGAATTTTATTATATATACTAAAAACTATCCGTAAAACGATACGGAATTCCCTTGCTCGGGAGGGCAAAGAATTTAATTTATGCGATTTGAATACCATACTGAAGCAGGGCAACACAGGAAATCACTGGTTGTTGCTGTTATTATTGCGCTGCTTTATCTGCTGATCTCTGCCGTCTGGATCATCTTTTCTGATTACGCAGCAGCCAAACTGTCATCCAGCCAAGAACAACTGCTACTGATACAACAATACAAAGGGCTCGGTTTTGTCAGCGTAATGACATTACTGATCGCCTGGCTGGTATACAATGTCCATCAGCGCGGCGTCATTATGGAAAATGCCATGCAGCATATCCGTACGGATCTGGTGACCGGCCTGGCCAACCGGGTCGTGGCAGAAGAATTTATTAACAATCGCCTGCAATCACTCGGCTACAGCATCGAGCATTGCGGAACTATTTTGTTCAACATCCGCGAGTTCAAAAGAATCAATCTCTCGGTCGGCCGTTCCGGTGGCGACAGTTTGTTGTATGAAATTGCACAGCGCATCAAGAAAATCGCACGGCCTACTGATCTGGTGGCACGGCTGGAGAATGATCGCTTACTGATTGTGCTGGGCAGTTTAACCAACCAGAGAGTAGCACTGACGGTAGGGAATAAAATACAGGACGCTTTTAAAAACCCTGTCACTGTAAATGGTATCGAAGTGCAAATAGAACTTCAGGGTGTGGTCGCCATGGCGCCTGAAAACGGACGCACCGCCTTTGAATTGCTGGATGCCAGCGAAAGGGCGTTATATCGAAACAAGACCAAAAGAAATAAAGCCTATGTGGAACTGGTCAGCAAGGAGGACCTGGAAAGCCGCGTGGGGAATCTGGAACTGGAAGCGGAATTGCGCCGGGCGATTCGGGAGAAAAAATTTACTATTGCCCTGCAACCACAGGTTGATCTGGATAACTTAACACTGGCCGGTGCAGAAGCACTGATCCGGTGGCAAACACCCGAACGCGGTAATATTCCCCCGGTAGAGTTTATCCCCTTGGCCGAAACGCTAGGTTTGATTCCTGAAATTACTGAACAAGTGCTGGATGCCGTTTGCTGCTGTATAGATGACTGGAATAAACGCGGGTTGCCGGAAATCCGTATGTCCGTAAATCTATCCGGCATAGATCTGAAAAGCGGCAGAATTCTGGATATGGTCAGTGACTGCCTCAACCTTCATCACGTACCGGGCCGCCTGATCACGCTGGAAATTACCGAAACCTGGTTGATGGAAGATCCGAATCTGGCACTGGGGCTGATACATCGCCTGCGTGATCTGGGCCCAAGATTGGCGATAGATGATTTTGGCACTGGCTATTCCGCTTTGAGCCAGTTAATTGATTTCCCGTTTGATTTCGTCAAGTTCGACCGGCCGTTTGTTTCCGGTGTAGATCATTCACCCAAAAAAGCGAAAGTGCTATCCGCGATACAACGCATGTCATCCACACTCGGCGCGCAAACGGTGGCGGAAGGAGTGGAAACTATTGGAGAACTTGCCGTCGTGGAAGAACTCGGCATCAATGAAGTGCAGGGCTATCTGTTTTCGAAACCGGTACCGTCGGCAGAATTTGAAACCACATTCCTGAAACCGGAACAGCCGCTGTTTGCAGACATCCGGGAAAAACTGGAAAAAATAAAAGCGGAAAAGCCAGGGCATGCGATACGGATTAAACGGGGATCAAATGCTACTTAACTATTGGAATTACTGATTACAGAAAAGCATCAGCACTTTTGAGAATCTCTCTCATGTGACTCCGACCCCTTTAGATTAAGAAAGAATTGGCAAAAACGCTAAGTATTACACCAAATATAACTAATGCACCTAACAGACCATCATGTATTCGTCTTTTGGACATTTTGAGTACCTCTGCGAGTGTTGTTTAGTATTAATAAAGGATCAATCGAAACTGACCCTATTGATTCTTGCAATTAATATAAAAATCGAACTGCATATTATAATTATCGACTTGTGAATTATATAATCAAACGGAATATTCATCTAATGTATATGGTTTTGTGGGTGCAATTGGTTTAATGCAATTATGATCTGGGTAACCAGTAAATGATAAATTTGATCCGCCAAATACTACTGAAAAAGCACTATGTGGCATTACTAATAAAATTAATAATATTAGTCTAGTCATGACGATAATCCTATTAATACATACGTTAGGTTGCTTTATTCTCCCACCGCCGCTTCCAGTGTTTCCAGCTGTATTCATCACTATAGCCTATAAGTGATAACACCATGTCCTCTACCATATTCTCAACATCAGACATGACTGAGCCTCCACATATTGTTCCTACTATTGTTCCTCCAGTACCCGGGCCGTCGGGTTCAGAGTGAGCACGATGCCAGCGGAATCTGGAAGAAATGATTTCTGAGAAGAATTCATGTGGTTCTTGGCCATCGAATGCCTTCCGTTGATAAAATTTTGAGAGACCAACTAAAACACCCTGTAGGCCGTCAATGTAGTCATATGATGCTTGATTCATTCTCGCAGTTACACCTGAGTCCCAGTCGGGTTGGACTTTAGAATGTAATTCCTTTTTGATCTCTGGAATTGAGTCTAGGTACGAATACAAGCTGCTACGCGGCGGAATTTCGTTTTCTGTAGAAGTTTGCATTGCTATTGCTCCCGCCATTTTGCTTATAGCAAACTGATCTGCTTCGTCTCGGCGTTGTTGAACACGAAACAACCATTCATCACGATATTTCTTAACCACAGGTGCAGTTAGGTGTTTCCCAAACCCACCCCTTATCTGTGTCTCATCGTGACAGTCAAAGCACAGCACCGATAAATTATCCAACGAGTTATTACTTGGATCTTCATCGATATGATGTATTTGGACTCGTTTGCCCCTTTCTCGGCAAACGCAACACGTTCGGTCTGACGCGAAAAGAGTTTCAGCTGAAATATCAGGAGTAATCGCTATTCGAGTCTTAGGCACATTGTCTCCTTGCAACTTAACGCCGTACTCTAGGGCAAATCGGAGCGTAGCGTAGGTTTGTCCCTAGCAGCATTTTGTTATCTCTATTTTTCACTGGACGGAAACTCCAGCTCTTCATATAAGCTTTGCAAGCACTCATCTATATTCTTCATGGCTGCCTCATACACAGGTATAGTACTCTTGACCATTTCAGAGTCATTATCTTCGCCGAAAATTGCAATTTCCATACTACACATCATTGAGCAGTTTCTATGTAACTCTGACAAAATATCCCTCGATTTCTTGGATAGGAATATAAAGTCTTCCTGCTCTATTTCGTGTAGAGCGGTGATATGCTGCAATGATGCTTTATCTATGTCTTTAGATAGTACTTGGAGGTTAGGATGAAATTCACCTCGATTATCATACGAACCAAGTGACGCTTCGCAGTATTTTTTGAAGTCTACGAGTCTTGATTGAAGTTTTTTGAAAACCCGAATTTTCTCGTCTAATAAAATGTCATGTTTTCTAGACAGGAGTGAAAGATCGACTTTAAGCCTTTCAAGCTCTGCCACATATTCAGCTTTTACAATTTCGACCTTGCGCGTTATTTCTTCGATGTCTTCCTTAGTGGCTAGATTTTTACCTTTTTCAGAGGAATATAAGAACAAGTATTTCCGAAACAGGAAGATACTCCCTATGCCTAGTAGCACTAATACTTGCAACCCAATCAAGATCCAGTCCATAAATTTTCCCAGAACTCCCTAGAGAGATAACGCCGCTCTCTGGGGCGAACCGATGCGCAGGATTGTCTCTAGTAGCGCTTTGTTAAGTTTACAATTGCACATTGATTGGGCGCTCGCTTTTGTCGAAAAGCACATTACCTTTAATCAATTTTTCAGCTATCCATTCGATCTTCTTGAGACATTTTTTCTCTTCAGATCGATTGGTTCAAGGATAAAGAGGTCGGTGTTATCTGAGAATCAGTCTCATATGACTCCGACTCCTTTAGTTCAAGATACTGCAAGTATCACGATCTTTAGTTGTTGTAAAATCACAGCTATAAATACCAATACAATTCCTCCAAAGGTACCGATTAAAAACCATATACTACTATGCCTATATCGACGTCTTGCAGATATAGCCGCAAGAATACCTATTGCTAATGGAAAACCACCAAGATACTCTAGTGGCACAGGTTTATCCATGATCACAGAAAGTAATAAAATAAAAATACCACCTATTATACTAACTAGAGTAAAAATATACAGAAAGCTCCACATTAACACATGTGGACGTAAGTCTAGATGTGGCACCGTCTGTTTAGTTGGCACCTGATCAGGTTCTATTAAGGTTTCTTTTTGCAAAGCAGATATATTGTGCGAATCAATTTGGTTAATTTCTTTGTTTGAAACCTGAATTAAGTTATCATCGTTTTTATTCTGATAAGCTTTAATTGGTATAAATCCTTCCGTAATCCACAAAAAAAGACGCCATATAGAAAAAACAAATAATGAGAATAAATCAAAAGCAATTATTATAAATAATAAAATATATGGCACCAACAAAAATGGAACTAAAAAAAGATAAGCTAAACTTATTAATATAATTTTGTTATTCTCTTCTTTGTTTTGAAAATAAATTTCACCAGAAAAAGAACTTAGACGATCATCAATTTCATCAGGTAAAATTCTTGTAATGATTAATTCACTTACGTTGTTTCCACAATAAATACTAATCTCATTGTCCTTAATTTTATCTCCCAAATAATCAAAATGGTTCTCTCTAAAATCCCCCCAAACATTTTCAATAAGGCCTCGGGAGTCTGAATGAATAGGTTTAGATGGAATTTTTGGATCAAATATATAACAACTGTCTGATGGATAGTCATCTATCTGAACTTGGTTATTTATTATCTCTTTTCTATATATTTCAATTGCTTTTCCTAGTCTAAATGATAGTTGTTCTTTCGTTGTAATATTAAGTTTTTCAAAACTTCGATAAGGATAATTTATTGAGTCTGTGAAAAATAAAAAAGGTGTTATTAAAAACCAGCAAATTGTAAACACAATCCAACATCTGTTTAATCCTTTATCGAAATTAAAATTTTTTAGGTTTATTAAAAATTTTTTTTGCATAAATAAAACTTTTCCATGGTTTCTGCAATATGCGTTTTAATCACTTCTGTTTAGAGTAATTCAATTGTTTCAGGGCAGACGTGCAGGGCGAGGAATCAATAGGGTCAGTGTCGATTGATTTCATCAGAATCGCTTCATATTTCAACATGTCGAATGAAAGAGCCCGCCAACGCTTTTCCCGTCTTTAATTAATCGATTATAAATATCACCCGCTTCCTTGGTTTCAGCTATATGCATTGTAATGCTTTCGGCTTGAAGTAGTTCTGTAGTTTCAGGGCAGACATGCAGGGCAAGCAGCATGCCGCGGGAGAGGATGATTTCTTCTGCACCGTGTTCAAGGAGTTCTTCGATATCGGCAGGCTGTATGCCAGGATAGTGATGGGTGTTGGTTTCATTCCAGTCCCAGGGACGGCCGCCGCCGGGCCAGAGTTTGAAGTCTTTTCCTGAGCCGATTCCTTCCACTGTCATTTTCCCCCATGACAGGTGCGTGATGCGTGGTGATGGTAAGTCCTTCTGTTCCATGTGTTCCCCATAATGTGCCCGTTAGTTCAACTGCACCATCCATGGCACTGGGTCCTGTACATTCCATGTACAGGATGACGGCCTTATTTAATGAAGGTTATGACTGACTGGATTCCGGGTCAAGTACGGAATGACAGTTAAGTGCTTATTTACGCTGCATGAGGATGCACACGCTTATCGACTTCTTTGCCGATTGTTTTTCTGGCCATACGCAGGTCATAGTCAGCTTGCAGTCCCATCCATGTTTCCGGTGATACAGAAAAGTATTTACCCAGTCGGAGCGCCGTATCCGCGGTAATCCCGCGTTTGCCATTCACAATTTCACTGATTCTGCCGGGAGGTACGGCAATATCGCGGGCCAGCTTATTGATACTGATGTCATTGGGAAGCATGAATTCTTCCAGAAGGATCTCGCCGGGATGGATTGGGGTCAGTATTTTAGGCATGGTTAATTATTAGCGTATTTTCCCTTGGAATCTGCAACAAATCTGACTTGAAGTTTGCAGCCGACAGCTTTGGCATATTTTTTAAGTGATGCAACTGATGGTGCATGTTTGCCAGCAGATTCCAGGCGTGAGACTGCGCTTTTGGTTGTCCCCATGCGTTGGGCAACTGCTTCCTGAGTGAGTCCTGCGCGAGCACGGGCCTTGAGCATTTCATTGACAAGCGCATATTCAGTTTCAATAGCTTCATAAGCCTTGTGGAAACCTGCGCGCTTCTTCGCTTTTTTCAGGAATGCATCATGGTCATGACGCACTGGTTTGTATTTGAGTTCAGTCATTTGTAATTGCATGAGTATGTACTATTTATTTTTCGATGAGGTTTTATTCAGGCCAAACTCCGCACGTACTGTTTCTGTGCTTACTACATTGCCTGCTTCACTTTCACTCAGACCCATTTCAATCGAGCGGCGTACGGCCAGCTTGTATAGCACATCATCCCAGGTTGTATTTTCGGGCAATTGATCTATCAACTGGTGGGCAGCTTGTTTGATGTCTTGTGCAGGTGTGTTCATATGATGTTAATTATTAGCGTATTTTCCTTTGGAATCTGCAACAAATCTGACTTGAAGTTTGCAGCCGACAGCTTTGGCATATTTCTTTAGTGATGCAACCGATGGTGCATGTTTGCCAGCAGATTCCAGGCGTGAGACTGCGCTTTTGGTTGTCCCCATGCGTTGGGCAACTGCTTCCTGGGTGAGTCCTGCGCGGGCACGGGCCTTGAGCATTTCGTTTACGAGCGCATATTCAGTTTCAAGCGCTTCATAAGCCTTACGGAAGCCTGCGCGCTTCTTCGCTTTTTTCAGGAATGCATCATGGTCATGACGCACTGGTTTGTATTTGAGTTCAGCCATTTTGTACCTCTTTCATGCGATTGCGGGTAATTCTAAGTTCGCGTTCAGGTGTCTGTTGCGTCTTTTTGATGAATGCGTGCAATATCACTATACGTTGACCTTTTAGAAAACAGTAGAACGATCTGCCAATGCCTGATTTACCTTTTGGCCTTAATTCGAATAAACCTTTACCAAGTGCACGTGAATAGGGCAGGCGTAAGTTCGGGCCATATTCGATTAACAGTTCTATTATCCGGGCATAATCTGCCAGTATTTCTACAGGCCATGATTCAATTTCACTCTGAACCTTGATGTTGAAATACTCTATTGAATAAGGCATATGTAAGGTTAGCAAATATGCTAACCTTAATCAAGAGAGGGAATTAATGTTGCCTTTCAGGCAAGCATAAATTTACTGGATTACATCCTTAGCTCCGTAAACGGTGCGTCCATGCACCACTTAAGTAGTCATTGCGAGGAACGAAGTGACGAAGCAATCTTCTAACACGTTGATAATACTTGATTCGAGATTGCTTCGCTGCGCTCGCAATGACGGCTGTGACACTTAATCAGAGGTTCCTTAGTTACTATCCTCTGAGTCGTAGCCCAGGTTTGGCGAAAGCCATCTCTCCATCTGGTGGATTTCTACACCTTTTCGGTGGGCGTAATCAACCACTTGATCCTTGTTAATCATACCGACTCCAAAATAGCGGGAATCAGGATGTGAATAGTAGAAGCCGCTGACGGCAGCGGTGGGGTACATGGCATGGCTTTCAGTGAGCGTGATGCCGGTGTTCTTTTCCACGTCGAGGAGTTTCCACAATAACGGTTTTTCCGTGTGGTCCGGACAGGCGGGGTAGCCGGGGGCAGGGCGTATGCCCTGGTATTTCTCTGCAATCAATGCGTCATTATCCAAAGCTTCATCTGCGGCATAACCCCAGAATTCCGTTCTGACCCGGTGATGTAGTCTTTCGGCAAAAGCTTCCGCCAGGCGGTCCGCCAGTGCCTTTAAGGTGATGGCACTGTAATCATCATGGTCTTGTTCGAATTGCCTGATGCGTTCTTCCATGCCGAACCCGGCCGCTACGGCAAAGGCGCCGATGTGATCCTGCGCGCCAGTTTCTTTCGGTGCGATGAAATCCGCCAGGGCGAAGTTGGGTTGGGTTTCATGCTTCTTAGTCTGCTGGCGCAGAGTATGTATGATTGTTAATATTCCCTGGTGGCCGCTCCTGTGCGTCCCTGCACCCGCGGCATTCGTGCTTCCATGCACAGCATAAATCTCAATATCATCATGGCCGATCGAGTTGGCCGGGAACAGGCCTATCACACCACGCGCGCTGAACCACTTTTCCGCCACGATCTTTTTCAGCATCGCCTGCGCATCGTTATAGAGTTTAGTGGCTTCCTGGCCGATGACTTTATCTTTCAGGATGCGCGGGAATTTACCTGCGAGCTCCCACGCGACAAAGAACGGTGTCCAGTCGATATACGGTACCAGGTCATCCAGCGGATAATCCTCGAATACATGAATGCCGGGTTGCAGCGGTTTGGGCGGCGTGTATTTTTTCCAGTCTGTCTGGAAACGGTTAGCACGCGCCTGTTCAATGGTGAGCCAGTCTATTTTCTTTTGCCTGGCCGCATGGCGTTCACGCACGGTGACGTATTCCTCGCGGATTTTCTGCACGAAGCTGTCCCTGGTGATTTTACTGACCAGGTTCTGCGCCACACCGACAGCACGCGAGGCATCCTTCACGTGTATTACCGGTTCCTGGTACTGCTGTTCGATCTTCACGGCGGTATGGGCACGAGAAGTCGTAGCACCGCCAATCAGCAAGGGCAGTTTGAAACCTTGCCGCTGCATTTCCTTTGCGACATGCACCATTTCATCGAGCGACGGTGTAATCAGGCCGCTCAAACCGATGAAATGGGCGTTCCTGTCTTTTGCCGTTTGCAGAATTTTCTCGCACGGGACCATCACGCCGAGATCGATGACCTCGAAGTTGTTACATTGCAGGACCACGCCGACGATGTTCTTGCCGATGTCATGCACGTCACCTTTCACAGTGGCCATGATGATGGTGCCGTTGTTCTTGCCGGTTTCACCGGTGCGTTTCTTTTCTTCTTCAATGTAGGGAATCAGATGCGCCACGGCCTTTTTCATGACGCGTGCGCTTTTCACCACCTGCGGCAGGAACATCTTGCCGGCGCCGAACAGATCACCGACCACGTTCATGCCGTCCATCAACGGGCCTTCGATCACCTCCAGTGGTTTGTCGTATTGCTGGCGTGCTTCCTCGGTATCTTCAATGATGTGATCGGTGATGCCTTTGACGAGAGCATGTGACAGCCGTTCCTGTACCGTGCCACTGCGCCAGGCGGCATCCGCTTTCTTTTCCTTGCTGCCGGTGTCCTTGAATTTTTCCGCGTATTCGACGAGGCGATCGGTCGCATCCGGCCTGCGGTTCAGCAGCACGTCCTCGATGTATTCAAGCAGCTCTTTATCAATTTCGTCATAGATGCCGAGTTGACCGGCATTGACGATGCCCATGTCCATACCGGCCCGGATGGCATGATAGAGAAACGCGGCATGCATGGCCTCGCGCACCGGATTGTTGCCACGGAATGAGAACGAGACGTTACTCAAGCCACCACTGACGAGCGCGTGGGGCAGGTGTTCTTTAATCAGGCGCGTGGCTTCGAAGAATGACACGGCATAGTTGTTGTGTTCTTCCATGCCGGTGGCGACGGTGAGTATATTCGGATCGAAAATAATATCTTCCGCCGGGAAACCGACTTTATTCACCAGGATATCGTACGAGCGTTTGCACAGTTCAAAGCGGCTCTCGGTGGTATCCGCCTGGCCCTGTTCATCAAACGCCATGACCACCACGGCTGCGCCATAACGGCGGACGAGTTTGGCATGTTCGATAAATTTTTCCTCGCCTTCCTTCAGGCTGATGGAGTTGACGATGCTTTTGCCCTGGACGCAACGCAAACCGGCCTCCAGCACGGTCCATTTAGATGAGTCGATCATGATCGGCACACGGCTGATGTCCGGTTCCGAGGCAATCAGGTTGAGGAAATCGACCATGAGTTTTTCGGAATCCAGCATGCCTTCATCCATGCAGATATCGATGATCTGGGCGCCGTTTTCCACCTGTTGCCTGGCAATGGCCAGCGCGGCTTCGAGGTTTTGTTCTTCCTTGACCAGTTTCAGGAACTGCGGTGAACCGGCCACGTTGGTGCGTTCCCCGACATTTACAAAATTCACTTCCCTGGTGATGTTGAACGGTTCAAGGCCACTCAGGCGGCAGATCTTTTTCCGTTCCGGGATTTGCCGGGGGGGCAGTCCTTTCACGACTTTTGTAATTTCACGGATGTGATCCGGAGTCGTGCCACAACAGCCACCGACTATGTTCAGGAAGCCGGCCTCGGCCCATTCCCTGATCTGCGGTGCGAGTGTCTCCGGTGTTTCCGGATAACCGGTAGGCAATAGCGGGTCCGGCAGTCCGGCATTGGGATAGGCACAGACATAAGTATCGGCCACGGTACTGATTTCTTCGAGGAACGGGCGCATCAGGTCCGGGCCGAGCGCGCAGTTCAGGCCGACAGTCAGTGGGTTGGCGTGACGGATCGAATTCCAGAAGGCCTCCACATTCTGGCCGCTCAAGGTGCGCCCGGCGCGATCGGTGATGGTGCCGGAAATCATGATCGGCAGGCGGATCTTCTGTGCTTCAAAGATTTCCTGTATGGCGAACAGGGCGGCCTTGGCATTCAGGGTATCGAAGATCGTTTCCACCAGCAGGATATCGATACCGCCTTCGATGAGTGCGAGCGTCTGTTGATAATAGGTGTAGCGTAACTGT
>Ga0209541_10013749_pt1 | contig 12311 bp, 10 predicted proteins | sample RifCSPlowO2_01_FD_184027 | JGI IMG/M metagenome (GOLD analysis project Ga0209541, IMG submission 184027) | Groundwater microbial communities from Rifle, Colorado - Rifle CSP2_plank lowO2_0.1 (SPAdes) (version 2) | ecosystem: Environmental > Aquatic > Deep subsurface > Groundwater | place...
GCAGTTTCCGGGTCAGCCATTGTCCTTTCCAGCGATTCTTTCTCCAGCCGGACACGATATCATAGCCCTGATTTAATTTTTCCAAAAGTAGGGGAATATCTTCCGGGTCATTTTCCAGGTCGGCATCTATCGGAATAATGATGTCGCCGGACGCATTGGCAATCCCAGCTGAAAGAGCGGCGGTCTGGCCATAGTTTCTTAAAAGAAATATTGCTTTGAGATTTTTGTTATGATTGGACGATTCTTTGAGAATTTTGCCGGATTGGTCGGTTGAACCGTCATCAACGGCTATAATTTCGTAAGAAAAATTATGCCGTTTGGCCGCGGCTTCTATTTCTTCTATTAATTGCGGTATATTTTCCGCCTCGTTGAATATCGGAATGACAATAGATATTTTTTTCATGGCATTTCGAATACTTTCCATTCACCGGTTTTTATTAATTTATAATGCTCGAGGTTTCTTTTTTGTTTTTCCGAAAACGGATGGGTGCTGTCAAAGCCCGAAGGAATAACCAGGAACTTCGGCAGTTTTTCTTGCGGCAGATCCAGCGGGCTTTCGCCGATTATCACCAAATCATTTTGGGTCAGATAATGGAACTTTCTTTCGGCCGGAATCAAAGCTGAAATATGGGGACTGTTTAATATGCCGACCATGCCCGGTTTCTCGGCTAAGAATTTTGCGATTTCTTCCGGTTCGGAAGTGGCATTGGTGATATTGGAAAAGAATAAAAGTTGCGTCAGCTGGAGCAGGGACAAAGCCGCTATAATTGCGTGATAATACTTTATTTTATTGATTTTGGCAAGAACTATTTGGAGATACCTCGGAAAAATCATAAGAATGAATAATTGCAGGGGCAAAAGGTATTTCAGCCAGCCGGGGCTTTTCAGAAAATAAAGGAGAAGAAGAATTCCGTAAGGCAGCAGGAACGACAGAAAAATATCGTTCCGGACCGACTGGCGGTTTTGTCGCATTGTCCAGCAGATGAAAATCAAAATCAGCGAAAAATATATGAGGGTAGTGTGCGACAAGAAAAGCGACGCGTTTTTTATAAAGTTTCCAAAAAGCGAAGCGCTGGCCGCCGGATTTTGGTAAAAAAGAAGGATCCGGCTCCATGTTTCAATCAAAAGGGGGTTAGGGAAAGCGAATAAAATCCAAGCGATTAAAGCCGGACTCATGCCGATTAAAATCGGCAGGATTTTTTTTCTCAATTCGCGGTTAATGAAAATGGCCGCAATAAGAAACGCCGGAAATATAAGAAGATAGGTAGATGGTTTCGAAACTGTGGCCAGCCCGAAAAAAATTCCGGCGGCCAGCGATTTATTTTTGACTATCAAAAAATAAAGTCCGGCTAATAGGAAGACGAAGCCCGGTATTTCTCCGAGAACCCTTCTTCCATTATCATAAAGCGGGGCAAAAGTGGCGATAAGTAAAATCGCGCTTAGGGCGTGACTATTTGACCAGAAACGCTTGGCGAAAAAATAAAAAACGGCAAAAAATATCACAAGCCATAAAAGAGCGTAAATTCTGGCTTGCGTAAGTCCAAAGCCGAATAGATTGAAAAACAAAGCCAGAGGCAAAGTTACCGGGAATCCGTTAGAGCCGGTGACATAGGGGATGTCGGTGAATTTTCCCGGAGCGGTAGAGATATCCAAAACCCCGAACCGCCGGAAATTCTCGGCAATTTCTATGGTAATACCTTCGTCATAAAATAGGCGCGGCCAAGCAGTAAGATGTTGGAAGGAAGCAATAGTAACAGCTAAAATGATGCAAAAAAACAGAATATTTTGTGGATTAGCCCTAATATATTTAAAGAATCCTTGCTCAGACATTTAATTTTGTTATTTTGGAAGTTATTGTCATTTTATTTTTTTTACCTATAAGAATAAAAAAACCACCTTCTCTACTTCCAGTAAAAATTAGTTGCAATTGTACTAGACCGTGGCTAAACTTATTTCCTCTTTCGTGTTTTTCAAAAAGACGAAAATTCGGGCCGAATAAATCTAATGATGGACTTGGAATGCCGCTTTGCAATTCAAAGCCAGCAGTATCAAACCAATTCAATACCTCGCCGATGGTATGCTTTGATTCGTGTGGATTTTTGTATTGGTCCATAAACCATGTCAATTTTTTCTTATCGCCAATGTCTCTACGTCTTAGGTAGGGATCAAGAAATTTAAAGTTATCTTTAAACAGAAAAAAAATTACTCTTCGTATATCGGTAACGAAACGGCCAAACTTATTATAAAGACCGAGTAGGATATATCCGTCTTTTTTTACTAGCCGTGCAACAGATTGAAATCCGCCATAAGGGTTACTCGTATGATGAAGAACGCCATTGCAGATGACTAAATCAAAGCTTTCTTCTTTGAATATTGGTCGAAATAGATTCATCTGATAAAATCCAACCCGGTTGAGATTATTTTTAATTTTGAAGTCATTCGCTAATCGGAGCGAGTTGAGACATAGATCTGTTCCAAACAAAGTACGGTAAGAAATTCCTAGGTAGTTTGACAGCTGGCCTGTTCCGCACCCTACCTCTAAAACTTTTGCGTTGATGGGTATCTGCTGGTCAAGCATTTTTGCGAACAATCCTCTTTCCGCCTTGTTGATTAAGACACTAATATTATCTATATCGTCATAATTAGGGAATGGATTTTTTTCATAAAATGATTTGATTTTTTCCGTAACATCTGTTTTGCCGTTCCAATCATTCGGCAGAAAAAGAAGCGGGATTCTGTCCTGTACCGGATAATGACGGCCGCAGAGGCAGCAGGAAATATCGTTTTGGATTAATAACTCACCCCCACAGGCGGGACATTGGAAAAGATCTTTATTCTCCTGCATATGGGGAAGGAGATGGTTTGCGGATGTCATAATATATTTACTCATAGTATATATCCCTGAATAATTTCAGTCATGCGGACTATATAATTTTTATAAAACGGTTTAAACTCATCCTTAAACTGAATATAATTTCTGTTGACTGGTTTTACTCATAGTGCTATTTTTAGCTGAATATAGTATTCTTTATATCATGAAATTCATTATTTCCAGAATTTCTGTTTTTCTATTCGGTTTACTCCTTGCTTTTACTGTCGGGGAAATAATTTTGCGCGGCTTAGGTTATGCGGCGAGCGATATTTATACCCCAGGCCGGGCCGGCCTACTTATTTTGAATCCAAATAAAAAAATTCATATTCGCAGCGCATGTTTTCAGAATGATGTTCAAACAAATAGTTTAGGATTCCACTCTAAAGAATATTCCTTGGAAAAGCCAGAAGGGGTGTTTCGGATAGCGATTATCGGCGATTCTTTCACAGAGGCAATGCAAGTCCCGTTTGATAAGATGATGGCATCGCTACTTGAACAAAAGCTTAACTCTTGGGATAGCCGATCTTACGAATATGAGGTTGTCCCGTTTGGCATTTCCAGCCACGGAACCTACAGGAATATTTTGTACTATGAAAATTATGCGGCGAAGTTTAAGCCGGACTTGGTAATTGATGCCTTGGCTTTGAATGATATTGAAGATGATACTTTTGAATCAAATCTTTCTTTTGATGAAAATAATAAATTTGTAGGGAGCAAAAATATCGAAGCCTCTCGCAGTACTTTAAAGTCAATTAAAAAAATCCTTAGAAAATCAGTGCTTATAACAACGTTAAGGAAAAGTTATGCGACTTTTCGGTCAAATCCTGAAAATTCCAAAGGATCATCTGCGGGAGTTAAAGTTCTTCTGCCGGAGTATGATGATTACTGGCAGAAGGCATGGATTCTGGCGGAAAAGCTATTAAAAAGCTTCAAAGATGAGGTCGCTAAAAATAACTCAGATTTTATGGTGGTATCTCTTACCGAAGGATACAGGGTTCACAATGAGCTGTTAGATGAATTTAAAGATACAATCCAGGGCATGGTTATAGATTTAGACAAACCGGAAAAGATTTTAGGCCGGATTGCAAGTGAAAATTCCATTTCTTACCTTGCTCTTACTCCTATATTTAGGGAGCGGTCGCAAAATGAGGAAGGATTAACTGTGTGGTCCTGCGACGGCCATTGGAATGAAAGAGGAAATGAGTGGGCAGCCGATGCTTTGTTTAATTACTTGGTTTCGCAAAAACTTATAAAAAACTGAAATGAAAAGACTTTTCCAATCATTCAAAACGAGATTCGTCATCATCGGCTATTTATTTGAATTTTTGGTGAAGAATAAGCTTTGGTGGATGATTCCGATGGTGCTTCTTTTATTCCTTTTCTTTATAATTATTATTCTTGGCCAAGGCACTCCTTTAGGCCCGTTCATTTATACGATTTTTTGATGAGCTCCCACACCATAACGAATGAAAATCTAAAGATTAAAGAACTGCGAAGCGGTAATCATTCGTTTGGTGTGGGGGTGAGATATTTCTCTTATCTGTGGGAAAATTGGAAACGATTCGGACTTTTTGTCGGAAACATAATTTCTAATATTTTTTTGACCATTTTTTATTTCACAGTTTTTGCCTTGTTTGCCATCCCTTATAAGATAATCGGTCATTTTAAAAAGCCCTCGGTTTCCAATTTTGAAATACCCGGAAAACAAATAAATGGATTCGAGGATTTTCAGAAAGAGTTTTAGTATGAAGATACTGGGACTTTCCTTTTTTTACCATGATTCCGCCGCCTGCCTTCTTATTGACGGAGCCCCCGCAGCCATGGCCGAAGAGGAGCGGTTTTCCAGAAAAAAGAACGATTCCGGATTTCCTTCCTTAGCAATCGATTTCGTCCTAAAAAAAGCGAATTTAAAAACGAGCGCTCTTGATTGGGTGGTATTCTACGAAAAACCTTTTTTGAAGTTTGAACGGATCATTAAGACCGCGCTAAAAACATTCCCCAAGGCCCCGGCAGTATTTCGCGAATCAATAAAGCATTTATTTCTTGATAAACTTTGGATTCGGCATCTTATTGCCGATGAGCTCCGCATCAACCCCCAAAAAGTGCTTTTTTCAAACCATCATCTTTCGCATGCCGCCTCGGCGTTTTTTTGCTCGCCTTGGGACAAGGCCGCGATTTTAACCGTTGATGGGGTGGGGGAATGGGCAACTGCCGTTTTAAGCGTTGGCGAAGGGAATAAAATAGAAACTCTTAAAGAAATACACTTTCCGCATTCCTTGGGCCTTTTATATTCGGCTTTTACGGCCTTTTTAGGGTTTGAGGTTAATGAGGGGGAATATAAGGTAATGGGCATGGCTCCTTACGGATTTCCGCGCTATAGCGACAAAGTAAAAAAATTAATCACTCCTGCCGATGATTCTTCTTTCCGACTGGACCTTGATTATTTCAATTTTCAAAAATCGCTTTCAGAGACCTTTTCAAATAAATTCGTCGAGTTATTCGGCAAGCCGCGGGATAAAGATTCCCGTTTTTTCACCCGGAAAACCGGGTGGCCTTCTTATTTCGGACCAAAACCCGAGGGTGAGGCCTATACAAAGATGGCGGAAACAGAGGAGCGCTATGCTGACATTGCCGCCTCGATCCAAGCGGTTTTAGAAGAAAAACTTATTGCTTTAGCCAGTCATCTTTACAAATTAACCGGACTGAATAAGCTATGTCTTGCCGGAGGAGTGGCCTTGAATTCCGTTGCCAACTGGAAAATTCGGGAAAAGACCCCGTTTAAGGAAATTTATATTCAGCCCTGCGCCGGAGACGGCGGCGGGGCATTGGGAGCGGCTCTGGCTTTACATCATATCGCTTTTAATGAAGGGCGAAAATTTATTATGGAGCATGCTTATTGGGGCGCCGAGTATTCTAATCAGGAAATAGAAAAATCTATTCAAGAAAAAAAATTATCTTACGAATTTATTTCTGAAGAAGATGAACTTTTGGATATTGTCAGCGAAAAACTGAAAGATGGTAAAGTGATAGGCTGGTTTCACGGTCCTTTTGAATGGGGGCCTCGGGCTCTGGGAGCCCGGTCGATTCTGGCGGATCCGAGAAGAGCAGAAATGAAAGGCGTCGTCAATACAAAAATAAAATTCCGGGAACCGTACCGGCCGTTTGCCCCTTCGGTCTTAGCGGAATATGCCGAAGATTTTTTTGAATTGCCCGGTGCCCGAGCTCACTGGCCCAGCCGTTTTATGCTGTACGTGATTCCGGTTAAAAAAGATAAAAAAGCCACAGTCCCGGCCATTACCCATGTTGATGGGACTAGCCGTCCTCAATTAGTGTATCGGGAATATTCGCCCCGGTATTGGAAATTAATTGACCGGTTCAGAGAAAAAACATCCATTCCGATGCTTTTAAACACCTCTTTTAATCTTCGGGGAGAGCCGATTGTAAATTCGCCGGAAAACGCCATAAACACTTTTTTGAAAAGCGAGATGGATTTATTAATTTTAGAGAATTTTTTCGTGTCCAAAAAATGATTCAGAAGATTAAAATTACACTCATCGCCTGGGCAAGAGGGATTTTTTTTGGTTCGGCTAATTTAGTGCCCCAGAATCCTCATCGGATTGCTGTGGCCCAAATGGCGCGGCTTGGCGATATGGGTTGTACCACACCGGTCTTTCGGGCGTTGAAAGAACAATATCCCGATTGCGAGGTAGTGGCTATCGGGGTGCCGGGCAATGCCGGAATTTTGAAAGATTATCCTCGAGTCAACCAGTATTTTCCGTATTCAGGTAACGCCTGGGAGTTGGCGCGCTTTTTGCACGAGAAGAAGATCGACGCCGCCATTTTATGCGGACCGCATGGTTTGGTTCTTGCCGCGATGCTTGTGGCCGGGATTCCGGCGGTTATTACTCCACAAGTTGTTGGCGGATTTAGTCCCTATGAAACCAGAATTTACAAACTATTAAGGCGTTTTACGATAATTAAGCCGCATAACATAATTAAATACGCTCCCCGGGAATATTTGCGTCTTTTAGAACCATTAGGCATTTATACCGATGATACCCGCAAAGAACTGATGTATTCAGATGAGGCTTGGCAGAAAGTTCAGAAAAAGGCGGTTGAAGCCGGAATAACTTTTGGGTCAGATATCTGTATTGGCATTACTCCTACAGCAGGCAATAAAATAAAGGAGTGGCCGGCAGAGCGTTTTGGCAAGTTAGCTAATATGATTGCCAAAGAATATGGTTTTAAAATAGTTGTACTTGGCTCGCGAAACGACCACGTCCGAGTCAAAGAGATACTGGCGGCGCTTGATTCAAGTGTTCAGGTTTGGAATACTTGCGGCCAGATGGATTTGGATGAACTTAAAGCATTGATTGCCAATTTGGATTGCGTTATCGCTGTTGATACTGGACCGATTTATATTGCCGAAGCATTTGGCGTAGCGACAATTGATATCATTGGTCCGGTAGATGAAAATGTCCAACCGCCGCGGGGCGAAAATCATATCATTGTGAAAGCCCAGGTACCCGGCTATCCATTTTTGCGGATTATGAATGCCCGGATATACGATGTTGTGGGTGCCCGGAAAGCGGTCGAGGCGATAACCCCGGAAATGGTTTTGGAAAAATCCAGAGATCTTTTGTCTGGTCTAAAAAAGAAATGAATTCGTTTTTTAAAATTCTTATCACTTATATCAAGTATTTTTTGGGGATTTGGAACGAGCCGAAAAGATACCGACAACTTTATTCTTTGATTAGCGAAATTCGGGCTAAAAACATTATGGAGATAGGAACTTGGAAAGGGAAAAGGGCGAAGTCGATGATATTGGAGGCGCAAAAATATTTCCCTCGCGAAGAAGTTTCTTATTACGGTTTTGATCTTTTTGAAACGCTGTCTTCGGAAATGATGAACGCGGAGTTCTCAAAACAGCCACCCTTAATGGAGACAGTCAAAAATGAATTAAGCAAAACCGGCGCCCGGATTACATTGTATAAAGGAGATACAAGAAAGGTTCTTTCCGAGGTGGTGTCTTCTTTGCCGAAAATGGATTTTATCTTTATTGACGGCGGGCATAGTTTGGAAACAGTTCAAAATGACTGGAATTACGCGGGCCGCTTGATGCACAGCGGAACGATCGTAATTTTCGATGATTATTGGCCGGAGAAGCTGGACGGGGGAGCGAAGCCGATAGTAGATACCATTGACAGGTCTGTCTATGAGGTAAAGATTCTGCCCGAATTTGATGTTTTCATCAGGCCCGGTTTCAAGCGCCTGGTTATAAAATTCGCACAAGTAGAGCAGCGCATATGAAAAAACCCGTTGTTTTTTTGTCAAATTTTCACCCTTTCATAACAAAGAATATTTTAAATTCCGGAGTTTTAGATTATCTGTCGGATCGAGCTGACGTGGTTATCTTTGTTCCTAAGAATAATGAAAAACATTTTAAAGAACTCTATCAGAAAGACAACCCTTCGACGGGCTCAGGGCAAGTGATTATAGAAGGCGTAGATATCGGACATCTGGTGAGGAGCCGTAAAAACAAACTATTTATCAGGATATCCGATTGGCTTCTTGACACGAATTTCTTGAGATTTCGCAAGATTGAGAATTTAGAAAAGACCGGTAATAAAATAAGGTATTATTTTTCGTTGATTTTTACACAGCTATTCAGTAAAGTCACGCCATTTAAAAGATTTATTCGTTACCTTGACAATCGAATAAATAATCCAAGGCCATTTGAATTGTTTTTCAACAAGTATAAGCCAAGCTTGGTTTTTGCAACAGATATTTTCAGCGATTATGATCTGCTATTGCTTAAAAATGCCCGGTCTTTTGGCGTAAAAACTGTCGCGATGGTCCGTTCTTGGGATAACACGACATCAGTAGGCTATCTTCGTTTTGCGCCCGATGCACTGATAGTCCACAACGAAATTATGAAGGAAGAGATGCAGAAGTATCATAATATAAACGGAAAAACCGTTCGTATCAGCGGAATTCCTCAATTTGAAAAATATTTGGAGATGGAGCCGACTCCTCGGGATGAATTTTATAGAAAAATAGGAGCCGACCCCAGTAAAAGACTGGTTCTATTTGCTCCGGCTGGCAATTGGTTTATTGATACCGATTGGCAGACATGCCAGATATTAAAAGATTTATATTCTGAAAAGAAAATTCCTCAAGATATTCAATTTATAATTCGGCTGCACCCATTTTTACCGGCAGACCTTTCTCGGTTTGAACCGGACAGAAACTTCATAATTGACATTACTGGACCTGCTCCATCTAACCCTGCGCTAAATACCAAAACAAAGGGCGAATTGGATAAGGATTTTCTCCAGCATTTATTTGACTCTTTGCATTATTCGTCGCTGGTCATTAATACTATGTCGTCAATCATCATAGACGCTGCCGCCCTTGATAAGTCTTTGATTACGATTAATTTTAACGGCTGGGAAAAACCTGAAGAAGTGCCGTTTTTAAAAAGTTTGCCGAGAAGATGGCGCCTTGAAGAAAATCAAATTTCCTGGATGAGTTTTGGCATGACCCCCTTGGTAAGAAATAAAGAAGAATTAGCCAAATGGATCAATCGTTATCTTGAAAATCCTTCTCTGGACAGAGACAAAAGGAAATTATTTAAAAACGCTTACTGCTGGAAATTCGACGGGAAGTCAAAGGAAAGAATCGTTAATTTTTTGTTAGAAAGGTTAAATCACTAACAAATATAATATAAAAAAAGAGAAAAGAGGCGGGTTTCGCCTCTTTTTCATGCGTTTAGTAATCCCCTTTCAGATATTTAACGCATGCATGGTTGCCGAAGGTTCTGTTGAGATGGACTCTCCGGGGATGATTACCTTCCGGAAGAGCCGTTTTACGTGGGCTCGCATCAAGATTCGGCCAAGCCCCACCACCGATGTGCCGTATTGACGCGCATAGCCTTGAATCATTGTCTCCTGTTCCTGGCTATGCGAAAAGCGGTAAGCAATCAACGAATCCAAGATATGGTCATGCGGATCAACGCAGAAGTCCTGCTCCATTATGGCCCTGAAGTCAAAATGGAATCTACCTTCAAGACCGGCATCTCTGTTGAGAAGATCTCCTTTCCGAAGTTTTGAAAACTCTCTCAACTCATCAAGATACAAGGACATCGCCGGATCGAGCAGGCCAAGCTCTTCCATCTGTCTTCTTGTTTCCCTGAAGAGCGCTTCTCGCAATTCGTCCTGTAGGAGGAAGAAAGCGATGGCCTTGGCCGTGAACAGTTCATTCATCCCGAGCTCATTTGAAACGTATTGTTCAAGATGAGCTTGGGCATAGGCCTGGGCCTCTTTTTCCGAATCCCACAAAGCCCGAATGTTGTCTTCCCTGAATTTATCGTAAAGTTGGGCAAGCGCTGAACCGTACTCCCTCCGTCTTTCGTGAAATCGGAGCAGAAAGTCAAACCAGGGAAAACCGAATCTCTTAAGCAGGCCGAATAGCTCCCTAAAGAGATAGACGTTGTGGATGATTTCAACGGTCAGATCCAGTTCGCGGCATTCAAGATAATCTTTAAACGAAAGAGAATCTTGAGCCACGCAAATCTCTTCGGCCTCCGCACAGAGAAAACTTTCGTCGAAAATTCTATACTCACCGAAACACCGGGGCATTACCCGGAACTTTGTCTTTATCCCGAAGGCCATTCGAGCTTCCGGAGTGTTCATCTCGGTATAGTAGAGCATGATTAGCTGGTAGAGCCTCAAGAAGCCCAGACCAGCATTGACCGCATCCCGCAAGCTTTGGGTGTGGGCTTTGAGAGAATCACCCGGCAGCCCCAAGATGATTTCCGCGTAGGTGTTTGCGTCTATCTTGCCTCCTTGTAGTCCAACCTGATTCAGTTGTTCAACTGAGATGTTGGACCTCTTGATGTTAATCAGGACTTGTTTGTCTGTTGACTGGAGCGAGGCGGCGACATTCATGGCTCCGTGAATTATCGAAGCTACCTCCAGCAGACGTTCTTTCTGATTTTTTCCTCCGGAAACATGGATGTGTCTCGGCCAGCCGTATCTTGCCTGAACGTCTGCTATCATCCTTGCCTTTTCAAGGTCTTCCCTGAACATCCCGAAGTTGGCATCAGTGATGATCAGGTCTTGGACTGTTCCGACTCTCTGGGCGATATACTCCAGCTCTTCAGCCAGAACGGCCAAGTTATTCCGTCTCACCACTTTGTTAAAGTAGCTTGTTCCTTCAGTGCAGAAGGTGCAGGTGAAGGGGCAGCCACGGGTAGTGTGAGTCATCGGGATGAGGATGTTGTCAAAGAACTTGTCCATCAACCCGGCTAGATACGGGGAAGGAATTTCATCGAGGTTTTTGATTCGGTCAAGCAGATGTCCGCAGAAGAATTTCCCGTCGCGGACATAGTGGCAGTTAGGGACGATTATTTCGTCGCTCTGAAAGGCCCCTACGTCAAATTCGTATCGAGCCAATGCGTCAATTAACCCGATCATACTCATTTCCCCCTCTTTAACCACGTAAAAATCAAGAAGGGGATAGCGGCGCCAGAATCTTTCCTGTTCCTCTTTGGACAGCCCGTAATTGGGGCCTCCGAACACGATTACTGTTCGAGGGTGTCTTTGTTTCACCCGTCTGGCAAATTCGTAGGCCAGATTGCAGTTCCAGGAGTAGTTAGAAAATCCCAGAATCTGGGGAGGCCGTCTTTCCATCGCGGCCTTCAGATCTTCCGGATACCTGAAAAGTTCAATATCCACCCGGTCGCCAAGTACCTTTTTCGAATAAGCTGCTACCAGGCCAATGGCCAGGGGATGGATGTTGGTGGCAATAAGCTGGCCAGTGTGGGTTAGGTCGGCAAGGTAGACGACGATTCTATCGCTAAGCATAACAGAGCCTCCGTTTTTAAAGGGCTGTAAACTCAAAATTGCTTCTGGACAGAAGCAGAAAGTTTCTATATTTTATTATAGTACTATTTAAGAAAAATATGAAGATTAAGATTAACAAACGTAAATACATTAACTATGTAAGGAAATTTGTGCCAGTCCCCTTACGGCCCAAATTCGATTCTATTATTGACTGGCTGAAATATGTCGCATATCAAAGATGGTATAGGACAAAATTTTTAGGCGCTTTTAACTTTGCAAGGTATATGGCAATAAAAAGGCCCAATATTAATAATAGTGAAAAGAAGATTTTGGCTATCACCGATTTTAAAGCGGTTGGCCTTGCTTTGGGGTTTTTCATTGAATTTCAAACCCGGCTTTTATGTGAAGCGTATTTGAATGAAATCAATAAAATAGATTTCGCTTTTGTTTATAATCCCAAAAAACCGGTGAATCACTGGAAGGATGCCTCTTGGGTAAACAGTGATAATTTTCACCTGCATTTTGCAGACTTAATCCCCCTGCTTAATATAAATCCAAAACTCGGCTCCGCCTTCGTTTTTAATTCCCACAAC
>Ga0209541_10013750_pt1 | contig 12311 bp, 12 predicted proteins | sample RifCSPlowO2_01_FD_184027 | JGI IMG/M metagenome (GOLD analysis project Ga0209541, IMG submission 184027) | Groundwater microbial communities from Rifle, Colorado - Rifle CSP2_plank lowO2_0.1 (SPAdes) (version 2) | ecosystem: Environmental > Aquatic > Deep subsurface > Groundwater | place...
CCAAAGAAAATATCCGGCGGAATTTTTAGTGACATCTGGTTTTGCGCGCGTTATATCTTCATAATTAGTTGTTATTAGTTTGTACATTTTATTGTATATTTCTCCTTCAAAATCATTTTTTTTCATTTTCATATTTAATTCAGCTTCATTTAGAGATTTAAATTCGTAAGTTTTTCCGTTTCTGAGTACAACCTTAACTCTCCTAATATATTTTTCTGTTGTTCCATATTGCAGGGATTTTTCTCCTCCGGAATTATTATTGAGTATCCCACCCATGGCACATATACTGCGCGAAGCAGGGTAAGATGGGAAAATAAGGTTTTGTTTTAGAGTTTCAACTTCAAAATCCCGATAAAATACACCAGGTTCAGTTGTTGCGATATTACCTTTTATGTTTGGTGTGTGATTAAAGTATTTTCCAAATGCCACAACTATAGATTCTCCAATTGAGCCGCCACTCATGTCAGTACCTGCAGAGCGTCCAGTTAGAGAAAGTTTAGAGTTGTTTTTTGTATTTTTGTTTACATATTTAACCAACGATTCTACATCCTTCTGATCTTTTGGAAACACAACAACTTGAGGTTTTACTTCAAAAAGTGAGGCGTCATGACTATACGTTTTTAAAGTTTCTTCATCCGCTTCCACATCTCCTTTGATTATTTTTTTAAGATCGTTTGCTAAATCAGCCATTTTTCCTCTCTATCACTTTTTTTACAGCTTCAATTATTGCCACATCATCCATTTTATATTTTTTAATAAGTTCCGCTGGCTTGCCGCTTTCTGCAAATGTATCCTGAAGCCCAATGTATTCCATTGGCAGAGGGTTGTTTCGGGATAAAACCTCAGCAATTGCACCGCCCAGTCCACCCGTTATCTGATGATCTTCAACAGTTACCACCGCACCGCTTTTTTCAGCAGAGCTGACAATTCCCTTTTCATCAATGGGTTTTATTGTAGCTACATTAACAACATCCACCTCTATTTTCTCTTTTGCCAATTCTTTTGCAGCAACCAGTGCGTAGTAAAGTAGATGGCCTGTCCCAAAAATTGTAGCTTGAGGATTTTTGCTCAGCCAATATACTTGTGCACGATTTATATCAAAAGGAGTTTTGTCTGTTGTGATTATTGGAGTTTTCTCTCTGGTAAATCGTAAATAAAATGTTCCTTTTATGTCAGCAGCGTCACAAGTAGCGCGAAACGCTTCATGAGAATCGCAAGGTACGACTATTGTTAAAAGTGGCCATGCTCTTAGGCTTGAAATGTCTTCTGTTGCTTGATGAGTAACCCCATCCATACCGGTAACAATTCCGGTATGGTGACCGGCAATTTTTACATTTGCTTCGTTGTATATAATTGTTGTTCTAATTGTCTCCCAGTTTTTTCCGGGAGAAAAAACAGCGTAGGTTGAAATAAATGGAATTTTGCCACTTACTCCAAGACCTGCCGCTATTGCTGCCATATTTTGTTCGGCAACCCCGCATTGAAAGAATCTGTCAGGAAACTTCTCAATAAATTTTGTATTATTAGTCGAATTAGATGTATCAGCACTCAAAACAACTATATTCGGATTTTCTTCACCTTTCTTTTCCAAAGCATCGCCATAACCGCTCCTGGTAGTTTCAGTTTCTACATTCTTGTCAAAAACCTTTTGATTAAGATGTAACGTAGGGTTTAACATTATTCTTAATAGTTGCTGATTATCTTTTTCCGAATATCGGCCAATTCTTTTAGTGCTTGCTCTGCTTGTTCTTTATCTGGAAAAGCCCCGTGCCATTTGTAGTCATTTTCCATAAAACTTACCCCTTTACCTGGTGTTGTGTGTGCAACAATTATTGTTGGCTGCTGATGAGTTGATTGAGCTCTTCCTATGGCATCCACGAATTCTCGAATATTATGACCGTCAACATCTATAACTTCCCAATTAAATGCTTCATATTTCTCTCTGAAGGGTTCAAGAGGCATTACATCCTCCGTGTAGCCATCTATCTGGATATTATTTCTGTCTATGACTTGAGTTAAATTTCCAAGCTTATTTTTTCCAGCAAACATGGCAGCTTCCCAGGTATTACCCTCTTGATGTTCGCCGTCTGATGTCAAAACATAAACTCTATAATCTTTTTTATCTAGTTTCCCAGCAAGAGTCATTCCAATTGCCTGAGAGAGACCCTCTCCTAACGGACCACTAGTAGTCTCAAGTCCCGGTAGGGAAGACCTATGGGGATGTCCCTGAAGTCTGGAATCAATTTGCCTAAGAGTTTTAAGTTCCGAAACAGGAAAATATCCAGATAACGCCATCGTTGCATATATTGCCGGACAAATATGTCCATTGGAAAGAACCAATCTGTCCCTATCTTCCCAATTGGGATTTTTGGGATCATGTTTCAAAATATGAAAATAGAAAGCAGTGAAAATGTCGGTCATACCAAGTGAACCCCCACTATGACCAGACTCTATTTCGCACAGCGTTTTAATGATTAGTTGTCTAATGTCGTTAGCTTTTAACTCGAGGTCTTTAAGTTTTTCCTCATTTAGTTCTTCTACCATGGCAAATCTCCCTTTAATCTCATTTTAGCTAATCTGATAAAATGTTCACAATGGCTAAAGCTGTATTAGTTGATCTAGACGGTTTTTTAATCAACTCCGAAGAGCTATATCTACAAGCAAATAAAATATATTTCAAAAAATTTGGTTTTAGCTTTACTGAGGAACTCCATAGACAAGGGACAGGGAAAAGATTTTCAGAATGGATAAAAACAGTAACTTCAATAGACAAAGCAGGGGATGAAATTTTAAAAGAGCGAAATGAAATCTTCTTTGAGTTAGCAAGAAAACACCTTAAACTCTTGCCAAACGCAAAAGAATTTTTGCGCCTTGTCAAAAAAAACTTTAAAACCGCAATGGTAACTTCGTCAAAACTAGATTATGTAAACCTAGTCTTTGATATTACAAAAATCAAACACTACTTCGATCTAATTATTACAGGTGAAGACTCAAAAAAAGGCAAACCTGATCCCGAATGTTATTTATTAGCAGCAAAAAAGCTCAACGTCAAACCAAGTGAATGTGTTGTTTTCGAAGATGCGCCAAGCGGAGTATTATCTGGCATTAATGCGGGGATGAAAGTTATTGCTATTCCGAGCCAATTTGTCAGAGGTGACATAGCTTTCAAAAAAGCGGATCTAGTGCTCAACTCTTTAAAGGATATAACTTTAGAAAAAATAAATTCGCTGTAAATTATTTATATTTAATTTTAGCGGCTAGTATTAAAAGCACTGAAATAAAAATTACGCTATTGGCTAATGTTAAAGGAATGTCTTTTCTAAGAATGCCATATACTGTCCACAGAAAATTAGTTGCAGCTACAATGCTAAAGCTAGACAATGAGATATCGCGAGTATGCTTTGTTTTCAGGACTTTCAAAACTTGGGGAAGAAAAGCAATCATACCTAGGGCTGCTGCACTAAAACCAACAATCGAAACAAAGTCCATTTATTTTTTGAGAACAATCATTAGGTCTGAAACGTTTGTAGGTAGTCTATCTGTCAGTATAGCATCGTCGACAGCCTTAAAAAAAGCAAAACTGTCGTTGTCGCCAAGATACTTTTTGAAATCCAGATTACGGCTCTTGGCCTTCTTGATAGTTTGAAAGTCAGCAATCGCTCCACAGGTTGGGGTATTATCCCAACCATCAGAATCAAAAGAGGAAATAACCGTTCCACTGGAAATGTATGGTAATGCCGCCAAAACTAAATGCTGATTCCTGCCGCCCTCACCGCTTCCCGTTACCTTGAGCGACGTTTCACCGCCTGTCAAAAGAACTGAGTGTGGGGGAGTTTCTTCAATCAGCTTTTCACCTGCCGAATTCGCATCGTCCTGAAATCTATCTGAATAAATAGTTGCGGGCAAACCCAATTCCGCAGCTTTTTGTTTCATTGCTTCAAGAGCCGTGTCATTGCTAACCATCAAAATATTGTTGACTTTTTCAAAATATTTGTCTTCCTTTGGGCTTTCAATAAAATCTGAACGCTCAAGCCTTAATTGTTCATCCAAATTATGTTTTTTAAGAATTGCCAGGGAATCATCTATCGTAGTTTTGTCTCGAACGGTCGGACCGGAGGCAATTACGGAAAGGTCATTGCCTGGAACATCGGAAAATAGCAGATTTAAAGCTGTCGCAGGATAAATAATTTTGGCAAAATCGCCTCCTTTGACTATGTCCAGGTGTTTTCTAATAGTGTTGATTTCGGAAATATCCGCTCCGCTGTGAAGAAGTGCTTTATTTACATCTCTTATTTGTCCCAGCGGTAACTTAGGCATTTCGAACATTACAGAACCCCCGCCGCAAGTCACGATTAGTACTAAATCTTTTTCAGTTAGGTTTGAAAGCTTATCAACAACGTTTTTAGTAAAATCAATGTTTGTCTGGGAAGGGAGGGGATGCGTGCCAAGTGTAAACTCAATTTTCGAAAAATTATCACCGGTTACATCTATCACATAACCTTTGGTAAGTATATTTCCCAGAGTTTTTTCAACAATCGAAGCAATCTTGGCAGAGCCCTTCCCAAAGCCGATTAAAAAAATGTTCTCGAAGTCACTAATATTTAATACTTCGTTTTGTATTTTTAATTTTTTACCCTCCAGCGAAAAATTTTTGCGCAAGATGAGTTCTGGTTGTATCGAAGCTACGGCAGCTTCGATAAGATCTAAGACGATTCTGCGCTCATCACTTGTTGCCAGAGCAGTGTAATTTTTGATGTAACCCACTAGCTTAATTATAAGATGAATATCACAAAACCCTCAATCGATATTTTAATACTACCTAAAGATTGCTAGACTATTGGTATAGATTTCATGCAGCCAAAAATCAGGTTTCTGCAGTTTGCCCATTTAGTAATCTTTTTGGTAGGAATTTTAGTTGTTTCAGCTCTTCACATTAAAACTGCCAATTTTTGGGATTTTTTACGATTGCCGAAGCTAATTAGTGACTTAAATCCGCTTTTTGGATTTGGTTGGCCGGCATCTCTGCACGTTTACCAGAGTATTCTGACCTTTGCTATAATTGTAACTTTAATCAACGGAGCAGGCTTAATTTTTTATAGTTCAAAACTCTGGAGGTTTTTGTCAGACCTGTCATCGTTTATAGGTTTTCTAATTATTTGGCCGGTTTCCTTGTTTTTACTATTTACCCTTGCTTCAGCCGAAAATTTGGATATGCAGAATATCCAAACAATCGCCGTTTATTTTGGGTTCACCTTTCTAATCGCGGTTCTTGATCTAATTACGTGGTTTATCGATGAACAGGGTTTTGTCAAAAGATTAAGTCAAAAGTGACTCCACGCAATTTTTCATCACCCAAAACCCTATAAGAACTCTCTTAAATCCGCAGCAAATTTTTGGAAAGTCGAAGTTGAGGGAGTGGTTCTATAAGCAGCACATATAGTATTCTAAATATAGATTGCCCAACTGTTACGATGAAGAAAGTTCTCATTATCTCGGCCTCTTTTGGCTCTGGACATGTAAAAGCGGCCGAAGCTGTCAAAAAAGCGTTAATAATTCGAGATTCTACAATTAAAGTCGAGTCGATTGATGCCCTTGATTACTCAGATGCTGTATTTAAAAAAGTCTTGCCATCACTCTACTTAAATATTGTTAACAAATTCCCTTGGGTTTGGGGATACATCTACGACCGATACAATTATTCGCAAGAAGAAATTAAAGAACTTGGAGTCAAAATTAGCGAAGAAATAAAATACGTCATAGGCAAATCAAATGCTGCACCCCTTATTAAGCATATTAAAGATTTTAATTCCCAAATAGTTGTTTGTACACATTTCTTCCCTATGAAGATCATTTCTGAACTCAAATCAGCTGGTATGCTTAATTGCTATTTAATAGTCAACGTTACCGATTATGAAATTCACCACTACTGGATTTCTCCTGAGGTTGATTTTTACACAGTAGCTAGTGAAGAGATGAAGTTTCAGCTTCAAAAGCGAGGGGTTAGTGAAAAAAGAATTAGGGTAGCCGGAATTCCAATAGATCCGATTTTCTCAGAACAATTTGATAAAGGAAAAATTCGACAAAAGTTTAATTTAGAAAAGAGTTTACCTGCTATTTTGGTGCTTGGAGGAGCTGCAGGCAGATCACCATTTTTAGAAATTATCGAATCATTAGAAGACGTACAAGGGACAGTTCAAATTTTGGCAGTAGCTGGTAATAATAAAAAACTTGCACAAAAACTAGAAATTGCAAAAGCAAAATTAAAAAATAAAATAACAGTTTTCGGTTACGCCAGGAATATGCATGAATTGATGAGAGTTTCAGATATCCTCATAACAAAAGCAGGAGGCTTAACAGTTTCAGAGGCTCTGTCAGTTGACCTTCCAATGTTGATAGTTTCACCTTATCCAGGACAAGAGCAAGCAAATGCTGATTTTTTGATTGAGTCAGGTGCAGCGAAAATCGTCACAAATATAGACTTAATCGGCTATAAGGTAAACAAGATATTATCAAACCCGCAAGAGTTAAGCAGGATGCGATTAAATTGCCATAAAATTGCAAAACCCCATGCTGCAAAAGAAGTTGTTGATATAATCTTTTCTTATTTAAATCATGGACGAGCCTAACATCTTTGACAAACTTTTTAGAAACAAAGCAGCTGGTCATATCATCCGGGAAATATCCCCGTACGTACATCGAAATTCAAAAGTCTTGGATATTGGTTCGGGTTTCGGGATTACAGCAAAGAAGATTGCAGATGAACTGAAATTAAAGATGACCCTAGTAGACGTTGTTGACAAGAGAAAAGTGAATTTGCCAATGGTAGTTTACGATGGTGTAACCCTTCCCTTCAAAGATAAGGCCTTCGACCATGCTCTTATTATTTTTGTTCTTCACCACGCAGAAAAGCCCTCCATGGTGTTATTGGAGGCAAAGAGAGTAGTCAAAGACTATATCATTGTATATGAGGATATTATTACTAGAAACCCAGTTGATAGGATTGATACTTTTTTGCATGGTTTAGCATTTAACAAAGCATGGGCATTAAACAATAAAGCCACGTTTAAATCAGAAAAAGAATGGCTAGAAATTTTTAAAGAACTCAAGCTAACCGTAATCAAAGCTGAGCCGCTGCCACTACGGGCAAGGTTATTCTACCCAGTTTTTAGAATGCAATTTATACTTAAGGTTTAGTATGATTTTAATGTGCGATCTCATATTGAAGAACAAGCACTTTTAGCGCAAAGACTAGCGAAGGTGCATCATTTAAAATGATCCCACAAGACTTATTAACATTCTTTGATAACTTTTCTGTAACTTTTCTATTTTTCTTAGTTCTATTAGTTGAAGCGGGCATTCCAATACCTATTCCATACGATATTTTAATTTTGGCAGCTGGCTATAGACAGATTAATTTTTGGCACATACTTGTAGCTGTAGTTCTGGGTAACCTAATCGGTTCAACAATTCTATATTCTCTCTTTTTAAAATTTAGTCACCCTCTTTTATTCAAAAGTTCAAAATTTCTGGGTCTTAGTCAAAAGCGAATAAATTTGATTGAGAGTTGGTTTGACAAATGGGGTGGTGCTGCAATAATCTTAGCGAGATTAATACCTGGTTTAAGATTTGCAGCAACGGTTTTTGCTGGGATATTTTCTCTTCCATACTTTAAAGTATTCCTGCCTTACCTCTTTTTTGGATCAATACTTTGGGTTTCGCTCTATTGGGTCTTTGGGAGAGTTTTTGGTCAAAGCATTCAACTATTAATTCAAGTTTTGGGTTTGTGGTCTGCGCTTTTAACCATAGTATTAGTACTATTTTTAATAATAATAATTGCCGGAATTTTTAAGAAAAAATATGACAGAAGATCAGCAAATAATTGATAAATTTCTTACAGAACTTACTGAAGAAGTAGCTACCACTTATGGCGACCACATCGACTTTATTATTTTGTTTGGGTCTGCTGCAAGAGGGGAATTTAAAATAGGTGTCTCTGATATCGATTTAGTCATTCAACTCAAGAATGATGAAAAACTAAAACAAATTGAAGATTTTGCCACAGAAGTTTTTTGGCAACTTGATAAAAAATACGACACTCAATTTGAAAAAGTTCTTTCAACTGCAAAAGCCAAGGATATTATTGATGGATGGTTTAAAAAAGTTGAGGATGCTGGTCATTTATACGTCCCAATTTTTGTATTTCCTCCAGGATGGATAGAATGGGAAAGAGGACGCACCACAAAACCTATCTTGCGATTAGCAGCAATCTTATTTATTCATCAGGCCTTTATCTTAAAAAAATTCAAAGAAGAAGGAAAGATTTTGTGGGGTCGAGATATCAGACCTTACATACATCCAAATATAAATTTCTGGGAAAGATGGAAGACGATCCAAATTCCCTTTTGGATAAGCTTATTTTCCGTCCTTACTCTGCCCATTTCCCGACAAAAAGCTCTTAAGTATTCAGTTAAAGCCGTGCTTTACGAGCTTGACAGCGCACTATTTTTCGTTGATTCAAGAGCCAAAGTAAAAGAAGAAAAAATCGCAAGTTTAAAAAGGACTGCAACATTTACTATTGATTTAAAGTTTTTGAACCTTTATTTATGTCTAGCTTTAAGTCTTCTCCGGGCAAAAGACTTAGAAATTTTTAGCATAGCTTCTAAAGTTAAAAGTAAAGCAATTACTCTTACCAATAAAGAGAAAATCAGATTTGTCTGGAAATCTTTTTGGTTCATCACTCGAACAAACTGGTCTGTAACTATGAGACGGATTGTAACAAAAAGGAATATGTTAAAAGTGGGAGTTACATTATTAATTATTGCAATCCTTGCATACTTTTCAATCAGTTTTTATGCATTGTATAAACTTATTCACCCTAAACTTAAACCTCTCACCGTTGATCCTGCAACGATAAGTTCGAACTATGAAAAAGTTAATTTTAGAAGTAAAGACGATAAGGCAAATATTGCCGGGTGGTTCTTCAAAACAGATTCGAGCAACAAAACCATAATTCTTGTTTCCGGAAGCGATCAAAACAGAATCGATCCCGGTTTTGGTTCTGATAAAGTGGCTAAGGATTTATTAGCGAATAATTTTAATGTTTTAATGTTTGATTTTCGCGGAAGAGGAGAATCTGATAAGGCAGTTTACTCCATTGGTTACTTTGAAAAATACGACTTAGCAGGGGCTTACGATTATCTTCTTAGTCGGGGTTACATACCGCAACGTATTGGAGTTATATCTATTTCTTTAGGTGGCGGTACTGCTGTGTTAGCTCTACCTTTAATGTCCCAAGTAGGTGGTTTAGTCCTTGATTCAAGTTATTCCGATATGCACACACTTATTGAGCGTGAACTACCTGGAAGATCGAGGTTGCCTAAGCAATTTTCTTGGGGAATCAGCTTGTGGGCAAGGATCATTTACAGAGTTAAATTTGATGAAATGATACCAAAAGACGTTCTTCAAAATTATCAAGATAGGAAATTTTTAATCATTCACGGCACCACGGATAAATATGTGCCTATTCAGGATGCATTAGACTTGGAAAAGTCAAGTCCAAAAAGTGAGCTTTGGATTGTATCCGAAGCCGGTCACGTTAAAGCGTATGCAAAAGACCCAAAAGAATATATAAATAGGGTAACGAACTATTTTAACAATGAGTTTGAATAAGCTATGATTAAGTTAGCATGGCTGAGGAATCAAAAGACAATCAGACACCTTTAAATGCTAACCCACTTCCTCAAATTAAACCCACTCAGAGTGCAGATCAGATAGAAATCAATTCTCCACCTTCAGGTTTTCAACAACCTGTCGCAAACTCAAGTCCTTTACAATCTAGCAGTAGCCCGAAGTTAAAGCTCTTTCTGCTGCTAGAAGTAATTGCAATTACATTCTTATTTCTACTTTTACCATTCGTTTGGAAAAAAGCCGTTATTGAGCCTAATAAGAATGTTGCTTCAGTAGGTATTGAAAAATTTGTCGGAGAGATGGTTAACATCCCACCGAATGAAACTGTTGTAACAAGCCAGCAAGATTTCTATAGCGCTAAACCCAAAGCTAATGAGGTCATTGTTTACAAAAACCTCGACAACTATCAGCAAATATATGACTTAAGATGGCTAGTTGATAACAAATTGGTAGAGTTGCGAATAGATTTCTCATATGGACGTTCCCAAGAAAAACAAATATTGAGGGTAATTATTAATGGTGGTCCAGGTGGGACTGAGAATTCAAATGATGCAATTCCGCTTTCGATATTTAAAGATGAACGGGTTAAATCTATAGCAAGTAGGCCTTCGGCTCCTCAACAAGCTTGTTTTGCTGCTGGGGTAGCAGGTAACTACTGCTGGGAGTTTACGAATCAACCTGACGGATTAATCGGTGTGGGGAAGATAGAAAATAACCCTGATACTTTTGGTAGCATTATTGTAAGTTTTGAAAAGTCTAAAGTACCTTATCAAGCAGGAGCTGCTTCTGCTAAAATAGAGTATGACTATAACTCTATTGGTGGCTTCTTTTCTGCATTCACTCTAAATAAAAAAATCTCTAGTATACCCTTTTTGCCAGTCGTGCTAATAATGGGAATATTTCTACCCTTATTGGTAGCTGTTTCCCTTGCCTATCTTATATCGCGAAAGCTATTTCATAGTGCCAATTTATTGAACATAAACGCAGTCTTTATTCCACTCGGAGTAGTGACAGTTGTAGTAAATTATCTATTTGTTATACCTGTTATAGTGACTTTTATAGAAATTGTTTTCCTTGGTGGTATTCCTTAGCCTTCATATTTTAAGCATGAACACCAAGCTGATCTTAATTTTTGAAGTCATTCTCATTTTTATTATCGCCTCATTAGGACTCTTATACGGTAATAGTCGAGCAAAACAAGCTCCCAATAAACAAGCGGAAGTAGTTCAAGAATACGCTAAAAAATATATTGCCATTCCAGCGGATGCTCGGGTTTTTGCTTCTGGTAATAATCCCGTTACAAAAGGTGGCTCTTTGGCAACAAACATATATTGGCAAAAAGATGGTGTACCACTTCGACTATTTCTATTAGATGGGACGGGTGCATTCGGTGACATTAAAGAGAAAAATGTTATAACAATTGCTTTGAGAGTAGAGGATACTGCTGGCGACAAAGTTATAGAGCAAAATCCAGATGTTATACGCTCTTCCATCATTGACCCTAGGATGCTTGAACTTTTACAACAAGGCAGTGGCGATAAGAAATTTAATCCTGTTGAGCCAGATGGCTTGAAGGAAGTAAAAGTTGGGGTGCGAAATGAAGCAATATGGTTTTTTGATAAGCAGTATTTATATGAGCAAACAGGTTTAAATAAATATACTAATTTTTATGATGCGGGGCGAGAATACAGAAAACAATTTTCATCTTCGGATAGCTGGATGCGTCAATTTTTGCCAGTATTTATACTCCCTGATTTGTATATAAGAGGATTTAATTATCCGACCCAGACCATTGGCTACATAGCATTCTTTCTAATTCAAGCAGCGGTTTTGACATTGCTACTTTCTATAATATTTAGGGTTAAAAACTTGGTAATTCTGAACTTATTTTTCCTGGTGTGTCTTTTGTTAGTTCCACCCGCACATCTGTTGCTGTTCTCGTTCGCTAGATTGCTGCACATTATCTTTGTTAAGTCATAAAGCCAATTCTCAAATCGTAGAAAGGTATCCTACGATAATATTTGCCAGCCTCAAATTTTAATCTTGTCCGTGTTTATACCTAACAGGGACGGTCCTTGAAAAAGTTGTTTTATTAACCTAAATAGAGCAATCTTATTTAGTTTTAGTCCTCATATATTTTTTTTGCGCATATGTAGCAAATTTACTGTTCCCCATTACCGCCTCTTCCTTCTCGAATAATTTTTCAATAGCACTCAAATCCGCTGAAATTCCGTTAATGATAAATTTCTCATATTCCTTCCTTGAGTTTTCAGTTTCCCCAATCAATCTAATGATATCTCCATCAAGAAAATGGAGTTGTTCTTTACCAAGAGCTTCTCTGATACTGCTGTATTTGTAATCTAATGGATTTTTGACTAAGTTAGCTTTAACCGGATTTAGGTAGATATACTGGGAAAGTTTTAAGAAATATGAATCATTTTCAATAAGGATACTTTTAAATCTGTTTTGAAACACAGGTCCGAAGTGTTCATAGTTTAGATTGAAATACATTGAATAACTTGTTCCTAAGGACGCCATTATCTTTGAGATTGGAACTTTACGCGTCTGAATCGAAATATGGAAATGGTTTGGCATTAGACAAAAAGCATAAAGAGAATGGTCAT
>Ga0209541_10013753_pt1 | contig 12310 bp, 12 predicted proteins | sample RifCSPlowO2_01_FD_184027 | JGI IMG/M metagenome (GOLD analysis project Ga0209541, IMG submission 184027) | Groundwater microbial communities from Rifle, Colorado - Rifle CSP2_plank lowO2_0.1 (SPAdes) (version 2) | ecosystem: Environmental > Aquatic > Deep subsurface > Groundwater | place...
CGTCTGGCTTCTGCTGCTTAACGGGCTGAACGCGCCGTACTTCTGAAGCTACCAGAGCAAGACGCCACCGGTCAAAGACCGGTGGAAAAAGATTTATATGAATTCCCTCAAAGGAGGACATGCCAACCTTCCACGCTTCTCCATCGTTGATGCAGGTGCAGTACTCTGAATAAGTTCCAACTTCCTCAGCAATTTTCTTGTTTACAAGCACAGCGCCCACCGCACCATGCCCCAAACTTTCTGTAAACCCGAGATTGTAAACTTTGCCTTTAGCTCCTTCTCCGAGGTTACGCGTGTCTGATCCTGGCAGAGCTATGAGTGTTTTTCCTTCAGGCAGCAGGTAACCTGGGGAGAACCAATCATTAAAGTCGTCGGCAAAAACGGCAACCCCGCTCAGGTTAAGCACGGCAGCGAAAAAGCAGTCTGAAGGTGAGGATGGTGGCAAGCCTCTCCTAAACTGCACAAGCGGGCTGGCATCATGAAGCCCTTCAAGCATTCCTTTGTACGGCTGCAGGAAATCCACAGACGATTGGTACATTCTCCTGTTATCCATTACAACGGACGCCATCTGGCGCCAAACAATAAAAGCTGATGATAGCGTCGCAGCAGCATCCTCCTTCACATCAGGGCGCTTGACTTCATCAACTGGCTTCATGCCGCCGTAGCGGTTGAGGTAAGCTGTTGTCATCTGGCTCCTCCCTGCGCCTCCTTCACAAGCGCCTTGCTCCTGCCAATAGCAAGTCCTACCAGGTCTTTCTCTTTCCCCACGTTGTATATTGCCGTATTCAGCAGGTTATAGCCGCTCCATGTATTGTACTCTGTTGGTGAGTTGACAAGGAAGATAGTGTTTCTCGTCAGCTTGCCAAGCGAATTAAGCCAGCCAACCACCTGTTCAATGTTGGCAATCTGGCCGTCAGTGATGATTACGGTATCAAGGCGCTCGTAAAGCTGTGGCAGTTTTTGCCCTGCATTTACCGTAAGGCGTTTCTCCTCAAACTGCCTGCGTTCAAAATCAGTGAGCTTTTTCATCATCTCTGAATAGTTTGCTTCGCTGGTGAGCTTCATTCCTTTAAAGCGCTCATCGCCAGACTGCCCCATCATTCCCATCCAGCGGTCAAGCGCCTCTGTGTTGATTACCGTTCCCCCTCCCCACTGGGCGCATGCGGCCTTGTAGTACTGCTCAAGGGCCTCAGGGCCTCTTGCGGGAGGAAGCAGCATCATGTCTGCTGAGAAGTTACCAATCCCGACAGGGGCGTGGTTGGCGGCGTAGTTCCTTCCCAGGATGAAAGCTGCAAGCTTAGCCATGTTTGCCTCTGACTCACCAAGCATTGAGCCTGACGTGTCCAGCAGTGTAAGCAGGCCAGGAACCTGGTAGCTCCAGTCCGGCCTCTTTCCTACCTCAAGCTCCCAGCGCTGGCTCAGCTCAGGTAGTATCCTTGGGGCGGAGAACGGATTGAGGCGGTGCAACTCATCCTCTGCCTCAAACGGCCTCTGGCTGCTTGGGTACAGGTCCCACTGCTGTGCCAGCATGTGCTTCCTCACGATGAAAAGCCCGAAAGTGGACGCCAGCCGCTTGTAGTACGGTACCTCCTCATCTCTCCATGTAATTTCGTCAACGCTTCCGGTCCCAGCCTGCTTTTCGCCCTTGTCATCGCTGTACCTGTCATTGAAGTCCGGCTTGACTTTCTTGATAAACTTCTTTGCTATCATATACCATCCCTTTCCACCCCCCTCAAAATCCTTGATGATTTCATCAAGGGCGGTGTTAATCTGATCGTCAGAGAGCTTTGAAATGTCAATGCAAATCTCAGGAGGCGGGGCCTTGTCTGTATCAGGCACAAGCGGCGCAATCGCACCGCCAAAGGTCAGGATGCTTACCCTGTGCTTATCCTTGCCAAAGTAGTCAATGGCTGCAAGCGTTTTAACTACCGGCTCAAGATCAGAATAATCTCCTGGTGGAACGCCAAGGTCAACACCTGCGCTGCGCTGGTATGCAAGGTCAATGGCAAGCTGGAGGCGCGCATACGGCAGCCCTTTTGCGGCAGCGTACATGTCGGCTTTTGCCTGTGCGCGCTTCATGGCCAGAAGGTCATCCCTTCGCGAAGAGTTTATCAGGCTTTCCAATTCATCTACAACATCAATGTAGTAGCCATAGATTACCTTCCAAAGGTTATGCGACGTTTCAATCTTCCATTGGCCTTCGGCAATGCTGGCAAGGGAAAGCGCAGTGCCAATCTCACGCGGGAACGCCTTGTAGTGGCCAAACTCATGTGTCAGGATTGCCCTTAATGCAGCATCCCTGTCAATCCCGGAAGCTACCAGAAAGTCAACAAACTGCAGTGATATCCTGCACTCATGAGTAGCCAGGTTAAAATAGGCTGTGTCAGGCATGCCTGAGTCTTTCAGGCTCTCCACAATCTCAGGGTCCCTTGCAAGCAGCATATCGCCAAAGCGACGCTTGACCTCGTCAGATGCCCCCATTAGCTGCCTGTTAAGCTTTTCATCCATGACCAGCTCAAGCCCGCTTATATGCCTGGTCGGCACATCCACGTCACCACCTTCAGCATTAACATCAGCCATTCTTGTTCCCCTCCATGATGCTGCGCAACCGTCCTTCAAGCCCATGCCAGTCATACGCCTTAAGCATCGCAAGCGCTTCCTCAGGACGGTCGCGTATACCCGCAACCTTGCCAAGCGACCTTGCACCCTCAAGCAATCCACGGATTTCGCGATACTTCCTTGTGCGCTTCATGAAAAAGTTGGTTAAATAATAAAAAGGATGTGCTGCATAATCTGAAAAACCACCCGACTTGCCAAGATTCATGACAGCATGAATGTTGGCGCCGGAATACCCAATAGTGCCTTCGTTTATGCTAAAGCTTTTAGACCATCTACGTATGCTTGCGTCGCCAAAGTTCATTAAAAAGCAGCTCTCACCGGATGCGAGCCCCACATCAAGAGCAACCGCGTAGTTTACTAACGTAACATCATTAGTTCCATGTCCTAAAAGCTCTGACTTTCCGCAATTTACCTTAACCCCGCCGGTTGCAAAACCGGCAAACACGCCAACATTTCCCCAACTAATCTGAACACTACTTTGTGAATTCATGGCAAACGAATTGGCATCGCCCAGCAGCGCTATGTCTCCTGCCGTAGAGTATCCAACACTGTCTAGCTCTACCTTGTTATCCACTATTAGCGTCTTGCCCTCCGAAAGCCTGTAGCCAATCCTTTCATGGCCTGTATCAGTCAACACAGCCAGCCCGCTAAGGTTAAACGCAGCGGTAACGAAAACGCCATCCGGCTGCTCGCTACCCGGCGGGGCCATCACGCTATACAACGCATCAAAATCTCTCTTAGTTGCTCCAGCCAGTTCCCGGGCATAAGGCCCCAGCAGCCGCAACGCTTCCCGATAGCCAAATTCCAGCTCATTGGCATTCCAGGGTAGTATGAACTGAGCCACCTGCCTCCACACCTCATACGCGCTCACGACAGTCCTGGCAAGGTCAACGCGCACTTCAGGAGCATGCCTTTCACCAGTAGGAGGCATCTCGCCGTACCTCTGCAGTGCCAACGTGTTTGCACTTTGCATCCCTGTCCCCTCATACTGCCCGGGAATTATTAAATTATTGCAAGTCAGGGCGATCCTGGATTGCGTGAGTCAGCGGGCATAAAACTGGCCGGGCAATCAACTCTGCCGCTTGGCTTTAAGCTCTTCCCTTTTATGGGCATTTTTCCACGCGGTTATGTAGTGCCACAGCAGTGGAGTGTCATACTTCGCTTTCAATTCATCAGGACGAGTTGCCAGAATCTCCTCGGCTGTCCTCCTTTCCTGTGGTGTCAGGTCGCTGGCTCCGGAAAGGTACCTGTGGACTGTTGCAACATTTTCTTTTGTTGTGGCGTAATGCCCCTCAACTCCGGCAAGCAACCTATATGCTGCTTCAAGCTGCAAAGGTCCGCCAGTTCCCCAACTCTGTCCTTCAGCCGAACCCTGTAATTCGACGGTTGGCTCTATCCTCGGCATCAGCACCATGCATGCCGCAACAAAAACCTCGTCCTTGCTGACAGCCGGCTTGCCCTGGAGGAACGCAAGCCCCTTGGCGTATTCCTCGATTGCCCTGATTCCCCTTGGTGAAAGGGAGTTATATACCTTCGTGCTGGCCAATGACATGGCATGGCTTGAATCGTCTATAGGGTCGCTCCTGCGTTTCAGGCCGTACAGGGGTGTGCTGTTCATCTCTGTGACTATGCTGTCAAGGAAAAGCAGGCCGGCGTAATCATTCTTTTCAGGCACCTTCATTCTCACGGCAAGGATTGCCCCGCGGAGTGCGCATAGCTCTTCGTTGCTTAGCGGCTCCAGGCCGTGGCCGTGCATCTGTTCGGCAAACCTTTCCTGGTATTTTGGAATGGCTGCAATTTTCCTTTCGTCAGCATCGCCATTCCCCGGCTCCCTCAGTTCCGCCATGATTTCCCGGACCATTTCCGGACTGCTTAGGTGCTCAGTTCGCAGGCGGTCTGCAGCGTTAACCTTTTCCTGGACCTCCGGCCCAAGGTAACCAAGCTCAAGCATGACTGCAAACCTGTCCCTCATGGGGGTTATCAGTAGCGGCTTGCTGTTTTCCGGGTAATTGGCTGTAGCGAAAAAAGGCGTCTTTCCCTTGTAAATGATGTGGTTGAGTGGTGACTGCCACCTTCCTGTGTCAACAGCATCCAAAAGCATTTCCTGCTTCCCTTCAGGCAATCTAGGCAATTCATCAGCAACAACGGCAGGCAGGTAAACCATCGGGTTCCATATGGTTACTTCACCGCCATCAGGCATGCTAAGTTTGTGGAAATCAGGCCTTCCAACCAACGATGCCTGGGTCTGCTCAGGGTGGCCCTGAATCTGCGTTGCCGAGTAGAGGTCGTAAGGAAGCCGTGTCATTACACTAGCCACTGTTTTTGCGCTGACAGTTTTGCCAAACCCCGGCTCGCCCACCAGAATAGTGTTCTGGCCAAGGATATAGCTCAGTACCATCACAGACAGCTTGAATGGCCAGACTTCCACCCTGCTTGGAATCAGACAGTACGAAGTGTCAATTGAGTAACTGTCAGCTATGATTTCAAGGTTGCTGCGCAGCTTTCTGGCCGCACCACTGACTTCGCTCTGAGTTGGCGCCATAAAAATCTCCAGTTGTTTGTTATTCTGTAGTGGCACTTTGTTTATAAAGATTGCCTTTCAGCGCTCACAGCATACCTTTCAGGAACCCGCGAAGCCCAAAAAAAAGAAGCGGTATTGCTATTGCCAGAGCTATCCAGTTGGACAGGTCTTTTAAGTCCATCACCATAAACGCCCCCCCAGTTCATCATTCCTGCCTCTGGCGGCCAACCTTAAAAAGGTGCCTTGTCACTTTTTGGTGGAAACAGAAACGTTTATATATGTTGGGCAGCAAACCGGATGCCAAACTCGGGTCGGGTCTGGGTTCAGAATGAAACGCAAAGTACAGGCAGCCGCTGCCAAGCTCATACTCTCAAGGGTGCCTGCCCATGCAAGCTTCTGGCTGTGCACCAATGAAAACCTGCGCAGCGTGGCCGATGTATGTGAAGCGCTGAAAAAGGCCAGTGACGATGTTTTCCGTTACCACGTCAACAGGGACAAGAATGACTTCGAGGTCTGGATACGGGATTCTGTCAGGGACAGGGACCTTGCCAGGGAAATTGCCAGGGTCAAGACCAGGTATACGCTTATCCGCAAGCTGTCTGAGCGCGTCGCCGAGTTAAGGGCTGCAGTAAAGAAGGCCGAAGCTGCCCTGCTGGTTGTCAGGAAGAGGAAAAGGCGCGCAAACGCAAGGCAGAAGCGCCCCGGCAGAAGAAAGCGCCGCAAACAATAGCTTTTTATAATGACGGCTTTTTTCCAGCAGCCATGGTCAAGCGGATAGGCACGGCAAGGCGCAAGACAAGGCACCTTTTTTCCGTATCGCGGAAGATGAAGGGCAAGATTGCGGTCAGCGGCTTTGTCAGGAAATTCGGGATTGGTGAGCTTGTGGCGCTCGTTGCGCAGCCTGCAATCGTCAAGGGCATGTATTTCAGGAGGTTTCACGGTAGGACAGGCACAGTCGTTGGAATGCAAGGTAAATGCTACCAGGTCAGTGTCTCCGACCGCGGCGTGAAGAAGACTCTTATTGTCGGCCCAATCCATTTGAGAAAAGCATATGGTGAAACTGCATGGAACCAAAAATAATCAGCCAGACGCCGATATGTCTAACGGAGATGAAAGAGGAGATATCAAGGATACGGCAGCGCGAGAAGGAGCCAAGCATAAGAGTGACAAGGGTGGAGGATTATCTCAACGCTTTCGTGGAATTAACCCCGGAGCAGGGCAGGGACCTTCAGGCGGCCATTACCAAGCTTGCCATAAACAGACTGAAGGATGAGCACATCTCAAAGATAGTGGATATCCTGCCAAGGACGCCGGTTGAGCTGAAAAACCTGATGCAGGGATACGCCGTGAGTTTGACTAACGATGCAACAAGCAAGATACTTGAGGCGATTAACGAGTTCCTTGCAAAAAAGTAGGATTTCTGGTTAGCTGCCCGTGTGCAAAAGGTTTTTATATACCGGGCGTCGCTTTTATGTTAAGGCATCAATTAATGTGAGCAAGTCCATAATGAACAATTTGGAGTTGGTGGGGAATGGAACAGCACGGGCAACAGGGCACCAGGGAAGAGTATGCCATAGTGCTGGACTTCTTGCCTAACGGCTACCCGTTTGACTCCAGGCCAGGCTACATGAAGACGCCGATTGTCCAAGCGGTTGGCAAGACCAGGTTTGTGCTTCTTGAACTGGTCCCGAAAAAGGAGGTTGCCCTCCAACCGCACAAGGAAGTCTATATTGGCGAGGGCAAAAGGGACGAGATACACCACATAAACGGCAGGCTTCCCGCCCAAAAGCTGACGGCAACTGCAAAGGCAGAGCTTGAATTTGTCATAGCCAACATAATCAAGGCAAACGAGCAACGCTTCATCGCGTTCTACAACTCCGCCCAGCCTCTGAGCACCAGGATGCACAGCCTTGAACTGCTGCCTGGAATGGGCAAGAAGAGGATGTGGGAGCTTGTTGAGGTGAGGGAACAGAAGCCCTTTGACTCTTTTGCGGATATGAAGCAGCGGCTCAAGCTGCTCCCAGACCCTGAAAAGGCTATTGAGAAGCGCATACTGCTGGAGATAACTGAGCAGCAGAAGCACTACCTGTTCGTTGACAGGTAACTTTTGTTTCTTTTTAGTGATAACAGGTAGAAAAATTTAAATATGGCATTGCAAGCCCACAGCCGCATGAAAGCTGGATTGGCAGCCGTGATGAAAGCCGGTTTGGCACTAGCGCTTGTCGCCGCGTGCAACGGAAAGCAGGCAATGCTGCCAGCATCAGCACCCGCTCCAGCGATGGCTGCCGCTGTAACGCCTGAACCAACACAGGATTGTTCGCTGTACGAATTCAATAATGGGGCGCGCATCAGGACGCTGACAGGTATCATTGGATCTTTTGCCGATTCTGACATTGCACAAGCTGTTGATTCGCACGCATCGGCTCAGGAGATTGCAGCTGGGGTCTCCCCTTATGTTACCGGGATTGAAAACTGGTCGCCGGGTTCCAGCAGTCACGCCAAGGCGTTTGCCTTGGCAATAAGCACGGATTACTTCCTCACAGTTAAGCATCTTGTGGAGAATGACCCTGGCGGGGTTATCAAAGTAATCCTGCCTGGCGGAAAAACGCTCAATGCCAGCTATTCAAAGACGTTTGGCGGCCCAACGGTTTCTGACATTGCACTCGTTTATGTTCCTGCAGCCACATCCAGCCCTTCCAACCTGAAATTCAGGAAAAACGGGGTGATTGAAGGCGAAATGGTGATGATGCACAATCAGGACTCGCATGTTTTGGGTTATGTAGTGAAAGTTGTTTTGGACCCAAAGGACTATGCTGTCCCTGTTGACGAGGGCAGCTTCTCAACCAGCCATGTAACATTTCGTGGTGACAGCGGGAGCATCCTCACAGATGCAAAAGGCTATATTGTTGGGTTGATTGCACAAAACGCCCTTCACAATGGCCGAAACAAAGTCAATCCTGCCTTTGGCGCTTCAAACGCAACAAGGGTATCTTCAGCGCTTCCGTTGCTTTCTTACGAGCTTAAGAAATTGAAGGAATGCGAAGTCCGTGCGCGGTAAGGCCAGGAGAGATGCCGCCCTTACGCTTTCCCTTCCCTTGATTCCAGAACGACAAGCTTTCCCTGCACGTCTATGAATGTCACAACACTTCCCTCGGTGATTTTTACGAACTGCTCTTCCGGTACGGTTGCCGTGAGCGTGTCATAGCTCACCAGGTCCATTATCTGGAGCTGGTTGGGCGGAATCCTGGCAACGACCTGCCCTTTCTTGTTGACAATCTCAATGTCCTCCAGGTTCTCATGGTGGCCAAGCGTGAGCACTTCTGACCTGCCAGAGAAAATGCCCTGCACGACCAGCCGGGTCTTGGAGTGCATGTGCGTGCCGACTGTAACGCGCTCCTTCTGCGTAACCTTGGCAGGCTCGCCCCTGTTGAGGATGCACGTCCCAATCCTGGCATCGGCCACTTTTATCATGGAGTGCGCGGACAAGACCGTTGTTTAAAAATTTTGGCATTAAGGAAAAAAGAAGCGCTTCCTCCGGATGAGAGGAAGCCGGTATCTGCTCATGCGATGGCCTGTATCCTTACCTCGGCCGTCTGGTCTGCCCTGATTGCGACAACGGTGTCGTTTATCTGGGTAGTCTGCCCTCTGATGACACCAATGTTCTCAAGCAGCGAGTCAATCTTTGTCGTTACTGCCCCGCTCAGGAGGTTCCATGTGTTGGTGGTTGTCTGGTTGAGCGTCGTGAAGTAGCTCGTCTGCTCTGCCCTTGTATGGTCAAGCACGTCCCTTATGCCGTACACCTCCTGGCACAGGGCTGAGCTGTTTGTCTGCTGGTTCCTGCAGAACTGCTCGACCAACGAGAGGTTTCCGTCGGCAGCGTTGAACCTATTGGTTATGTCAGCTGCATTCTGCTGGTTCATCGCGTTTGACACCAGCCATCTCGTGTCTGAGTATATGCTGGTGGTTGTCTGGTTTATTGCCGGCAGGTATAGCACCATGTAGCTGTAAAGGGAATTGTAAACCGTGTTGATTAAGCTGGTCAGGGAAGCGTTGGTGTTGGAAAGCTGCGCCTGGATGGCTGCTTGCGTACCTGCAAGGTGGGCGTCAAGCGACATGTTGACATTTTCAAGGTGCGTGTTCACTGTAGCGTTCACTCTGGAGAGCTCTGCGAACACCGTACTGTTGAGATTGTTGAGCAGGTTGTGCAGTGTTGTCTGCGCCAGGCTGACCCTTGACGTTATGCTGTCGTTGGCGTCTGCAATCCTTGCCTTGAGTGTCACGTTGACGTCGCTTATCGCCGCTCCGTTTGTCAGCACGTCGGCATCAACATTCTTGATGAAATTCAATGCCGGGTTGACATGGAAGGACTGTGCCGTCTTTATGGTCTTTCCGCCACCGTAGCTGCAGGTGACTTCCTGCTCGTATGTGCCTTCAGTTGCCGGGATGATGTCTGTCCTGTACCAGTTGCCTGGGATGCTTGACTGGTTCATGGACGCGCCCGAAACGTAGGCGGTCTTGTTGGGGTATAATATCATGGCAGTGCAGCTGTTGACTGTAAACGGGTTGCCCTGGTAATCGGTAAGCCGGACTATGGTAGAGGCAACCTCGGATGCACCAACCCCTGATGAGCTCCAGTACTCTGTATGGGATACCCATTGCACCTCGGGCGTGTCAACCACCTTCCTGCCGTTTGCATAAGCGACCACAAAAACGCTCCCGACAATGATGAACATCACGCTCAATGAAACGAACAAAAGCTTTGCAGTAATTCTCATCGCACGCACCTCTTGGATTTTTGGCATTGTAGTCCAGGTAGTGTTATTAATATTTGTGCATGGCTTTTTGTATACTGGTATGCATTGTGCATGCAATCTAGCTGCCAAACAGGTTTACCAGTGAGCTGCCAAGCCCGGCCATCCGCGAATAGAGGGAGACGAACCGCTGGTCAATGCTTTGGTTGAGCGCGCCTGTTGCCTGGCTAGCTGATGCGGCAATGCTGCCAGTGATGTTTGACTGTATGCCTGCCTGCGCCTCATCAATCCGGCCTATAATGTCAAGCAGCACAGTCTCATTTATCTCCTTAATGATTTGCTCCCTTGAGCCGTTGATATTCAGTTGCGTCTCGTTCATCCTCCTGACAAGGTCGGCATACCTTTCTGCCTGGAGCCTGGAAAGCTCAACGATGAAGTTCAGTGCCACGGAAACATGGAAGGAAGAGGAAACCGTTGTTGCATCGCCTTGTCCTGACCTGCACATGATTGTTTCCTCGTAAATTCCGTTGACAGTGGGGGTTGTGAATTGCCTGAAATAATTGCCAGGAACTGTTGAGGGCTGGAGTTCCAGGTCAAGCATGAAATACGACTTGTCCGGATACAGTATGGTGGCGTTGCATACAGCTCCCTCAAGGGGGCTGCCCTTGAAGTCGCTCAGCCGCACTATGACCTGGCCTGTTTCGCCGCTTATGTATTCCGTGCCTGAGACCATCCTCAGCAACGGCACCCCTTCATCAGTCGTATACGCCCGCCATAGCACGGCAACTGTAATTGCAACCAGCACAAATGCAACTGAAAAAACGATTCTCCTTCGTTGCATCCGCATTCTGATTGCCATTCTGCAAGCCAACAAGTTATCACTATGCCATAAAATATATATATTGCTACTTGAGGATTAAAAAGTTTATGAAAAGGAGGGTGATAAGGCATGGCCGCAGCACAGTGATTGTTTCTCTTCCTTCCAGCTGGGTCAGGAAGTATGGCATTGACAAGGGCGATGAGGTTGAGGTAAGGGAGAAAGGCAATGCTCTTGAGATATTCGTTGACGGGCCTGTTGAGTTTGGTGCAATTGAGCTGGACGTGACCGGGATGGGTCCCGCGCTCATATGCTCATCCGTCAAGAGCGCCTACCTCAACGGCTTTGACGAAATAAGGGTGTCGTTTCAGAGGCCTTATGCTTATTCTGGCGGCAGGACCCTGCCGGTCAGCAGGATAATAAGTGATGTTGTGAAGGAGCTTGTCGGGATTGAGATTACAGCCCAGAGTGCCAATGGCAGCATTATTCGCGAGGTTTCAAGCAGTTCCCTTAAGGAGTTTGACTCTGTCCTGCGCAGGATGTTCCTGCTGTTGAGCGAGGCGGTTAACAACCTTGCCAGGACGGGGGATGATGGCACAGCCGCGGAAGCAGCCAAGGAAGAATGCATGACTGCCCAGAAGCTGGCGAACTACTGCCTGCGGTGCATAAACCGGCATGGCTACCCGCAGTTCAGGAAAAGCTACAGCTTGTACCACATATTGGCTACGGCAGGCAGCATTTCATCAGAGGTGCTTGGCGGGATTTACCCTGGCAGCGCACTTGCCGATGCTGAAAGGGCAATGCTTGGCCAGCTTGCAACTGCCATAAGAAGTTTTTCATCATTCTTTTTCAGCGTACAGCAGGAAACCCTTGTCGAAATTGAGTCTATTTGCGGTGCGCTGTCCGCTCAGGGCGAAACAACTCAGACACCAGGAACTATTGCTGCCGCAAGGGTAGCTGCCATGATTAGGGAGATGGCAACATACAGAATAGGGATGAGGTAGCCGGCTTTATTCTCACTTTTAACGCAGGGCATCCTAGTGCCTAAGCGTTTTGCGGCAGGCAGACGCTATTTTGCAGTTACTGCTGCAGTTTTGCAGGCAGCCCGGCATGGCCTGCTCCCAGCATCACCCAAAATCTGATTGAATAGTTTAGTAAAAAATAAAAAAGTTTTATTAATATATTAATTAAATAATTCAAGCAATAAATATAAGATAGGGTCATATTTAGCTTAAATATTACAGTAATTAACTAAATTTTTCAACAACAGATGCGTTCACAGCGAGTCTAGCGGACTCCTGACCTTTCTCAGCTCCTCAGTCGATACCCTGGTGTATATCTGCGTTGTCTGCAGGTTGGAATGCCCAAGCAGTTCCTGTATTTTTCTTATGCTTTCGCCGCTTTCAAGAAGGTGTGTTGCAAAACTGTGGCGGAGCGTGTGGGGGCTTACGCTTTTGCCTATGCCGGCCCTCCTGGCTGAGGTTGCAACAATTTTCTGGATGTTCCTTGCAGAAAGGGGTGCTCCGGACCTGTTGGCAAACAGGTATGTCGCGCTCCTGCCGCCAAGAAATCCTTTGGTGCCCTCGACAAATCCTTCCGAAA
>Ga0209541_10013754_pt1 | contig 12309 bp, 16 predicted proteins | sample RifCSPlowO2_01_FD_184027 | JGI IMG/M metagenome (GOLD analysis project Ga0209541, IMG submission 184027) | Groundwater microbial communities from Rifle, Colorado - Rifle CSP2_plank lowO2_0.1 (SPAdes) (version 2) | ecosystem: Environmental > Aquatic > Deep subsurface > Groundwater | place...
CGAGCAACCCGGCGGCGCCGGCTTCCATCAGCTCCAAAGCCACATCATAAGTAACGCAGTTACCGAGGATAATGGGGATCTTGGATTCACTGCAGAATTTATGCAGATCGAGCACTTTGTATTCCGTGGAAATATGTTTGATCGTCGCCACCGTGGACTGGACGACGAAAATATCGCATCCGGCCTTTTCGGCGATGGCCGAGAATTGCTTGGCATTTTGCGGGATACAGCTGACAACAGCCGGGACTTTATGCGACTTGATCTCCTTGATCCGCTTGGCGATCAGTTTTTCCTTGACCGGCTTTAAGTAAACGCTTTGGACGAGTTTCGTCGCTTCTTCGGAACTGGCCTTGGCGATCGATTCTAAAACTTCATCGGGATTGTCATAACGGGTCTGGATACCATCAAGATTGAGGACAGCGATGCCGCCTGATTTTCCCATGGCCACGGCGAATTTGACATCCACCACGCCGTCCATGCCTGCGGCCAGAATAGGGACCTGGTACGTTTTATCGGCGATCGTCCAGCGCGTGTCCACCTCATTGGGATTGATCGTCACCGAGCCGGGGACCAAAGCGACTTCATCGAATCCATAACAGCGGCGCGCGCGACGGCCTATACCAATCCACTCGGCCATAACCCTCTCTCCTCTCCTATATCGTTGAAAATTACGGGGTTAGAACATTCTTGAAGATATTCCGATTATCCCGAAATTAAGTTTATAATATACTGATTTTAAAAGTAATTGTCAATGAATAAAAAACCCCCGTACCATTCGGTGCGGGGGTTTATTATCGGTTCTGCTGGAATATTTTCACTTCCTTTTTTATTTTTTAACCAATTTTTTATTCTGCGGGCTTCGCAGATAATTCTCCCGGCTAATGACCTTCTCGCCGCTTTTGTGCTCCAGCTCTTTTCTGGCGTTACCGGCAACGCTCCCGCCGTCAATGGCCGACCGTTTGTTGGGCTCGAACCCTTGAGCGTCACGGGCCCGGGCGATCTTGGTGGTCGATGCCTCGCCCAGCATGGAAAAGATCAACTCCAAATCATTCATGTGGTCCCGCAGATTTTCCCGCTCCAGCCCCTTGTGCTTCCTGTATTCCGAAGGCGTCATGCCAAAGGCGGCTTTGGATATTTCGGCGGTTAAAATGGCGTATTCGTTCTGATTTTTAATCCCGCGCGTGTTCCACTCATCGGTTAATTCCTCGCGGACCGCGATCCCGCGCACCCGTTTTTCGATCCAGTCATCGGAGTAGCCCTTGGCTTTATAAATGGCCCGTATCCGTTTCATGGCCAATTCGGGGTCTTCTATTTCCTGGATGCGCTCGTACCCGACCCGGGCCAGCCAGCGTTTGAACGGCTCGGCTTTTGGAGAGGGGATCGACTGGATAATGCGGAAGATGCCTTCCGTATTGGCACAGTTGATCTTTTGCAGCCCGCCGGTTGTCTCCATCAAAAGGGGGGTGGCAATTTGCCCCCACCCTTTGGAAAGCTCCGGATCCCGCCGTCTCATATCCTTAATATAACCTGAAGGCTGAACAGAATCTGTAAGAACGCTAACAACATCCTCGATCACAAACCACCACTCATTATTGTGAATGGTTTTTCGGACTTGCTTTCCCTTGAACACGGCGATTTTGGTTAAAGTGGTTTCGTCGGACATAAATTTTCCCCTTTCTTTTTGATGGTTGAATACTCAAGGGGGAATTGGGGGACTGGCTTTTTGTACCACACGCATGTATGGTAGTCAAGAAATTTTCCAGGCCTTTTGATCATTTACTTTTTGTGAACGAGATCCGCAAGTCCGCTCCGCAGGCCGCGGCGATCTTCTGAAGTAACGAGACGCTATAACCGTGGTAATTATTGCTTTCGTACCGCGAGATGGCGGATTTCGTCGTATGGATCCTTTGGGCCAGCTCCTCTTGAGTCAAACGGGCTTTATACCGCAACTGGGCTATCTTCTCGGAAATGACAAGGTTCTTATATTCGCGCTCAAATTCTTCTCTAAACTTCTTGTCCGCGAGCAGCTTGTCCGCGTAAGTTCTGACTTTATTGATCTTCATAATAAACGCCTCCTTTAACCCGGAATTCATAATCTCTTTTCATATTGATCGCCCGCGCAAGCTCTCGCGGGTCCACTTTCCGCCCCTTTTTACGATAAGCGTTGGTTAAAATGATCTTTTTGCCCTCATAGAAAAAATTAAAAAACCGATCCGACAAGGGCTTGAATTCAAAGATCTTCTCTTTCTTGTCGACCAGTCTGAATTTCGCCTCATCAAAGATCCTCCCCTCCTGTGCCATATACTGAACCAGAGCCAGAAGCTTGACCTGCACCTGTTGCTGCGCGGAATCGAAATATTCCTTCGCCGGCAAGTGGCCGTTTTGCGTGAAATAAAACTCGACCTGGAATTTCTCCCCCTGGAAAAATATATAATCTTCATGCTTTGGACGACTCATCATCGCTCCTTTCAAAGGTTAGCATATATGCTAACAGTTGTCAAGCAACTGTTTTTAGGGGGGCCGAACGGAAATTAAAGAAGCGCTCAAGGGGGAATTTGCTGCTAGTAATAATAGCTTTGGGGGGGCGGAAAAAGCAAGCAAGGTTCCTGCGGCTGCCAACTACGAACCACGAACTACCAACTCACTCACTTCTTCTGACCACTGACCCACTGTCCACTGATCACTGTTTAGGGGGTTCGTTACACGGCCGCGGGAGTCCGCGTGTCTTGGATTTCTGGGATTTCAGTCTGGGATTTCACGTAACGGCTGAATGAATCCATCATATCGCCCCCGCGAAGGATGCATTTTGGTCCTGAATAATTTCTTACCCTTAAATTGTTTGAGCAAATTAATAACAAAATCTTGGCGATCTTTAAATTTATTTCCGGATCCCCATCCTAAAATGACAATATCAGCATCCCTCAATGCCAACTCAATTGCGCAATTATTTCTTATACCAATCTGGTCAAGGCGTCCTTCAAAATTATTCGTCTCAATGTAAGCAAATTGGTTCACAACAATCAATCGCCAGACATCACGAAATTCTGGCAACTCTCTTTGAAAAACCACCTTCTCCAAGAATTGAACAGATTTGTCAGCAACATCCTCCCCAGCACAGCTCGGATTTTGCATTACCGCGCAAACCGTTTTCCCCTGTGCGGGCTTGGGCTGGAGAACAACTTCCAATCTATAGCGATATTTTTTATCCTTTGAAAATTTGGCAGATACTTTTACGCCATCTATGTGATTGAAAATCATTTTAATTAACCTTTCCCCATCGGATGTTTAGAAAAACCAACGGGCATTTCATCTAAAATTTCTCTACGCTTAAATTTTAGTTCAATCTTTTTAAAAAACCAGACACATACCGTAACCTTATTTTGTACAAATAATTAAACCCCCTGCACCATGCGGTGCAGGGGGTTTAATGATTATCCTTTGAAGTTACCCCGACTCATAAGATGTAGTGAAATTCCCTTCGGTAATTTCACTACATTCGTCGGGGTGATCTGCCAAGAGTTTTCATTCGGGCAGATCACATCATTCCACCCATCCCCCCTGGCATACCGGCTCCGGCCATCCCAGGATGACCATACCCTTCCTTTTCCGGAACATCGGTGATCAAAGATTCCGTGGTCAAAAGTAACGCGGCGATGCTCGCGGCGTTCTGAAGCGCCGTGCGGGTCACTTTGGCCGGGTCAATGATCCCCGACTGAAGCATGTCGACGTAAGCGTCTTTGTTGATATCGTACCCGATGTTTTGTTTCTCTTCCTTCAGGCGGGCGACGATGACCGACCCTTCCAAGCCCGCGTTGGTGGCCAGCTGGCGCACCGGCGACTCGAGCGCCTGACGGACGATTGCGGATCCGGTCTTTTCATCCCCGCTTAATTTCAAACTATCGATCGCGTCGATGGTCCGCAGCAAAGCGACACCGCCCCCGGGGACAATCCCCTCTTCGACGGCAGCGCGCGTGGCGTGCAAAGCGTCTTCCACGCGGGCCTTCTTTTCCTTCATTTCCGTTTCGGTGGCAGCCCCGACATTGATGATCGCGACACCGCCGGATAATTTGGCGAGGCGCTCCTGGAGCTTCTCTTTATCGTACGAAGAATCCGTCGAATCGAGCTGATGACGGATCTGGCTGATACGCCCTTTGATGTCCGCTGTTTTGCCGGCGCCTTCCACGATCGTCGTATTATCTTTGTCGATCTTGACTTTCTTGGCACGGCCCAGGTCCTTGATATCCAGACTTTCCAGCTTGATGCCCAGATCTTCGGAAATGGCGCGTCCGCCGGTCAGGACCGCGATGTCTTCCAGCATGGATTTTCGACGATCGCCATAGCCCGGCGCTTTGACCGCGGCGCAAGAAAGCGTCTTGCGCATATTATTAACGACCAATGTGGCCAAGGCTTCGCCCTCGACGTCTTCGGCGATGATCAAAAGCGGTTTGCCGGATTTTGCGACCTTCTCCAAAAGCGGCAATATCTCCTTGATGTTACCGACCTTCTTCTCAAAAAGCAGGATATAAGGTTCTTCCAAAATACATTCCATTTTCTCCACGTCCGTTGAGAAATACGGCGAGAGATATCCCTGGTCGAACTGCATCCCTTCAACGATCTTCAGTTCCGTATTGATCGTTTTGGATTCTTCGACGGTGATGACCCCGTCCTTGCCAACAGAGTCGAAGGCCTCCGCGATCTTTTTCCCGATCACATTATCATTATTGGCGGCGATAGTGGCGACCTGTTCGACTTCCCGGGAATTCTTTGAGTCGATCTTCTTGGACAATGTCGCGATCTTGGCAACGACCGCCTCGACCGCTTTTTCGATACCGCGCTTAAGCGCCATGGGGTTGGCTCCGGCGGTCACGTTCTTGAGACCCTCACGGTAGATCGCTTCGGCCAGGACCGTGGCGGTGGTTGTCCCGTCACCGGCGCTGTCGGAAGTCCTCTCGGCGACTTCCTTGACCATCTGGGCGCCCATATTTTCGAAGGGATCTTCGAGATCTATTTCCTTCGCGACGGTGACCCCGTCTTTGGTGACCGTTGGGGACCCAAACTTTTTGTCCAAAACAACATTGCGGCCTTTGGGGCCCAGGGTTACTTTTACAGCCTGCGAGAGCTGCTCAACGCCTCTTAAGACGGCGCGTCGGGCTTCATCGCTAAAAATCAGTTGCTTTGCCATTTTCAAATTCCTCCTTCAATGAGCCCCAAATTTATGGAGCGTTAGCGAACGTAAATTTGTCGGGCGAATTGAACCCTTGACAATTTGATCAAATTGTCAAGGGTAAATTCAGACGGCAATTTACGTTCACCCTGTTCCGTAAATTGCGTCTTCATTTATTTCATGACCGCGAAAACGTCATCCTCGCGCATGATCAGAAGTTCCTGTCCTTCTTTGGTCGTGATCTCCGTTCCGCTGTATTTACCGTACAGGACGCGGTCCCCGACGTGCACTTCGAGCGCTTTCAGCTTGCCTTCCTCGGTCACTTTGCCTTTACCGACCGCGACGACTTTCCCCTCCTGCGGTTTTTCTTTCGCGGTGTCCGGCAAAACGATGCCGCCCTTGGTGACCTCTTGAGCGTCCAAAGGTCTTACCACGATCCTGTCAGCCAACGGTTGAATGTCCATTCCTCCACCTCCTTGAAGATTTTGTTGAACTTTAAAAAACGCCTACCACCACAACTGCATTTAGCAGTAAGATTGGCAGAGTGCTAATTTAACAAAAATTACATTTTTGTCAAGATATTTTTTGATGGACTAAAACGATGCCTTTAAAGACGAGGGACTGGTCGATCTTGTCGATCCTTTTGCGGATAAATTTCCGCATCAGGCGGGTGTGGCCGCCGGTGATGATGACCTTGGGCCGCCGGGGCATGGTGCCGGCGATCCTGTCGATCAGACCGCGGCACATGGCGCCATAACCGTTGAACAAGCCGCTTAAGATACTTTCTTGTGTGTCCTTCCCTATTAAAGAACGGGGCGCCCGGATTGTATCGACTCTTGGCAATAAAGCAGTTTTCTGAAATAGCGATTCGGCGGACAACTGCAGCCCGGGGATAATAAGGCCCCCCTCATATTCCCCGCGCGCAGAAACGATATCGAAGGTGATGGCCGTTCCAAAATCGATGATCAGACACGGCGCTTTGTAAAGGCATTTGGCCGCGTACGCGCCCACCAGCCGGTCCTGCCCCACCTGGCGGGGATTCCGGTAATTATTTTTGATCGGGACTTTGATGTCACGGCCGATCACAATCGGCTTGACGCGCATTGTGCGGTGGATGACTTTCTCGGCAACGGTCAATGCTTTGGGAACAACGCTGCAGATAAGGACCTCCCGCAACGACGGATACTGACGGTAAACGCGGCCGCACAATTTTCCCATTTCTCTGGTCAAACGCGCCTTGCCGCTGAAGGTATCCATGCGATAAACGGCCAGGACCTTTTGGCCGGCGCACACGCCGCAGGCGATCGTCGTATTGCCTATGTCCACCGCCAGGATCATCTTGTTTTCCCGCCTTTGATCCGCCTTCGCTGAATACTTTCGTGTTCAGCTACGGCGGATGATTTCATTTCCTTGATCTTGTCCCGGATCAGGGCCGCGCGCTCGAATTGCAGGTTGCGCGCCGCCGATTCCATTTCGCGCTCCATCCGCGCGATATGGTTGCTTAAAGTATACTCCTCTTCATTTTGCCCCGCAACGGCAAAAACCAGCTCCCGGGCCTCCTCGCGCGACAATTCCTCAATACCGTTACGGATGGCCTTCTGGATCGTCCGGGGCGTGATGCCGTGCGTTTTATTAAACGCCGCCTGGATCTCCCTGCGGCGTTCGCATTCCTTAATAGTCCCTCGCATCGCGGCACTGACGCGGTCCGCGTACATGATGACCAGGCCGTTAATATTGCGCGCGGCCCGGCCGGACACTTGAACGAGCGAAGTCTGGGAACGTAAAAAGCCTTCCTTGTCCGCGTCGAAGATAGCGACCAGCGAAACCTCGGGCAAATCCAACCCTTCACGCAAAAGATTAACGCCGACCAGACAATCAAATTTCTTCAATCGCAAATCTTTAAGGATCTGCATGCGATCAATGGTCTCAATATCCGAATGGACGTATTTCACTTTCAATCCGTGTTCCTCCAAATATTGCGACAGATCTTCCGACATCCTTTTGGTCAGCGTCGTCACCAATACACGTTCATCTTTTTTCGCCCGTTTTCTGATTTCTTCCATCAGGTCATCGACCTGGCCCTTGGTCGGCCGGATCTCAATAGGTGGATCAACGATCCCCGTGGGGCGGATGATCTGTTCAACGACCCTGCCGTGGCTCTCCTTTTTCTCGAACGGCCCCGGGGTGGCGGAAACGTAGATCCGCTGCTTGATCAAATCCATAAACTCGTTGAATTTCAACGGCCGGTTATCCAGACAAGACGGCAAACGAAATCCATATTCCACCAGAGTCTCTTTACGGGATTTATCTCCTTCATACATGCCGTTTAATTGCGGGATGGTCACGTGCGACTCATCGATGAGCGTGATAAAATCTTCCGGAAAATAATCCAGCAGGCAGAACGGACGGCTTCCCCGCGGCCGGAGCGAAAGCGCGCAGGAATAATTCTCGATGCCGTGACAGTATCCCACCTCTTTGAGCATCTCCATGTCATATTTGGTCCGCGACGCGAGCCGCTCGGCCTGGGTATATTTTCCCGCGCTTTTAAGTTCCATCAAGCGCTGCTCCAGCTCTTCCTCGATCAGACCGCACGCCCGGTCGATGTTATCCGGCGAGGTAATAAAATGTTTCGCCGGATAAACGGCGACCTTGCTCAACTTTTGGATCTCATTGCCCGAAACGGGATCAATGGCCGCGATTCTCTCGATCGTGTCACCAAAAAATTGGACACGCAGGGCCTCCTGTTTATACGCGGGATAAACCTCCAGCGTGTCGCCGCGCACACGGATCTTTCCACGCGCCAGATCGTGATCGTTACGTTCATACTGAATGTCCACGAGCTTTCGCAATGCCGCGTCGCGATCCATCTCCTGGCCTTCTTCCAAATACAACAGGAATTCCTTATAGTCCTGCGGCGAACCGAGGCTGTAAATGCACGAAACGCTGGCGACGATCAGAACGTCCCGGCGGGACATCAAGGACGTGGTGGAAGACAGCCGCAGACGGTCCAGACGATCATTGATGGAAGCGTCTTTTTCGATGTAGACATCTGTTTGGGGAACGTACGCCTCGGGCTGATAATAATCGTAATAGCTGACAAAATATTCGACCGCGTTGTTGGGGAAAAATTCTTTGAATTCGCTGTATAACTGCGCGGCTAATGTTTTATTGTGGGAAATGACCAGTGTGGGACGGTTGATCCTGGCGATGACGTTGGCGAGCGTAAATGTCTTGCCGCTTCCCGTTACCCCCAAAAGAACCTGGGATGGCTCGCCTTTCCCGATGCCCAAGACGAGCTTGTCGACCGCGTCCATTTGTTCCGTGACCGGTTTGAAGTTGCTCTGGAGGACGAATTTATCCATACGAAGGAAGGATTTGCCTGCCTGCCGGCAGGCAGGCAACCAGACTACTTTAGCAGGAACTCGATACGGCCGAAAAACTTTCCGGCGTAACGGTCATTGCGGTATTTCTGAAAATTCTTTAAGGATGCGGAGGTGACCGTCAAATACCGCAGCTCGACTTCCGTGGAACCGTCGGTGCCGGACTGCACGTAAATGTTCATCCGCGCGTAACGCGTCCCGAAGATGAAGGCCATCTGGCGGACATCCGTAAAAAGCAGAATCTGCCGGACGCCGGGTTTGTCCGTGTCTTTGTTACGCTCAAAGACGGAAGGTTCTGTCGTCTTGGCGACCTTCCAGCCAAAATCTTCCAGGGCATGGACCGTGGCGTCCAGGACCGTGTCATAGGAAGCGTAAAACGTCTTGCGGTAAGGATGCTCATCGCGGATATAATTCGGGATCGTGACGCTGGCGCACCCGGCCAACGCAAATAACGATACCCACAACAGAACGTTCTTTCTCATTAACATACTTTTCCGTGTTTATATGGCCGCTTTTTATTCTTCGTGGACTTCTTATAGATCTCTTCTTCAATATCGATGCCGAGCCCGCCGCACAGATCCAGAAGACGGATAAAGCTGTCCGCGATCTCTTCCCGGAAGTTTTCCTCATCCTGGACGCGGTGCGCCTCCATGGCCTCGGCCAGCTCGGTGACGATGAGCATCAAGGCCTCGCCGACATTGCGTTTCTCATCCCAAAAACCTTTTTCCACGGCGATAGTGTGACACAACCGCGACAATTCGTTGAGCGATTTACCCTTAATTTCCGTTTCTGGCAATGAACTCCTCCATGTCCTGGTGCAGCTTTGCGGTAACGCTTATTTTCTTACGGGATACCGGGTGCTCCCATCCCAGCGCCTGCGCGTGCAGCGCGACCCGCCGGAACCGAAGCTTATAATCTCTGCCATACGCGTATTTGCGTTCACCCACCAGCGGATGCCCGATTTCGGCGAACTGAATACGGATCTGATTCGTCCGTCCGGTCACTGGAATCGCCTCGACAATACTGAATGATTTTCTTTCTTCGAGGACTTTGTAGCGCGTCACGCTTGGTTTCGCGGCGGCGCCCCGGCGAAACTTCATCTGGTCAAAATCCCGGATCGCGCTGCGTAATTCCCCTTGGCGTTGCGGAAGCCTCCCGTGGACAAAAGCGATATATTTTTTGGCTACCGCTTTTCTGCGGAAAAGCTCCATCATCGCCTGTTGCTGCCCCTTGCCCTTGGCGAAAATGATCGCGCCGGAGGTTTCCCGGTCAAGACGATGGCAGGGATGAAGCTTCCAGCCCCGCGCGGGAGCGTATTGACGGTTCACAATATCCACCAGCGTCTGCTTTTGTTCACCGGGCGCCGGAATAACCAAAACGCCTGCCGGTTTGTCAAAGACTATATAAGACTCATCCTCGTATAAAACAGGGATGATTCTCTGCGGATGGTTGCTCTGCATCCCTTACGATGTTTCTTTATTTGCATCAAACCGTTCCTGGATGATGTCCGTCAAATAATTGATTTTACGGATCAGAATAATGGGAAAAACGACGATCCAAATCTGGAAAGCCAGGGAAAGAAGTGCCTGTAATGGCGAGAGGCTGACCGTGATGGCATTCTCCATGTTCCTTAAATACCCCCTTCAGGCATTGTCCTGCCCCAGGCAGGAACCGACATAATCATTGATGGATTCCGCGTCGCGTTGTGCGATCTCATTGAAAAATATCGCGATTTCGAAGCCCCTGTTTTCCGCGGCCGGTTCCACGCGCACCACAACGCCCTGGCAATGGATGGTTTTGCTCAAACGTTTTTGATTCTTGCGCGCCGCCGATAGGCTCCCTGCGGCCATAGGCTCCTCCCCCGCGGGGGACCTTTGGCTGCGGGGAGGAGGAAGAAGGATCTGGACTTTGAGCTTGGTCATCAGCTCGACGCGTTTATTGACCCGGCAATACGCGCCCGCACGGCCGATATTCAATGTCTCGGTAACGATGTCCCCGTCTTCTTGCGCTATCCTCACGGGGACATGGGCCGCCGTTCTCTGGCCCTTTCTTCTTTCTTGTCCTGCGTACTCCGCTGGAATCATTTCTTTTATGCCTTTATGCCTTTGCTCCGGCTTCCGATCCTTCGCCCGCAAGTTTCTTCTTGAAGCAATTTTTATTGCAATAGTACGCGCCGTTACGGTAATATCGTCTCGCTTTTTTCATGGGCTTCTTGCATCCGGCACAATTTTTACCGACCTCTAGCACTTCTTTTTCATCAGCCATAACTTCCTGAACTCCCGTCATTTTCTTCATTCCCTTTTTCAGAAGGAATGACGAGGCTCGCCTGAAGGCGGCCTTTTCATTATTAAAACCAGTTTCTAAATTTACAGAACTTCAATAAGATCATGAAGCTGCCGCTTTGCTGCCAGGAACGTCTTGTCTCCTGAAAATTCCAACCCGACCTGATAGCGCTCCGCGAAAGGAAATTTTTGTATCCATACCACGCGGCCGACATATTCGATGACCCTTTCCACGGCCAGACGGATCTCAAGGGTCACCTCGGTGTTCAGTGGTAAAAAGTCGTACATATCGACGCGGACCCCGCCCTCGCCAAGATCGCAGGACAAAGATCCTCCCTCTAATGCTGAATGTTGCGACTGGAATTGAACGGGTTGGCGCAACGGGATGCGTCGATACCGCCTTTTTTCTGCAGCTTCCATGGCTCCGGCATCCAGGGAAATATTCATTAGGGGGCATTATAGCATAATACGCCCTGGTGACAATTATTTTTTCCGAGTTGCAGCACTACCTGCCACCTTTCTTGCGCTGGGCTCTTAATTTTGGGTTCGGAAATAAACGAGCACCATGCAAAACAGTCAAAATTCTCACTTTTGACTGTGCGATATCGTAAATAACGCGGTAATTTCCAACAATGATTTCCCTGGTATTCTCCTCCTTGAGTTCGGGGACAACTCTTCCCGATTGAGGGAACTGTTCTAATTGATCAACGAAATGAAAAATCTCCAAAACAAGCGCGTCCGCATAAACGCTGGAATCACGGCTGATGTAGGAATGGATATTGGTGAGATCCCTGATGGCAGGATCGGTCCAAACAATCTTGGTCATTTAGAAAATCTTTTCTTAACTTCGTCGTGGGAGACCACCCGTCCTTCATCCGCGGCTTGTTTCCCTTGGACAATCTTCATGCGTACAAAAAGTTCATACATGGCGTCTGCGTAGGATGCCTTCGGAGAAATGTGTTCCGCGATGAATTTCAGGTCGGATTTAATATTGGGCATGATCATGTCATCGCCTCCTTTTAATTGACTTTTCTTGTCTCATATAAACCATATATGATGAATGAGTGGATGTCAAGGAGAGCATGGATTATGCATGGATTATGCATCGATCATGCATCTCGAAGGGGCAATTAATTCAACAAGCTGATAGGTTCGATCTCGCGGGCTTTGAGTGCGGGCCGCACCTCTTGCGTATCCGCTGCGGTGTCGGCCAACCCCAATAACATCGGCAGGTTGGAAATGGGAGTAATATTAATAATGACCGGCAGGAAGCCGTCAATGTGCATATTTTCAATCGGCTGCATGGGCAAGGGCAGCGGCACGTCATTCCCGTCGCGTTTGATCTGCAAGTCCAGCAGCGCGGGATTAAGGTCAATACCGCCAACCTCGTCTTTCGTCGCTCGTATCTCGTCGCTCGCAATCCCTGGTTCCTTGACCCTTGCCCCTTGACCCTGTTCTTCCAGAGGCGAGGAGGCGGGAGGCA
>Ga0209541_10013757_pt1 | contig 12308 bp, 18 predicted proteins | sample RifCSPlowO2_01_FD_184027 | JGI IMG/M metagenome (GOLD analysis project Ga0209541, IMG submission 184027) | Groundwater microbial communities from Rifle, Colorado - Rifle CSP2_plank lowO2_0.1 (SPAdes) (version 2) | ecosystem: Environmental > Aquatic > Deep subsurface > Groundwater | place...
CGGCCCGCCACACTGCGATTTTATCCCTTTCCCGGGCAGCAATCTTCTTGTGTTTAATCATATCCGAACATTATACTGTTCGGATTCGCTTTAGAACTTACGAAAGTGGTGGTAAAATTTAGGTATGCAACGAGTTCACGTACTTATATCTGGTCGGGTGCAGGGAGTGGTAGAATGGTGTAATGACAGGTTGGTTGTGGTTGGTCATCGGCGGGTTGGTGGGATGGGCGGTGCTGGAGCTGGATAGGCTGGCTTATTTTAAGCAATTGGGGCTGGTCTGGCGGACACAATTGGCGGCAATGGTATGGTTGGTAGTAGCGGTGTTTGCGATTAGTTCTTCAGGGAGTAGGTGGGCTTCGGGTTTAGTCTTAGGAGTGGGATTGCATCTGACTTATGATTTTTGGCGGGGTAAGTTGGTGGCGCCGAAGTGGTTTGGCTACGGGCTGGCGGTGATGTGGGTGATACTGATGCTGTGGACGATATGAATTGGTACGGATTGATGATCACGGCGGGAATAGTGATGGGAACTTGGGTAGCTGGCCGCATGGCGCGTAAAAAAGACGTTTGGGAAGCTTTGCCATGGGTGGTGATACCGGGGGTGATCGGGGCGAGGCTGTACCATGTGATTGATTGGTGGTGGTACTATGGGGACCATTTGGCTCTGGCTCCGGCGGTGTGGACCGGCGGGTTGGGGATTTTTGGAGGGATTGGAGGTGGAATAGTTGGGTTATGGCTATTTTGCCGGAAGAATAAGCAGGATTTTTTGGGTTGGTTGGATGTGGTGGCGGTGGGGTTGCCGCTGGGGCAAGCTATCGGCCGGTGGGGGAATTGGTTTAATCAAGAACTCTACGGTAAGCAGACGAACTTGCCGTGGGGGGTTTATATTGAGAAAGAGGCGGGTTATTTTCATCCGCTATTCTTATATGAATCGATATGGAATCTATTGGTATTTGGGATAGTATGGCGGTTCGCCAGCTGGCGGAAGTGGGCGAAGGGGGATTTGTTTGCGATATATTTAAGCTTGTATGGTTTGGGGAGATTTGGACTGGAGTGGCTGCGATTGGAAAGCTGGCCGGTGAATAAAATCGTCAGCTTGAGCCTGGTAGTGTTATCATGGGTATATATATGGACGCGCCACAGAAGAAATTTGTCTTTTTCCTGATTTTGGCAGTGGTAGTAGGGATGTTGGCGGGAGGGAAGTTGTTGCCGCTGGCAACTAGTAATCAGTTATCAGTAGTCAGTGATCAGAAAATTTTGCAGAAATTGAAAATAGGAAAAGCAGAAATAAAGGTGGAGGTGGCGGATACGGATGAAGCAAGAAGCCGGGGATTAGCGGGCAGAGACAGCTTGGCGGAGGATGAGGGAATGGTGTTTATCTTTGAACAACCGGGGCAGTATGGGTTTTGGATGAAAGGGATGAAGTTGCCGTTGGATTTTGTGTGGATAGCTGATAATAAAGTAGTAGAAATAACCGAAGATATTCCCGTGGATGTGAACGAATCACCTAAAGTGTACCAGCCACAGCCAGCTATTGATGCTATGTTGGAGGTTAACGCCGGGTGGGCGGGTAGAAATGGGGTGAAAGTGGGGGATAGAGTTGTGGTAGAATGGTGAAGAGATGGGGTTACCTAAGCTTTTGCAACCATATTTGGCGTCTTATGATCTATCAAAGCTTGACGTGGAGCGAAATAAAGAGCTGATTATGATGGAAATTTTAAATAGGGGAGATGATAGAGCTATGGAGTGGTTGGGGAAGACTTATACTCAGGCGGAGATGAGGCAGGTGGTGAAGCAACCAAGGAGGGGAATGTGGTTTGAAAGAACGTTGAATTATTGGTGCAAAATCTTGGGAGTGAGTATTCCGAGGCCAGTTTACAAGAGAGCATTATTTAACCTTAATCCTGGTCATTCTGGTCGGTATGTATCCGAAAATTTTAAATAAAGACCAGACCGATTTAATTGCCCAGCTAGAATTTATCAATAAAAAGGGCTTTTATTTGGCTGGGGGGACAGCTTTGGCATTGCAGTTAGGACATAGAACGTCGGTGGATTTTGATTTTTATACCGACCAAGAGTTTAACAGCCAGGAACTATGGAATGAGTTTTCAAGTCGATTTAAAAATTTTGCAGTTTCTCGGATAGAGCCGGAGACATTATCGGCAAGAGTCAAAGAAGTAGGGGTATCCTTTTTCCATTATCCGTATGAGTTGTTGAAGCCGGTAGTGAGGTTTGGGGTGATTGATCTGGCGGTGATTGAGGATATAGCGGCAATGAAGATAGCGGCAGTGGTACAGCGGGGGACCAGAAGGGATTTTGTGGATATATTTTACTTGTTGCAGCGATATGCGATAAAGGATTTGGTAGTTTGGACAGTAAAAAAATATTCTGGTTACCAGCAAATGCTGATTTTGAAAGGCTTGATTTATTTTGATGACGCTGAAGAAGAGGATTTGGCCCGAGGGATTAAAATACTTGATAAAAGTTTTTCTTGGGAGAAGGCGAAGCAAGGGATTTTTGAAGCGGTGAAGGCATATCAATTGGCAATGCTGAAGAGGTAAAACCGATGAAAAAATTAATAATAGGGGGAGTGGTTTTGGGGTTGATAGTAGGCGGGGGTTATAAATTGGTTAAGAGCATAACAGTAGCAAAACCGGGAGAAGCTATAGCGGATTTGGGGCGGGAGCATGTGCCAGTGGGGACGAGCGTAGAGTATAATTCCAACCCGCCTACCTCTGGGCCGCATTACAGCCAGTGGACTAAAAGAGGAGTGTATGAGAAAGAGATTGAGGATGGTTATTTGATCCACTCGTTGGAACACGGCTATATCGTGATCAGTTATAACTGTGAACAAAATTCGAAATCCGAAATCCGAAATCCGAAACAAATTCAAAATTCTAAATTACAAATTATAAACGTTAGATTAGCATATGCGCATGGGGAGGGGGAGGATATTCCGGAGGGAGAGCCGCACTCCGCGACAAGTTCAGGGCAAGTTCAGGAGACGGAAGAATGCCAGCAATTAAAAGTGACTTTGAAGAATTTCTATGAAAGGTATAAAAATAAACGGCTGATTGTGGTGTCGCGGCCGGGTTTGGATGTGCGAGTGGCTTTGACGGCTTGGAATCGGATATTGAAGCTTGGTAGTTGGGATGAGAGTCAAGTGGAAGCGTTTGTGCGGGCTTTTGAGAACCAGGGGCCGGAAAAGACGATGGAGTAAGTGGGGGTTGACAGGGGTAAATAAAGCGGGTTAGAATTGTATCCATACCCAGGGGGAGGGGGTAATGTGAAAAAGTTATTAGTGGTGTTGGTCTTAGGATTAGTGGGGGTGAGCTGGTGGTGGAAAGACCGAGCGGTTGCGCCTCAAGAAAGTGAACCGGCGCAAAGTCAAGTGGGAGGAGAAGTGGAAGTGACGGTGGTACCGAAACAATTAACAGTGGGGGAAGAGATGATTTTTGAGGTGACCTTGAACACGCATACGGTAGAACTGGATGAGGACATGACCGAGATAATTAAGGTCAGCGATAGCTTTGGTAGAGACTATCGGGTAGTAAGTTGGTCGGGGGGCAAAGGCGGACATCACCTGAGCGGGGAATTGCGGGTGGAGGAGTTGCAGAAGAGAGCGGAGAGGATTAAGCTGACGATAGGCGGTAAAATAGGAGTGACAAAAAGCATAAAAGCATAAAAGTGTAAAAGCATAATGACAAACCAAGTAGGAAAAAGATTGGCTACGATCATCGGCCATTTGCGGGGAGTGCAGAAAATGGCGCAAGAGGGACGGTACTGCATTGACGTAATCAAGCAGATTGAGGCAGTGGAGGCGGCGTTGGCCAAGACTAAAGAGGTGGTGCTGGCCGGACACCTGGACAATTGTGTCAGGGAGGCAATACGAGGCAAAGATGAGATGACGCTGCGGAAAGTGATGAAAGAATTATTAGCCGTATTTAAAGCGGAGAATAGGTAAAGTGAGTAACAGATTTATAATAGGGGTAATCGGTGTAACGGTGCTGGTATTGGTCTTGGGGGCAGTGGCAGCAGTGAAGTGGTCTGCCTCATCCGCCTCGTTGGCAGGCGGGGGGAAGCTGCAGCTGGTGGAAAAAACCCATGATTGGGGGGATATCCCTATCAATGGAGGCAAGGTAGAAAAGGTGTTTGAGGTGGTAAATGACAGTGAGACAGCGTTGGAATTGGCTAATTTTGCCACGAGTTGCATGTGCACTACGGTAGTGGTCAAGACTAAGGAGGGGGAGAGTCCGGCGTTTGGAATGCACGAGCAGTCTGCTTGGAAGGGGAGAGTAGAACCGGGAGAAACAGCCGCAGTAAAAGTGGTATTTGATCCGGCCTATCACGGACCCAGCGGGAAAGGGGTGATGACGCGGGTAGTCAGTTTTGAGACCAGCGATCCGGACAATAAAAAGGTGGAATTATGGCTCAAGGGAAAAGTTATCTAAAAATTCAAAAGTCAAAATTAGTCAGCATATTAATAGCGATAGGAATAGTAGTGGTGGCCGGGGCAATATTGTTTGAGATTAGGGTTAGGCCGAGGCTGTGGGTAGGGAAAATAGCTAATCAAGTGAATCGAGTCGATCGAGTGAATCGAGAAGATAAACTGATATATCAACAATTGGCTGACAAGGTGATACCAGTGGCGGGGAAAACAGTGCTAGTGGAATGGGGGAGCATGGGGCAGAAGTTGGTGCAAGCGGGGGCGATTGACATGGTTAAATTTAAAAAAATTTTTCCTGAATTGACGAAAGAGCAAAGACAGGTATTAGAGGGCGATGATTTGCACCAGATAACCTTTACGGCCGAGAATATCGGCTTTTGGACCGATGTGTTGTGGGCATTGGGACTGACGCAGGAAAGCAAAGTGTTATCAGAGGGGCCGATGCAGCAGAATGCTAAGAATACGCCGTTGCAGAATTATGCCTCGACAGCCGGCTGGACACTGGGGCGGAAAACGGCGATGCAGCTTTATAATAGCACTCAATTGATTAAATTAACTTCGGAACAAGACGAGTTGGTTTATCAAGCAGCCAGCAATATTTATCGGCCTTGCTGTGGTAATTCGGCGGCCTATCCGGATTGCAATCACGGCATGGCGGTGGTGGGATTATTGGAATTGATGGCGTCTCAAGGAGCGGGTGAGCAGGAAATGTATGAAGCGGCGTTGGCGTTTAATTCTTATGCCTTCGCGGATACTTATATCAATGCGGCAGCGTATTTGATAAAGCAAGGCAGGGCTTTCGAAGAAGCGGGACCCAAAGAACTGTTGGGGGCGAATTGGTCCAGCGGGCAGGGAGCCAACTTTGTGGCCAAGAGCGTGGGGGAAATTCCAGGGGCACCCAAGCGAGGAGCCAGTTGTGGAGTCTAGTTTATATCAAATATCGTTAGTGGCGGCGTTTGGGGCCGGGATGGTGGCCCTGTTCGCGCCCTGCTGCATTTCGTTTTTACTGCCGAGTTACTTTGGCAACATTTTCAAGGAGCGGCGGCGGGTATTGCTGATGACTTTAGTTTACAGTTTGGGAATTGCCACGGTGATGCTGCCGATAGTGTTGGGAGCCAAAGCTCTGTCTTTGTTCTTTTTCAGATTCCATGACCAAAGTTATTTATTGGGGGGGATATTTTTGTTGATCATGGCAGTGATGACGCTTTTGGGGATTAAATTACCACTGCCCCATTTGAGTTTGAGTAAAAAAGGGAATGAGTTAGACGTATGGTCAACTTATACTTTGGGAATATTTTCCGGAGTCACCAGCGCCTGCTGCGCGCCGGTACTATTGGGAGTGATGGGAATTTCGGCTTTGTCAGCTACCTGGTGGGGTGCGGTAGGGGTGGGGGTGGCATATGTATTGGGTATGGTGTTCCCGCTGTATGTGGCCAGTTACTTTTTGGAGCGGGGTAATTTTTTGGCCAGGCCGGTGTGGCGCAAAGTGGTGGGCCAGGTGCGGTGGGCAGGTAAATCGCATGTGATTTTTTTGGCTAACGTAGTGGGAGCGGTGATCTTTGGGGCTTTAGGTTTGGTGACGGTGTATTTGGCGCTGACCGGCAAGTTGGGGATGCCGGAAGCAGATGAAAGGATTGGTCAAGTAGCAGAATGGCTGGGGAGAACGACCCAAGGAATACCGCTGGTGAACCTGGTATTTGTGGTGGCAATAGGCGTGATTTTGGGTAAACTGATAGAGAAAGCAATTGGAAGGAGGTGAGTAAAAATGAAGCTGGACAAAATGGTACTGGCTAACGCGACGGCGATGTGGATGGCGATAGTCTGGGTGGTGTGCCGGGTGTTGGTGGGGCTGTTTCCGGGAGGAAGCAGAGTGTTATTGCAGTGGTGGGTGCACTCAGTCAATTTAGGTCAATTGCCGGTAGGGAGAATGACGTGGACTGGCTTTTGGGCCGGCGGAATAACAGCGGTGGCCTTAGCGTGGTTAGGAGGCTGGCTGTTTGGCTGGTGCTGGGAACTCGCTTCGCTAAAGCGTAAAAGTGTAAAAGCGTAAAAGCGTAAAAGGAGGAAGTATGACAAAGTACATCTGCCCGATGCACCCGGAGGTGGTATCGGATAAACCGGGCAAGTGCCCTAAGTGCGGGGGCATGCCCCTCGTCGCTGTAGCTTCTCGGGGTAAAGAGAATAGACATGAAGGACACATGATGATGGGGGCGGCGGAGGATTTTTTGCGGCGGTTCTTGGCGGTGACGGCGTTACTGGTGCCGCTGGTAGTATTCAGCAAGTTGGGGATGAAATACGCGGAACTCACGGTGGGGACGGCGATCTTCTACTTTGCCTTGGTGTTTTTTGAGCACGCTAAACACGAGATTAAGGCCAAGCAGTATGGCATGATGACCTTGGTGGCATTGGCAGTGGGAGCAGGATATTTGTTTTCGGTAGCGGCGACACTGCTGCCGCAATTGGAGACAGAATTTTACCTTGAAATATCTACCCTGATTTGGGTGTTATTGTTTGGGCATTATCTGGAGGCGCGGTCTTCCGGGGCGGCGGGGGATGCGTTGCAGGAAGTGGCCAAGCTGCTGCCGCAGACGGCTCATTTGTTGGTGAAAGGAGAAGTTAAGAATGTAGCGGTAGCGCAGTTGCAAGAAAGGGATATGGTATTGGTGAAACCGGGCGAGAAAGTGCCGGCGGATGGGGTGATAGTTAGGGGGGAAGCAAATTTTGACGAGGCGCATATCACGGGCGAATCCAAGCCGGTGAAAAGGATGACGGGGGAAAGGGTCATAGCCGGAGCGATTTGCGCTGACGGAGCGGTGGAGGTGCGCTTGGATAAAGTGGGAGAGAATTCGACCATTGGCCAGATCCAGAAATTAATTGAGACAGCGCAGCAGACTAAACCGGCGAGCCAGCGGTTGGCTGATCGGGCCAGCCAGTGGTTGACGTTTGTAGCTTTGGGGGTGGCGATATTGGCTTTTGGCGTTTGGTCTTTAATTGTGGGGGAAACACTAGTATTTAGTTTGACGCTGGCGATAACGGTGCTGGTGATTGCTTGTCCGCACGCTTTAGGGTTGGCCATTCCGACGGTGTCCACCATCGCCACACAATTGGCGGTGAAACACGGACTATTTATTAAAGATTTGGGCAAGTTGGAGGTGGTTAAAGACGTGGATTGGGTGGTGTTTGATAAAACCGGAACTTTGACAAAAGGAGATTTTGGTGTAGTGAGGGTGGAAGGGGATGTGGTGAGAATAGCGGCTTCATTGGAGCAGCACTCGAGTCATGTGATTGGGGAAGCGATCGTTAAGTATGCCAAGGAGCAGGGAGTGAAGTTGATGAATCTGGATAGCTTCAAGAATGTAGCGGGAAAGGGGATAATGGGCAGGATAGGTAAGAAAGAATATCAGGTGGGCAACGCGGCGTTGGTGGGAAAGACAGAGACAGAGTCAGAAGCCAAGACGGTAGTGTATGTGGCGGAAGGGCAAAGAATTTTAGGGAAAATTTTATTGGCGGATGAGGTAAAGTCAGAATCGCGGGGGGCAATAGCCAGCTTGCATAGGTTGGGGGTGAAGGTGGCGATGATTACCGGTGACAACGAGGCGGTAGCGAAAGGGGTGGCGAGGCAGCTTAAAATTGATACCTACTTTGCCAGGGTGTTGCCGGAGGAGAAGTATAAATACGTGGGTAAGCTGCAGCAGCAGGGAGCAGTAGTGATGATGGTGGGGGATGGGGTGAATGACGCGCCGGCGTTGACCCAAGCTGATGTGGGGGTAGCGGTGGGGGCGGGGACGGATGTAGCGGTAGAGGCGGGCGATGTGGTGTTGACGCGGAGCAACCCGCAAGATATCGTCAGCCTGATAGTGTTGGGCAAGAGGACGTATCGGAAGATGGTGGAGAATTTAGTATGGGCTTTAGGTTACAACGTGGTAGCCATCCCGGCGGCAGCGGGAGTATTTATGCCTTGGGGATTTAGGTTGCGACCGGAGATAGGAGCTTTGGCGATGAGCTTGTCGAGCGTGATCGTGGTAGTGAACGCGTTTCGGCTGAAGCGGGCTAGTTTAGGCTAGCATCAATCTCATGGGGCGGAAGGAGCTTTGTCTCCGTTAATTTCTACAAATGCGTGGCCTAATTTCCTGGTTATGGTGGCTGAAATGGTGGTAATACCCATAAAATCTATTATATCACTCGAAGTTAGTGTAAACTTTTGCCTATGGCGATACAAGAGTGTACGGCGGTGGGGTGTTATTTGCAGCAACAGGGCGGGTTGGTGAGCTTGCCGCTGGTGACGCTGGCAGGACTGGCGGATGGGATTAATCCGTGCGCGATTGGGATGATGGTAACGCTGCTTGGCTACCTGGTGGTGTTCGGCAGCCAAGCAAATAAAAATTACCAGATTCTGAAGTTGGGAATAGCGTATATTTTGAGCGTGTTTGTGACCTACTTGGTGATTGGGTTGGCGTTTTATTCGACGGTGGCGTCGATTCAGCAACTGGTGGGCGGGGTAGTAAATAAAATTATCGGGGGGATTTTGGGAGTGGCGGGTTTAATTATGCTTAAAGACGTGGTGTGGCCGGAGTCGCCGGTGCATTTGCGGATTCCGGGGGCGAGTAAAGCCAGGCTAATGAAGCTGGTGGAGAAAGTGAGTTTGCCGGGGACGATAGCTTTGGGAGTAGCGGTAACGGTGCTGGAGACGCCCTGTTCTTTGCCGTTGTATGTAGGGACGGCGACTATCCTGGCTAATGCCGGCATGGCGTTGCCGCTGGTAGTGGGTTACTTTTTGTATTACAACCTGTTGTTTGTATTGCCGTTGATAATTGTCTTGGTGTTGGTGTGGCAAGGCAAACGGGTGGTGGAGATGCGCGAGTGGGAACACAAAGCCGAGAAGTGGATGAAGCTGTCTTTAGGGAGTTTGCTGCTAGTGATGGGCGGCTGGTTGTGGTTTGGGGCTTGACAGATATTATCACTTCGTTATAATTATAACAATATGAGTAACACGATACTGCAGGTACCGGTGAGTAAAGATCTGAGGAACCAGGCGGCTGTGATGGCAAACGAAATGGGATTTTCGTCGTTGCAAGAGGCGGTGCGGTTATTTATGGCCAAGTTGGCGAGCGGAACAGTGGAGGTTACTTTCCAGGAGCCGGTACGGTTAAGTCCGCGGGCGGTGAAGCGGTATGAGAAGATGATTAGCGAGATGGAGCAGGGGAAAAACACGTATGTAGCCCACAACGTCAAGGATTTTATGAGTCAGTTAAATGGAGATACGTTACCACGCAAAATTTCTTAAACATTATCGACAGAGGATACAGCGCTCGGTAGGTCTGCGACAGAGACTTGAAGATAGAGTGGAATCATTTACCAAAGATCCCGGTGACGAGGGTTTGCAGGATCACCCGTTGAAGGGGAAGAAATTGGGGCTACGAGCATTTTCAGTTACCGGTGATGTGCGAATAGTGTATCGGTGGATAGGGAAAAATGTGGTGCAATTCTTGGATGTGGGAGGTCATAATCAGGTTTATTAAGGAGTTAGATTTCTTTCCTGAGGAAGCGATAAAGAGTGAGAATGAAGTAGGGAATAATGAAGAAGAAAAGATATTCTTCTAAGGGGAGGTAGCCGATAGTGATGCCGGAGAGTTGGCCAAAGTGCCAGTGACCTTTAGCCACAGTGAAACTATCCCAAGTAGTACCGAGAATAAAAAAGAATAAAGGAATGACTAGTCTTTCGCGGCGAGATTGATACAAGTGAATGTGGAATTTCCATTCAAGGCCGACGGCAATGACGAGAAGGATAGAGAGGATAATAAGATATTCCATGAATTTAGTAGTAGGCAGAGTGAACTGGTCATAGTATACTGTTTGCACTATGGCGACGGTAGTGGTGACGGATGAGAATTTTGATGAGGTAGTGAGCAAGAGCCAGTTGCCGATAGTGGTGGATTTCTGGGCAAGTTGGTGCGGACCATGTATCGCGGCGGAGCCGATTATCGAGGAGTTGGCAGGAGCATACGCCGGTAAAGTGGTGATGGGAAAGTTGAATGTGGATGAAAACCAGGCCAAAGCGGCGGAGTTTGGGGTGATGAGCATTCCCACGGTGATCGGATTTAAAAACGGCCAAGAAGTGGAGAGAAAGATTGGTTTCGGCGGTAAAGCAAATTACGAGGATTTGATTAAAAGGGTGTCTCAAGTTAAATGACCAGGAAGGTAATCATTATCGGTTCGGGGCCGGCCGGGTACACAGCCGGTGTTTATTTGGCGCGGGCGGAGTTGCAGCCGCTGATTTTTGCCGGAGAGCAGTGGGGCGGGCAGCTGATGCTGACGACGGAGGTAGAAAATTATCCAGGATTTTCAGACGGGATTATGGGGCCCAAGTTGATGGCAGAGATGCGGGCCCAAGCGGAGAAGTTTGGGGCGGAGGTGGCGGATAAAAGCGTAAGTAAAGTGGATTTTTCCACCCACCCGTTTAAAGTGAATGAGGTGCTGGCTGACGCGGTGATTGTGGCTACTGGAGCCGAGGCGAGGTTACTGGGTGTGCCGGGAGAAAAGAAGTTTATGGGGCGAGGGGTGTCCACCTGCGCTGTGTGCGATGCACCGTTTTATAAAGGCAAGTCTTTGGTGTATGTGGTGGGTGGAGGAGACGCGGCCATGGAGGAGGTATTGGCTTTGAGTAAATTTGCTCAAAAAGTAGGAGTGATACATAGGCGAGAAGGATTAAAAGCGAGTAAAATCATGCAGCGCAAAGTAGAAGAGAAGGGCAACGTGGAATTTTTGTGGAATAGGGAGGTAGTGGAGATAAAAGGTGAACAGAAGGCTACGAGTGTGGTGGTGAAAAACAATCAGAGCGGGGAAGTAAAAGAACTGGTGATGGATGGAATTTTTATTGCCGTTGGTCATACGCCAACAACGGCGATGTTAATGGGTAAGTTGGAATTGGATCAGAAGGGCTATATAAAGACGGGTTTCAGTGAGAATTATCCCACGATGACCTCGATTGAAGGAGTGTTTGCGGCCGGAGATGTGGTAGACTGGCGATATCGGCAGGCAGTGACGGCGGCGGGAATGGGGTGCATGGCGGCGCTGGACGCGGAGAAATACTTAGATAATTTAAAATTCAAAATTTAAAATTTAAAATTATGCCAAATCCATATCAAAATGCAGTAAGGCAATTGCGGCAAGTGGGGGAATTATTGGAATTAGACGAAGAGACGATAGCTAGATTGGCTAAGCCCGATCGGGTGGTTAAGAAAGAGATCAAGGTGGGGAAGAAAAAGTTTTTGGCTTTTAGGTCGCAGCATAACCAGGCCCGAGGACCATATAAAGGGGGGATTAGGTTCCATTCGGGAGTGACCGAAGACGAGGTTAAGGCCCTGTCGATGTGGATGACGTGGAAATGCGCTACGGTGGGGATTCCGTTTGGAGGAAGTAAAGGTGGGGTGGTGGTGGATCCCAAAGGATTGTCTGCAGAGGAACTCGAACAGTTGAGCCGCGGCTATATAAGGGCCTTTTATGAGTATCTGGGACCGCAGCGGGATGTGCCGGCGCCGGATGTGAATACCGATAGTCAAGTCATGGCCTGGATGCGGGATGAATACGAAAAACTGGCGGGACAGCAGCAGCCGGCGGTGGTAACTGGCAAACCGGTGGAATTGGGGGGGTCGCAGGGAAGGACGGAGGCGACGGGTTGGGGCGGATTTTATGTGCTGGAGCAATTGGCAGGGAAATTGGCAATGCCAAGAGCCAAAGTCAAAATTGCGGTGCAGGGATTGGGAAATGTGGGGTATTGGTTTACCAGGTTTGCTTCCGAGGCCGGATACCGAGTTATAGCTGTGTCTGACTCTAAAGGTGGGGTGATCACTGAAGGCACAGAAAA
>Ga0209541_10013758_pt1 | contig 12308 bp, 11 predicted proteins | sample RifCSPlowO2_01_FD_184027 | JGI IMG/M metagenome (GOLD analysis project Ga0209541, IMG submission 184027) | Groundwater microbial communities from Rifle, Colorado - Rifle CSP2_plank lowO2_0.1 (SPAdes) (version 2) | ecosystem: Environmental > Aquatic > Deep subsurface > Groundwater | place...
CCTACCGGAGTGGGAGTTCTTTACGGCAGGAAAAATTTGCTGGAAGAAATGCCTCCTTTCCTTTATGGAGGGGGGATGATAATGGAGGTTACTTATGAAAACTCAACATTTAAAAAACTTCCATGGAAATTTGAGGCAGGCACTCCGAACATTGCAGGAAGCATAGGATTGGGAGCGGCGATTGACTACTTAAAAAAAATCGGGATGAAAAACATAGAAGCCCATGATAAGAAGATTTCAAAATATGCTTTTGAAGAAATATCGAAAATCAAAGGAGTGAAAATATATGGGCCCGGCTATGAGCAGTCAGGAGCAATGGTTTCATTCAACATAGATAAAGTTCATCCTCATGACGCGGCTTCAATACTTGATGCAGAGGGAATAGCAATAAGGGCGAGCCATCACTGCTGCATGCCCCTTATGAAAATGCTCGGAATAACAGGAACTGCAAGGGCAAGCTTCTATTTATACAATACTTTTGAAGAAGTTGACAATCTTGTTGAGGGGATTGGAAAAGTTAAAAAAGTGTTCAGGATAACCTGAATAAAATCTAAAATAATGGAAGCCGCAGAACAAATGTATCAGGAAAATATTTTGGACCATTACAGCAATCCGCATAACTTTGGCCATATAAAAAATGCCACTGTCCACCATCACGAATACAATCCATTGTGCGGCGATGAGATTGATATTTACCTTATAATAAAAAATAATATTGTGGAAGAGGTTAAATTCAGCGGAAAGGGCTGCGCGATAAGCCAGGCATCTGCTTCAATGCTTACTGATGAGATAAGGGGCAATCCTCTCAGTGAAGCAAAGAAGATAACAAAAGAAAAAATACTTGAATTGCTGGGCATTTCCTTGAGTCCGGTAAGGCTGAAGTGCGCTTTGCTGTCTTTAGACACATTAAAAAATGGAATCAGGATTTATGAGGAATATGTTAAGAAGTAAGGCAATGACATAAGGAGATTACACTAAAAAACGTTGAGGTCAAAATGACAGAAGGAAAAATCAAATATGAAGATGGGAGTTATAAACTTGAAGTAGGCGAAGATATGTTATGGATTATCGCAGCTTATAAAGGCGGAAGATTGGCAAGGCATCATGATTCTGTTGAAGATTATTTAGGCAAAATTGAAAGAGAGACTCAAAGAAAAGAGTACAAACCAAGAATAAGTGAAATACTGATTACTTCAAGAAATCCGGATTTTAGAGGAGTTTTAAAAGGTGAGGTTGCATTACAAGGATACAGGATGTTATCTGCTGACCAGTCCAGAGGAGAGATAAACGTGGCATTGGAGCAGATATCCGATGAGGAAACTCAAAGATTGGGGCAGAGGCTAGATATTGGGCCTCAAATACTATTTTAGGATACGAGGTAAATCAAAATGCAAACAGAAGACTTGACAATAAATGACCTTCATGTAAGCGTTGAAGGAAAGAAAATATTGAACGGGATAAATTTAGTTGTAAAGATGGGAGAGGTTACAGCTTTGATGGGTCCTAATGGAAGCGGAAAGTCAACTCTAGCATACACATTAATGGGGCATCCTCGCTACACTGTTGAAAAGGGAGAGGCAGTTTACAAGGGAAAAAATATTCTGGAAATGGAGCCGAATGAGAGGGCAAAACTTGGAATATTCCTTTCATTCCAGTATCCTCAGGAAATTCCGGGAGTCAGCGTTTCTAATTTTTTAAGAACAGCTTATAATGCCGTGAAACAAACGCAGATATCTGTTCCTGAGTTTGTAAAGCTCCTGAAAGAGAAGATGGCGCTGCTTAAGATTGACACAAGCTTCAGCAGGCGTTATCTAAATGAGGGATTTTCTGGAGGGGAGAAAAAAAGGACAGAGATTCTGCAAATGGCTGTTCTTCAGCCTGAAATTGCAATTCTTGATGAGACTGATTCCGGGCTCGATATAGATTCTCTGAAGATAGTTGCAGACGGAGTGAACAGCATCCTGAATAAGAATTTCGGGGCTTTGGTGATAACTCATTACCAGCGCCTTCTCAACTACATAAAACCTGATACCGTTCACATAATGGTAAAAGGAAAAATAGTGAAAAGCGGCGGGAAAGAATTGGCGCACCAGCTTGAGGAAAAAGGATACTCAGGAGTTATAGGATATGATGCTCAGGACATAAAAGATGATGCAGAAAAATGATGATAAAAATAAAGAATTTTAAAATGAGAGATATAAACTTTAAAATAAATCGTATAAGGAGGCAAAAATGAAACAGGAAATTATTCCAAAGATAAGCTTAACTGATAAAGCAGCTTCAAAGCTGAAGTCTTTTCTGGAGAAAGAAAAGAAAAAGGCATTCAGGCTTGCTGTGGTTAAAGGAGGATGCTCTGGCTACTCATATGAGATGAGCGTTGAAGACAATCCAAAAGAAGGAGACATTGTGCTGGAAGAAAAGGGAGTAAGCATATTTGTAGGCAGGGAAGGAAGCGACTTTCTGGACGGCTCAACATTGGATTATTTTTCATCCCTCACTGATTCCGGATTTAAGATATTAAATCCAAACGTCAAGAGAACCTGCGGATGCGGGCATAGTGTAGGGTAAGAGGAAGTGTACTGATTTTAGGGGAGAAAAAGGCAGATTCATCCTCCACTAAACTCAATTTAACTTTCCAGAATGATATGGCTAAACTAGAAAAGATTATTCAAGCCTCAAAAGAGCATTTTACAAGGAACAAAAGAAAATATAAAATCGGTTCCAAGATTTTTCTCGGAGTCAATTTGATTACAACTCTTGGAATATCTCTGTACACCTATCATCAAATAAGCACATGGCATAATAGGTGGGAAGAAACTAAAGGCGATTACGAAAATTATCTTAGAAGCAACAAAGAATCTATTGAACGGGAAATTGAAAGAGAAGTTGGCATTGAAATTGAGGGTGTAAATTTATCGTTTGCAGATAGAATTGAAGATAATGATGATACAGTCATGCAATATGAACCAGCTAAAGATGTCATAATCGTTTCAAGAGAATATGCATCGCCGTTTCATGAAAGAGGAAAATTGCCAGCTGAACAAGATAACAAAACACAAACAACAAAAGGAGATTACATACATGAGTTAGGGCATGACTACACCCACCAGATTTATATGGAACTTAAAGTACAAGGAAAACTGCATTTTGATTATACTTTTTGGGTTGGTTTTGATATTGCAAATGACTTAATTACTGAAGGAATTGCTGAATACTTTGCAATTTCATCTGGAGAGAATTTGCCAAGAATGATTAACAATCTTCCACAAACTAAAGAGGATATAGTTCTAATGTATTTCTCTAAGGGGTATTATGAAATTGGCCGGCGCATTGTAACACCTATTTTAAATAAAATGGGTGTAGAAAATGGTATTCGGGCAATACTAACACAACCGGCAATTACTGATTTAGAGATTGTTCAACCTGAATTATATTATAAAAGAATACTAAAAAGCGCTTCGCCGAAACAAAAATAACCCAGACAGACGGAATTATGAGCGCTTGATAAACAAAATTGAGGAGATATAAGTTCCTTGCGAACTATTGTTTAAATCAAACCGCATCAACCTCGCTCAAGCATTTGAGTAAAAGCTGCTGCAAACTCGCCATCATCCCTGAGAGAACCATATCATTTGTCGCAGCCTTAATCTGTCCAAGCTTGTCCACAATCTGCCTGAAAAATCTTATTATATCTCCCTCAAGAAGATTTGTATTTTCTATAATCCTGAATATGCTTGAGCCGTAATAGCATAAATGAATCATGGATGTTATTATTTCTATGTTGTGAAATCTGCGTTCTCTCCTGAGAAACGGCTCATAGCTTATCTCTCTTGAAAGCTGGCTTGACAGCTTCGAAGGAAAAATTTTATTGAATGTTGAACTTTCCCTCCCCTCATAGCATATGCAGGCTACCAAAAGCAGCATTTGGTATTCATTAAGCTTCCTGTAAAAGTCGGTTGCGAATACCTCTCCAATAACAAGCTCATCACTGTATATTTTTGAGCAGAACTCTCCCTTGGCAGTCAGCGCGTTTTTTTCTATGTAACCCATTTTCTCCAGATTTTTTTTTATCCTTATGAATGAGCTGTGCCCAATATGCCCCTTTGCATCCATAAATTTACTGCCATATTTCTGGAAGGAATGAAAACTCTTGCACAAGATTTCATCTATCTCCTCATTGGTGTGAAGTTTTATAAGATTAAGCACTGTGTTGACAGAAAGCCTGAACTGGGATCTTATAGGCTCGGTATCGGAAGAGGTTATGGATTTCAGCTTTTTATAGTCAAAATCCCTCCTGCTTATTATTATGTAAACAAATCCCTCTTTGTCTATCCCCCTTCTCCCTGCCCTGCCGCTAATCTGAAAATATTCTTTTGAGTTCATCATCCTAAAATTCACTCCGTCAAATTTTCTAAGAGACTCAAAGCATACGGATTTTGCAGGCATATTAACGCCTACTGCAAATGTTTCTGTTGTATAGAGAAATTTTATTTTTCCCATTGAAAACAGCTCCTCAACAATCTCCTTCATTACAGGAAGAAGTCCTGCATGGTGGAATCCTATGCCATAAGGAAGAGTCTGCCTTAATATTGCAGTTGAGTCCAGCTTGTTTATTTCAGAAGGGGAATTGCCGAGCTTGCTTCTTATAAATTTCGTTATCTCGGCATCAGGCTTGAAAAGATTTTTTCTGAAAAGCTCCATCGCCTTTTTCTGGCAGCCGTGCCTTGACAATGTGAAAAAAAGGCATGGGGTCTTGTCCAAAATCTCTTTTGCCAAATCAAGATGGGAAGGCTGGACAAAATTTCTTTTTCTTCTTGGATTTCCAAGAGCTTTGTGATAATCCGGAATTTCAAAAGCGCTTTTCAAGTTCTTTAATGAGGTTATTCCAAGCTCGCTGTCATAAAAGCTGACTTCAAGAGGAATTGGCCTGATGTTATGCTCAACAACCTCAACATCATGCTGTTTTATCGCGCTTATCCATGAAGCGAACTCATGGGCATTAGGTATTGTCGCGGAGAGGCACAGCATTCTTGTCTGCGGCTTTGAAAAAATAACAGATTCCTCCCACACATATCCTCTCTCAAAATCATTTATGTAATGTATTTCATCAAACACCACATAAGAGACGTTGCTTATGGAAGAATCCCCGATAAGAACCATATTCCTGTAAATCTCCGTAGTCATTATAAGAATCAGCGCATTTGAGTTTTTCACAACATCGCCGGTTATGAGCCCAACATTCTCTTCTCCATAATCCTTTGAAAATTCCTTGTATTTCTGATTTGAGAGAGCTTTTATGGGAGCTGTGTATATCACCCTTATTCCCTTGTTAACATCGCGGTTTATTATATAATCTGCAATGAGAGTTTTTCCTGAGCCGGTAGGGGCAGAAACCACGACTGATTTATTCTGCTCTATTGCTTTTATCGCCTTTTCCTGAAACTCATCCAGAACAAGCCCTTTATATTCCATAAAATGAAGATTGGACTGCTGTTTTAAATATATTGCTATGCACTGTATTTTTTATTTGTAAAAACAAGTCAAACAACTTCAGATATCCAGATTTATAACTTCCTTTGCATGGCTCTGTATGAATTCCCTTCTTGGTTCAACCTGAGAGCCCATTAACAAAGTGAATATGTTGTCTGCTTCCACAGCATCTTCAAGAGTTATCTTCACTATTGTCCTGTTTTCATAATCCATTGTTGTATCCCATAATTGGTCAGGATTCATCTCTCCAAGGCCTTTATATCTCTGAATGACAGCAGTCTCTCCAAATTCTTTCAGTGTTTTATTCAGCTCTTCTTCAGAATAAGCATATTTTACTTTCTTGTCTTTTGAAACCTTGTACAAGGGAGGCTGCGCTATGAAAACATGCCCTGCTTCTATAAGCGGCTTCATATACCTATAAAAGAATGTGAGCAGCAAAGTCCTTATGTGAGAGCCGTCAACATCAGCATCAGTCATTATTATAATCTTGTGATATCTTAATTTTGAAAGGTCAATCTCATCTCCAACATTCGAGCCTATTGCGGTTATCATAGTAGTAATCTCTTCATTTTCAAAAACTTTATTGAGCCTTGCCTTCTCGACATTCAGGATTTTTCCCTTCAATGGAAGGATAGCCTGATAATTTCTGTCGCGTCCCATTTTTGCGCTTCCGCCTGCGCTGTCTCCCTCAACAAGATAAAGTTCGCACTTTTCAGGGGATTTCTCAGAACAGTCAGCAAGTTTTCCCGGAAGCGAGCCTCCATTAAGGACGCCTTTTCTCCTGCTCAACTCTCTCGCCTTCTGGGCAGCCTCTCTCGCTTGCGCTGCATTCATAATCTTTGCAACCATGATTTTTACAACATCCGGATTTTCTTCAAGATAATCCATAAGATAGCTGTACACGACAGAATCAACTATCCCTTTTATTTCAGAATTCCCGAGTTTTGTTTTGGTCTGCCCTTCAAACTGAGGCTCCGGAACTTTTATTGAGAGGACAGATGTTAAACCTTCCCTCACATCATCACTTGTCAGCTTCAGGTCTGTTTTCAGTTTTTCAGCATAGCTATTCATAACTCTTGTTAATGCAGTCTTGTATCCTGTAAGATGCGTGCCTCCCTCCTGAGTGTTTATGTTATTTACAAAAGAATACACATTTTCTGTGTAGGTATCATTGTACTGCAATGCAATCTCTATTACAACTCCGTTTTTCTCTTTTGTGAAGTATATTGGCTTATGTAGCACAACCTTATTTTTGTTTAGAAATTCAACAAACGAAAGAATCCCGCCGGCATATTCAAAATCAGCTTTTTTGTCTGCCCTTTCATCCAATATTGTTATTTTGATTCCTTTGTTGAGGAATGCGAGCTCCCTTAGCCTGCTTGACAATATCTCAAAACTGAATTCTGTTGTTTCAAAAATTTCCGCATCTGGCTTGAAAGTTATTTTTGTTCCTGTTTCTTTATCCGGAGTATTTCCCAGCACAGATAACTGAGAAGCTGTCTTTCCTTTTGAGAATCTCTGCTCATAAATCTTCCCGTTCCTTTTTACCTGCACTACAAGATCTTCTGACAAGGCATTAGTTACTGAAATTCCGACTCCGTGCAGTCCGCCGCTGACTTTGTAGATTTTTTTGTCAAATTTTCCTCCAGCATGCAGTTTTGTCATTACAACCTCAACAGCAGGTATTCCCAGCTTGGGATGGACATCAACTGGAATTCCCCTTCCGTTATCTTCAACTGTCACGTAGCTGTTTTTATGCAAAGTCACAACTACATGACTGCAAAAGCCCGCTAGAGCCTCATCTATTGAATTGTCTATTGCTTCATATACAAGATGATGCAGCCCTCTTGCATCTGTTGAGCCTATATACATTCCAGGCCTTTTTCTGACTGCATTAAGGTCTCCAAGAACCTGAATATCCTTGGCATCATAAGACAAAGAAAGCTTCTCCTGCTCTTTCTGCTGCTGTTCCTGAGATTCCTGACTTGGCTGGGTGTTTTTTCGCTGTTCGGAATCATTGAATTCTGCTGTTTGCTGCTGTTCCATTTTGAAAAGTTATACTCCTATATTGTTATTTTGTTGCATAGTTTTATGACTCATTTCATTATTTTTTAGATTTGAAAAATATGTGTTTTATCGTCGAGATTTTATTGCTGTTTGTACTCTTTAGCGAGTCAATGTAGTATTTAAATTTTTGCAATTTGCAGGCTCAGTAGAATTGACTTTTTCTATCAATAAAATTTTTGATTAAATCTTCGCATTGTCTATCTCAGTTTTGCAGGTGCACGCGCTGTTTATGCCTTCAATTTGCCCTCTTAATTCCATATCTTTTACTTTTGGAATGACATCAACTAATATTTTCTTGACGTTTTCAGCATTGGCTCTGAGTGTTTTTAAAATCATATCCACTGTAACCTTCTCCTCAGTTTCCATAAAGCAGTCATAATCAGTTGACATAGCAATGGGTTGATAGCATATTCCGGCTTCTCTTGCAAGCACTGCCTCCGGAACTGTGGTCATATTAATAACATCACATCCCCACATCCTGAATAAGTTGGACTCTGCCCTTGTGGAAAATCTTGGACCCTCTATCGTAACTATAGTGCCTTTTGAATGATAAGTTATTCCTGATTTTTTTGCTATTTCAGATAGAATGCCCCTCAATCTCCTGCAAAATGGATCAGCCATGGATATATGGCATACCTCATTTCCGTCATAAAATGTCTGCTGCCTTTTTGCAGTCCTGTCAATGAATTGGTCAATAAAAACAAGATGCCCAGGCTTTATTTCTTCCCTCAATGAGCCGCAGGCAGTGGGAGCTATAATGTGTGTAACTTTCAACTCTTTCATTGCCCATATATTTGCGCGGTAATTTACGTTTGTAGGGTTAATCCTGTGGGAATCTCCATGCCTCGGTATGACTACTGTTTCCACACCCTTGACTCTTCCTGATGTAACCAAATCAGAAGTAGCTCCATAGGGAGTATGAATTTTAACTTTCTTTGGAGAGTCCATTATCTCGGGATTGTCTATTCCTGACCCTCCTATAATCCCAATTTTAACAGTTTTTTCCATAAGACAACTCTCTCATATACAGGCAATTTAATAATCTTTATAAATACATAAGTTTTCCTGATTAGCAATGGCAGAAGAAATTCCGAAAGAACAGAAAGAGCAGGCAAAGACTGCTGAAAAGGCTAAACCACAGCCTGCGCAGAAAAATTCTCAGGAGCAAAAACAGCAAGTAAGTTCCAAAATAAAAAAGAAGTTATGGCACCAGATAATTGCTCCGCCCATATTTAACGGCACTGTCTTGGGAGAAACGATTGTATATGAGCCTAAATCTATGGTTGGAAAAACCATAACACAGAACTTAACATATCTTACGAATGACATAAAAAAGCAGAATATAAATCTTAAGTTTCAAGTTTACTCTGTTGAGAATAACAAGGCCCTTACTAAAATAACCGGATTTGAGATAGTATCTTCTACGATAAAAAGACTGGTCAGAAGAGGAAGCTCAAAAATAAACATATCATTTAAATGCAAGACATCAGATAATGTTGATATAAGAGTAAAGCCATTGATAGTTACTTTTTCCATCACAAACAACTCTGTGCTGTCAAAGCTGAATAATATGACAGTTGACTTCATAAAAAAAAGAGTCCAGTCAGAACCTTATGAAACTTTTATGGAGGAACTTGTTTCTCATAAAATCCAGTCTTCTTTAAGGGAACATCTTCATAAGGTATATCCACTCAGGGCATGCGAGATAAGATATGCAGGAATAGAAAAGAAAGAAGCAAGGCAGGATTAGTCTTTGGGTTCTTCTTTCCCACTTTAAGTTTTTTCTTCAATAAACCGCCAGTGAAATGCGTTGGTGGAAAATGAGATTTTAATTTTGAGAGAGGTATTTGATTTAAACAAATCCCTTGGCTTTCATAAGTTCTGCATTGAGTATTGCAGCTCCTGCAGCTCCCCTGATTGTATTGTGGCTTAATACGAGGAATTTATAGTCAAGAACATTGCATTTCCTCATTCTTCCAACGGCTACTGCCATTCCTCTTCCTGCATCACGGTCGTATCTTGGCTGCGGCCTGTCAATTTCCTCCCTGATGATTATTGGCGGATTTGGCGCGCTCGGAAGCTTCAAGTCTCTCAGTGGATTGAAAGCTCTCATTGATTTTTTTATATCACTCATTTCTGCTTTTTTTCCAAGCTCAATGCTAACTGTCTCAAGATGTCCGTCTTTTACATTAACCCTGTTGCATTGCGCGCTCACCTTTATGTTGGAATACTCAAAAGCATCGCTCTTTACACTTCCAAGAAGCTTCAATGATTCTGTTTCAATTTTTTCTTCCTCTCCCCCAATATAAGGAACAACATTGTCTATTATATCCATAGAAGCGACTCCTGGGTAGCCTGCTCCGCTTAAAGCCTGCATAGTTGTTACAGAAATTCTCTTCAGGCCAAATGAATCATAAATTGGCTTTAATGCCGTTACTAATCCTATGACTGAGCAATTTGGATTTGTTACTATAAATCCTTTTCCGGTTCTTTTCTGCTGTTTCTTTATTATTGAAAGGTGAGTCGGATTTACTTCAGGAATAATCAAAGGAACATCCGCATCCATCCTGTGATTTTTTGAGTTTGAGGAAACTATGTATCCCTTTTTTGCAAATTCTTCTTCTATTGCGCCTGCAACACTTGAATCCAATGCTGAGAAAACAATCTTGCAGTTTAGATTCTGCAGGCATTCTTTTATCTCCATTTTTTTTGCGTATTCAGGAATGTCCGCGCTTATCTTCCACCTTCCCTGCATTGCCTCATTGTAGCTCTTTCCGGCGCTCTTCTCAGAGGCTGCCAGCTCGGTAACCTCAAACCACGGATGATTATCCAGCAGTTCAACAAATCTCTGCCCCACAGTCCCTGTTGCTCCAAGTATTCCGACTTTTATTTTTGCCATGCTATCCTCCAAAGTATTCTTTATGAAGTGAGTTTACAGCTTTCTCAGCTTCTTCTTCCTTCACTATAAAAGTTATATTGATGTCTGATGCTCCGACAGACATCATTTCTATATTAATATTGTTTTTAGCCATCGCTGTGAATGTCCTTGCAGCAACTCCCGGAGTGTAACCTATTCCTTCTCCTACAACGCAGACTATCGCCCGATTGCTGCTTACTTTCGCATCCCCTATCTCCTTAAGCCTGTTTAATATCACATCCAGATTTTCCTCATTATCAACAGTTATAGACACGCTGACCTCTGATGTAGAGACAACATCCACGCTTTTTTTGAACTCGTTGAAAACATCAAATATTCTTGCAAGGAATCCATAAGCTCCGAGCATTCTTGTAGATTCTACGTGCACAAGATTTATTTTTTTCTTGCAGGCTATTGCTTTCACAATGTCCTTGCTTTTTGCCGCTTTGTTTACTATCAGCGTTCCCTTATTTGAAGGCTCAAATGAATTCAGCACTCTGACAGGAATATTTTTTTTCATCGCAGGAAGCAGAGTTTTAGGATGGATTACTTTAGCTCCAAAGTATGCCAGCTCAGAAGCCTCTGCAAAGGAAATTTTTTCTATTGTTCTCGCGCTTTGGACTATTTTTGGGTCAGTGGACATTATGCCATTGACATCTGTCCATATTTGTATTTCTTCGCATTCAGCTGCAGAGCCGAATATAGCTGCAGTATAGTCAGAGCCTCCCCGCCCAAGAGTTGTCATCTCTCCTTCTCGAGTCTTTCCTATAAAACCCGTTATAACCGGAATTACTTTCAGTTTTTTTATATTGTTTTTTATTCTTGAATAGGAATCTTCCAGCGGCTCAGCGTTTCCAAAATCCTTGTTTGTTGTCAGTCCAAGCTCCCATGAATCAAATGCCTCCGCTTTCAATCCTGAATTTCTAAGGCAGGCTGCAACAATCTTGGAAGACATTCTCTCTCCAAAAGACTGCATGCTGTCCATCACTTTAATATCCAGTTTTTTGCTCTTCATAAGCTCTTCTGCCAGTTTATTCAGCTCTTTTATGTCTGTGTCAATAATTGACTTTTCTATGGACAGGGCTTCAAGCATTTGATTGTGCTTCTCTATGATTTTTTTTAGAGTTTCCTTTCCATTCCCTTTGGAGCATTCCACTGCAAGTGTGATAAGCATATCTGTAACCTTGGATACAGCAGAAACAACAACTATCAGCTTTTTATCTTTTCTTGACTTGATTATCTCAACAACATTCCTTATTCTGTCAGCATCGCCTACAGATGTTCCTCCAAACTTCATTGTTATCATGTAATCCTCTAACCTTCCAATATAGCCCTCTATGCAGAAGTTCATTTTGACTGTTTAAAAAGATTGTGTTGCAGGACTAACAAATTCCGCTTCGGACTAAACCCGCTTATTTTTGGAATTCAATATCAGCCAGATTATTGCAGAGTGATTTGCCACAAACTTTTTAGGAACGCGCCATAAATATATCAAGTCAAGGACGGAGTGAATAGAAAGCCCTGCCAAAAATGCCAGTGCCGCTGTAAAATAGAATGAAAGAAAAATCGCCAGCGAGAGGAATTCTATTGTGTGAAATATTAATAGGATTCCTTCATTTTCACTAAAGTCAACAGCGTCAACCTGCCTCGAATAAAATCTGTAGCACTCCTGAATATTCCATTTTTTATATCTCATAATATAAGAAAAATAGTGGTCTATGTCAATCAGCACTCCTCCTGCCATTATCATAATTGCCCCAATCCATCCAAAAAATGGATGCAACAATGCCGAAATAATTGCAGAAGCAGCAACATGAACCCAAGTTCTCATTTT
>Ga0209541_10013761_pt1 | contig 12306 bp, 15 predicted proteins | sample RifCSPlowO2_01_FD_184027 | JGI IMG/M metagenome (GOLD analysis project Ga0209541, IMG submission 184027) | Groundwater microbial communities from Rifle, Colorado - Rifle CSP2_plank lowO2_0.1 (SPAdes) (version 2) | ecosystem: Environmental > Aquatic > Deep subsurface > Groundwater | place...
CGTAAATTCCCTCAATTAGCTCATATTTTTCTGCTTCTTCCGGAGTAACCCAAGCAAATTCTGTTGCGTCGTCATCAAGTTTTACTTCTCCAGATTTATAATCTGCATAATAACTCAAAACTACAACAGGAATCCCGTCAGGCCTTAAAAGCGTCATGTCAACTAGATATTTTATGTTTTCTATTTCCAAGTTAACCTCTTCCCGAACTTCCCTGCGCAATGTATTTTCAACTTCTCCGTACCACGCAGAGGGTGTATTTTTTGGAGTGTCTACGTAATCTTTTGCATCAATTCTTCCCCCGGGAACTGTCCACATATTTGGAAAAGCTTTCTCATTTGGCGAGCGTTTCGTTATTAAATATCTTCCGTCTTTATGGATTATTGCCGTAATAGCAATATAGTGAAGATGTGAATCGTCGTGTTTAAGATTTGGCTCAACCACAGTTCATTAATATCACCATATCTGTTAAAATACAATGTTTCTTCCAAGGGGAACAGCGGGGAATAGTTTAAAAGCAGAATTCGCGGCTGGGGGTCGCGAGACGATGGGGCGGTACCATCTTCCCCGACTATGGGGTACTGGTTTTACCCCCTACTCTCAACAGAATCACACTTCGGAAGTGTGACATAAATTATAAATCATTCCTCCGAATCAATGAGTTGCTCTTTGAAGCTAGATACACTTACTGCATAATCCGTATAATCTTCCACAAAATCTCGGTACTTTCCTCTGTTCTGGAAGAACTCCAAAACAGGCTCTTTAGCACACAAACTTGTAGAACCACCTATAAAACTTGCATACGAAGAATAAGCAAAATCGACCAAGTTTTTAACAAGGCCCGAGATGTATGGATTAAGATGTATATATCTAGAAAGCTGTAGTAGTTGTTCATCTGTCTCGACAGCAACTGCCTTATAAGCCCCTTGGAAAAGAGGACCAACACGAGAATGCTTGGTGTTAAAATACCGAGTATAACTATCTGAAACCTTCTTCATAAACTCTTGTACAGCCCCATCCTCTAATGGTCGAACGAGTAAGTGGTAGTGATTAGGCATGAAGCAATAACAAACAATATCTATAATTTTAGGATTCTTTTCAAAATCAACTGTTTTGAAGCGATGAAGAGTGGAAAATTTGGGCTTTGGATCCGAGAATTGATAGTAATAAAGTGTTTCCAGAAACCGTTCATGATCTCTTCTGCTCATAAAAGTAACTCTTTTCTCGACACCACGGTTATATACATGGTAGAAATTTCCAACCACATAGGGAATAAAACGCTGGGGCATAAATAACAATATCACACTTCCGAAGTGTGATATTCAATCTAGAAATCTCCACTTGCACCGGTGATATATTAAGCTATAATGAGCTCTAGAATGGCAAGGAAACCCAAAGAACCAATAGAGACTCCTCAACAAACCCCTCAATCAGAAAAACTTCAAGCAATCCAAGTTGCAATGCAGCAGATAGAAAAACAATATGGGACAGGGGCCATCATGCGTCTTGGAGAAAGAACTGCTGCCCAAGGACATGTTGACGTTATTCCAACAGGATCTATCGCACTTGATCTTGCCCTAGGGGTTGGAGGTTTCCCCCGAGGTCGTGTTATTGAAATCTACGGACCAGAAGCTGGAGGAAAAACGACACTGGCAATAAGCGTTATTGCACAAGCCCAAAAGCAAGGAGGAACCTGTGCATTTGTAGATGCAGAGCATGCCCTTGATCCAAGTCGTGCAGAAGGCATAGGAGTAGATGTTGATAATCTTCTTATCTCCCAACCAGACACCGGAGAACAGGCCTTAGAGATAGTAGAAACTTTGGTGCGATCCGGAGCGGTCGATGTAATTGTTGTTGATTCAGTTGCGGCACTTGTTCCGAGAGCAGAAATTGAAGGAGAGATGGGAGACTCTGTCATGGGAGTCCAGGCCCGTTTGATGTCTCAAGCATTAAGAAAACTAACTGGAGCAATCAGCAAGACCAGAACCTGTTTAATTTTTACAAACCAGCTTCGTTTGAAAATCGGAGTAATGTTTGGAAATCCCGAAACAACCCCCGGAGGGCTAGCTCTTAAGTTCTACGCTTCTGTTAGAATCGACCTTAGAAAAACCGAGTCAATAAAAGAAGGGGACACCGTAATCGGCTCTCGTCATAGGGCGCGAATTGTTAAAAACAAAGTAGCTCCTCCTTTCAGAGTTGCCGAATTCGACATAATGAACACAGACGGCATCTCCAAAATTGGAGGGCTAATTGATGTGGGTGTTGAATTGGGAATCGTAGAAAAATCTGGAGCTTTCTATCGCTACAGTGGAATGGTACTAGGGCAAGGGAAGGCAGCAGCCTTAAGTTTCCTACAAGACCCCGAAAACAAACACATAGTTCAAGAACTGGAAAAGAAGATCAGAGATGCTGCTACTTCCGGAAAAACTCTCCCCAAAGAGCTTGGCGAAAACGACGACGAAGAGTAACCCCGTGCCACAAATAACCCGCCTCGTCCAACAAAGAAATAAAAATAGAGTAAACGTTTATCTTGATGGCAAGTTTGCGTTTAGTGTAACGCTAGAATCTGCTCTAGAAAATAACCTAAAGCTAGAAAAAATTCTCTCCCAAGAAGAGATGGAAAAGCTGAGGGGAAAAGATTTTGACGACAAGATTTTTTCCCGTCTAACAAGTTTTGCCGTAAGACGACCTCATTCGAAAAAAGAAATAGAGATCTGGCTCCACAGAAAAGGAATACAGAATGAGGAAAAAGAAAAATTCATCAACCGGCTAATAGAGATCGGATTAATAAACGACGAAGAATTTGCAAAATGGTGGGCCGACCAAAGGGTAACCTTTCGAGCAAAACCAGCAAAGATGATAAAAATGGAACTTCGGGCAAAAGGAGTAGAGGACGAAATAATAACAAGAACTCTAGAAGAACAGGAAGGACCAACCGACGAGGAAAGAGCACAGAGAGTGCTAACAAAAAAATACGGCAAAATCCCTAAAGCTCAGGATATGAAGGAAAAAAAACGAATCTACGACTTTCTTTTACGTCGAGGATTCTCGTATGAAACAATCAAGAAAGTATTAGCTCAAAACTTGTAGAGTCCGTCCTTGTGTAGTAGAATAGAGGAAGCAAAAGGAAAACAATGCGTGTAAATTTGTCCTGCAAACAAACACCAATCCTCGCCCGCTAAACGGGTAGTTCTCCTTTCGCCAAAAACATATGGCAGACAATAAAGACGAATACATTAAAAAGCTTGAACGTGTCTCAAACCTTACCCAAGAAGAAGCAAAAAGGGAACTCCTTGCCGAGCTTGAAAAAGAACTCGTTTCTGAAAAGGCCAAAAAACTAAGGACCCTTAGTGAACAGATCAAGTTGGAGGCTCAGGAAAAAGCTAAAGAAATTCTCGCAGACGCCATGCGTCACGGCGCAACAGGCTACGTTGCCGAATACACAGTCTCCAGCGTCAAACTTCCCAACGAAGAAGTAAAAGGTCGAATTATTGGCCGAGAAGGAAGAAATATCCGATCCTTCGAGCAGGCAAGTGGTGTCGAGATTGAACTTGATGAAACAAACGAGATAAGGTTGTCTTCCTTTGATCCAATCAGGAGAGAAGTTGCAAAAAGAGCTTTGGAACAACTGGTAAAAGATGGTCGAATCCAACCAACCAGAATCGAAGAAGTAATAAAACAAGTTCAAACCCAAATGGAAGATATTCTCCTCGAAGAAGGTAAAACCATTTGTCACACCTGCGGAGTATATGATTTTCCCCTAGAACTCGTTCGTTTGATTGGACGTTATAAATTTAGAACTTCATATGGCCAAAACCTAGCACTCCACACCATTGAAGAAACCAAGATTGGAATACAGATTGCCCAGGAGATTGGGGCGAATGTTGAAATAGTCCGAAAAGGATGTCTTCTTCATGATGTAGGAAAGGTTGTAGCCGATGAGGAAGGAACCCATGTCCAGCTCGGAGTATCAGTATGCAAAAAGTTTGGAATGCCTCAGGAAGTGGTGAACACCGTCGCTGAGCATCACGAAGATAAGCCATTCTCATCTGTCGAGTCGATTATTGTTTATACAGCAGATGCCATCTCTGGAAGCCGTCCTGGCGCCCGATATGAACCGATTGAGGCTTACACGTCTCGCATGGAAGGAATAGAAAAAATAGCAAGTGAATTTAAAGGTGTTGATCGAGTTTTTGCATTCCAAGCGGGTCGCGAAGTCCAAATTATTGTTAACCCAAAAAATGTATCAGACGATGAGTTGACTACAATGGCGTACGATATTGCAAGGAAACTCGAAAAAGAAGTGGAATACGCAGGACAAATAAAAGTAAACGTTCTCCGCCAAACCCAAGCTTCAGAAACCACAAAAGCAAAATAGCCCCAAGCAAATTTGACACGAGGCTGAAGGTTCCTCTACACTTGAGGCCAGAACATGACTAAAAACGATCTTATCGAAACAGTTGCCCGAAAAGCTCATTTAACCAAAAAAGCTGCAACAGAATCTATCGATACGCTTCTCCAAGAAATTCAAAGAGCGCTAGTTAAAGGGGAAAAAGTGGTAATCTCCGGCTTCGGAACATTTTATGTTGACCAGCGCGCAAAAAAGAAAATGTTCCTAAGAGGCAGAGAAGAAGAAGTCCCACCCCATCGTGTCCCCCGTTTCCACCCAGGAAAATCCTTGAAGCGTGTAATTAAGAAGTAGTAACCTCGGTAAGAGCCGGATATTTCACCTCAATATATTTAACATATTTCTCGGAAAGCGAAAGTTCTTTCATCACGTAAGCTTTAACTTTTTCCCGGTCAAAAGGCTTGCAAGAAAAGATGTCTATACAAACCTCAGAAGCCTTGGTAAAGGTATGAATAGAAATATGCGAAAAATCAATAATCGCAAACCCAGTAACCCCAGGGTTTTCGGGCACTCCTTGGAGTACAACCGGGCCGTGCAGTATCTTCATTCCACAAAGAGTGGCTATTTCTTTTATAATAACACCAATACGAGGAGCATCGGATAGGAGAGAATCGTCACAATTAAAGGAATCGAGGATTATATGGAAGCGCCGATTATTTGACTCAATTTCAGACATTCTTTATTTACTCGCATAAAAAAACCGCGTAGACAACATTGTTAGTTAAATTCATATCAATGTCAAATAATAAAAACAGACTGTTAGTAATATGTGGCCCCACAGGAGTAGGCAAGACCGCTTTGGGAATAGATCTTGCCAAAAAATTTGACGGGGAAATAATTTCTGCCGACTCAAGGCAAGTTTATAAAGGCCTGGATGTTGGAACAGGAAAAGACCTGGAAAATGCAAAATGGAAGGACGGGAACTGGGTAGTCGGCGGAGTGCCGATTTACATGTTAGATGTTGTTAAACCAAACGAACCTTTTGCGGTAAGCCAATATCAAACCTTTGCTCTCAAAAGAATAGACAACATCCAGTTAGGCAACAAATTACCAATTCTCTTAGGGGGGACTGGCCTCTACATAAAATCAATTGTCGACGGAATAGAAACAATCGGCATTCCCCCCAATAGGAAGCTGAGAGAACAATATAAGGCAAAGTCCGTCCAGGAATTATTTATGATCCTCTCCCGGCTTAATCCGGATCTTGCAAATCTTCTAAACAAATCAGAACAATCAAACAAACAACGGCTTCTAAGAAGAATCGAAATCGCCCAAACAGAAACAACAAGACCTAAGGCCACCAAAAGAATTTTTAACACCCTTATGCTTGGGCTAATTTGCCCCAACCAAGCCCTGAAGGATCGGATAAACGAAAGAGTAGCTACCTGGATAAAAGACGGAATAGAAAAGGAAATTCACACACTAGTCATGGAGAATATAGGGTGGGAGACTCAAGCAATGAGTGCAATTGGCTATCGACAATGGAAACCATATTTTGAGGGAAAGATGTCTCGCGAGAAAGTAATAGATAGATGGAAAACAGATGAATATCAATATGCCAAAAGACAACTAACATGGTTTAAAAAAGACCCCAGAATAAAATGGTTTAATGTATCAAGTAAGCACTGGAAAAAAGAAGTGGAGAAAACAGTAACAGATTGGTACAATTAAGAACTTGTCCTGAGCAAACCGAAGGATGTCAAAAACCATAGAAATTTCCCATAGAACAATAGTTTTCACCCTTCTTACGTTGGGAGCAGTCTGGCTTTTTATCCAAATAAGCTCTGTTGTGATAACGCTGTTTATCGCAGTTCTTTTAACAACAGCACTTAATCCTGTTGTTGATCGGCTTACATTTCTTAAAATTCCGCGCGGAATATCGATTCTTCTTGTTTATATTGTTCTAATAACTCTCTTTATAGGAGGCTTAACAAGTATCATTTCCCCACTCGTCTCAGAAACTACAAACCTTGCCGACCGCCTTCCTGATCTATTTGATCAATTTGGGAACTGGTTGAAAACCATGGGGATCCAAGGTGTAGATGGGAGGCTGATTGCAAACCAAGCTTCTCAACTGGGAGCTATTCCAGCAAACTTAGTTCGTTTTGTGGTGTTTATCTTCTCAAACCTCATTGCCGTAATAACAGTTTTAGTAATTACCTTCTACATGCTTCTTGAAAGAAAAAACCTAAATAGATACTTAACCATTCTTTTCGGTGGGGACGGAGAAACAAAGGCAAAAACTTTCATCGACAAGATAGAAGCAAACCTAGGAGGGTGGGTTAGGGGAGAGCTGATTCTGATGCTAATCATCGGAACAGTAACCTACATCGGTTTACGGATCCTTGGTATTCCTTACGCTCTTCCTTTGGCGATTATCGCAGGGGTCCTAGAGATCCTTCCCAACTTGGGCCCAATAATCTCCAGCATCCCCGGAATTCTAGTAGGACTTACTATCTCACCAGTAATGTCTCTTGGGGTAGCAGCCCTTTACTTTATAATCCAGCAACTAGAAAACAGTCTTATCGCGCCAAAAGTTATGCAAAAAGCAGCAGGAGTCAACCCCTTGGTAACAATAGTGTCTTTAGCAATCGGTTTCCAAATTGCCGGAACAATGGGCGCAATCTTGGCAGTTCCTGTCGTTATCGTTTTAAGAGTAGTGCTTGTTGACATCTTCGGTTTCCACGCCCTCCAAAAAGTCTCCTAACCTATAATACTTGATTCCTGAGCTATTTTATGGTATAATATGCTGTTCTCTAGGATCCGGAATGATTACTCCCGATTTAATCGAGAGAGGAAAGTCCAGGCAGCAGGAAGCAGGGTGCCCCGCGTAAGCGGGGGCGGGTAACCGCCAGTTAGAGCAACAGAGACTATGTCGGTCTATTTACCATAAAGGTCGATAGATACGAGTGAAAAGGGCAATCCTCCCCGCTGCAACCTCCGAAAGGTGCGTTATTACCAGCTTCCGGAAGCACCAAAGCGAGGGCAAAGACAGATTATCATTTAGAAACAGAACCTGGCTTACCAGGATCCTTAGGACATCAAAAAGCGCAGCCGAAAGGCTGCCTTTTTGTTTATAGCAGAACCCAAGAAAACTCCGGGCTTTTTAGTCCGGAGATGAGTTGGATTCTGATATGTCATCCTCCTTTAGAGGAGAAACCCCGCCATCTAATGGCGGGGAGAATGTCATGTATAGTTGCTGGCAAGGTTCTCATGAGATGAGGTTCTTACTGCAACAGCAGCAAGGTTCTCATGAGATGAGGTTCTTACTGCAACAGCAGCAAGGTTCTCATGAGATGAGGTTCTTACCAGGATCCTAAAGAACACAATGAGCCGCACATAAAAAGTGCGGTTTTTTGATGGGATTTGACAAACCCTACGTTTTTTTTCACAATGAATTTGGTTCAACTTTTCACAAATGGAAGGAGGTGAGTTATAAACATGACATTATTTCAAGCATGGCAGACAGCGCTTCTCGCCTCTTGGGTACAAGTTTCTACAACCCTTCTCTCCTTTATCCCGAACTTTATAGGCGCAGTAGTAGTTTTCTTAATTGGCCTACTCATCGCAATGTGGGGTAAAAAATTAGTTGAGGAATTACTCCGCGCCATAAGGCTCGAAGAAGGAGCTTCAAGGTCAGGATTTACGGCCTGGCTAAGAAAAGCAGATATAAAACTGAGTGCAACAGAACTCGTTGGCGAAGTAGTTCGCTGGGTCCTTCTACTAGTCTTCTTTGTCGCCGCCGTAGACATCCTTGGGTTAAAAGTGGTTTCCGGGGTATTGGGTCAAGTTTTGGCGTATATACCCAATGTTATGGCAGCAGCCCTAGTTTTAGGTGCCGGTTTCCTTATAGCCAACTTTGTTGACAGTTTGGTACGCGGTGCCTTTGCAACAATAGACCACGATGCGGCCCGCACTGTAGGGAGACTCGCTCGTTGGGTAGTTTTGATTGTTGCGTTTTTCGCAGCAGTTGGTCAACTACAAATCGCTCCCCGCCTAGTCGACACATTCTTCCAAGGTCTCACATGGACCCTTGTGTTAGCGGTAGGACTATCAGTTGGTCTAGGAGCAAAGGACTTGGTTTCAAAAGTTTTAGAGGATTGGTACAAGAGATTGCATAGGTGATTCTTTTGTAAAAAAGAAGTTTGCCACGTTCAGTTAAAACGAGCGTGGTATCTTCGTGCTACAATTAACAAATGGAGAAATCAGTTGATTTGTCAAAAATTTTAAAAGGTTACATCTCCGGTTGGGTGGCAATATCTATCGACTATAAGAAAGTTGTGGCATCAGCACCCACAATGAAAGAATTGGACAAAAAGCTTAAAAAATTAGGTAATCCGAAGGTTGTCCTAATACCCGGCATGGAAGATTACGGACCAATAATAGCTACTCTTTGATGAACTTCCCCTACCTCGTCCTACCAGGTGGTTCCCTTACCCCACGACCACTTTTGCCAGTAACATATAAATACAAAGACTACACAACCAAAGATGTACTTGCATTAGTCGATTCTGGCGCAGACTACTCCTTTGCCAGTCTCAGAATGGCGTTGGAATTAGGCATAAAATTAAAAGGCAAGAAGCAAATACCAATTCGTGGATTTAGCGGCTCAGTGACGGAATGCTTTCCAGAACAGTTATTTATCAGAATAGCAGGAAGGGAAGTGCTTACGACTATTTATTTTGGAGGACCTCTAACTCATGAATTCATTCCTATCATTGGCCAAGAAACTTTTTTTGACAAAGCAAAAATTACATTTGAGCGATATAAACAAGCATTTTCTGTTGAATGGAGGAATAAACCATCGAAGAGGAAATAAACAGACTGGCAAAAATAATTTGGGACTACCACTTGATGCATCAACCCCTAGAAAAAGCTGATGCGATATTTGTTTTATGCAGCAACGATATACGAGTCGCAGAATATGGAGCCGATCTTTTTCTCCAAAATTGGGCCCCATGGCTCATATTCTCTGGGTATAGAGGAAACCTAACTAAAGATTGGCCAAAATCCGAAGCCGAAACATTTGCTAAAAGAGCAATAAACAAAGGAGTACCTCCGGAGAAGATTTTAATCGAGAATAAAGCAACCAACACCGGGGAAAACATAACTTTCACAAAAGAATTACTAAAAGAAGAAAACATAGACCCAAAACTATTTATCTTGGTTCAAAAACCTTTCATGGAAAGACGCACCTTTGCAAGCTTTAAAAAACAATGGCCAGAAAAAGATTTTCTTGTAACCTCGCCACCCATTTCTTATGAAGATTTTCCAAACAGCGAAATATCAAAAGAAGAATTAGTGAATGCTGTAGTAGGAGATTTACAAAGAATTAAAGTTTATCCGGAAAAAGGATTCCAAATATCCCAAGATATTCCCGAAGACGTATGGCTTGCTTACGAAGAATTAGTGAAACTTGGTTACACAAAACACCTGATTAGATAGAAAGAGGCGCACGCCCCGCAATGCTCTACCAATTTAAGAAAAAAGAAATAGTATTTTTTAATTAACTCTGGTTTGACAGCCGGCATTCTTCTGACGGATAGTAAACTGTGCTCTCCAAAATCTTCTCCGGCGCAATATCTGGCTTATCCGGAGTTTTAATAGAAGTCGAAGTCGATATTGCTGCCCAGGGATTACCCGCTTTTAACATCGTAGGCCTTCCCGATAAAGCAGTAGAAGAAGCCAAAGAACGAGTTCGGGCAGCTATTAAAAACTCCGGCTCAGACCTGCCCCCAAAAAGAATTACAGTCAACCTTGCTCCCGCAGACATCCCCAAAGAAGGCCCGTCTTTCGATCTTCCCATGGCGGTGGGGATACTGATGGCCTCTGAGCAGCTACCGACCAAAGACCTATCCGATGCTCTATTTTTAGGAGAACTGTCTCTTGACGGGTCTCTGCGCCACACGGCTGGAATTTTACCTTTAACCCTTTTGGCAAAAGAAAAGAAGTTAAAGAAAATCTTTCTACCCAAAACAAACTCCGAAGAGGCGTCCGTTATCCCGGGCATTGAAATTTATCCAGTAGAAAACTTACTGGAGCTTTTCCGACATCTCTCCGGCGTTCAAGAGATTAAACCGGGAACTCCCAAAAAACTTTCAACCCTCCTAGACCAGGCAACAGCAGAATTTGATTTTGCAGAAATCCAGGGCCAGGAATCTGCAAAACGTGCGTTAGAAGTAGCCGCGGCCGGCGGGCACAACATATTAATGCGCGGCCTTCCGGGTTCCGGAAAAACAATGCTTGCCCGGGCATTCCCTGCAATCCTTCCCGAGTTAACAGAAGACGAAGCATTAGAGGCTACAAAAATCTATTCCATAACCGGGAACTTACTCGAAGGTCAATCAATCATTCGCCACAGACCATTTAGAAGTCCCCACCATACAATTTCTAGAAACGGTTTGATCGGAGGGGGTTCTCGCCCCATGCCCGGAGAAATTTCTCTAGCACACAGAGGCGTTCTCTTTCTGGATGAGTTTGCAGAATTTCCCAGGCACGTCTTAGAAGCCCTAAGGCAACCAATGGAGGATGGAGTTGTCACCATCTCAAGGGCATCAGGGAGTGTTTCGTACCCGGCCAAATTCACCCTGGTTGCTGCAACAAATCCTTGTCCGTGCGGCTACTATGGTTCCGACACAAAACCCTGCAAATGCCTGCCAGGCCAAATTTTACGTTACCAAAAGAAACTATCAGGCCCCATCCTCGACAGGATTGATATTCATATCCAAGTTCCACCAGTTAAAGTAGAAAAATTAGTTGCTCGGGGCAAAGACGCTGAAAACTCAGAATCAATCCAAAATAGAGTACAAAAGGCACGAAACATCGGACTTAAGCGGTTTAGGGGTTTAAGGATTAAAGGTAATTCTGAAATGAGCACAAAGCAGGTCAAGGAATTTTGTAAGCTTTCCGAAGACTGCGAAAAACTTCTTAGGCAAGCCGTAACAAGTCTGGGGTTATCCGCAAGGTCCTATTACAAAGTTATAAAAGTCGGGCGAACAATAGCGGACCTTGGAGGGGAAGAAAACATTGCCCCAATACATTTGTCCGAGGCTCTTCAGTACAGGCCACCCCAGGATGATTTTTAAGCGTATAATCACCCATATGCCATGGTTTAGAAGAAGCATAACAATCGCCTTTTGGCCTTTTACAGATAGCCTATTGACGGTTCTTTCTAACGCGATTTTATTAAAGTTTGGGGCCGAAACAGCAGTCGCCGCGACTATTATCTTGATGACCTTTCTTAACCTTTTTCTTTTCGGTCTCTTAAATAAAGAGAAAGAATTTCAAGAAAAAATTACACAAAAAATGAGTAAATTTCTTGAGTGGAGTAAAAAAGCAAAAAGCATCAAGTATGGAGGAGTTATTGCTTCTCTTTTCGTTTTTACCATATCAGGTCCCGCAATGGCCGGAGTCCCGTTTCTATGGATCCTTGGGATTAAAAAACACAAAGCCTACGCCTTAATAATTATAGGAAGTACAATAAACTCGCTTTTGTGGGTTGGGGGGATATATAACAACTTTTGGATATTTATTAAAAGCTTTTTAAACTAAAGGTCAAAAATGAAACTTGTTATACAAAGAGTAAAAAGCGCAAAGGTAACATGCTCTGGCAACACTGTCGGTCAAATAGATAAGGGACTATTTATCCTTCTTGGGGTAGGCCAACAAGATAAAGAAGAAGATGTGGAGAGAGTAGCAGAAAAGATAGTCAACATGCGCATAATGTCAGACAATAAAGACAAAATGAACCTATCTATAAAAGATGTTAACGGAGAAGTATTAGTAGTTTCTCAATTTACGCTTTACGCCGATACAAATTATGGTCGCCGTCCTTCTTTTGTCAAAGCAGCGCCCCCGGAATTAGCCAAGAAAATCTACGAAAAACTAATCGAATCAATCA
>Ga0209541_10013763_pt1 | contig 12306 bp, 15 predicted proteins | sample RifCSPlowO2_01_FD_184027 | JGI IMG/M metagenome (GOLD analysis project Ga0209541, IMG submission 184027) | Groundwater microbial communities from Rifle, Colorado - Rifle CSP2_plank lowO2_0.1 (SPAdes) (version 2) | ecosystem: Environmental > Aquatic > Deep subsurface > Groundwater | place...
AACCTCACTTAAAATTGTACGTTAGGTGTCCTTTTTCATACCTCAAACCCATACTTCCCATACAACGGAGAAAATAAAAACTGCCCTAAGAACTCTAATTCTAATTTTCCTTTTTTGTCTTTTCTTCCCCTGACCATTTCCTGCTCATAGGCATCTCCTACAGGGCCTATTATTATGCCTTCGGGCTTTAACTGCTCCAATAATGGCTTTGGGAATTCTTTGCATGCTGCTGTTATTATAATTTTATCGAAAGGGGCTTTTTCCTTCATGCCCTTTGAGCCGTCATCCTCATAAACCTCAACATTGTTAATGCCTGCTTTGGCTAAATTCTGCTTTGCAAAGCTGACAAGCTCTGGTATGACTTCTGTTGTTATAACCTTTCCTTTTGGGCCTACAATCTTTGCTATTATTGCAGACTGGTAGCCTGAGCCCGTACCTATTTCAAAAACCATTTCTCCTTCCTTTAATTCAAGAGCATGAGTCATCATCATAACTGTTGTAGGCTGCGAAATAGTTTTTCCGCGCAGAATTGGCAAAGGAATATCTTCGTAAGCCCTGTCTTTGATATCTTGGGGAACAAAATCTTCCCTGTCAACATCCTTAAATGCTTTTAACTCTGATTCATTAAGCCCTAAACCGCGCTTCCAGTAATCCATCAGCTCTGTTTTTTGGTCCATATTGCAAGGATAAGGCATTCAGGTATTAAAATTTTATGGTAAAAGAAAACACTAACAGCTCATCTTCTCGTAAGTCCTGCCTTTGATGCCCTTCCTGTGGTTTTCCCATGCTTTCTTAAAGAGCTTTTTTCCCCATATGGTCGGGTACTCTCCACTAATGCATGCGGTGCATAAGCTGGTTTTTGGCAATCCTATTGACCTTACAAGGCCTTCAATACTCTGGTAAATCAATGAATCCGCACCAACATCTTTAGCAATTTTATCACGAACTTCCTTGCTGATGTTTCCAGAAACAGGCTTTTTTTCATATCTTGGGACAAGAAGCTCAGAAACAGTTGACATGTCAATGCCGTAAAAGCAAGGTCCTCTAATAGGGGGGCATGTAATGCGCAAATGCACTTCTTTGGCAAGACCAACATTTTTTAGGTAGCGGACAAGCTGCCTTGTGGTATTTCCTCGAACAATGCTGTCATCAACCAAAAAAACCCTTTTTCCTTTTAGGACATCTCTCAAAGCAGTGTACTTGTTAGAGACCTTGTCGTCTCTGGAAGAGCCCTCGATAAAAGTCCTGCCGACATACCTGTTTCTTATAATGCCTTCTTTTGATGGGATGCCCAGCTCGTAAGCAAAAGAGTCTCCAGCTGCCTTTGCAGTATCTGGAACTGGAACAACAATGCAATCTTTATCAATTTTCTGCGTCTCTAATTTTGCAAGCTCCTTGCCTAAATTTGTCCTTGTAAGGTATACAGATTTCTCGTCTAGAACAGAGCCGACATTTGAGAAATAAACCCATTCAAACATGCAATGGGATCTTTTTTTAGGCTCTGTGTATTTCTTGACTTCTATTTTTCCATCGTTTATATAGACCATATGCGCAGGAGGCAATGGCTTTATGTCCTTTATGCCGCAATTTATCAGGGCAACGGATTCAGAAGCAACCATGAACACTTTCTTGTCGTCGCTGAAGCCGTAAACCAACGGCCTAAAGCCGCAAGGGTCCCTTACAACGGCAATTTCCCCTTCTGCATTGATGAAAGATATATTATAGCACCCATCAAATTTTTTTGCCAGATTTGAAAAAACTTTGACTAAACTGGGTCTTATGTCGCCTTTAAACTGTCGAGCTAAAAAGTGCATTATTATCTCTGTATCATTATTGTAGACCATGTGGTAATCTTCTTTTTTACTCAAAAGTTCTTGTTTTAATTCTGCAAAATTCGCTAAATTTCCATTAAACCCAAAAGAAAACCATTTCCATTTTCTGCCATGGACTCTTTCGAAAGGCTGCGCAACACCCACATCCTCGCTCCCAGATGTAGCATAGCGGACATGGCCTATGCCCTTATTCCCTGCGTACCTTTTAAAGATATTGAAGCTCTTCTCCCGATCGCTTGTATGGAAGACTTCATTTACATGGCCGAGGTCCTTATAAGTGTCGAGAATTTGCGCCCTTTCGGGATTATATGTTGTGATTCCCGCGCTCATCTGGCCGCGGTTCTGCAAATTTAACATCAGTTTATATAGTGAAAACAAGGCTTTATTGGCAGCATCGCCGTCTTCCTTTATATAAACAGCGCAGATGCCGCATTCCTCATGGACATCATCAAGCATTTTACCCCCGAATGCTGCTTAATACTCATAACTATTTAAATATTTCCCTTTTCTTTTTTTTATATAAATTATATAAAATCCATGGTCCAATAATTGACAAACGACTAAAAATACCAATAAAATAGGGATTTAAACAAAAATAATTTAAAGAAGCCGAAAATATGCTTTTTAGGGTGGTTAGATGAAAGTTTTGCTAATTGGTTCAGGCGCGAGAGAGCATGCAATTGCAGAAGCATTTAGAAGAAATAAAATAGCAGAGCTTTATTCTTACATGAAATCGAAGAATCCGGGGATTTTTTCATTGTCAAAAAATATAGAGCTGGGTTCTTATTCTGATCTGGAAAAAATAAAGAAATTTGCTGCTGAGAATGAAGCGGATTTTGCGTTTATCGGACCAGAAGAGCCTTTAAGCTTAGGTGTTGTTGATGCTTTGGAACATGAGGGCATCAATGTAGTAGGGCCGACAAAACTAATGGCAAGGCTGGAAACATCAAAGTCTTTTACAAGGGAATTGCTGCAAAAATACAATATAGACGGAAACCCGAATTTCAAAGTGTTTAACAAAAATAATTTTGAGGATATAAAATATTTTATGAATGAGCTGGAAGGGGTTGTTGTAAAGCCGGATGGCTTAACAGGAGGAAAGGGCGTTAAGGTGCAAGGAGACCACTTTAATACAAAAAAGGAAGCGCTTGATTACTGCAAAGAAGTTCTGAAAACGCATCCAGCGGTTATTATTGAGGAAAAATTGGATGGGGAAGAATTCTCATTGCAATGCTTAACTGACGGAAAAACTGTTATTGCAACTCCTCCGGTGCAGGACCATAAAAGAGCATTTGATGACGATAAGGGGCCAAATACCGGGGGCATGGGCTCGTATTCATGCGAAAATCATTTATTGCCATTCCTTAAAAAAGAGCATGTTGTTAAAGCTTTAGAGATAACTAAAAAGGCTGCGAAGGCCATTAACGAGGAAACGGGGCTTTATTACAAAGGGGTAATGTACGGCGGATTTATCCTGACCAAAAAAGGCGTAAAGCTTGTTGAGTATAATGCAAGGTTTGGGGATCCAGAAGCTATGAATGTTCTGCCTTTGCTTAAAACTGATTTTACAAGTTTATGCCATGCAATAATAACGCAGGAGTTAAACAGGGTTAAAGTTGAGTTTGAGAAAAAGGCAACAGTATGCAAGTATGCTGTGCCAAAAGGCTATCCGGATAATCCGCTTAAAAACGAAAAAATTGAAATTTCGAAAAATAAGGGCAAGAGTAATGGCAAGGCAAGAGTCTATTACGCGTCTGTCGAGCAAAGAAATAATGCTTTGTATATGCTGGGCTCAAGGGCGATAGCATTTCTTGGCATAGGGGATAATTTGGATGAAGCGGAGAAGATTGCAGAAGAAGCTGTTTCCTGCGCTAAAGGAAAAGTTTTTCACAGGAAAGATATTGGGACAAAAAAGCTGATAGAAAAAAGAGTTAGGCATGTGGAAAAATTTATGAAATAAAAAATTACCAATATTGCATTGCTGGAAATTTCATTGCTAAATCTTTTGCCTCTTGCTTAACATTAACTCTATCCAGAATTACTCTTTTCATTAACCACGCTATACGATCCATTTGTTCTTCCATCATGCCACGCCTTGTCATTTCTGGCGTTCCCATTCTTATTCCGCTTGTATCAAAAACAGATGTATCTATCGGAAGTGCATTGGAATTCGCATAAATTCCATTATTTTCAAGCCATCCTTCTACAGTTTTTCCATTTTCTCCTGTAATTCTCCTAACATTGAGTGCAACTTGGTGACTCATTGTGTAACCGTATTCCTTAGCATCTGGCTCTAAGCCATATCTGGCTAATGACTCTGCTAGTGCACGTGCATTTTTCACTGTTTGATCTGCATATTCAGGATGTCCTCTAAATTCTCTTATTGTCACAATAAGAGGCGCAATTCTATGAAGATGATGGCTGCTTGTAGTTCCAGGCATCACACCCCTATCAACAGCCAGTATATAATCTGTTTCAATAGGAGAATTTGAGTATAGTATACCCCCTTGTGGGCCTGGAAATGTTTTATGTGTGCTTGCACCAGCAAGATGAGCACCTTCTTTTAATGGATGCTGAAATTGACCTCCAGCAATAAGTCCCTGAACATGAGCAGCATCATAGTATATGATTGTACCACTTTGATTACATACATCTGCAATTTCACTTACTGATTCAGGAAACAAGAATAAACTTTTTCCGACTACGATTAATTTTGGCTTGTGCCGTTCTATTAGTTTTTTAGTTTCTTCAACATCCATATGATAACCATCAGCAGTAACTGGTATTGGGATTAATTGATCTTTAAGGTTTTTACCCCTAACTTTTAATCTACGACCAAGTGAACCGACATCTGCATGACTTATATGGCCTCCTTTGTGGATAGTATAGGCCATGACAGTGTCGCCTGCCTCAAGTAATCTCAAAAACACCGCCATATTTGCATTATTTCCGCTAATAGGCCTTACATCAACATATTTTGCGCCAAGAAGATCTGCTAATTCTTTTGTTGCAATAGGCTCAAGCAAATCGCTCGCTTTTGTACCCGGGTAATACCTCTTACCAGGGTGTCCTTCTGCATATCTCCCATCTAATCCAGCAAGGGTTGCTAGCCAATACATAAGCTTGGCTTTCGGACTCATTCTATTCTCACTTGCGATAAGATTAATGCCTTCTTTCATTCTTTCCTGTCTAGCATCAAATAGTATAGACTCGATATCAGAAGTATCTACTCCGACACCTTTAGAAAGCTCAATTAATTCTCGGATAACCTGTTCCATTCGGTCTTCTAAAGTTTCTGGTGTTATTACATTAACCATTTTTCCACCCCACCTTTAACCCTCAAGAATTATATCTGGAGGTTTATTACCTCTTTTTTTAAAATTCTTTTTCAAGGATGTATTTAAACCTTCTTATTGTTTTGCAAATTAAAGAAATCTTTTTATACAATGCTAAAATCTTTACTATTGATGAAACAAACCCTCAAATCAGGAATACTTGAAAAAAGAAAATCTCTTTCTAAAAGAGAAATAGATGAAAAAAGCCGCGTTATAAAGGAAAAATTATTTTCATTAAATGAGTTTAAAGACGCTAAAAACATTATGTTCTATGTTTCTTTCAACAATGAGGTTGATACGATAAATATTATTAAAGGATTATTAGACAAAAATGAAAAAAAAGTAATAGTTCCTTTTGTGGAGAAAGGCAATCCAGTCCTGCAATTATCAGAAATAAAAGACTTTAACGATTTAGAGCCGAAAACTTTTGGTATTTTAGAGCCAAGGGAAAATAAAATAAAAAATTTTGATATTGGTAAATTGGATTTGGCGATTGTTCCAGGCATTGCTTTTGACAAGAAAGGTCATAGGATTGGCTATGGATATGGATATTATGATAGGCTTCTTGAGAAATTGAATAAAAATATAATAAAAATCGGGTTGTGCTATGAATTCCAGCTTATTGATAAGATTCCTAAACAAAAGCATGATGTTCCTATGAATATTATTATAACTGAAAAGCGAGCTATAAAAATACAATAATAAAAACAATAAGGCTATTCCAATTAATTTTTAATTATTTTATGTTTAATAAAGATTTACTGATAATATAAAAACAATAAAAATTAAAATCTTATAATATGAAAATAGGCATAATTTCCGACACGCATGACCAAGTGGAAAGGATTAAGAAAGCTATAGAAATTCTAAATAAGGAAAATATTGGATTAGCATATCATTTGGGAGACATTTGCAGCCCTTTCGTTCTTCCTTTATTTAAGGAATTAAAATGCAATGTAAAAGCGGTTTTTGGAAATAATGATGCTGATATCTTCAAGCTCGTTAACAGGGCTCCTGAGAATTTTTCCTTCCATGACAGGTTTTTTGCTGATGAATTTAATGGCAAGAAAATCTGCCTGTTCCATGGCGACCCTGAAGAAGTAGCTATTAATTTGTTTGAAAGCGGAAAATATGATTTGTTGCTAAGGGGGCATAACCATGTTGCTGAAATAAAAAGGAATGAAAAGACTTTGATGATTAATCCGGGAAATTTAATTGGAAAATTTAATGAATATTCTAAATTATGGACAGAGCCTAGTGTTGCGGTTTATGAGCTTGACAATGATGAAGCAAAGATAATAAAATTGTAATAGCGGCTAATTTAACATAGAAAAATTTATAAATAAGTTTAACTAACCTCGAATTAGAGGAGATAATATGGTGCAGGCATTAATTGAGCTGGATGAAAATGAAAACCGCGTTTTAAATATAGTCAAAGCCAAATTAGGCCTGAATGACAAATCAGAGGCAATAAAGGTATTGATAGGCTATTATATAGAAAATGAAGGCGAGCCTGAGCTAAGGCCGGAGTTCATTGAAAGGATAAAAAAGGCTGAAAAGGGGAAATTTGTCAAAGTCAAAGATTTTTCTAAACACTATGGTGCTTGAGCAATGGTGTATTCTCTTGAAGTTGGTGAAGAATTAAACAAAGTATTTGACAAATTAGCCAAAAGGGACAAGGTGACTTTTGGAGCCATTAACAAAAAAGTTAATGAAATCCTTGAAAATCCCTATCATTATAAGCCTTTAAGAGCGCCAATGCAGAACAAGAGAAGAGTACATATAGCTGGCTCTTTTGTCCTTATTTTTAAGATAGACGAAGATAAGAAAGTAGTGCAATTGCTTGAGTTTGAGCATCATGACAAGGCGTATAAATAATATAAGACGGTTTATAGAAATCTTTTTATAAACTCATAAGTTTGTTTTATTCTTATGGAAAACCTGATCCAAATAAGCACAAAACCAGCAAGAAGGCATCCTGACTGGCTGAAGGTAAAGCTTCCTTCGGGAGAGACTTATACGCAAGTAAGGAATCTTGTTAAAACTAAGAGGTTGCATACTATCTGTGAGGAAGCAAAGTGCCCAAACCTTGCGGAATGCTGGAGCCATGGCACTGCTACTTTTCTTATTTTAGGGGATACGTGCACAAGGTGGTGCGGATACTGCAATGTCAAGACAGGAAAGCCTTATGAATTGGATTTGGAAGAGCCGAAGAAAGTAGCTAATGCTGTAAAAAAATTAAATTTAAGGTATGTTGTAATTACTTCTGTTACAAGAGACGATTTAGATGATGGTGGCTCAGGTATTTATGCTAAAACAGTAAGTGAAATAAAAAAATTGAGCCCTAACTGTTCTGTTGAATTATTAGTTCCTGACTTCAAGATAAGAAGCGGCAAGATTTTAAGGGAAGGTTATCTTAATTTTGATGCTTTGAAAAAGGTAATTGAGGCAAAGCCTGAGGTTTTGGCCCATAATATAGAGGCTGTAAGAAGGGTTTTTGCAAGAGTAAGGCCTGGGGGAAATTATGATGTTTCTTTGCAATTATTAAGAAAGGTTAAGGAAATTGATCCCAATATGAAAACAAAATCTTCTATTATTTTGGGATTTGATGAGAAAAAAGAGGAAATAATCCAGACAATGAGGGATTTGTTGGATAATGAAGTTGATTTCTTGACTTTAGGGCAATATTTACAGCCTTCAATGATACATGTTAAGATAGAGAAATACTACAAACCTTCAGAGTTTGAAGAATTGAAGAAACTTGGCTTGGAGATGGGATTCAAGCATGTTGAAGCTGGTCCTCTGGTAAGAAGCTCTTACAGGGCTGATAAGCTGAATTTAATAATTAAGCAAGTACAATAAAAAAATCTCAACAATTAAGAATACAAAAATAAATTAATCCATTAAAAATAATAATGAAAATTAATAATGAAAATGCAATGCCGATTCATTGATACTGGATTCAGGAACGCTTTTGAGAACATGGCTATAGATGAAGCACTGTTAAAGTATTGTGAAGCTCCTATCTTAAGGGTTTATGGATGGAAGCCAGCTGCTATTTCTATCGGATATAACCAGGATGCGGAAAAAGAGATAAATCTTGATTACTGCAAGAAGAATAATATTGAAATTGTAAGAAGAATTACCGGAGGCAAGGCAGTTTTTCATGACAAGGAGATAACTTACAGCTTTATTCTGCCGGAGAACAATAATTTAATTCCGCTTGAAGTCAATGAATCGTATAGGATAATTGCCAATGCATTGGTTATTGCCTTAAAAAAAATAGGCATTAATGCAGATATTAAAAAAGCCCCTGATAAAATTAAAACGCCTATATGCTTTAATTCTTCAAACTGGTATGAATTATTGGCTAATGGCAGGAAGATTTCAGGCAGCGCGCAAAGAAGGTTTAATGGAAAGGTTTTGCAGCACGGCCCGGTATTGATTGATTTTGACTACAATAGAAATAACTCAATATTTAACTCCAATAATGATTTTGACAATATACTTAATTTAAAAAATAGAATAACTTCATTGAAAAATGAATTAAAAAGCAGATTAAAAACTGATAATATAAGCTATGAAACTCTAAAGAGCGCAATAAAATCCGGCTTTAAGGAAAATTTTGATTTTGAGATGATCCAGGATTCTTTAAGCAATGAAGAAGCAATGCTGGCAGAAAAATTGAGGGAAGAGAAATATTCTACAGAAGAGTGGAATTATAAGCTGCTAACAAAAACTATTTAAATGAACCTGCTTTTTGATTTTTTCTGGTGGTTTTAAATGCATAACATGATGAGTTCTATAGAGAAGTCTGACCCGGAAGTTTTTGGCATTATTAAAAAAGAAGGCAAAAGAATTGAAGAAGGCCTTGAGATGATTCCTTCTGAAAATTATGTAAGCAAGGCTGTTTTCCAGGCTTTGGGAAATTTTCTTAACTGCAAGTATTCTGAAGGCTACCCAAAGAAAAGGTACTATGGCGGCAATAAGTTTGTTGATGAGGCAGAGACGCTGGCAATTGAGAGGGCAAAAAAAGCATTCAAAGTTCCTCATGCAAATGTGCAGCCGTACTCCGGAAGCCCTGCAAACCTGGCTGTTTATGTTGCTACGTGCAAAGTTGGAGATATAATAATGGGCCATAATCTTCCTGATGGAGGCCATTTAACTCATGGATGGAAAGCAAGCGTTACCGGACAGTTCTACAAAAGCGTGCCTTATCATACTAAAGCTGATGGCTACCTTGATTTGGAGGAAATAAAGGGGCTTGCAAAAAAGCACAAGCCAAAACTAATATGGGTTGGGGCAACAGCTTATGTAAGGGAATTTCCTTTTGAAGAGATTGGAAAGATTGCAGATTCAGTTGGAGCTTATTTGGCTGCTGATATTGCCCATATATCCGGATTAGTAATAGCAGGAGTGCATAAAAGCCCAGTTCCTTATGCGCATATTGTTACCACAACAACCCATAAGACGTTAAGAGGCCCAAGAGGGGGAATGATAATGGTGACGCAAAAGGGGCTCGACAAGGATCCTGAATTAGCTGACAAAATAGACAGGGCTGTTTTTCCAGGATTGCAAGGCGGTCCCCATGATAATCAAACAGCAGCAATAGCTGTTGCTTTAGGAGAAGCATTAAAGCCCGAATTCAAAGAGTATTCTGCGCAAATTGTCAAAAATTCTAAGGCTCTGGCGAAAAGCTTGATTAGCAATGGAATTAAATTAGTGACAAATGGAACAGACAATCATATGATGCTTATTGACTTAACTCCGTTTGGCAAGGGAAAGGGAGTTTTTGTCCAGGAAGCTCTGGAAGAAGCAAATATCACCGTAAATAAAAATACGATTCCTGCTGAGCCTGCTTCGCCATTCTATCCAAGCGGGATAAGGCTAGGAACTCCAGCAATAACTACAAGGGGCATGAAAGAAGGAGAAATGGAAAAAATAGGAAAATGGATTGCCGAAATTATCAAAGAAGTGAGAGATTTTGAGCTGCCTGAGGACAAAGAAGAAAGAAATGCTTATTTAAAAGAATTTAAGGAAAGAATTAAGAATAACAAAAATATTGCAAAGATAAGAAAAGATGTTATTGGGTTGTGCGGGAATTTTCCATTATACCCTGACTTTGATGTTTTGAAATGATTAATTTTAATTGTAAAAATAATTTTAGAAAATGCAATTAGAAAAAGATTGGTTTCAGTATTTTATGTTATTGGTACTAATTACCTTCATAATCCTACTGATCTTATTGTTTATTAAGGAGGGTTTTCCATTACCATGAAAATAAAGCTTCCTTGGTTGGAAATACTAATAATAATTTTATTCCTATTATCCGTATATCTGATTCTAACTAGAATCTTTGGACATTCAGCAACAGATTTAATTATAAGTACCAGTTTATTTACCTTTTTAGGAGGATTGGTTTATTATGTTTTAGATCATTTGATAAAGCTCAACAGAGAATTTGGAGAGTTTAAAATAAAAACAATAAACTCTTTTGACAGATTAAAGGAGGATATTAATAAGATAAAAGGAAAATTAAAAATAGAATAACAAAAATGCCAGCAAAAATAATTGACGGGAAGAAGGTAGCAGAAAAGTTTCTTAATGAGGTTAATAAAAAAATCAAGGAGTCGAAGGAAAAGCCGGGATTGGCTATAGTTTTAGTTGGAAGTAATCCTGCTTCTGAGATATATGTGAATTTCAAGGAAAAGAAAGCGAAAGAGGCTGGATTATATTTCGAGAGGCACAATCTTGAGGAGAATGTAAGCCAGAATGAGTTGCTGAAATTAATTGATAGCTTAAACCAAAACAAAAAAATACATGGCATGATTGTCCAGCTTCCTCTGCCGAAGCACATTGATGAGAAGATGGTTGTGGATTCTATTTTGCCGCATAAGGATGCTGACGGCTTTACTCCTGTAAATCTTGGCAACTTGGTTAATGACGATAATAGATTAGTGCCGGCAACTGCAAGGGCTTGTTTGGAGCTGATAAAATCAACAGGGGAGAAGATAGAAGGGAAGAATGCAGTTGTCGTTGGAAGAAGCACGATAGTCGGGAAGCCAACTGCCTTGCTTTTATTGCAGGAGAATGCTACAGTTACAATATGCCATTCTAAGACTAAAAATCTTGCAGAGTTTACAAAAAATGCCGATATACTGGTTGTTGCAGTAGGAAAGCCAAAACTGATTAGGAAAGATATGGTAAAGAAAAATGCTGTTGTAATTGATGTCGGAATCAGCAGGACTCCTTCCGGCATCGTTGGAGATGTTGATTTTGAGAATGTGAAGGAAATAGCGGGCTACATTACTCCTGTTCCCGGGGGTGTAGGGCCAATGACAATTGCTATGCTGTTGGATAATACTTTGAAAGCTATGGGGATTGGGAAGGGGTTTTGAGATAATTTATTCTCAGCTTTTTAAGCATAAATCCGTTTAATCTTTTTCTCTGCAAACAATTCTAGCGCTTTGTCCTTGCCTACTTTTTCCAACTTAAGAAATAAGTCATATTTTTCGGCTTCTTCCAAGTCTAAATATTCCTTTTTACACTTTAAGCATTTAAATTTTATTATGTGGAATGTTAATGCTCCGTCAAACAGATTTTTATTGTCTATATATTTTACCATTCTTTCATTGCAACTTGGGCAGATGCCTTCATTTACACTAGCAGCATCTTTAGACACTTCTATTTCAACTTCTTCCAGTTTTTCCATATCATCAACTGACATTTTGTTTTCTTCTTTCATTTTTTCTTTTTGTGTAATTTAATTTGAACTTCTGTGGAGGGATAAGCCGTAATAATAAATGCGATATTTTTGTGCATCTCAAATATAACTGTCAAATATCTTTGGTAATGACCTATTGCAAGGTATCTATTTTCCTTGCTTTTTAATACCAGCGGGTTAGTGAAAATAACCTGTTTTATTTCGTCAGCTTCAACATTGTGTCTGCTTATTATCTTATCTTTTATTTTGTCCTCTATAAGTATTCCGGTTATTTTCATCTAATATAAATATTGTGGATATTAGTAATTATTCAGTATCCTGAAGCGTTTTTAAGGATTGCTTGCAATCCTTGAAGAACATTCTCCTTCTTAAATCTCAAAGTTTGGATAACAGACAACAGCATTGCTGTCGCATT
>Ga0209541_10013764_pt1 | contig 12305 bp, 12 predicted proteins | sample RifCSPlowO2_01_FD_184027 | JGI IMG/M metagenome (GOLD analysis project Ga0209541, IMG submission 184027) | Groundwater microbial communities from Rifle, Colorado - Rifle CSP2_plank lowO2_0.1 (SPAdes) (version 2) | ecosystem: Environmental > Aquatic > Deep subsurface > Groundwater | place...
ATCGAGAGAGCCCTGTGTTCCCGTAGGGAGCAACCCCTCACGACGGGCTAGAAGTGTTTATCGATAGGCTCGGACTGAGGATAGTAGCAAGGGTTTCATATTAGCCGGAGTTATAGGCTCTGTCCCGAATCTCGCTATCGCTCGACACCAGCTTCAAAATGCCAGCTACTGAAGAGAGAAAGTGCTGCGTTCCCGAAGGGACCAACCCCTCGCGACGCACTCGCTTCTTTTATATTATAGCATTTTGACTTTATGCTGGTGACTTTCGGGACAGAGCCTGAGTTATATATGAAGATATGCGATACAAATAAATATATGCAACAAATTGAGAATATATGCAATATGAAGAATTCATTAATTTCTTGGAATCTCAGTCTGTAAACAGAGTCGATTTGGGATTAGACAAGATAAAAACACTTCTTGCCAAATTAGGCAATCCGCATACAAAGTTAAGGTGCATACATGTAGCAGGAACAAATGGAAAAGGCTCAGTCTGCGCAATGCTTTCATACGTCTTGTCTAAAAAATACAAAGTAGGATTATACATTTCTCCGCATTTAGTTGATTATACTGAAAGAATTCAGATATTTACACCTCAAAAAAAAGCAGAGAACATATCCAAAGAAGATATTGTAAGGATATTCAACAAAGTTTATCCGTATCTTGACGGGCAGAGCTATTTTGAAATTACAACCGCAATTGCATTTCTTTATTTTTTAGAACAGAATGTGGATATAGTTGTTCTTGAAACCGGACTTGGAGGAAGACTGGACGCAACTAATGTAATCATTCCTGAAGTGTGTGCAATAACTGCGCTTGACATAGACCATAAGGATTTTTTAGGAGATACAATAGACCAAATAACTGCAGAAAAAGCAGGAATAATTAAAGATAATGTTCCTGTAGTCATAAGCAAAACAAATTCTAAAAATAACATTAAAAAAATATTAGAAGAAAAGGCAGAAAAAACAAATTCAGACTTTTACATAGCTGGGTTGTATAATGGAAAATTGAGTTTAAATGGAGAATTTCAGAAAGAAAATGCTGGCGTTGTCGTTGAAGTTATAAAACATCTAAAGAGATTTATAGTTGATGAGAGATACATTGCTGAGGGACTTCAGCAGGCATTCTGGCCTGCAAGATTAGAATGGAGGAATAAAAATCTCAATCACAGCAGAGCTGCGGGGATTTTTAAGCCTCAAATTGGGATTATTGATATCGCAGCAGAGATGCGGAATTTTGGACCCAATTTGAGCAATAAAAAAAACAGTTTCCAGACCATACTTATAGACGGAGCGCATAATGTCAGCGGAATAAAACAATTGATAAAATATGTTAAAAAAGAGAAGACAAACAGAAAAATAAAGAAAGTTAATGTACTTTGCTCTTTTTTGACAACAAAAGAATATGAAAAGATGATTATATTGTTAAACTGCATCGCGGATAATATTATCTTAACTTCCATTCCGCATCATAACAGCATTGATCCCAATAATCTTGTTCATTTGGCAAAAAATGGCAGAGTTGTAATTCCACCAATAAAAGCATTGGAAGCATCTAAAAGAATGACGATGGAAGAAGATTTGCTTGTCGTAACAGGAAGCCTTTACTTGATTGGACATTTGTATGAATGGATATAATAAAGATTAAGTTAAATTATCAAAGAAAACCGACCACCACCAGTCACAGCTCGCTTCGCTCGCTGTGGATGGGTGGTATGCTCGCCCTGCTGGGCTCGGGTCGGTTTTCTTGTTCTCATTTGTTTATGATACCCAGTCACTTGCGACGATTGGATTATGCCTATATCTTGTTATTTGGCGGGGTATCATAAACATTAAAAATCCCCCACTTGCGGTGGTTGGGATTTTTATTTTCCACTGACTTGATTAATCGCTGCAAACCACCTGAGATATACACTTGTAGAAAATGAGATTTTAAAAGTAGCTAACGACTGATAATTTGGAGACATTTTTAATTGATAAATAGAATTGATGATGATTAAAGTTTAAACAATCTCAAATCTGTCTGCTCGCATTGAGGACATAAAGATTTTCCTTCAGGGATGCATGCTCCGCACTTGCATGTCTCTTTTATTTCACTCAATCTAGCCCCGCATGAATGGCAGTACTTGTCACCATTCATAACTTCAGCGCCGCATTCACAAAGGTAAACATCATTGTAGTACATTTCTGCGCCGCAATTTCTGCAGAACAAATCATCAGACAATGGCATTTTTCCGCAAGAACATTTCATACAAATAAGGACTTCTGCTCGATATTTAAACTTTTTCTTCTCACTTTTCAGTCGTTATCTTTTATTTTGTCTAATAACAACTGTTTTTTATTGTTATAAGTATCAACTGTACCTTCAATTGTTACTTTTTGATAAAGAAAAGAATCATCTACTTCATCAAATGATACAACAGTCAATGGCGTTTCAGGGATTAAAGTGATATATGTAATGCTTTCAGCATTCTGAATATCAATTATCATTCCATTTAATTTGATTATTTGATCTTTTTCTGCAAGTACAGGATACATTTCCGGCGGCTCTATGTATTGCATTAATATGTACAATAATATCAAACCGATAAAAGAAAGGATTAATACAAGTCTGATAAACGATTCTTCCTTCATAAATATCATTATAAAAAATTATTAATAAAATTAATATAAAAATTTCCGGAGATTTTATGTTTTCTTCGTAAATCTCTTTTCAATAACAGGTAATAATTTTATAAAGAATATGTAAATTACCAAAAATCCTGCCATAAATGGAATAAATTTATACGGCTTTATGAAATAATATGTAAGATATACAATTGTTATGATTATACCTGCAATTCTTAACAAGTTCCATATGGTAAATTTCATTTTTAATCATCCAAATTATGATAAGTTTGTTGTTTTAATGTTTTCATTTGTTATGATATCCCGCTGCTTGCAGTGATTAGGATTTTTATTTTTATATCATCATACTTATAATCATTTTGTTTTTTTAATGTTTTCATTTGCTAACTTTTTATTTGATAATGTTTTAACTTGTTAATATTTCATTTGCTAATATTTCACTGGGTGATATTTCACTTGCTAATGTTTCACTTGCCAGCTAATGTCTTCTTTGTAATCACAAACTTTCTTTTCTTCATTCTTTTAATAAGATTGCCCCAAGTCAATGACTTTTCATGCGCACCCATGCTGGACAATATTGATTCCACATTGCACTGCGCCATGTGCAATGCAAATTTTATATCTTTCTTTTTGTAATATGCCCCTAAAAAAGTGGCTGTAAAGCAGTCTCCTGCTCCAGTCTGCCCAACTACCTTAATTGGTTTTGGGAGGATATGATAAATATTATTTCCATCGTAACAATATGCACCATTCTTTCCATCTGTTATTAAAACCAATCCATCTTTTTTAATCCATGACAATAATCTTTTTGACATGGAAATAATTGAGCTTTCCTTTGATAATAAGCTGGCTTCCTCCTTATTTAAAACAAGCATTGATGTCCTGCTTAGAATAGGTGCCAGATAATTTCTTCCTTTTTCCGCCAGATAACTTGTCGGGTTAAATGCAATTTTAATATTGTTTTTTTCTGAATACTTGGCCAGTTTCTTTGCCGAATAAAATGATTTTCCAATTAATGTCGCAATATAAAACCATTTTGAGATTAATCTGTTTTTGTTTAATTTAGAGAAAGACAATTCTTTGGAAGCAGATTTGTTTGTCAATATGGTCCTGTCGCCTTTTCTTCCATCTATTATAACTGAGTAGTCTGTAGGCTTTTTAGTCAAATGCCCTAAAAATTTTATTTTTTGATCTGCAAGCTGATGGGTTATCAAATGCCCATGAGCATCATTTCCTATGCCAGATACTACACCTACTTTAAACCCCATTTTTTTAAGGTTAAATACCGGATTTATCGCGCCTCCGCCTGTAGAAGAGTATATCCTTTCGATAAGCAATTTTCCACCTAATGGAAGCTCAATGCACTGCTTATCGCTTTTGCACTTGTTTAGCTTCAAGAACACATCAAAAGTTGAACTGCCAACAGAGATTATATCAAGCATATCCCTATTTAGTAAAATAAATTTATAAAAGTTTGGTATGCTGCTAAACACTTTCGGGACATAACCCGACGAAACACAAAATATAAGAATAATCAGATATATTTAGTTTAAGATTTAGTAGTTTTTTAAGTTTAAGATTTAGCAGTTTTTGCGCATGACAACAGGAGGTGCTCAAATGAAATTATACTTAGATACAGGGAATATTGACGAGGTGGCAGATGCTGCTTCTTATGGCATTTTGGATGGAGTTACGACAAATCCCAGCTTGATTGCAAAAGAAGGCAAAGATTTTAAAGAAACTGTGAGAAAAATAGCGAATATTCTTGGAGAATACAAGAAAGATTTTACTGTTTCTGCTGAGGTTACTGAACAAGAGCACCAAAAGATGGTAAAGCAGGGATTGGAGCTGGCAACCATTCATAAAAATGTTATAATCAAGCTCCCTTCACTTCCTGAAGGAGTTAAGGCAATATCTATACTGTCAAAAAAAAACATTAAGATAAATGCAACGCTTTGCTTTTCCACTGCGCAGGCTCTGCTTGTTGCAAAGGCAGGCGCATATATTGTAAGCCCGTTCATAGGACGGCTTGATGATATAAATCATATAGGATATGATTTGATAGAAGAGATAAGAACAGTTTATGACAATTATAATTTAAAGACAATGCTGCTTGCTGCAAGCATCCGTTCTCCAAGACAGGTGACAGAAGTTGCATTAAGAGGTGCTGACATATGCACGGTGCCTTATGACATATTCAAAAAGCTGTTCAATCACCCATTGACAGACATCGGACAGGAAAAGTTCCTTGCAGACTGGAACAAATATAATAAAGGCAAAAGCAAATAAGGTACATACTTCTTATTTGAAATAATCTCTATTTTAATTTCTTGTCCAGATTAATTATATTTGTCCTGTCAAATTATTTATTCTTCATTTGATAGATTACTGATTATTCAATCTGTCATATCTTGCTTAAGTTTATTTCGCCAGTTTGTTTTATCAGAAGATTACTGCCGACATGGATTTCCCCGTGCACATTTGGAGGAAGAAGCTTGAAATGAATGTCATCTCCTATTTTTAATACCAATGAATTGTCGCCGTTAATGGAGATTTCATAAGGTGCTCCATAGAATGTAGGAGGTATTGTGAAAATCCTATTGTATCCATCATGCATTGCCTGCGCCAATGCAATCTCGTCCAATGCATAATTCTGGTATTTCTGGACTAAAAGCTGTTGTCGTTCATAATTTGCATCGCTTAATTTTATTTTAAGAACAATAAGCATGGCGCTGAATAGCAAAAATAGGAATCCAATAAGCAGGATAAATTCAAATGCCGTCTGTGCTTTTTTAGTTTTAAATGTTCTTCTACATCTATTTGTGATGTGCTCCATAGTATACTCCATAGCTATTCAATAATTCCAATAATTGCATATTCCTTAACTTGCATTATAATTATTATTAATTATTTTTTAATCCTTGATATATTTATAGTATTATTATCATTGCGGATGATAAAATGCTTTATTCCCTCGCTGACATCTTCCTGAGGGAATGTATTGTTGTAAGCTTCCACCTGAAGATTGAAATACGACGCCGACTTGCCGATATTTGTGGTCGATTCGATGATTAACTGGTTCTGCTGTATTTCTATACCGTCTATTTGAGCAGGAAAATTTATAGTGATTTCAATAAAAGCGCCATCTCCATAATAATACATTGCCCTGCTGTTCTTTGCAAATGTTTCGCCTATATTCTGCACTTGTATCGATGTGATCTCATTCGATGATGTGCTTACAAAATTCATGAAAAGCAATGTTGCCGGGAAAATAAGCATTATTGCAAATCCCAATACTAAAAGAAATTCCAAAGATATTTGTGCCTTTTTCATTTTTATTTGATTACCTTTTCAATAGTTATGAGACCATACCGCTTGCTGTTGCTTGGGTTTTATTTGTTATGATACCCCGTCGCTTGCGGTGGCTGGGATTTTTATTTTATTACAATTTATTTTATGAAAGCATTTACTACGTCTTCGGACCATCCCTTACCTATTAATTTTTGTTTTATTTTGAATGGTGGAGTTTTATTGAGCATCTGCTGATATACGTACTTTTTCAGTCCTTCATAATCGCCTTGTTCAGGCGCCTTAAAGATATTTAAATCAATATTTCCTGCAGATTTCTCATATTTTTTCTCTTTTAATATAACATATTTTATGAACATGTATCCTATAAATATAATGAAAATCGAAATTATTATCCTCTGCAAATTGAATGTTTTTTCCTGAGATATCGACAAACCAAAAATTGTAAGCGGCTTTGTTTTTTTAGGTTTTACTTCCTCTTTTTTTTCCTCTGTTATAATAATTTCTCCTGTATATTGGAAAACTTCCTGAGGAGAAGCATAAGTTATAACCTCACCATCTACTTTCTCAATCAATTCAATTTCGCCAAATGTGATGTTATTATATCTAGGATTTGTAATTTTTACAGTATATTCTACAATAAAAGTATCTTTCGGAGATAAGTTAAGAGCTTCCTTAAAGAGGAAAGAGCTGTACGATTTACTGTCTGAAACTGTCTTTTCGCCGTTTAATTGAAATATCACGCTGTTCACTAATTCAACAGACGAATCAAACTTTTCCCTGTATAAGACCATTGCAGAAGTTTCTCCTATGTGGTTTATTGTTGTAGTCACATCTGCGGTCTCCCCGAGCGATGAAAATAATTCTTTAGAAACAGTTCTGTCTATGTTAAATTCAGCTCCAAATACTGTCGGGAATAAAAATATCAAAAAATAAGGTATCAGAAAAAAAAATAAAAACCATTTTCTGCGCATTTTAAGGCTGTATGGTTGTATAAATTTCGCCTGAAGTAGGCTTTACAAATGCGACTGTACTTGTTGCAGGGTAAGTCATTACAGTCACTTCAAACTTGGTCTTTGTCCCTTCAGGAAGAGCCAATGCTGCATTTGCGCAATCTGCTGTAAATGTGAGTTTGTCTCCATCATTCCATATTGTAGATGGCGCTGGCGATGCCCCTGCACATACAACTGTGTCAAAATCCGTATCTACTTTTAATTCATTCATAACAACTGCCTGCCCGAAATTATTTACAAGGTTTACTGTCAATGTAGCAGTGTCTGCCTTTTTAATAACAAATTCGCCTTGGCTGCATATCACATTCGGCCCAAAAACGCATTTGTCAGGCAGAAGCTTTGAAGGGTTCAAAACTCCAAAGTATGCCAATGCACCTATCATAATCAATATTACAAGAAATGCCCATCCATATGTCATTAAAAACTCAAGGGCTCCTTGGCCTTTTTTCATAATACCACCTTTTCTTTTTTTATTTTTGTTTTTTAGATTTTTTTAATCTTGTTTATCCAATATATATCTAATTCTATTTATTATCTAATTTTATTCATTAAAGCATATATTAATCTTATTGTTAATCATACTATTAATATAATCTTATTGTTAATCATACTATTAATAATAAGTTTTTCTGTATTTAACATATTTAAAACTTTCGGGAGATGGGAGGCAATATATCTATTCAATAATATTTATTCTTTAATAATTTATCATAAATTACTTTATAGTGATAAAAATGTATTTATGAGTCAGTATTTTTCAGCATATTCTTGATTTCTTCTTTTAGCGCGTTAATATGCAATTCAAATTTCAATTTTAAAGAATTCCAATCATCATATTTTAATAATTGCCCTTTGTAGTTTATTGCATTTCTTTTCAGTCTTATTGTTTCAAGAAACCACCAATCAAGTTCTAATTCAGGATGTTTAAAACAGATGTACGCATTTTTACATTGATGCTTATCTGCTTCTATTCCATCAAACAGGATATACGCTTCAATCAACACTCTTAAGGATTCATAATAATCACGAAAAACAAATGTCCAATCTGTGCTATCTTTTGGAATATCTTTTGATTTGCTGTTGATGAATTCAACCCCCTTTTCCGCAACAATTTTTAGTGATTTGATAAGCTCTATATCTACAAATTTTTCTTTTATATTTCCTGTACTCATGCAAAGTTGGTATGTTTTATCTAAATTATCTATTGTGATTTTCATTCATGCAACCTCGGCAAAATCTTGAATTTGACCTTTTATGATATAGCCATTAATGATATTTTTTATTAATCCGGTTTTAATCTCTTCTATTTCTTCTTTGTTTTGGAAGATGTGCAATTCAATATTTTTATTTAGCTTAATTTCATAAAGGTTTTTATCAAAATCCGAAATATCTCCGAAAACAAAAATATCAATATCTGAATCTTTATACCAATCTCCTTTTACAATACTTCCAAATAAGATTATTGTTTTGGCTGTTTTAAGAGATAATAATTTCGGTATAAGTCCGTTTTTATGTAGTTGTTCTAATGCATAAATTCTTTTTAGCGAATAATAAATAGAATTATTTGAACCAACTGTAAAAAAAGGGAAGTTCCCTTTCTTTTTAATATGTTTAAGCAACCCTTCTGATACATATTTTTTAAGCCATTTATTTGCTACAGCCTTTGTAACTTTTGTTTGTTTGAAAATCTCCTCAAAGTGCCATTCCTTCAAAGGACTATTTTCTAAAATTAGCTTTAATATATTATCTTCTTTACTTGGACTTCCCATAAATTAGTATATCTAAGATATACTATTTAAACCTTTCGGGAGATTAAGATAGAATGAAATGGATACAAGCATATGCAATTATATTTGGCCTATAACATAGTTACTTAACAGTAACAAAGATAGAAATGTTTATATATCAAACATTGTTTGCTGTATAGATTATACATAAATCATACACAAAATAGACATTAATCATGATTGATAGCAAGAGAGTAGTCAAATATTGGACATGTTCAATATTTGTATTGAGGTGATAATCAGGATAAAAAGAGGTGATAAGAACATAATAAGAACATAAAAACTAAAATGTGATTTAAAGATGAGAGATTTTACATTAACAAAAAAGATTGCAAAACATGGAGACCAAAGCATAATAATTCTTCCAAGATTTTTGAAAGACGAGCTTAAGCCAGGCACAATAATTGAACTTGATATAAGGATATTGAAGGAATCAACAGCTAAATCGCTAAATCCAGAGGTTAAAGATGAATCAACCTAAACATTCTCCTGACACGCTTGGAAGCGAAATTGATGATAATCTTGATAGAGAAGTAGATATGATCCTGAAAGAAATTTCTGAGAGGGATAGTAATGAGAGAGGCAGTAATGAAAAGAATGTAGGCGGCACAATAAGCACTGCGCAAAGTAGGTTTACAGGATTAAAAAATGCATTGCGTCATGTAAAAGATACATTTAATTATTATTATGAGATGGCAATCTCCAAAACATTGGCAAGGTTCCTTATCGGCAGTGAAATAGACGGCCCTCTGCAATACAAAGCGCCTGAGAGATGGACAAATACTGACAATGATAACCTTGTTCATGAAAACATAATAAGAGTTGAAACAAGCATAACTTTGGACACAAGAAAAGACTCATGGGGACTTGAAAGGATAGCTCTTGACACAGTATCAAATCATCTGCCCGAAGACTGCGGAGGAACATCAGTCTGCATAGAGTATTTGCAGGATGATATATGGACTGATAGAGAATCTATTTCACTTGAGAGAGATGTCGATGCAATAAGAGTAAAAGATGATGGATTAGGATTTGACCATAGATTACTGGAGATATTATATTCAACAAAAACTGATCAGAAAAGAGCAGTAGGCCAATTTGGAGAAGGCATTAAATTAGTTTCTGCCGCATGCATTAGAAATGGCATAAATATAGAATACCATTCAAGAGACTGGTCGGCAAGGCCATACACTACTGAAGAAGTTATCGGAATTACAACAATTGTTGATGGCAAACCATTTATTGAAGACAGGACAATACAAAGATTATGTTTTGAAAAACGCATTGGACTGCCAAAGTTTAACGGCTCAGAAACGATATTTTACAACCCATCATTAGATTTAGTGGCAGAGTTTTATGCTCTTCCGGATACACTGCTTGCCTTAAATAAAAAACACAATATTCTATTCTCAGAAGATTACGATGGATACGCAGAGAAGATAATAAAACTGCTTGATGATGAAGCGGAGATATTTGGTGAAGAAGCTGATATATCTGATAAAAAAGTGGAGATATTTGATGAAAAATCAGATACATTCATTCCAGTAGAACAAGATTATTATATATCCGACGACCAATTTATTTTTGTAAAAGGCGTGAGAATAGAAAGCGCGACAGATAAAATCAAACTATTGTTTTCATACGACATCGGCATAGAAGAAATAACACCTGACAGGCAATTTATAGATATCGAATCTGCTAAGAAGAATATTAGACGACTGCTTTTAGCATGTAAAGATATTGAGGTATACAAAGACATATTATCATACGGAAACAGCGAACCAGATGTAGAATATTTGGAATATCTTGTATTGGAAGATGCCGCCAGCCAAGATTCGGCCGACAAAGAGTCATGGAGAAGCGCATTTTACAGCTTATTCGGAGATAATGCAATATTAGAGTCCAAGCATTTAGAAGCTGACATGGATGCAAGGGGAGTATATGGTTACAGTGTAATTAAATTAAATCCACGTATTAAGAATTTTCTGCATAAAAATGAAATAATAAAAGACAGCATGGACATTCTAAAGACATACAAAGAATATGAATGGTCAAGCAATCTGACAGAAGAAGAAAGAAAAGTACTTGAGATGATCCCTCTCATAAACAGAATCCCATTCATCAATAGTATGTTAGGACTTGGAGACGTCCTACCAAATGTAAGGGTATTTGATGGGTGTTATATCATTTCATATAACCAAGATGAAGAAGAGGTATTCAGGGAAGAAATACCAAGAGGAGACGGATATTATCTTAAAAAAGACCCTTTGAACCCTGATCAAGACTTGATTGCAATTAAAAGATCTAGATTGAGTTCTTTTGAAAATCTTGTATTTGCTTACGTGCATGAATTAGGGCATAAGCTCAGCGGCGCAAGAGATTATACAAGGGAATTCGACAACTATTTTACTGATGTAATTGTAAGAGCAATAATGCAATACCTCGGCGAAGGATTGTATAAAAAATAAAATCTAAAAGATGACGAAAAAATTATTGAAAAAAAGGAAATAAAATGGCAGACGAACAGAATATTGGCGCAGGATTGGAGGAGAGAATTATTGATGCGGATATTGATGCAGATTCCAATAGAGAAGAAAATAGAGCAGACTTTGAGCTTGAAATGATTGAAAAATTGAAATCAGGAAAATGTTCAATAGAGTACGCTCTGCTCGTCGCATCAGGTCTGAAAGATAAAAAAGATATCAGAAGATACCAAGGAAAACTAAGAAGGATAATAAAAGATTTCAAGGAAGAAGCGCGTAAAAAAGTATGTGAAAAAATTACAGGCGGATTTCATGCAGATAATGCGCATAATATACCTGACGTCCGTATCTCTTTAGATTATTTGCTTGAAAAAGAAGAATATAAGATACATATCGCACGCATGCTTTTCGGTTATCTGTTTGAAAGAAAACCAAACAGATATAGACAGAATGAATATCATTTAACAGATGTAATAGACAATCAACTAGACGAATACATGCATACATATGTCGGAAATTGTTTGGGACTTACTTTATTGTACACTGTCTTAGGATTACGGATTGGACTTAAATTGTCTGTTCTTGACGAATATAAACACGTTTTAAACTTATTAAGAGATGGAAGAAAGAAAATCCCAATACAAAACACCAATGAATTAGACGGATTTAATTCTGAGCATATTAAAATAAGAGATTACGATGAATTTGATTTAACGCATCTTGTCTGCAATGTAGTTCATAATAGAGGAACTGAAAAGGAATGGTCTGGTGATTTGAAAGGAGCCATAAAGGATTATGAGAAAGCAATAATGCTAAATCCTAAGTTTCCAGAAGCGCATCACTCTTTAGGCGAAGCAAAATATGGATTAGGGGAATTAGAAGAAGCTGTTAAACTTTTTGATATTGCAATTGAATTGTACAAGAAAAGCAGAGCAGACAAGAAAGAAGGATTATATAATGCATTTTTAATAAGAGGAGATGCAAAAGATGATTTAGGAGATCCAAAAGGAGCAATTGAAGACTATAATCAGATTATAAATGGCTGTGTAGTTCATTATAAAAGATATTATTCATATTTTACTC
>Ga0209541_10013765_pt1 | contig 12304 bp, 7 predicted proteins | sample RifCSPlowO2_01_FD_184027 | JGI IMG/M metagenome (GOLD analysis project Ga0209541, IMG submission 184027) | Groundwater microbial communities from Rifle, Colorado - Rifle CSP2_plank lowO2_0.1 (SPAdes) (version 2) | ecosystem: Environmental > Aquatic > Deep subsurface > Groundwater | place: Rifle...
GGCGGTCGTAGACTTCCTCCTCCTTCCCGAGTTCGCGGTAATCTTTTTTCACCACCGCCACTTTTTCACCCAGACCCTCTTTCGCAATCATCTCGCGCATGATGCGGTTCTGCTCGTCGACCAGCCCGTAGTTGACCACGTCAACACCGTAGTGTTTCGCGGCGTGTACCGCGCCGTACCCCCACCCCGAGCCAACCTCGTTCACTTTCATGCCGGGCTCGAGCAATAATTTCCGGCAGATGAGGTCGAACTTCGCCTTCTGCGCCTCGTCCTGCGACTCGTCCCCGCGCGCGAAATATCCTTCCGTATACCCGTACGTCTCGCCGAGAAAGAGCCGAAAGAATTCCGCAGGCAAGTTATAGTGCGCCTCCGCGTTCTTGCGTGCGCGACGAAACGAAGAGTTGTCCTTGCGCCATTCATATGCCCATTGCATGATCTTGAGTATCGGGTTCTTGTTCGAAAGCGGGTTCTCGTAAGTGATATTGATGAGCCGGGAGAGCGGGTCGGGCGCGGTACCGCCTATATTGATGGCGCCGTTGAAGTACGACTCCATGAAGCCGACGTAGCCGAAGAAGATTGTGCGCCACAATGCGCGCCGTTTCACTATCTCGATCGTGACCTCCGCTTTTGCCCAGTCCCCGCGGGTAGTTCCGTCAGGAAATTTGACGGCGAACACGCCATTGCCCAGATGGTCGATGGTGCGACCAACGATCGCCTTGAGTAACATTCCCCATATCCTAAGCGCGTTCCTCTTTCCAGTCAATCACACAAACATCACACAAACATTAGGAGTTTAGGTTGCTTTACTGAAACAATATGATAATATAAAGCCATGAAAGATCTCGCGCCGGGAATAGTGCGCCAGCGGATGATTATTGAAGGCCTTCCCTCTTTTGTTATTTCCGACGCGCATATCACAGAATATCTTACGCGACTTTCTGTCGAACTGGACATGAAAGCGCTCATTGCTCCAGCAACTCACCGGTCGGAAAAATTCGGCTGGGCGGGGTGGATCCATTGGGAGACGTCCGGTACGCATTTCTATGCATGGGAAAAGCCCCATCTTTTTTTCAGCGTTGATATCTATACATGCAAATCTTTTGACGAAAAGAAGGCGTTGGAATTCACGCGACAATATTTCCAAACCAAGAAGGTAGCCTATAAAAGTGCCTAACCTGCGGGGGCGTCAGTCATGCCCTTATTTTTTCTCGCCGATAAGCACCATATTGGTCGCCGGGTAACCGAAGTCCCGAAGCGCGCCATTTTCTTTTTTGTACAAGCGTACCTTGTCGAGAAATCGGTGCTGAACGATCCAGTCGTTCGTATACGCGCGTGACGAAATATCCTTTCGGTTCGGATTCTCCAGAACAAAGAACCCAGCCTGCTCGAGCGCGCGCTTCCATTCGGAAAAACTATAAAACGCGAACTCTTCGCTCAACTCGCTTCGCCAGTTATCGATGTAATCTTTCTTTGACATAAATTCCGCTGCGTCTTTAAGGCGGAGAATGACATACCTGACGCCGTCAACCATCTCTTCGCGGAAAACGATCTGCGTTTCCTCGCCCCTCCTTCCTTCTTTACGCAATCCAGAGAGAAAATCCTGCGCAAATCGGAGAAAGCGCCCGTACGTCGAGAGTCCTTCAATGTGTACCTTGAGTTCATCGCGATTACTGATCGCCTTCTCTGGTTCGTCATTCGATCCATCTTTGTCACTTGCCCACAGATAGACCTCCTCGTCCTTGTCTTCCGGGCCGACAACGTCGCGGATGACGAGTCGGCCGCCCGGGCGCAATTGCGCGTACTTGTATGCGAGATACTTCCGGAGCGACGCATCTTGTTTTCCATATGACCAGATCTCATGCGTGGTCGAATTGCAGATAGTGGTATCCACCGAATTGTCCGCAAAGATCGGCTCAAGAAGATCGCGCTGGTGAAAGTGGACAAATGTCCCGCCGAATTCTCCCGCGCGCAAGCGCTCCATGCATCGTGCGGTAAACTCGCTCGTAAGCTCCACGCCAATGATGTCCGAGTCCGGAAAGTCCCTCGCGAGAAGCGTCATCAGCGCTCCGTCGGCGCATCCCTCGTCAACGATCTTCCCCGGCATGATTGCATCTTTGATGTCGCCGTACTTCATCTCAAGCAACGCTCTGCGGTTCATTCCCTCCGCATAGGTGGAATAATTCCTCATCTCCGTCAAACTCCCCGACTCGGTCAAAAGCGGATCAGACCATATCCAGATGATCTTCTCGGGAATCTGCGGATAATCATCCCACAGCGCCAATGAGGATTCCGCGACTTCCTTCTTGAGGCGCCTATTTTCCCGCCACACTTTCGTTCCCTCCGAGAGCATTCGTATACAATCAATCGGGGTCGTGGCGCGATAGGTGTTCCGCGAAAAATCATATTCCGATGGAAGTATCGCGTAGCCAAATTCACGATAACGCGCGACAACTGCAGGAGTAGAACCTAAGACCAGCGTATGCTGAGGAGATATATCAACCTTCTCCCCGATCTGCTCGGTGATCTCCTTAAGCGTGAATGAAACAAAATGCGGACTCGGGCGCTGATGCGGAATGGGAATGATGTGACAAACAACGGCAAACTTTTTTCGGTACGGCTCGATAAACCGGTCAATGCCCATTGCCCGCGCAGAGAATGGGACAGGGTTATAGCGGGAGTTCTCCTGATTCGCCGAGGTTACCGCAAAAATGACAGTATCAATTATTTCGTTCGAGTCGCCGGGAAATTCTCCGTAGCAGTCAAGATCACAGATCGGCCTGCCAAGGATGCTTGAGAAGTATTCTTCCTGGAATCTGGTCATCACCAAATGTCTTCCGGGAATAACGACTGTGGCCATAGATGAAATCAAGCATACGCCCTGCCCATTACTGGCGCAAACGTCCGTGTTTGCCCCAAACGATGCGGTGTTGACTAAATGAAAACTTACTGCTATAAATTTCACAGCATGTTCGGTGGGCGCGGGAGGATACGCTCTCGCCTCCTTCATTCATGTGTCGGGACCGCTTGCGATTGTCGTAGCGGGTCTCTTCATCGGCAACCATGGTCGTAAGTTCGGCATGTCCGAGAAAACGCGCCACAATCTGGACATCTTTTGGAGCGTCATTGACGATGTGCTGAACGTCCTCCTGTTTGTCTTGGTGGGATTCGAGGCGCTCTTGGTCAACGTCAAATTGGAATATGCGCTCGCCGGACTCTTCGTTATCCCGATCGTCCTTTGCGGGCGGTTGATCAGCGTTGCGTCATCTTCGCTGGTCTCGCGGGCGTTTAAACCATTCAGCCGAAACGCCGTCACTCTGCTCACTTGGGGAGGATTGCGCGGCGGAATCTCGTTCGCGCTTGCACTTGCCCTTCCACACGGCGAAGCGCGGGACGCGCTCATACTCATTACCTACATGGTCGTAGTCTTCTCGATCCTCGTTCAAGGACTGACCATGGGAAGATTTGTTGAGCACATTGAAACCAAAGAGGCGGCCGCCAAAAACGTGTAGGCATCTGCCCACCACTCGGTGGGTTTTTTGTTCTCCGCGGGATCCATGGTGCTTGACGAGTTCATGCCGCGGCCGCTTGTTCTTTGGCGGTTCCTGAGTATAGTTTGTACAGACGTACTATTTGACAGGAGGAAGGAATAATGCCAATCGATAAAAGCTATTTCCGACCCGGAGAAGCAGCGTTCGATTACGAGAAAGACCTCGGCGATCCGGGAAAATTTCCCTACGCGAGGGGCCTGTATGAGTCTGGGTATGGCACTCACCTGCCCACCATTCGGCCATTTGCGGGATTGGGAACAGCACTCCATACGAACAAACGCTTCAAGCTGATCTTGGGTGCGGGTGCGACAGGACTTTCGACAGCACTTGATTTGGTGACGCTGTATGGGCGTGACTCTGATGACCCTCTCTCAAGGGGTCAAGTAGGTTGGGACGGCGTAGCGATTGACACCGTGGCCGATGTGAATGATCTCTTCGACGGCATACCGATAGATACGTCGACTGTCTCAATAACAGACAATGCGTCCGCGGCGATTGTTTTCGCTATGTATATCGGGAATGCCATGAATCGCGGGATTCCTCTCGCGAGTTTGGGCGGAACAATGCAATCGGACATTTTGAAAGAGCACATTGCTCAAAAGGAATGGCGCTATCCCCTTGTGCGCGGACTTGATCTGGTGACCGACATGGCCGAATTTACTACAGAGCACATGCCAAAGTGGAATTGGGTCTCGGTGAGCGGATATCACATCCGCGAAGCAGGCTCGACGGCCGTACAAGAACTCGCCTATACGCTCGCGGACGGCATCGCGTATGTTGAAGACGCGCTTAGGCGCGGACTCCCGCTCGAGCGATTTGCATCACGAATCTCATTCTTCTTTGACGTCCACAATCGGATGTTCGAGGAGGTGGCGAAACTGCGTGCGGCGCGGATACTGTGGGCCAAGATCATGAGAGACCGTTTCGGCGCGAAAGAAGGCTCGCGAGAAGGGTGGTGCAGAATGCACATACAGACCGCCGGTTGCACCCTTTCCCGCGCGGAACCGGAAAACAATATCGCGCGCGTTGCCTATCAATTGCTCACCGGTATACTGGGTGGCGCACAAAGCGTCCATCCGAATTCATTCGATGAGGTGCTCTGTACTCCGACCGAAAAGGCGCTCCGTGTCGCGATCCGCACGCTACAGATACTGTTGTTTGAGACCGGTATCTCTGAATATGTCGATCCGCTGGGCGGCGCGTATCAGATCGAACACCTTACCCAACAAATTGTTCGGGAGGCCGGCGCCGAGATCGAACGCATCACAGAGATGGGCGGAATGTTGAGAGCGATCGAGCTCGGTTATCCTCAAGCACAGATCCGCAATTCGGCGCTCGCGCAGGAAGAATCATACAACACGGGCACAATCATTCGTGTCGGCGAGAACAAGTTTCAAAGTTCGGCATCGAATACCGAGCAGGGAAACATCTTCAAAGAACTCGAGGAACGCCGTGGTTACGAAAAACTACAGCTTGAGCGTCTGGCGAAAGTGAAATCCGCCCGCGACGAACACGCAGTGCGTCTTGCCCTCGACCTAGTGCGCAAGACTGCGATGGACCGAGAGCATGGACTGCGCGTCAATATGATGGATTCCCTGATCAAGGCGTCGCTTGTCTATGCCACGATCGGCGAAATGTCGAACGCAATGGAAGACGCATGGGGGAAATATATGGAAACCGAGATCTTCGCTCATCGATCGAGACAGATGCTCCCGAAGGAAACCATCGACAAGTACCGATTGGCGTACCCGATGCGCATCTTGCTCGCCAAGGGGGGCTTGGATGGCCACGACCGGCCGATTTATACCCTGGCCGAACTTTTCAAGAACCTCGGCGCGGAAGTCATTCTTCCGGGGCTCCAATGTCCCGCAGAAGATATCGCGCGGCGCGCGCTTGAAGAAGATGTCGATGTCATCGGCATATCAACGCATACCGGCGCACCAGTCGTCCTCATGGGTGACATGAAAGAGCAGTTACGTGTGGTCGGGAAGAGCGACGCGCTTCTGATCGGCGGCGGCATCATTCGCGATCACGAACGGCGCCAGCTGGCAAAAATCGGCATCGAGCACTTTTTTGCCGGAGACACGTCGTTCGAGGATATCGCGCGTGTACTCCACGACGAATCGCTGAAACGTAAAGCGGACCGTCGTCTCCGTAAAGGAGCGGGCGACCATGGGTATTTAGCAAAACTCCTCACGCGGGTCGCGCAAAAGCCCCGCATGCTCTCCCGCTACCTCGGCGCAAGCGACATTCCGAACGGGAACGCGCACGTCGTCGGTATCACCGGCTCGACCGCGATCGGCAAAAGCACGCTCATCGATAAAATGGTGGCAACATTGCGTGAAGACAACCTGCGCGTCGTCGTGCTCGCTATCGATCCGACCGAAGAAGGGTCGGGGGGTGCGATATTGGGTGACATCATACGCATGCGACGACATTACGCCGACCAAGGTGTATTCATGCGGAGTTTCGGTTCGCATGGCGCGGCAGGATCGGTCACGAAATATCTCAACGAAGTGGTCGCCGTTGCACGGCGGTTCACCGACGTGGTCATCGTTGAGACGGTCGGTGCCGGTCAGGCTGACACCGTACTCAAATCCGCCGTCGACACCTTCGTCTCACTCCCCGATTCAAGAGGAGACATGGTAAACCTGCTCAAGTCCGGCCACCATCGGCATGCCGATATCTTGGTCGTCAACAAGCGGGCGGAATTACCGGAAGAAAAAAACTTCGCCGAACTCGTCCGGAACTTCACGGAGACGAAGAATGGGTGGACGCCGCCGGTCTTTTCCGTCAACGCACAGACGGGCGACGGCGTTGCAGACTTTGTCCGCAAAGGACTCTACGCGCATCAAAAATTCCTGAAGTCTCCTGACAAGACAACGGTAACAAAATAGTCAGCAAGTCATTCACCGGCTCTTCGACAAAGAGCCGGTTTTTTATATTTACAATGTACAAAAACGACCCTCCATTATATAGAGAGTCGTAAGCACTGCTACTCAAAAATGCTTTTCCAACTTTTCGAGTTCTTCCCAATATTGATCGACCGCCTTCTCGGCACGAGCGATATCTTCTTCCGTTAAGTGGGCGAAGCGGCCCTGTGACGAAACATACTCGGCAACCGTCGCCCGTCCGTCCGGCCGATAAGTGATCCGCCACTTTCCGTGATCGTACTCGACAAGCGGAAAGACACGGCTCTCCACGGCAAGATGCGACATGCGGAGCGAATCCTTGGGATCAACCTTCCACCCGGGATTACACGGTGCAAGGATATGGAGAAAACGCAATCCTAGACCGCTATAGGCCTTGGCCTTTTCGATCTTCGCCTTGAGATCATCGAGATGATAAATTGAAGCGGTTGCCGCATAAGGAACAGAGTGCGCGGCGACAATCTTCATGATGTTCTTCTTCGCCTCTCCCTTACTCCCCGGATACGGCGTCGTCTCAGTGACCGCTCCTCGCGGAGTCGCTGAGGAACGCTGTCCTCCGGTGTTCATGTACGCCTCATTGTCATAGCAAACGTAAATGATGTCCTCTCCACGTTCGGCGGCACCCGAAAGCGCCTGCAGTCCGATGTCGAATGTTCCTCCGTCACCCGCGAACGCGAGTGCTGTCACGTCGTTCCCGAGCGCTAGTGCCGCGCGTTTGAGCCCAGCCGCAGTTGCCGCTGCGGTCTCGAACGGACAATGCACGAGCGGTACTTTGACCGGCGTGTACGGATTGGGTCCCGCAATGATCGACCAGCAACATGCGGGGAGCGCAACTTGCGCGCTCGCACCTATTGCATCGAGTATATGCCGCATGATGAGGGCCGCCGTACATCCTGCGCACGCCCGATGGCCCGAGGTGAGGAACTTTGACGAACTCCTCCCCGCGGATGCTCTCTGCGTGACGGGTATTACACGAGGCGGCGGATCAGATACTCCCCGCCACTGCGAAGCCTCCGACGGCTCTGTCTTCCATCCGATCTCCTTAAAAATATCGGTAAGTACGTTTGCTGTGACGGGAACTCCGCCCACGCCGACCGTATATCCGTAGACAGGCGTGGTGCGTCCGTATAATGCGCTCTTTGTCTCGTCAAGAATGATCGCGTACTGATTGACATCAAGCGCGATGATCTTTTTGACGGACAGGAGTGCTTCACCGAATGCCTCCCTCGGAAACGGGCGAAATTGACAAAGCTTCACTGCTCCCGCCTTGACACCTTCCGCACGCATCCTGTCGACCGCTTCTTCGGCAGTTCTCCATGTGCTTCCCATCGCAACCATGGCGATCTCGGCATCTTCCATGCGGTAGCTTTCGACGGATTTGTGTATCCGGCCAGAAACTTCCGTGAAAGCCTCCATCGTTTTCGTGATGACCTCGCCTGCCCGACGCTGATCGTCGGCCATCGCGCGCTTCAAGCGCCAATAGTACTCCGTCGTACCGGACGCGCCGACCGAACACGGATCATCCTGATCAAGCGCGTGGGGTATGCGCTCTTTCGGCGCGAAGCCGTAGGCCAATGCATCATCGAGAACCGCAACCGGCTCCTTCGTATGACTCAAGAGAAAGCCGTCGAAATTCACCATGACCGGAAGACAGAGCTCCTCCGCAATGCGGTACCCCATGAGCACCATGTCGTAAACCTCCTGATTGCTCGAAGCATAGAACTGTAGCCAGCCCGTATCTCTCTGCGAGAGCGAGTCGGTCCGATCGCACGCAATGTTCCACGGCGAACCGATCGCGCGGTTCACGTTCACCATGAGGATGGGGAGCCGCGCTCCAGCGACCCAATGGATGACCTCGTGCATATAGAGCAAGCCGTGCGACGATGTCGCGGTGAAGACGCGGGCTCCGGCTTGCGACGCGCCATTGAGTAGCGCGAGCGCCGAATGCTCGGACTCCACAGTCACGAACTCACAACCCGCAAGCTCGCCCTTGGCGATATATTCGGAGAGCTTTTCGATAATGCCCGTTTGCGGCGTGATCGGATACGCGGAGATGACCTCAGGCATGCCCTGCTTCGCCGCAAGGGCCGCCGCTTCACTTCCGGTCAACACCTTATACGTTGTCATTGCGTTTCTCCTTTTCAAAACGGATCGCGCCGCGTTCACACACATCAGCGCACAATCCGCACCCCTTACACATGTCAAGATTGATGTCGTAAGACCCGTCATCATTCCGAAGTATCGCGTAGTCGGGACAGAACACCAAACAGCGGTCGCAGGAGATGCAGGTGCCGCAGTTGATGCAACGCGCAGCCTCCGCAATCGCATCCTCCTTAGAGATCGTCACGGTCGTCTCACCGAAAGCGAAGAACTCCTCTCTCGTGAGCGTCTTTCCGTTCGCGATCCGCGGATCTTTGCGTACGGGGTTGAGATACCAGAACTTGATCTCATCGCGCCTGACTCTCTCGCAATCCTTCACGCCTTCCGTCTGTTTCGTATAGCGTGCAAGGATCGCATCAGCCGCTTTTTTGCCCGAAGCGATCGCTTCAGAGACCGACCTCGGCCCCGTGAGCGCATCACCCGTAGCAAGAAACCTGCCGTCCTCGACATCTGATTCATCGGTGAAGCCGTGTCGGCCGTCACCGAGAAATCCCCAGTCCGTCTCTTCGCCGATTGCGCTGATCGCAAGATCCGTCGCGAAAAAGAACGGCAAATCTGTCCTGGGCACGGGAAGAACTTTTCTTTCCTCCGCTTGCGCACGAAGCTCGACCGGAACACAGGTGAGTATCACTGCTCCCCCGTCATCGCGGTTCACTTCCGTCGGAAGCGCAAGGAAGAGAAAATCCACGCCCTCCTTCCTTGCCTCGGCAATTTCATCACGATGCGCCGGCATATCTTCTTCACGCCTGCGGTAAATGACCGTTACCTGCTTTGCGCCGAGTCGAAGCGCCGTTCGCGCGACATCGATAGCAGTATTCCCGCCGCCGATCACGCTCACATGGCGCACGCTCTCGGTGAACCGTTTGATCCATTTTGCGGCCGCGTGCGCAAGGAAGACGAGCCCGTCTATAAATGGAAGTGCCTTGCCGTTCTTATCAACCATCGAGCGCGAACGATGCGCGCCATGAGCAAAAAGTACGTAGTCATTGCTTGCAACGATCTCTTTTAAGACATCCACAGAAACTGAAGCACCCAAACGCGTCTCGATTCCAATTCCGCCGATCATGGCATCAAGTTCCCGCTCCAAAAGCACTTTGGGAAGCCGGTATTCGGGTATTCCGTACCGGAGCATTCCCCCGAGATGTTCGCGCTCGTCGTAAATGGTGACCGAAGCTCCTTCGCGCCGCAGGCGATATGCCGCCGATAGTCCGGCCGGTCCGCCGCCCACGATCGCGACCGAAAGTCCGCTTCCTTTACCGTTAGCGGGAAACACTGGACGAAGACCGTGTGTCACGGCCCATTCGCCGAGAAAACGCTCGGCGGCGTTGATCGACAACTTGTCGTCAATACCCTCGCGATTGCATTTCGCTTCACAAAAGCGGTAGCATACCCGCCCGCAAATAAGCGGAAACGGATTTTCTTTGGTACACTCGCGCCACGCGTCTTCGATCATCCCCTCGCTCAAAAGATGCATCCATGCCGGAATATTTTCTCCGCATGGACACAGGTCGGTGCAAGGAGCGATGCGGTTTTCAAAGATGGGCGTGCTCTTTCTCCACAACCCCGTCCGAAACGGCGACACGTTTGTATCCGACAGCGAGACGAATGTTGCCGCATTTTTCTTGTCCATGCTCATTCCTCCTTGCGCACCACAACCGCATGAAAGGCCTCATGCGCGGCTTTTTTATTCTCGTCGATTTTCTTGGTGATTTCCGTATCAATGAAGCCCAAAAGCGCGTCGAGCGTGACCCCGAGACCGGAGACGCGCACAAAAGCGCCCAACAGTGTCGTATTGACGATGGGCGTCGCACTCGTCCCGAGCTCATGCGAAATCGCGATGGCGTCCGCGTCGATTGTGGCGACACGAAACCGTTTTGCGTAGTCGGCAAAAGCTTCCGGAGATTGCGACGAGTTGATGAGTAGCAACCCTCCCTCATTAAGTCCTGCGGTGACATCGGTCACCCTTGTGAGGCTCTCATCCAAAACGATCACCATGTCGGGATTCGCAAAGGGGCCGAGTTCCCTGATGGGTTCTTGGCTCAAGCGGATAAATGCATCCACCGGCGAACCCCTGCGCTCCGGCCCGAAGGTCGGCGCGGAACTGACATAGCGGTATTTCCCGGCTTCGTTTCCGCCGCCGAAGTACATCGTCGCCATGAGTTCAGCCATTGTTTTCCCGCCCTGGCCGCCACGGCCATTCAATCGAATTCGTATCATGTCGTTCCTCCTGATATTGGAAATTCTCAATGTGCTACGCTCTGCCCTTAGGTTCCTCCTAGTTTGAGAGAATGTCAACCATCGCTATTAATGTTGAGATTGCTCGTTTTCTTCATGTTTTTTTCATGAGCAATGCACCCGGCCACGCCTCCAATCCTGAGTGGACATTCTCTGGTTCTGCGCATCTGTCATCTGATTTTTCGTGTGGATATGCAATTTGATTTTCGACTTTTTCGAACAGTTCCATGATCGTCTCTATGTCGGCACCCCAAAAACACCTTTGTTGGGAGTTTGTTTTGGAAATTATTGATGGAAGGCGTTCAAACCTGTGAAGCGTGGCTTTACTAATGCCCTGTCCATAAATAAGTTCTACAAAATATGGCCGTGGCACAAGGGACCGTAAGCACAAATACCGTGCAAGTTATTTGTGAACGGCCACTAAGTCGCAATATGCAGAAATGTACGCCTCAAGTCCGATACTGGGTGCCGTGATGGACAGACTTCGAGCCCTCCTTGTGGTGAGTTAGCCGAACTGTTTGCTGAGATAATCTTTGGCAGTTATCCGAAGATTTAATGGTCAAGACGCTAATCAAAATAATCAAATAAATCTGGTGGCTTTTCGTTCCCAATGCTATATTCACAGCATGACCCTAAAGATGGAATCTGCGACTCCAGAAGCATCGACACCCTCGTCGGAGCCAAAAAACAGGGATGACCAAGTTCCCTTTAAGGGTGGGCTCTCACCGCATGAAGACATGCAAAAAATTGGAGAGAATACCAAACTACAGCAAGCGGGTGGCAATACAGATTATGTCATTCGTGAAACATGGCAACGGCAAGGGAACACAGAAACCATAGAGGAACAGGCACGCCACCTGAAACGGCGTTTCGAGGAACTGCGCGGTTTTGGTGTCGTTACGCCATCCGAAATCGTAATTGGAAAATCAAAGTCGGGAGAAGCGGTTGTGTATGTCGCAACACACCACGTTCACGGAACACAACTAAAAGACTTGCTGGAGTTACGATTGCAGAAAAAAGATGAAAAAATACTCCGAGACATCCTTCCCGCTCACTACGATTCCCTCCTTGACTACTTCACCCATAAACTACGCACTGGGGAAGAGTTCCTCGACGACGTGAGCAGAAATGACCAGTATGTTTTTGGAAAACTTACCGTCGACAGCAAGGCCACTACGCAGATTTACTTGGTAGACTCCGATGGGCGACGATGTACGGACATCAATAACCTGGTGAGGGATCTACTTGAAATAGGTGATAATCTTATCGTAGCAGAAATGAATGTCGGGATAAACTTAGGGCAAGAAAAAAAACGACTGGTCTCTGTGCTTGATGAAGCGTTGTCGAACATACCAGAAGAAAAGGGTCTGGCATATTACCAAATGCGGCGAAAAAATCTTTTGGAAAAGTTTTCAAGCAGAAACTATAGTC
>Ga0209541_10013769_pt1 | contig 12304 bp, 16 predicted proteins | sample RifCSPlowO2_01_FD_184027 | JGI IMG/M metagenome (GOLD analysis project Ga0209541, IMG submission 184027) | Groundwater microbial communities from Rifle, Colorado - Rifle CSP2_plank lowO2_0.1 (SPAdes) (version 2) | ecosystem: Environmental > Aquatic > Deep subsurface > Groundwater | place...
GTAAGATACTGAGAGAATAATATTACTGGCGGGCAAAATTTTCTTCTCTTTTCTGGATTGTACCAAACAATTTATAGCAAAGCAAAAACTCAAAGAGGGGGTCGATTCTAGCTGCTTTTTTTATCCTATTATTTATCGTGATAATCTCTTTACCAATAGTGGGCAGCTTTAACAAATCTTTTCCTTGCAAAAGCCAATCGTAAGGATGGAATAAGTCTCCATGATAAGCATAATCTGACGCTTCAACTGTGGCTTCATCTTCGATATCGGTTAATAAAGCTGCGTACTCACTTAGGTCAATTATTTTAACACCATCACGAATCTGATTTTTAGGTCTAAATTCTTCTGGAGGGCTGAATTTTTCATCAACAGCATTATCAATACTAGCAATAATTTTCTTTCTCTGGGCTTGATATTCAGGTTCATCGGCAACAATAATAAAATCTCCGTCGATATCAGAATATTCTTGAGCATCACCATAGCGAACAGAGCCTAGTAAATGAAAAGTCATTTCAGTTCTAGCCAGGCTAACTCCGTGTTCAGAAAGCACTTCTCTTAAGCCAAACTTAATTCTTCTCGAAGGTTCAGTAACTGAACTTCCTTCCCTAATGTAGCTGCGTAATTTTTTCCACATATTTGCAAAAGAAGTCAAGGTGGAAAAATCTACATTATCATTACAGTAATAACCGGCAACTTCTCTGGCTAGAAGCGTAATAAATTCTCCAAATCGATCTTCAGGAGAACGAGAATCAGCACGAGAAAATACTTCCTGTTGAGCTGATAAGAGCATTTGGATTACTGCTTCATTTTGCAGTAAATTAGTAAGATTACTTGCTGCAACGTCATAGTTAATTCCTTCAGCGATAATCCCTTCACGGAGATATTTAGGATTAACAGAATAAGGTGCTGCGGCACCGTTAATTCTTTCAGAGGATTGCGGAGAAAAATAATCAGCCATTTTAAACTAATCTCCCCGCCAAGAGGTTATGTTTATCACGAGTAATTTTAACTTTGGTTGTTGGTTTCATGTTTCAATAGGTATTTTTTGATTGTTTTTTTATAATTGCGGGGTAATTAATGGTGTCATTAAATCAAACTAATGAGATTTTGTCAAACTAAAAATATCGCTCAATCCAGTGGGTATTCTAATCTCAGTAAACTGTATTGGTTTGAAATAGTCTTTATTTTCCATCTCTTCCCAAGCTAAACTGACCATTTCTCTTAATTCTTGAGGGAGTAATCTCTCTTCATAGTTAAGGTCCAACATGCCGTTCAAAACTTTCCTGAAAGAGGGCGGTAAAGTGATTTTATGGACTGTCTCGATATTATCAATTGTTTCATTAATATGATCGTAACCTTCAGCATAACAACCAGTTAAAAGATATTCTAGTGTTCTTCCTGCCATATAAACGTCAGAAGAAGGCGAGATCAACCCGATTTTGAATTCGGGCGGGTAATAAATTCCGTTCCTAGCCCTTTTTAATCTTGACAAGCATTTATGGTCATAAAACAGACCCAAACCCAAATCGAAGACTTTAATTTTTCTAGAATCTGGATGGTAACCGATATTAGAGGATTTTAAATCACCATGAGCAATTCCTCGGCGTTCAAACTCTTCCAGAACCAAACTAATCTGAGTCAAATAATCCCAGACAACTTGGTTAGTCAATTGACCCTGATGCAACATACTGTCAAGAGTCAAAGGGACAAACTCGGTAACCAGATAAGGAGTAGGAAGCTCCAAAGAATGGTCGACATAGCTGACAAAATTAGAATGATGCTTAAGTTTTTTCAACATTTTTACTTCATGCCTGATTCTTCTTTTTTTTTCATCAGGTAAAAAAGATTTGGATAACTTCATGACCAATGGATCGAGAAGATAGTCTACATCAGCTAATCTGAGATTCTGGTCAGGCGGGATACTGCTCAGGTCATAAACTTTAAAGGCTTGACAATAAACTCCTTGCCCTAACAGATTATCAAAACTAAAAAGATAAGTTCGACTTTTTTTTGATTTGGTTGAAGGAAAAAAGGCTTGGCTCATTTTACAATTTTCCCCGCAAAGATGTTATGCTTATCACGAGTTATTTTTACTTTGATTTTTTTGTCTTTCCGGAACTGGCAGTCAGGAACAGAAATGCATCTTTCTTTGGCTACGGCAACACAGCTGTTTGGAAAGCGGTCAGGACATTTGATAGCTGCAGTAATAATATCATCGACTTGAAATGGTTTTGGCAGGGGTTTAGTATCTTTAATGTTAAAATCTTCTTTAGTTACTTTTAAACTGATTTTATGTTTATCTTCTAACTGTTTAATCCAAGCAAAGAATTCTTCCCAGGGTTTGGCTTTGACTGGATTTCTTCCGGTTTTGTAATTAAAAAAATTTTGAATGCCCAGAGGAACTTTTTTTGGCAGGGATTTGGTGAAGTTGATAATATTCTCCATTTCCTGGTCGTTATAGCCAAAAACGCAGACGGGAGCGATTAAAACTTGGGATTTTTCTGCTGCATAGCGGATGATTTTCAAAACGTGTTCGAGGTTATAGTTATCCACTCCTGCTAATTGTTTAGCTATTTTTTCGTCAAGAGCATCGAGAGAGAAATTATATCTCAATTTGGAGCATTTAGCTAATCTATCGATGATTTGTTCAGTAAGCAAAGTAGCATTAGTGTTGATAGAGACAGTATGGATTTGCTCAATTTTTTGTAAATCTTCGATTAAATTAACAGTATCAGCGTAGAGAAAAGGTTCTCCTTGAACTCCGATATGAATCTCGACGGGCTCATTAATGAAATCAAGCAGTTTTCGCAATTCCTGCAGAAGATAATCTTTCTCAACCACAAAATCGTGCTTTTTGGAAGACAAGCCCTCACCAATGGAACAATAGAGGCAGTTTAGATTACAAGAAGTGACGGTCTTGATTTCTATCAAAGAAGTATTGCGGTAGGTAATTCCAAAAGCGACATTGCCGATTAAAGGAATTCCTGAATTTTGATGGATATACGCAGCTGGGTTTTTAGTAAGCTTGTTGGTGAGGTGATTTAAGTATTTAGCTAGGAGTAAGGAGAATTTTTTTTCGTTGGTTTCAATAGAGTTCTGGTTGATAAGAGTGAATTCCGGCATCTCGCTTAAAGGGATTTCTGCAGTAAATAGGTCCAGCAAAGTTACTTGAAACTGGTCATCTTTCTGCTGGAAGGAAAGGGTTTCGAAGGTTAAAGTGGTCATTTTTGTTTTGTTTTATAGTTAGTTTATATTTTTTGCTTCGGTTATTTTTTAATGCTTAGCTATGTTATATAACAAATTGGTTAAACATCTTCAGGGTTAAACATCTTCAATTCTCCTATACACTCCTTGCCCATAACAACGATGGTTAGATGATTTAATAAAAGCGCTTTTTGGCGGTTCGATGGTGTCATTAAGTATATATAATCCCTTAGGCTTCAGAACCCGATAGACTTCATTAAACACCAATTCTGAATTAACCGAGTCTTCAAGATCAGCAAATAATCCTTGCTGATGAACAAAAATAACGGAACTATCTGTTAAGGGTATATTTTCAGCGTTACCACAGATAGTCGTATCACTGGATCTCCAATATTGCAAATCTGGATTTTTATATTCAGCAGCAAAAACTGCAGGGTTAATATCCATATGGATCATCTTACCAATAAATTCTCCTCTCTCACGCAACCATAACATAAAATCAGAACCAAATCCGCAACCTAAGTCTAGAGCCGTTCCTTCTAAACCACCGATTGCTTTACTCATATCACCATTAGAAGCTGCAATTTTTACGCCACCAATTAACCTACTAAAATAATGGTCATAAGCGGCAAACTGACTACGATGAAAAATTCCAAATAGATTGAAGGCAGATCTTTCTGTTGGAGAGTTGGATTTTAGGGTTGAGCCAGTCATTTTTCTTCCTCTCTATTCGGCGCTAACCACCCTATACCCCTATGTTCTTTTAACCATCCATTCATAACACCCAATCTCTCTTTAGTTGAACATCCTTTTAATGTAAATTCTGTTAAGTTAGGACAATTCCACAACACCGCATATAAACCGCCAACATCACAAATAACTTCTTTTGGCAGTTGCTCTAAACCATCAGGTTTAATCTTTGGTTTAAGATTTAACTGAGAAAGTGCATCTTCTAATGGATATAGTCTTTCAAGGTGTAATAAAGTATGAGTCTCTTCATGTCCTCTTAAAAATAATGTTTCAAGTTCTCCAAGACCTTCTAAAACAAAAGTATGAACGTGAACCTCAGCATCCTCTTTCAAAGCATCTTCAATTGAGTTATAAATTCCATAACACTGGAAATTTAATCCTTTCGTAAAAGGAATGCCTCGTTTTTCAGCAAACTTTCTGAAGATAGAACTAACCCCAAGAGATTCTGCTAACCTGAGATAAAATGGAAAAATATTATTAGATGAATTATAGATCTTACTCAAGTTAGTGGCATGAGTTACAATACTGTCTACAAGCCCATCATCATGATAGTGATAATTGTCGGGAACTTCAACTATTAATCCAGTTGCGGATAGGTTTATTTCGCTCATTTTTCTTGTTTAATAGTTACCCCGTTTATAAATATTCCGAGTATTTATTACTGCCAAGTAACCACTAACTCAACTATCTTCTGAAGAAAGGATAAGCTTTAAAAGTTCTCTCCGTTTTGAGAAAAGCGGGGGAAACTCGTTTTGAGGGTGTAAGGATGGAAAATATCAGGATTACTTTGGAGACTCTTTATGATATCCTCAGGAATGAAAAAAAGAGGGAAGATTTACAGAAACTGGAAGATTCGTTCTTTAATGACGTGGTCAATTATCTCCGCGAGAAAAAAAAACTATTGAACAGCAAGCAAGAAGAGAATGAACTCTTCGCTTCAGGTGAGAAAAAGAAGCTGGAGTATGAACTGAATAGTATTAACAGGATTCTGAAAGAGATTTATGAACGAAGAGAGACAAAAATCATTGCTATTGCTCTAAATAAGAGCAAAACCGGTTCTGACATTATTGATACCAGCTCGATGTTAAGAGAAGAAAAACAGTTTTATCAGCAGGTATTAGGAATTCTTGATGATTATCGCAGGGGTATTTTATTAAGCCTGTTTAGGGGCGAGCTGCCGGTGGTGGAAAGAAAAATAGTAGAAATTGAAAAAAAAGCAACAAAGAGCTTCAAATTTGAACTTTCAGAAAGGCAGGGAATGACCAAAATCAAGTTTATTAGACCTACCCCTAGCTTTATTTGGAAGGATATGAAAGTTTACGGCCCGTTTGGAGAAGGCGAACAGACTGAGATTTTTCCGGAAGTGGCAGAGTTATTAGTCAGGAAAAGCCGGGCTGAGAGGGTTTGAAGGTTTTACAACTGGCTGATTATTAAGATTAGGGCACACCAGCACTAATTTTCGCAACAACCCCCATTAAGGTAAATTTGAAAAAAAGAAGGGGTACCTTTTTAAATAAAGTCGCTTTTCTTGATGAAGAAAACGTAAAGAGTGTTATTCTTTATGTTAGCATAGGAGGAAAAAACCATGGGAAATTTTAACCGAGATGGAGGACGCCGAGAAGGTGGCTCCAGTAGAGATGGCGGATTCAGAAGAGATTTTGGACCAAGAGAAATGCATAATGCTACTTGTTCCGAATGCGGCCAGGAATGTCAAGTTCCATTTAAGCCAACTGAAGGCAAGCCGGTCTTTTGCAAAGAATGTTACGCAAAGAAGAAAAGATTCTAAGTTAATCAGAATTGAAGTAAAACAAATATCTATTTCTATTTTTTTTATCTTTATTTGATTGGGAATCAGCAGAAACATTTAAAATTAAAAACAAAACAGGCAAGACTATGTTCCTGAAAAAAATTATTACTGCGGATAATACTGAATCCTATCTTAATGAGCAGGTTCAGGAAACTTACCATTCTCAAACCGGAGCAGTAGAAGAAGCCCTGAAGAAGTATGCAATTCCCTCAAAAATGAAAGAATTGGCTAAAAGAGGTAAGATTAAAATTTTGGACATGTTCTTTGGGCTGGGATACAATTCAGCGATGGCGATTTCAGCAGCTTTAGAAGAGAATCCTAACTGCGAGATTGAAGTTATTGGAATGGAGAATGATACAGAAATAGTAAGCAAAATCCAGGAAGTCAATCCTCCAATACTTTTTTTCAAGCATTATAAACGGCTGGAGAGGAGCAATTTGGAGTTTAAAGAAAAGAATGTTTCAGTCAGACTTATTTTAGGCGATGCACGGGAAGAAGTCAAGAAGCTGGAAAAAGAATACTTTGACGCAATATTTTATGATCCATTCTCGCCAAAAACTTCTCCAGAGATGTGGACAGAAGAGTTGTTCAAAGAGATGTATCGGGTGATGAAAAAAACGGGGATTTTAGCCACTTATACCTGCGCAAGAATGCCCCGGGAGAATATGGCCAAGGCAGGATTAGTTTATGATGACGGGCCGATTGTAGGAAGAAGAGGGCCGGGAACGATTGCTACTAAGTGGATTAACTAAAACCGGTTGGACCAATTGTTCTAAGAATGTGCTTGATCTCATTAATAGTTTCCTGTTGGTGATTTTTATCTGACATTCGCACGAACCGCAATAGTAAATCTACTAGTTTTTCCTCATTCAAGCATTTGATTTTAAATCCGTCGGTAATAAAGTAGAAGCGAAAATTGTTGTATTTGAGCTCTTTAATAACTATGCCTCCAACCGTTCCTAATAGTTTTCCTTTATGCGGAGAAGATTCCAAAGATTCTAACAAATCAATTATTTGATGCGACTCTGCTTTAAATTTAGCTTGAATTTGTTCGAATAAAGACCGAACTATTTCAACCTTGGCCATTTTTTCACTAATTCCCTTCTCGCTTCAGCCAAAGAAAGAGTATTTTCTGAAGACATTAAGAATTCTTTTAACTGTTCTTTAACTGCCAGCTCGTACATTCGTTTGATAATATCTTCATAAGTATCTTCTTTAGTGCCAAAAGTACTAATCAGCTGTTTTGTTTCAGCGCTAAGTTGAATTGTGGAGTTCATTCTATAGCGGTTATAGTAGCTATAGTTTATAAACTTTTTGGGAAGAATTGAGATGTTGTGCGAAGTGTCCCTTTTTGATGTTGTTTAAAATACAAGTTTAATGACGGTAAATCGAATGTAATTTGTCTAGTTCAACTTTACACAGACCATTCTTTAACGTCGAATGACACTATGCCATAAACAATACTAATCCGGTACACTTCGATGTTGTGTAACCAGAACGATTGCTACTAAGTGGGAGTAAAGTAACAAAAAATTTATAAAGAATGCTCAATCTTAAAGAATTACCATGATGTACCTGCGAAACCTGCTGCTGTCTGTGGCGGCGGCCATTTCACTGCCTTTATCTTGTGCAGAAGAGGCTCCGGAATGTTTTAGTCATAATGAAACAACTCAATTCATTAATAGGGCCACTGATGGTGAAATCCCCTCTTATGATACCATCACTCAGCTGCCTTCCAACCAAATAATCAGTGAAGCGGTAATTGACTTAGTTAATGAAACCCATGCTTTGGGAACAGAGCCCTTACCCGGCAATATCAGTGTAACCAGAGTGCCACGTTATTGTGTAGAGCCCGGCATTGCTTATAGTTATTATGGAGATGAATGGACACGGGGCATTTACTTTGCAGTTGATCTTGACCCCACAGAAGCTATAGAAACTTTGAATCATGAGATAGGACATCTTCAACCCGGTGGCTCAAAGAATGAAGTTATGGCCGAATTGAATATGTTTGAGCAAAGAACAATGGCTTACTTGTTATTTACTAATACTGAGGAGGATATCTTCAAATGGGCGTATGGGAATTATGGAATTGACAGCTATTTAAGCGATATGTCAGATGCAGTTGACGACCTTCCTGGCAGCGGCACCCCGCGTTATAACAATGCCGACATTTTTCTTCTGGTCCATCTGTCAGACCCTTCGATGGATTTTAGAACCTTGCGAGACCAAATCGTCCAAAGTGATGCCGCGGGAACACTGGAGTATGATATTCAACAAACTGCCAATGATTTTTGGGAAAGATATGATATCATCAGGTACGATAATAACCCACTGGCACGACGGGCTGATTTAGTTTTGGTCATGGCGACGGCCTTTGTCCGGGAATTAGGTCGTAGTTTTGGAGAGGATATGGCTCAACAGTATATTGCTGCGCAAGCTTTCTTTCCTTATGAGTCCTGGGAGAGGATACCGGTGGTGGGGTTAGAAGAAAGAGTATGTTATATGACCGCTGATAATTCTGATCCACAGCAAGGTTGTGAACTGCAAGTCGGGTCCGAAGGCATCTTTTGTGAACAGCCGCGAAGCGTCGATTTTTGCTGCATCGGACTGGATGGAGATAGAATCTACAAGAGTATAGTGCATACAGAAGGCGGGCGCCTGGTTTCCGAGAATATCCCTCCTGAAATAATTCTGAATGGTCTTCTGTGGCCTGCTGTTGATTGGTTAATGATAACCAGCGAACAAGAATTACCGCTGGATGAACAATGCCGATAAGGGGCACATTGGGACAATTTCTGAGTAAAAAGATTCAGTTATCCCTACAAAAAACGTAATTGTTTACCTTTCTGAAGTCACTTAATTATATTCTGAAGTATAGAAAAGTTTATTTACTTGTTTTAGCTACATTGTAGCTAAATGAAAAAAAAGACCAAAATTCAACTTACTGGCTTTGAAATGCTGGAAAAGCAAGTCAACAAAAGTGGGAATAGCGGAAGAGTCTATGTTCCTGTTGAATGGGTTGGTAAAACAGTAAAAATAATTCTACTTGAAAAATGAACGAAGCCGAGAAACTGAAAAAGAAGATTAAAGAGCTTGAGAAAGCTCTGGAAGAAGAGATAAAAAAATCACATTTGCCTCCAGAAGAAATTCTTTATGTTGGTGATAGAGTAAAAGTTGATGTTCTTCCTGCAAAAGAAGTTGGTATGAAAACCGGTCTAGTTTGGGATAAATCGGAAAAAGCTGATTATTCGTTTGAAAAAATTGAAGATATTTTGTCATTATTTTGATCAAAGATTTATAACTTATTCTTCAAAATCATGCTCTTGATATTTCTCAATCAACTCTTTCAATCTCGGATTATTAATTTGAGATTTATTTTTCAATAAAGTCCAAGGCCTTTGCTTTTCATTCTTTCCCTTAAAAGATATGGAAAAAACATTGCCGATAGTAGTAAACCGGCTTAATAAACAATCATGATGCCCTTCCCTTTCCCCCCATTCTTCCAGTAATCTCTTCAATTCAAACAACTCCTGATCAATTTTAGGAGAAAGGGGTAAGGCCGAGGCAGCAAAGTCTCTTAAATTAATGATGGCACTAAGCTTCTTCTTCGTCTTTCGGGAATAATATTCATAATTGGTCTTGCTGATTGGTTTTTCATCTAAAATTCTTTGAATAATATATTTTTCTTTTTTTGTGAAGAGTTGCGATAACCACATCTGGAGATTGCGCTCAGCATAAATTTTTTTCTTTTCCACTAATAAAACCGGTTTCTCAGAACTTCTTTTCTGTAGATCAAATTCCTGTTTAAACTCCTCAAAATCAAATTTTGTTTTTTGGTCTAATAGGGGAAGTTTTCTTTGAATGCCTTCTTCTTCAAAAATTTTTCTAGTAATACTTATTATCTCCCCCAGTAATTTATTATTTTTAATCTTAGCATTAATTCTATCCAAATTGGGGTTATGCAGGTAAATTAGATAGGGGATTGCTTTTAAAAATCGGTTATCTTTCTTTTTCAGGATAGACAAAAAAAGATTTTCGATTTCAATCTCTCCTAACATCTTATATCCGGCTTCAGACAGCTTCTGTTCTATTGATTGGGCCATTTTTCAACTTCCTCAATTAATTTTTTATCTAACGGAAATTCCCAGTGGGAAAACTTTATCTTAATTAAATCCAGGAATTTCTGCTTGTATTGTCCAACGGCAGAAACTTCCATAGTTTTCTGGTAACGCTCAACCAATTCATTAACATCTATCTTCTCGCTTTCAAAAATATTTTTTATGTCAAAAAAGTCTCTCGAATCTCCTCTGGCTAATTTACTTATGATTATATCATATAAAGACAAAGTGTATAGATTAATCATCCCGAACGATTGGATTAATTTTGATTTTTCCAAACAATCAGAAAGCAAATCTGTTCCTAAAATGTTTGAGCCAAAAAATAAATCAAAGGCTAATCCCTCCTGAGTCAGCCAACGATAAGCGCCTTTTCTCTTAAAACCAATTTGCTCAAAGATTTTGGTGGTATACTTATACTCACTTTCCGAATCAATATTAACATCTATATCTAAAGTTGATCGCTTAAGGCCTAAAATAGTCAAGGCCGTCCCGCCCAAAGCATATATATTTATTCTTCTCTCGATGTATCCACAATGGAATCTAGCAGCTCAAACAATTCCTTAGCGTTTATTTCTTTCTGGTTATGGGCCATATCACTGGAAGAAGGTTCTTATTTATAAATATTTCTATTTTTGTATCTATTAGTACAATTTTTGTACTATTTTCAAAAGAACACTAAAAGCCAGCCCATTTTCGGACGGCGGGGGCGGGAACGATTGCTACTAAGTGGGAGTAAAGTTTATAAATGGAGATGTTTCTGAAGAGATTATGACAGTAATCAATGCGATGAGATTTAACAAGGGAGAATATGGGATGGTGGTCGACTCTCAAAGTTCAACACACCTAAGAAAATATTCTATTGCTGATAAGGTTAAAGCGATTAGCACTCAAAACGGAACATCTGCTTTAGTAGGTGGCACTGGATCTAGTGATTTATTGTATGAAACTTTATTGGCGCTAAACAGAGCTGCATCAAGCAAAGAGTTATCCGTTGATCAATTAGCAAAAGCGTTGTCACAAATATCAATTGGAATCAAAAGAGATAAAATTGATAGTTATCTTAAGTCCACTTTTGGCATTGAGCACAAACAAGCCTTGTCTGGAGAAGGGATTAATCCACAATTGATGCAAAATGTGGTTGAAGCTCTTACAGGCCAAAATAGAAGTTTCCAAGAATTTTTTAATGGCAGCTTCTTGCTGATTGGAAAAGATTCAGAAGATGTAGCATTGTATGGTGTTCCTTTTGGTGGTCCAGAACTGTTATCGGCTCGACCTTATGGCAGTATTGGCAGCGGCAGTGATGAATCAGATAAAGTACTTTACGGTTATGTAAATAGTTTAAAAAGAGAACAACAGAATGATATTCCTTTCCTTGATGGGATGGCAGCTTTAATCAGAGCAACTAATGCTTCCAGCGATATTAACCAAGGAGTCGGGGGAGTGCCAACGATTGGTTATTATAATTCTAAAGGCATAACTTTATTACGCGAAGCTGAATCAAAACTGGTCACAGAAATTGTTAAAATTAGAGAAATGATTCAGAAACCAGATTACGAATTATCTTTAAGCGGATTGTTAAATGATAGTATGCCTTTGGATGAAGCTGAAAGAATAGCTTTTAATAAAGACAATCCTGTTAAATATGACCAGATTATGCGTTGTTTAAGAGGATTTAAATAATTATTTTTTCTGGTCAATAACATTTAATCAAAATAGTATTTGTTACCCAGAAATAAATTTTACCGTCACATTTATAAATTTAAACTGATCCTCGCCAGATTGGATGGATGTTATAACTATACTAATTCGGTTTGGAATTACTTTCTTTCTTTCGTTACTATTTGGAATGGAAAGGCAGTATTCGCACAAGCCGATAGGATTCGGAACATTTCTATTTGTTTCTACTGGTTCCTGTGCTTTAGCTTTAATTACAATGGTTATCCCTGTTGACAATCCTATCGCTTTATTAGCAAGCATTGTTACCGGAATTGGTTTTCTGGGTGCGGGAGCATTAATCAAAACATCAGACAAGATATTTGGATTTACCAGTGCAGCATCAATCTGGGCATTCGCTATCTTTGGACTTATAATTGGGATAGGACAATACTGGATTGGACTCACACTTTACGTTTTGATCTGGATTGCGATTCTGATTGAACATCTGCTTAAAAAGAAAGGAATCGGCGCTTACAGAATCAAGATTAACTTGACTACGAACAAAATAATCTCAGTTAAACATATTAGTTCTTTATTAACAGCTAAACATAAAATGATTGATATTACTATCAATAAAAAAGACAAAAAGATGATAATTACTTTCTTAACTGAAGGGGCTAAAGAAGAAATCAACAAACTGCCGGAAAAACTGATGAACGAAGAGTGGTTTGAATCAATGAAGATTGAATGATTATTTCTTATTTCG